>Ga0307516_10000342_pt1 | contig 60780 bp, 55 predicted proteins | sample 19_EM_MG_FD_203310 | JGI IMG/M metagenome (GOLD analysis project Ga0307516, IMG submission 203310) | Populus trichocarpa ectomycorrhiza microbial communities from riparian zone in the Pacific Northwest, United States - 19_EM | ecosystem: Host-associated > Plants > Roots > Unclassified | place...
CAACCCACAAGCAGCGGGCGAGACATGCCCTCGCTGCCTGACAGATCACCACCATCATGTTCGCCATGAACGCGATGGTCGAGTGTCATGCGCTTCAGCTCAAGATGCCGCGGCTAGACGCTTACGATGTGCCGGCCGACCACGTGGTCGTCTGCACGGGCGGCGCCGAGGACCAGGGTGCCCAGCAGGGCGGCGGTGTGGATCAGGTGCTTCAGTGTCATCTTTCCTCCTTGACGTGGGCCAACCGGCCCACAGGTTTGCTCACGGCAGCAGGTTGATCCACCGCAGCCAGCAGCCATCTGGCCCGGCAAAGGCAGGGTCTACGCTCACCCGCACCTTCTTGCCTGCAAGCTGCGCCGCCAGGGCAATGGCCGTTTGCCGGTCGCCCAGCTTGTCGCCACGCACGCGCAGGATCACCAGGCCCGCGTATTGGGGGCATGTACCCGCCTCGCTGAAGCCGTCCACCTGGATGAAGTTGGAGTCCAAGCCCCACAGCGTGCTGTCATGGGCCCGAGCGACCGCCACGGTGCCGTCGGCCTCGATGGCGAAGGCAGGCAAGGCCAGCAGGCAAAGCAGGATGGGGGAGAGTTTTCTGGGCATGGGGTTGTTCTCGCATTGAGCTGGTGCTGCTGACGGCCTGTTGCCGACCGCAGCCGATGCATGAGGCTATTGCATGAGCACCTGGCTCACCGCGGCATACCCACAGGACAAGGTCCCGCGGGTGCTGACGAACACCGTCTTGCCGGTGAGCTTGGCCGCCAGCAGCATGGCGTAGGCATCCTTGGCGCCGTACTGCGTGCGCGGGATCGCGAACCATGCGTCGCCGGGTTTGACGGGGTCGGCCTCGGCAACCCCCTCCAGCGTGAAGTAGATGCAGTCGGCGCCGTCGTAGGTGGACTGCAACTGGCCCACGCTGCGGTTGAGCCAGTTCACGGCCAGGCCCAGGGTTGGCGCAGCAGCCAGTGCGGCCAGGGCCACCCCCAGAGTCCAGCGCCTGATCGTCATGACCTTTGCTTTCATCTTTTCTTTCTCCATCCCCGGCTGCGTTGCGCGTTGAAGCGTTAGTTCAACTGCACGTAGTCCACGCCGCAGCCGCCGTCGCGCGCCGCATGCGCGTAGAAGCGCACCGCCCGGCCGGTGGTCTTGGCCACCAACAGGGTGGCCACGGCGATCTTGTAGGCGTCCATGCCCATCGTGGCTGCCGTCAGGTAGATGTACGGGCAACCGGCCGGAAAGGGAACGGTCGCTTCGTTGAGCCCCCAGACGTTGGTCTGAACACCGGTGGCGGCGGAATACGAGCCGAAATGCGGGATGCCTGTGCCCATTTCGCGCGAATCCTGGGCGGCGGCGACGCCAACTGCACACAGGCCGATCGCGGCGCAGAGGGCGCGGGCGGACAACGCCCGGAGGCGGCTATTCAGGTGATGTGTCATGGTTCGTGGGCAGGTCAATCGGACATCGGAATGCAGCGTCATGGAATCGCCACCCTCAACACCTCCGCATGGCCACAGGCATTGACTCCGCCCGTGGTGACCACGTTGACGGCCCGGCCGGTGGTCTTTGCGGTCAGCAGCAGTGCGAAGGTTTCCTTGAACATGACATGGGTCTTGGGCAGCACGAACCAGGGCGACCCCGGGACACCGGCCACCGCCTCGGGCACACCGTCCAGCGTGAAGAACACACACGGGCGCCAGTCCCCGCTGAAGATGGCGCCCAAGGTCTTGACCTCGAACACCCCTTCTGCACTCCGTGCCGGCGAGATACACAGCAAACTCAAGGCCATGGCGCCCGCAACGAAGGCGGCCACCCTCCGGGGACGAAAGCGCGTGATGTTCATTGCAAGCGGTTCTCTTCGGTGGCGACAGACAGTGTGGAGACGACGGCAGTGCGGCTCTGCACTTCAATGCCGATGACCGTGGCCTTGACGGTGCCGATGGCGGCCTCATCGAGGTGGCACGCGGCATGCACAGGCGGACAGGTGATGCACAGGGCGGCGAGCAGGGCGGAAAGTTGCTTCGTCATGGGAGCATGGGGTGGCAGGGGCTGCAGGGAGATGAACTGAACCAGTGAGAAGCGGGGTATCGGCATCGGACCCGCCTCTAGAAACTCGGCCCCCAGTACCAGCCCACGTCCTTGAGCGGCTTCCATGCGGTGGTGCTGCATGAACCGGTGCTGTTGTCGAACCACATGATGACGTCGCGCTGGGTCTGATGTGCGAGCAGCAGCATGGCCAGAATGCCTTTGCAGCCGGCACCGGCACTGTCGGCGGTGAGGGTACACACGTCCTGGAAAGCCATGGTGCCGGACTGGAACGTGAAGGACGCATTCACGCCCCCACTCGGATTCATGGAGACACGATCGACCTTACCGGTGCAGGAGTATTGGGTGGCCCAGGCCGGGTTGGCCAGGACTACCGCGGCGCACAGGAGGGCCTGGGCAGTGAGGCGGGAATGTGTGCGGGTCATGCCATGCGGACCATGCTTTGAATGATGTGCGCGGGTCGGCAAGTGCGGTGGTTCGCGGCGGCGACGTGCAGCCGCAGCGGCTGTCGAAGAATTGGCAAGCTCGTGCATGTCAATCACTGGTGGCGATGTGTTCGATGCGGCAGTAGCTGTTGCCGCTGGCGTCGTTCAGCGTGTAGGTGCTGACGGCGGCGCCCCGTGCCTTGGCCATCAGCAGCGTGGACACCAGCACCTTGTAGTTGGTGTTGGCTCCGTCCACGTAGGCCCAGCGGTGCCCGCCGCTGCACATGACGGGCGCGTTCTCCAGCCAGATGCGGAAAGCGTAGTTGTTCAGGCTCGTGGCCTCGATCGTGGCGATCTTGCCGGTGGTCTGGCCGTCCCAGGCTGAGGCGGTGGGAGCGTGCAGGACGACGGCGATTGCCAGCAGGCAGCGGGCGATGGTTTTTGGGTTCATGGGTTCACTCCCTTGTGGGTGTCGATGGCCTGGTCAACCGGGGTCTATCGTTGCCGGCAAACGGCCGCGTGAGTGCACCCTGCCCGGTATGGCGGCCTCATCGCTGCGAACGGGCGGCGTGGCGACTGCATCACCATGCCACCCGCGTCCAGCCCAGTGGACCAGCGTTGGCCCAACCCGGTATTGCATCGCAGGCGGCATGGTCGTAGAAGCGGATCAGCACCGGCTTGCCGGTCTGGTAGGCGGCCAGCAGCGAGGCGTACATGGTCCGGCAGACGGCCGGCGACACGCCATTGCGCCCGGCACCGTCTATGTCGCAGAGATGAACCCAGTTCTAAACGCAAGACTTGACCCCAAATTCTTGAGTGGCGACTACCGCGCCTGGCCCTCGGCGTGGCCGATGGAACTTTCCTGATCGCATTGCCCAGGCACGGCCAGAACAAGCAAGTCTGGCTCCGTTCGAATAGCGACACACGCACCGACGTCGTAAGCGGCAAACTCATCCCGCACAACCTTCTCGCCTGTCGCACGTAGCTGGACCGTGTGGCGGAAGAACCAGTTCGAGGCGAACGCATCGATGATCGGTATTGCCATCACAGCCTGCGGGGGGCCCACGGTAGCCGCCATGGCTCCGTACAGAGGGGAGCCGCCATATCCATGCGGCACGTAGGAGACTCGCTCAACCGCGATGACACGTCCGACGGGGAACTTGCCTACTTCCTCAACGGTTTGCGCCCATGCAGTCGGTTGCTTACGCTCTTGGCTCATGCCGGCACATGCTGACAAAGCCAGCGGGAGAACGAGACACGCGAGCGATGAGCGCATCGAGACGGTTCTGTTTGGACCACCCGCGCACAAGCGCGGCCCCCTTCGTTTGAACATGCGGGAGCAGCGAGAAGTGGAGTGTTGCCTGACACGGTGGATCGCTTGCTTCATGTCCCTTTGCCGTTCAGGCATCCGCCTTTTTCGTCCACGACCATCGAGTAGGGCAAGGTGGCGCAGCTTGCTCAATCGGTGGCTTATGGCTGTTCCACTCATGTAGAAGTAAACGAGGCCATCGCTGGCCCGCGTGATCAACGTGGTGACTTGTCTCGTTTGTGTTCCACCCGCTATCGCCGGGGTCGGAACAACCACGCCCAGCGCAACCGTAGCCACCACGAGGGCTCGCGGAGAGCCGACCCCGGCAAGGCTGATGGACAAGCGATTGATGTCGTACTTGCTCATGCGTGTGCCTTGCCTAACGCTGCACCGACCAAGGCCAAGGCGCCGTATCCATGAAGTGCGAGAGTGAATGCCAGCACGCAGCGCGGTACGTTCGTAGGTTTCACTTGCTGGTTGGGATCAAGCCGGTCGAGAAGCGTTCGCCCGGCCGAGCACCGCACACCGCTGCTGCACGTTCCGGCGGCTGTCGATTTCCACACAAAACGGCGAGCCTGATTGATGTGCGCAGGTTGGCAAGTGCGGTGGTTCGCGGCAGTGATATGCGGCCACAGTGCCCGTCGGAGATTTGGCGAGGCCGGTCAGCAGCCAATACCTTCACAGGTCAGTCTGCGATCTCTACCAACTCTGCATTGCACTGAGTTCCAGCGCCTGCCGGTTGGCTGTAGTCAACCCGACTCAAGCGCTTGTTGCTGAGCTTTGCAGCCAATAGCTGAACGTAGAGGCCCTTGTTGTCGGACGCAATGTAGATGTTCCCGTAGAGGCAGTTCTGGCTGGGCGGTTCGGCAAACCCCGCGTAGTAGTTACGTCCTTGCGCGCCGAGCCGGACAATGGTCTTGCCTGTTTCAACGAAGTAGGTGGATTGCGCGACGCTGGGCGGCACGAGCCCCGCGAGGACAACGAACCAACCTACCGCAAGAACACCTGGATGGCGCGAATGTCTTCGCGCATGCCTGCCGCCGAGCAGATCTCCAGGGCGCTGGTGCTTCAAGTGATTTCTTCTGGGCATTTCAATGTCGTCCTTGGGTTTGCGATGCAAGTCCTGCGTTGCCGCGGGCAGCGCCTGGGCCTTTGCAAGCAGGTGCATGTCAATCACCGGTGGCAATGTGTTCGATGCGGCAGTAGCTGTTGCCGCTGGCGTCGTTCAGCGTGTAGGTGCTGACGGCGGCGCCCCGTGCCTTGGCCATCAGCAGCGTGGACACCAGCACCTTGTAGTTGGTGTTGGCTCCGTCCACGTAGGCCCAGCGGTGCCCGCCGCTGCACATGACGGGCGCGTTCTCCAGCCAGATGCGGAAAGCGTAGTTGTTCAGGCTCGTGGCCTCGATCGTGGCGATCTTGCCGGTGGTCTGGCCGTCCCAGGCTGAGGCGGTGGGAGCGTGCAGGACGACGGCGATTGCCAGCAGGCAGCGGGCGATGGTTTTTGGGTTCATGGGTTCACTCCCTTGTGGGTGTCGATGGCCTGGTCAACCGGGGTCTATCGTTGCCGGCAAACGGCCGCGTGAGTGCACCCTGCCCGGTATGGCGGCCTCATCGCTGCGAACGGGCGGCGTGGCGGCTGCATCACCATGCCACCCGCGTCCAGCCCAGTGCCCCGGCGTTGGCCCAACCCGGTATCGCATCGCAGGCGGCATGATCGTAGAAGCGGATCAGCACCGGCTTGCCAGTCTGGTAGGCGGCCAGCAGCGAGGCGTACATGGTCCGGCAGACGGCCGGCGACACGCCATTGCGCCCGGCACCGTCTATGTCGCAGAGGTAGACCCAGTTGGGGCCACTGGACAGGCTGAGAGTGACCGTACCGGCGGTGTTGAGCTGCAGGCTCAGGTTGGTGACCGTGCCGGTGCAGTCCACCATGGCCCGGGCATTTGGAACGAGAGTCGTCAGCGCCGCGGACAACAGCCATGCGCGCGTCTTGCTTGTGGACCGAATCATGAAAGTTCTTTCTGGGCAGTGTGCGTTGGCAATGTCTCTGGAGGCGGTCGCCTTGGCCGACACGTCACGCAGCTACTCCACCGGGTCCACCTGGGTGACGCTGCAATAGCTGTCACCTGCGGAAGCGGCCGAGGTATACACATCGATCGCCCGGCGGCCGGTGATCCACAGCAGCAGGGTGGTACTCACCATGGTCTTGTTGGCCTCCGGGATGAGCATCCAGCTCAGGCCGGTGCCGGTGCAGTTGGTGGGCAAGCCGGAATCCAGCCGGATCATCAATCCGCGGGCCGTGGTGGTGACTTCGCTGATATTGCCCCGCTGCCAGTTCTCCGCAGCCCAACCGGCTGGGGCGGCGAGCACGGCGCCGCAGGCGAGGACGGCGCGGACCCAAGTGGGTGGGCGGGTCAGGCACGGGGTTGGCATGGTGGTTCCTCCTTGAGGTTGCGGGTCGTGGCTTGGTGCGAGGGGGCATCAGGGGTAGCGCTTTGCGTCGGGACAGCCGGGCAGAGGGGCACGGCTCATCGTTCCACCTCCAGCACCTGCAACTGGCAGGTTCCGCCGGGTGTTGTGCGCTCGTCGTTCACGCGCACATGCAAGGTCCAACCCATCGCACGGGCCATCAACACCATCGCCAGTTGGCGACGGCCACCTTCATCGTCCGACAAGACCACTGCCACCAGTCCGTCATTGGTCACGCAAGCACCCGCCTGGGCGAAACCCTCCAGCGTGAAGTGATCGACCGGCGAACCGTAGCGGGTGCGATCCAGGCTGTAGACCTTGGCGACTTTGCCGTTGAAGGTGTACTGCACGGCCTGGACGCTCGGGGACATAGCGCCAAGGCCGACGGCGGCGAAGTAGAGCAGGTGGTGGTAGAGAAGCTTCAACATTGGAGGGTAAGTGTGGAGGGACTTGGTGTGGCTGTGCATGGGATGGGCTCGAAGGGATAGCGCAACTCATGTGGGCCGCAAACCGTGCTTTGGTCCACCTGCCGTTCTGAGCAAAGCAATCGGGGGCAAAACGCAAGACCCTCAATCGTGCGGATCTTCCAGGGGCTCAAATGCCTCCATCAGTTTCAACTTGTTGAGCGGTTGCGCGTTGGCTTCTTGTCGCTGAATCACGCGCGCCGAGTGTCGTCTTTTTCGAGGGCGGCGTTTCTACCACAGACCAGAGCCGACTACTCATGCAATCGCCCAGCCAGTAGCCCATGGGCTTGTTGACGGATTGGGCCACGGCAGGCAATGCGGCCTGAATCCGTTCGGCCTCCTAGTCGAACTCGGCCGTGCATGCGCCATTGGTGAAGAAGGGAGGCAGCAAGGCGATCCACAGAACGGCGACAGCAATCAGGAGGCGTTGCATCTTGTGGCTTCAGTTCAGGAGAGTGTTCACAATTCTTGGCTGACCGACAGCAACAATTCCTCTTTCATGGGCGTCGAACTCGCCAATCTGCTTGAGAAGCAGCCCATCAGTCGCGTCTATATAGTCAATGATTTTTGAATCATCAGCTAGACTTCCGAGCCAACCGATCTCAATAATATCTCGCGGAGAAAGATCACCGGGCAACGCAATCAGATAAGTACAAGGCTCCCTCAATAGAATATTGACAGCACCCTCGGCAGAATCCTCAGACAATTTCGTAGCGCCGAAAAATTTCAGCTTGCCCTCTGACTCCAGAACAAATTCTTCATATTGACTACCATTCAATAGTACAAGTCCTCTCGCCCTCAAAGCCCCCCACAGCCCATGATGACGAACGATGCTTGTATTTGGCTGCCAAGCCAACGTTCCCACGAGCAACCATACATTATGGTCAGCTAGTTTTTTTCTGATCGAACCAAAAACAAATTTAAAAACAGACAGCAGCGCATCAAATGGCGAGGATTCAGTAGCAAGCCAACTCGCTCCTGCAAGAATTCTATTCTCTGGCAAATGCGCTTGATGAAAATTCATTACTTCGTTAACAACGAACAAGTCCGGCGCAATCGCCACTCTGATGTTAGTAGTCATAGTGATTTCCTGCAGCATCATTGAAGTGAGAGCCGCGATTTTGTGAATTGCCGGGTCCGAAGTCGTGACCACCAGCATCATCACGAATTCTCACCGTTCTGGTACCACCGCCTGGAGCTGGGACTTCAAACTCATAGATCCTTCCTGGCTGCCTATTACCGCGCCTGTCAACGTTGGGTAACACGCGATTTGGCTGCTGACTTGTCGGAATTCCCGACTGACGCTTGGCCGCATTGAACGCACCAGCCCGACCGGCGCCTGCGGGGCTCAGGTTTGGCGGCGCCGCTCCCTTTGCCCCCCCAGGTGGTGCGGATGTCCCCAGCATGAATGCACCAACTGCAGCCGTATTCTGCAGGACGGTCTTGTCCAAATTCCGGCCTGCATCAATTTGGGCTCTCAATATGACGTTCCCCCAGGCTTCCAATCGCATGTGGGATGCCGGATCCTGTAGCCCGCCAGACAGTTCCATGTAACCCTGGTACGCTGCCTCCATGCCAGGGATGTCGCTAAGCCCACGTGCTCGGTCAAACGCTACTCGCAAATCTCGGATAGCGTCACCTCTCTCCTTTGCAGCAACAAAACCTAATTTCGGCTCCGTCGCCGTCGTGGGCTTGTCACTAACCTCTGATGAGGAGGTTTCAACGCTCGCCTCCACTAGCTTTGTGCTATCTGCGGTCAATGATACGAAGCCGGGAACATCAACGTCAGGCCCCATGTTCGGCGCAGACATTTCGTCGCCGCATGCCGCACCGTCCCAAGCGCATTGGGCGTTGAACCCAGTGGGATCAACCATGCCAAGAGGGTTGTTCCACGCGTAGCTATAGCGGTTGTAGCTTTGCAAATTGGTAGGCGCTTGGATCGTTGGGTCGGCGCTCATGAAGCGACCCAGCCCAGGGTCATAGACGCGCCCGTTCATGTTGATCAAACCGAGCTCGTCGATGTGCTCATGCTCGGTGTAGCCGCGATCCGTACTGACGGGCTTGATCATGCCAAAAGTGTCCATTGTTCCATTGGCATTGCGTCGTTTGCCAAATGGTTCATAGGCCATACGTTCGACAACTGTTCGGTTCTCGTCGCTAACGGCGGACACAGACCCAAGATGATCCTCGTGCCAATACTGCGTGCGCCAGTTGCTGCCATCCTGAACAACCATCGCCACGGTTCTGCCACCGGCACTCACATAGTGCTTCCTCTGCAGACCGGCTACGCCACTCTCTTCCTCATAGAATAGGCCCGTACCCGCTGCCGGATTTAGATATAAAGTATTACGCTGCAGATTGCCAAGCACATAATAGCTTTCCTTGATTCGCTGGTAGTCGGCGTCATAGAGGTAGTCAAGCTGAAGACCATTACTACTCAGACTTGCTACTGTGTCGAAGCTAGTCCAGGTGACAGTGCGTCCTGCTCCCGCCGTAAGATTACCGTTTGCGTCATATAAATAGATGGGGACGCCGTAGCCGTTAACAAAGCCGCTAACACTCGCAACTGCGTGCGGCCGCCTTGAGCCGCTCCCGCTACTAGGGTAGTTGTATATATTTTTACTACCGCCTTCGCTGCGGCTCGTCATATTTCCCGTCGAGTCGAAGGCCCAGCTAATGACCTCTACCGCCGCGAGGCCGCCGCCTGAGCGTGTTTCGCTCGAAACGCGATTGAGCTCATCGTAGGTATAAGATGCCGCTGTTACGCCGTTAAGCAGATCGATGCGCGCAGTAAGATTCCCGGCCAAATCATAGCTAAAGCTGAGATTTTGGACTAAATTTCCAGTCCCGGCCTGCGTCGTAGATAGCCTCCCATCCGCATAGTAGGCGTTTGACGTACTTATTCCGTTGCCGTAGGTATACTGGAGTGGTCGTCCGCCGGCATCAACGCCGGTGGATGTCCACAAATCGGTATTTGTGCGTAGATCCGTAATTTTCCATGGATATCCGAGTGACGTGTAAGTGGTACGCACTTGCATTCCGCTAGGATAGGTCTGGGTGTCAATTCGACCGCTACTCGTGTCATAGCTCAGAGAGGCCGTGTAATCCGCGCCGATTGAGGTAGCGGTGCTTTTTAGACGACCCTTTACATCGTATGCATTTTTGCTGTTATAGCCATTTCCTGCTCGCGTCTCGCAAACCTTACCTTTTCCATATACACAAGGGCTTCCATCAGCGTATGTGTCAAAGCTCCAGGAGCTATTCAGGCTAGGTTCGTTTCGCCCAACCATGCGCCCAAACAAGTCATATGCCAAAGTCGTGATCTGACCCTTGGCATCCACTTGCTGAACTAGCTCCCCCAGTGCGTTGTAGACGAAGGTCCAGGCCCCCATATCTGGATCATACGAAGCTGTCTTGCGTCCCCGGTTATCGTATACAAGGGAAATTGTGTTCCCCTTTGGATCAATTGTTTGAACTACGTTCCCCGCTGGATCATACGCAAACTGCAGGATATTATCCTTCGAGTCAACTACTCTTACCACTTGGCCCGCGACGTTTTTAATCTCAGTGGTTGCTCGACCCAAGGGGTCTAAGGTTACTGTGGTGAGTCCACTATATATTTTTCTGCTAGTGGCAGTTCCAGCCGCCACAGGAGAACTTACACTTAAAGCTCGTCCGAGGTCATCGAAGGTATAGAATATCCAAAATGACGCATCGCCTGCGTAGTAAGGTCTACTTTTGCGAGTAACCCTCCCCAGTTGGTCATAAAGAATATCCTCGTAGACCAGCCTACCACTGCCTACGCCATCAAACCCTTGAGTTTCCGTTCGAACAATCCTGTCGACTGCATCGTAATAAGTTTTGGTATAAGGCCCGTTGGCGCTCACCCCATCGATCCTTAGGGGCGTCGATTGAATGTAATACCTTGGTGCAAACACACCATTAATGGTTGGCACGGAAGTACAATCGCCTCCAATCGCACCACTTGGCAATATCTGCCCGCCGTTTGTGCAGTATATGTATGCCCACTTCGTTTTCGTGCCATCGAACTTTGTCTCAAGTATCTTGCGACCCAGCGTGTCGTACGTGGTACTCGAACTCACCCCATTGGCATCTACGACGCTAAGCACACCACCGAAGCGCCCGTCATAGGTTCTCGTCTCATCTTGATTGAGCGAGTTGGTCAAGACCGCCGGAAAGCGCTTGTCGTCAGAGTACTTGGTATAACTCGTACGCGACTCAAACGCTCCTGGTGCTGCAGGTGCCGGGGCTTCAGATACGAATCCAGGCACTACACCGGCAGAACCATTGCAGGCACGCTTCGTGGTGCTCTTTTTGTGACCATATTCATCAAGAGAGTACTCTGTCACGACACAGAGGCGAGATTGCGCCGGCTCCACTATCTCCTTAGTCAATAATCCGCTTGCTAGATCATAGTCGAACGAAGTAGTTCGCGTAATCTCAGCGCCGTATGTCAACGCGCCTGCAGATAGCAAGGCACTTAGGACTCCAATACTCCTCAAGATTCGACAAATTGTCTTCCAATTCAGATCTGCCACACTTCTTCGATATGCATACTGCTGCGCCACCCCCACCAAATTCATCACTATTGCCACGGTTCCTCCGGCAGAGTTATTGGGTAATCTATTCAATTTATTAAAAAATGCACATTGCGAATTGGCTTCAATCGTCCAACAACAGACTCAATATTATTGACAGCAACTGCGGCGGTAAAGTGGGCGAGGGTGTAGGCGGTAAACTTCCGGAGCCTGGAACAACTACGTCCAGCGTAACCAGCGTGCTACTATTGGTAATAACGCTCTTTGTGAGCCGACCCAAATACCAATCCTGGGGGCGATTGTAAAACGTGTTTTGTGTACTTTTTGAATAGCCGCTCGTGGTTCCATCTGGATTCAATACTTCAGCCTTCGCGGCAAGAATATTGCCATATGCATCGAGGCTCAAATTCTGAATTTTGGTGCCTGGTAGTGCTGCACCGTTAAGATCCCATTTCTGAGTCGTCGATTGACTTAGATAAGGAAAATAACGTCTGGCGTTGGCGGCTAGCACATTGCATGTGCTTGTCGATGCTTCCGTCGGCTCATTGGGGCTGAGGCAGTTATATGTGTTTGTAGTTAATGATAGATTTCCCCAGTTCTGGGCGCTAGTTCCTTGGCCTGTCCTATCGATCATTCCAATATAAGGGAAATCTTGACGAAAATAGCTGCGCGAGACCAGCCCCGTTCCTGAGTAATTTCCCTGGGAGCGCTCGTCAATCGCCTGTTGCCAGTTAAATCCCAGGAAACCGCGACCCTTGATTCCAGCTTCGATTAATGCGGTGCCGTAGCTATATGAGGTCTTCCGCACAGCATCACCTACTCCCGTGCTGCTGACGACCTCCGTAACGACCGACAACGGCGAAACGGGCGAAACAAGCGGCCATTGCAAGTAGTTTGATGCTTGTCCCGCCGCCGCCGATTCGCCAGGACCCAAAGAACGCTTCTCTTGGAAGTAGCGGTTACCCAATATTTTCGGCAGGGGACTTCGAGTCCAGCTTATGTTATTCCCAGGCAATACGGATATGCTACTTGGCACATCCTTCGACACACGCCGCGAGGTCCAGTAGACGATTTGCTGGTTCGCAAGGTGAAAAAAGTCATTTCGGTCTTCACCCTTGAAATCGCCCAATTGGAAGGGTTCGCAGTGATCGTCACATTGCGCCACCACGGTGGTGTCGAGCGAAGTGGTGAATTTTGAAATAGAAAAGCCACCCTTCCCGTCAGAAATCCACGTCCTTACCCAGCCTGACTCTGCATAGCTTTGCCCGTTGGATACATGGACCAAGTCGGACAGGCCATCGCCGTTCATATCTGCAACGGCAAAATAGCCAGACAGCCACCACTCTTCGCCGGAATACCATTCATACGCAGTTGTGAAAGAACTGCCGACAAAGGTACCGTCGCCCTTCGATGTAAGCAATTTAACCGTAACCGGAGACAAGGTCGTTCCCGGATCAAGAATCAATATATCTGTAAGATGGTCCCCATTAAAATCCCCCATTCTTATTACAGCTCCGCACGAACCGCAAGAAATTCCTGTTTGAATGGTTGATACTCTGAATTCGCCAAGCTCCGTAGTTTTCCAAACCCAGGCAGTGTCGAAATGTTGGGAGAGATGCACTAGGTCTAAGAGGCCATCTCCATTAACGTCCAATACGTGCCATGATCCATAAATCGGGCCGTCCCCGGTCCGTGAAACTGAATAGGCTGTAAAGGTTCCATCGCCGTTCGATTGATATACATGAAAGGGCAGCGCGCCGCCGTCAACGCTCCTTATAATTACTATGTCCATACGGCCATCGCCGTTCATGTCCATAACTACTGGAGTTCCATAGCCTAGAACCGGCTCATCGGGAGGGAAGTAAGACGAGATTTGGAAGGTGCCATCCCCTCTTGACAGATAAATCGTTAGTTCAGATTGATACCAGGGACCCGAACTACCGACCCTATTTCCTAACGTGTGGACAATGTCCATTTTGCCATCCGCATTCACATCCATGGTGAACCAAGAACCGATGGACGGATCGCCAAATCCAGGGTTTGTGGTTTGCGATATGGTTTTAAATTGAACAAAGTCAAATCCGCCCGTGGCATCTGATGATATCCAGGAATTGAAGATATCTCCATGTATAGCAATGACATCTCGCTTACCGTCACCGCTGAAATCACCCGTCAACCAGAGTAACTCAATGGGATTTAGCGCAGTTACGTCAGCCTGAGCACCTGTCAGTTGTGTTTTTTCGATTGCAAATGACGCCGTTGGGTCAACTGGGAAGTTCATCGATGTGGGCGGTAGGCACAAGCCATCCGCACCGCAAAGTGTGATACTTTTAACTCGAGAGCGACCTGACGCGGAGCCTTGCTCGTACACAAGTGAATACGTCGTCACCGTAGCCCCTGCGCTTGCGGTTGTTACGGTTTTAAGTCGTGCTGGGCTACTGATCGCATATCCACCTACGTAGGTGATTGGAACGTCGCCACGAACATATTCGTAGCCAAATATTATTGAATTTTTTGAACCGAGTCCTGTGATCGTATTGCTGGTGTAGTCAATGCGATTTGGATAATAAGCCCCAGTAAATGTACTCGGCGTCGCGGGGGCGCTGCTTTTGATATACGATACAACAAGCGTATTGCCTTTCGGATCAGATACCTTATCGAGCGCCCAAACCCTAACCACTCGCGGGCTTTTTCCGGCAACCTCGACGCTGCTATCGTCAGTTCTGCCGTATTCAGTTGTGAGACCTGCTTGAGTTTTAACAATAAAATAAGCTGGTCCGCCACCTGGGGCGGCGCCATACGCAGTTATTTTTGTGAAGGTTTCGATCTCTGTTCTATACTCTGAGCCATCGGCGCCATACGTACCGGCAACCACAATGAGACGTTTTCCATCTAAGCAGAATCGGTCGCTGACGTTATATTGAACCGCACCCCGCACACTGTCCTGTGCAGCCGTCATTGGGCATCGAGTAATAGTTGAAAGCCCTGAGAGGCTCCAGCCCACACCTAGTAGCCCGTTGCTGCCGTTGCTGTTATAGTTGAAATCCAGGCCAGGCTCGATTCCAGCTATACCTGGAGGTACTTGTATAGGTATGGTATATGTTACCGCCCCAGATGAATCAACCTTAAAGTCACCTGGCATCGTCATGCTGGCACTAGAAAGATCAGAGAAAAGTCCTAGAATTACTAAAGTCGCAAATACTATAAGTCGATCGAAACTGGTGGCCGCTGGAATTTTCCGCGTTGATTTCAGTCCGAGCGCAAAATTGCAATTCATTATTAAATATCCCTCATTGGGTTCTTGTTCGGCGTCAGATTAGGCGATATTCCGCGTTGCCAACGTTGATGGCACTGCTGGTCCAAGCCGTGGTAGGTACATCAAACCCCGTGCCATTGAACAAGTGGCAGCGCAGTCTTGGGGCAGCGCGTGATGGCCGAGGTTCCAGCCCAGGCCCAGCAGGCCGTTGCCGGCCTGGCTGGAGTAGTTCAGCGCCAGTTGCGGCTCCATGCCGCCGATGCCGCGCGGCACCTGGATGGGGATGCTCAGCGTGGCGGCACCGGACTCGGTGACGGCGAAACTGTTGGCGGTGTGGGTGGTGGCACCGGCCGTACCGGCCAGGAGCACGGCCAGTGCGGCGATCCACCGCGGCAGCGGCAAGGGCGAAAGAGGCTTCATCGGGCCTTCGTTCGGGAAGATGGCAAAGAGGGGAAGGTGCTGTAGCAAGCGGAGCGATACGCTCACTCGGCCTGCACCGTGGGGCCCCAATACCAGCCGCTGCTGCGCAGGCTGGTCCACGGCGGATGGTCGGCATCGCTGCATTTGGGCGGGCCGGTGTAGCTGTAGTCGAACCAGAACATGATGGGCCGCTGGCTGATTTGTGCTTCTTTCAGCGTCATGAGAATGGCTTTGCAGGCACCGGGCGAAACGCCCTCGCTGGTGTCGCTGACGGAGCAGATGCCCTGCCATCTCAACGACACGCCGTCACCTAAAAGAGTGAGGTTGACGCTGCCGCCAGGATCCGTGGTCAGTTGCTTGACCTTGCCGGTGCAGGTGTAGGCGGCAAGGGAGGCAAGCGGGTTGGCCAACGCACAGACTGCGACAACCACCGCTCCTGCGCGCCACCTCCAACGCGGCTTCAAGGCCTGGTGTTGTTCAACGGCAAGGCTCACGCCGCGCCCGGTTGGGCATGAATGACTGCGAGACATGGATGCACTCCTCCCAGGGGTGCTTGACTTCGGAGCGATTGCCCCTAGTTCTTGGTCCGGAACTTTGTCACGTTTGGACGCACATCGTCAACGACGGTTACCGTCTTCGCAGCGGTTTTTCAACTTCGTTTTAGGGATGGACAGGCGCGCGAGTTGTGGTACTCGCGAGAAAGGCTCTTACCAGCGGCGCATCAGCACCGCTGTGGAGGTTCCGGCATTGGCCCCACCCACCACCGCAGCAGTTCCCCCCGCCCCGGAGCGCTGCGCCGACACCAGCGACCATTCCGCCACCTGCGCCCCCGCATTGAGCTGGTCCAGGTAACGCATCAGCACGGCGTAGTCGGCAAACTCCACTTCAACCCGCGCCGAGCGCTCGCGCGATTGCAGTTCGATGGCAATGGGCGTGACGCCCAGCATGGCCGTGCGTTCCAAAGCCAGCAGCGTCGATGCCCAGCCCGACCCCTGCTCGGCCAGGAACTCGCGGGCACTCTCGGCATAAGGCGCCGGTGCCAGCGGCACCACGGGAACAACAGGTGCACGGGCGGCCTCGCGCAATGCGGCCGCTTGCTGCCGCATGTCTTGCACTTCAGCCTGCTGGTGCAGGCCCAGCGCCCACGCGGCAAGCGCAGCAACGGCAAGCAGGCCAGGGACCCACCACAGCAGGCGATGCAGTCGGCGCGGCGCAATGAACTCGGGGGCCAGCGGCTTCATGCGCCAGTCGCCTCGGCAGGAGCGTCCGCCGCCTGCAGCGCGGCGCCAAAAGGCACGGCGTTCAGTGGGTGCCAAAGCGGCTGATGGTCAGACCCGATGCGCACGGTGCCGGTGTGCTGCGGCGTCAGGTTGCGGCCCGCCATCAAGCGGGCCAGCCAGCCGGTGCGTTGCCCGGCGTCCGGTGCCGGCCATTGAGTGGCCGCGTGCGTGCTGGTGCCGCCCAGGCCTTGCAGGCTGGTGAGTGCCTCGCCGTCATCGAGCACCAGCAGCTGGGCCGCTGGGGCCTGGGCAAGCCCGGCGTTGAAGGCCGCACTCCACCAGGGCCGCACCGAGCGCAGCCGCAGCGCTTGCGCCTTGGCCTGCCGTTGCAGGTCGTCCAGCAAGGCCAGGGGCACTGCCACCACAAGGCCGGCTTCGCGGTGCACGGGTCCTGCGATCCACACGGCGCAAGGGCCAGCCAGGCCCGTGGCCTCCGGGGCCATGGCGGCCAGCACGGTCTGCACTTCGTGCCAGTGGCGCACGCCGGCCAGCGGCCCGGCCACAAAGGGGCGGGCAAAGGCACCGGAGAGCCAGAGGTTCAGGCTGCGCGCCCTGGGCTGTGCGTGCGTGGCCTGCTGGAGCAGGGTGGCGACGGGGTCCGCCGCAGCGGGCAGGGGTTGCCACTGCACGGGCTGCCCGGCCGGGGCAAGGGCCACCGTGGTTCTGCCCAGGAAGGCGTGTGCGGCAGCGGGGCGCAGTCGGTCGAGGAACATCAAGCGCCCTCCCCCCGGCCCGGCGCGCGCGTCAATGAATCCATCCCACCACCCGCTTCACCTCTTCGATCGACGTCTCCGCGGCCAGCACGCGCCGCGCCGCGGCCGAGGCCAGGCTCTCGATGTGCCGGTCGCGCGCATGCTGCTTCAAGGCCGACACGGGCGCGCCTTGCGTCACCAGGTCGCGCAATGCGTCGTCCACCACATGCACCTCGGCCAGCACGAAGCGGCCCTGGTAGCCGGCGCCATGGCAGGACGCGCAGCCCACGGCAGTGGGAAGTGCATCAGGCGCCACACCCAGGTGAGTCTCGAACCACTGGCGCTCGCGTGCCACCGGCGCACGCGTGCCGCGGCAGTGCGGGCACAGGCGCCGCACCAGGCGCTGCACCACCACGCCGTTGAGCGAGGACATGAAGCCGAACATGTCCAGGCCAAAGTGGCGGAAGCGCCCCATGATGTCGGCCATGCTGTTGGCATGCACGGTGGTGAAGACCAGGTGGCCCGTGAGCGCGGACTGCACCGCGATCTCGGCCGTCTCTGCGTCACGGATCTCGCCCACCAATATGCGGTCGGGGTCGTGGCGCAGGATGGAGCGCAGGCCCTTGGCAAAGGTCAGGCCCTTGCGCTCATTCACGGGAATCTGCAGCACGCCGGGCAGTTCGTACTCCACCGGGTCTTCGATGGTGATGATCTTCTCGGTCCCGGTGTTGATCTCCGACAGCGCCGCGTACACGGTGGTGGTCTTGCCGCTGCCGGTGGGGCCGGTCACCAGCACCATGCCGCTGGGCTCGCCGGCCAGGTCGCGGATGGTGGCCACGTGGGCGGGTTCAAAGCCCAGCGAATCGAGCGACACGGTCTGTTCACGGTCACGCAGCTGCGCCTTGTCCAGCAGCCGCAGCACCGCGTCTTCGCCAAACACGCTGGGCATGATGGACACGCGCAGGTCGATGCCGTGGCCGTCACCATGGAAGCGAAAGCGCCCATCTTGCGGCAGGCGCCGTTCGGTGATGTCCAGCTGCGCCAGCACCTTGATGCGCGACAAGGTCTCCTGCGCCGGCTGCGCGCCTTCCATGCGGGCGAAGCGGGCCATCACGCCGTCGACGCGGTGCTTCACGGTCACGCCGCCGCGGTCGCACTCGAAGTGGATGTCGCTGGCGCCGATGGCGAGCGCGCCACGGATGGCGGCATCGACGAAGCCGACGATGGGGCCTTCGGCACTGGGACCCGCACCTGAGGGGGCTTGTGTGGCAGGGTGGCTGGGGGTGCCTTCGGGCCCGGCCAGCCAGGCCTGCAAGGCCTCGCGCGGCACGGCCGCGGGGCTCAGGGCCAGGCCCAAGTGCCGGCTGGCACGGGTGAGCGTGGCGTCGTCCCAGGGGTCTTCCACGGCCAGCCAGGTGCGGCCGTCGGGCGTCTGCACCGCGGCGCAGCGCCAGCTTCGTGCGGTGACAACATCCAGGCGGGTGAAGTCGGGCCGCGCATCGAGCCCCAGCACGGCCACGCCGGCCCGCTCCAGCGCGGGGGCCAGCAGGGCCGCCTGGCCGCCGGCCATTCGCAGCAGCACGTCCAGCACCGAGCCGGCGCCGGCGCGGCATTGCTCGCGGGCGGGGGCAATGGCGTCGCGCAACTGGCGGTCGGTCCAGGGGGGTTGGGTCATGGGCGTTGGCAGGCTTTGTGGATGGGGCACGAGGGCTTCGACAAGCTCAGCCCGAACGGATGGTGTGGTTGGGTCACGGGCGGTTGCGGCAGCAGGTCAACGGTGGATCAACGGCAAATCAACGAATCGAATTGGCAATGTCGAAAATCGGCATGTACATCATCACCACGATGCCGCCCACCACCAGGGCCACCCCCAGCAGCAGCAAGGGCTCGATGATGCGCGTGGCACGCTCGACGAAGGTGGCAAAGTCCTCGGCGTGCCGGTCTGCGATGGTCTGCAGCACGGTGTCGAAGGCGCCGGTGCGCTCGCCCACCGCCAGCAGCCGTTCGGTCACCGCATCGGTGAGGCCGGCCTCGCTCAGGGCCGCAGCCACCGAGCGGCCGCGCGCAATGTCTCGCCGGGCCTGGGCCAGGCTCACCGACAGGCGGCGCCCCAGGTCCATGCCGCCGGCCACCTCGATGGCCTCGTCCAGCGTGTAGCCGCCGCGGAACATCAGCGCCAGCGACTGGTAGAGCTTGGCCAGGCGGTAGGTGTCGATGCGCCGGTCCAGCGGGCCGATGCCCGCCACCACGGCGGCCGCAGCGCGTGCGACCCAGCCATGGCGCCAGGCGGCGACGGCGCCGAACCCCGCCGTCACCAGGGCCGCGATGATGACGGCGAAATGGCTGCGCACCACGGCGCTCAGCCACAGCACCGCCTGGGTCGCGGGGCTGAGGTTGCGGTGCACGTCGGTGTACATGCGCGAAAAGCGCGGCACCACGTACAGCAACAGGAACAGCGCAATCACTGCGCCGAGCGCCGTAACCACGGCTGGGTAGATGGCCGCGCTCACGGCCTGGCGGCGCAGGCGCCGCAGCAGTTCGTCGTAGCGCAGGTAGTCATCGAGCGCATCCACCAGGGTGCTGGTGCGTTCGCTGGCCGACACGCTGGCCACCAGCACGTCGGAGAAGGCGCCGCAGCCGCGCATGGCGCGCGACAGCGACTGGCCTTCGCGCAGGGCGCGCAGCAGGTGGTTGTGCACCCGTTCGCGCACACCACCGCCGGCCTGCACCTGCAAGGTCTCCAGGGCCTCGACCACGGTCATGCCGGCCTTGAGCAAGGTGCGCAGCTCGCGGCACCACCAGGCCACGTCGAAGGGGGCGCCAGCGGGGCGCGCGGGTGCCGCGCCGGACGCCAGCGGCTGCAGGTCCAGCACCACCCGCCGGGCCGCGGCCAGCGACTCGCGCGCGGCCGCTTCGGACACGGCCTCGATGGCTTCGTCCACGACACCGGAGCGCGCCGGATCGAAGTAGCGCACGCGAAAGCGCGCGGGACCGGTCATGCCGCCAGCCCAGTCTTACTTGACGAGGTCGGCATCATCGCCGCTGCCCCCGGCGCTGCGGTCCTTGCCGTAGCTTTGCAACTCGTACTCGCGCCCGTTCTGCCCGGGTGCGCGGTACTGGTACGGGCTGCCCCACGGGTCGTCGGGCAGCGCGCCGTCCAAGTACGGGCCGCGCCAGCGCGCCTCGTTGGCCGGCTGCTGCACCAGGGCCTGCAGGCCTTCGCCGGTGGTGGGAAAGCGCCCGGTGTCGATGCGGTAGGCCTGCAAGGCCTTGGCCAGTGCGTCCATCTGGGCCCGCGCGGTGGTGACCTCCGACTTGGTGATCTGGCTCAGCAGGCGCGGCCCGACGATGCCGGTCAGCAGCCCGATGATGAGGATCACCACCAGCAGTTCCAGCAGCGTGAAGCCGCGTGTGCGCCGGGCGGCTGGGGTCATGGGGACGATGAAGACGCGGGCGGGGGGGGTGCGAATATCCATTCCTGGTAGCTCCTGGCGGCAGGCAGTTTCACGTCCCCGAGGTCGAGCGCTTCGCGGCGCAGCGGTGCCAGCGGGCTGGTGCTGTAGACGCCGCGGATGCCGTTGCTGCTGTCGCGCATCAGGCCCCAGGGGCGCGAGGGGTCGATGGGGTCGGGGTAGAGCTTGCGCAAGTACCGGATGGTGCCCACGTGGCGGCGGTCTTCGAGCACGGCCTCCAGTGTCTCGGGATAGGGCTTCACCGAGCCGGGGCCGTTGCGCTGGTACTCGCGCAGCGCGCGGGCATAAAGCTGGCCCACACGCAGCAGGTCCTGCTCGCGATCGCGCCGCACGGCGTCGGACCACAGCGGCCCCACCACCGACAGCGCGATGCCCGCCAGCGCCAGCAAGGCCAGCATCCACACGTAGGTGAAGCCGCGCGCGGGAGTTGCGGCGGGGTTACCAGCTCGCATAGAGGCTTCCATCCTTGGCCCGGCCCGGCGCGCCGCTGCGCACGTCGAAGATGGCCGTGCCGGCCGCCACGCCCACCTGGCTGTTGGGGGCCACCAGCACCCAGGTGTCGCTGCGCTCGGTGAGCGGGTCCACCGGCAGGCTGCGCAGGTAGTGCTCGGTGACCAGTTCGTCCAGCTTCACCGGGTAGCGCGCGCGGTCGGCGTGGAACTTGTCGATCACGTCGCGCAGGCTGGCCAGGTTCTGGCGCAAGGCCGTCTCACGGGCCCTGTCCACGTGCTGCACGTACTGCGGCGCCACCACGGCCAGCAGCAGGCCCAGCGCGGCCATCACCACCAGCAGTTCGATCAGCGTGAAGCCGCGCGGCTGCGGGCCTGGGGCGCGCATGCTCACCACTCCCGCAGGGGCTGGCCATTCAGCCCCGCGCCCGGCGCCAGCGAGTACACGTCGTAGACGTCGTTGGTGTACCGCGGGGCCTCGGGCGGCGAGGCAAAGCTGCGCAAGCCCCAGGTGGCGGCGGCCGGCAGGGCCGGGTCGGCGAAGGGATCGCGGGGCAGGCGCCGCAGAAAGTACAGCGGCTGGCCGGCCGGCGACACGGCACTGCCTTGCACCAGCGCCTGCAGGTCGGGCGGATAGCCGCTGGTGGGCGCGCCACGGATCTGCCCCGCGTCCACCGCCTTCTTGTAGGCATCGATCGCATCGCGGATCTCCCACAAGGCATGCCGCAGCTCGCGTTCGCGTTCGCGCCGCAGGTTCGCCTCGGCCAGCGGGTACACCGCCAGCGACAGCAGCCCCATCACGGCCATGACGACCAGCAGCTCGATCAGCGTGAAGCCGCGCGACATCGGCCTTGGCATCAGTTCACCTTGACGCGCAGCACCTGCGGCAGCTTCATGCGCGGCGCGGCGTCCTTGAGGCTGATGGGCTCCAGGCCCACCAGCGAGACCTCGGCCATGCCCGGTGCGGCAGCGCGCAGGCGCAGCGTGAGCAGGTCACCCTGGCCCACGGCCGTGCTCAACTCGTTGCGCAGGATGCCCACGTTCAGCTCACCGCTGGCCGGGTTGGCCGCGTGCGTGAAGCTGGTGGCCGCACCGCCCTGGCGGAAGAAGCCACCCTCCTCCACCGCCACCACCTCCACGCCTTGCGGCGCCACCTTCAGGCGCAAGGGCGCGCCACGCAAGGGGGTGGGGGTGTCGATGCGCAAGGTGGCCGTGAAGGTGTCGCCGGCCTTGACCTCGGCGGGGCCGCTCCAGGTGATGCCGGCGGCCGGCGCGCTGGGAATCTCGGGCGGTGTCTCCAGCTTGGGTCGGCCGGCCGGGGCCGCTGCGGGCCGGCCACCGGGCACGGCTGCCGGCGCGGCGCCCGCCTCGCCAGACTCGGCGGCCGGCTCGCTGACCAGCATGCCACCGGCCGGGCGCAGCCGCTGCAGTGCCTCGGTGCCCACCCACAGCTCGGTCTCGCTGGCATCCGGCCGGCGCAGGTTGCGCAGCACGCGTGGCGTGATGGCCAGCACCAGCTCGGTCCGCTGGCCTTCATCCAGCTGGCTGGAGAACAGGCGCCCCAGCACCGGCAGGTCGCCCACGCCCGGCACGCGGCTGGACGAGGTGCGGTCGTCGCGGCTGATGAGCCCGGCCAGCAACTGCGTTTCACCATCACGCAGGCGCAGCACGGTGGTGGCGTTGCGCGTGCCGATCTGATAGGCCACGGTGCCGCTGCGCGTGGTGACCTGCTCGCCCAGCGAACTCACCTCCAGCGACACCTTGATGGCCACATCGTCGTCGGCATACACGGTGGGCTCGACCTCGAGCTTGATGCCCACGTCCAGGTAGCTCACGCTGTCGGACACGAAGCCGCTGGCGCCCGCGCCGCTGGCAGTGACGGTGATGACGGGGATCTTGTCGCCGATCATCACGCGGGCCTTTTCGCGGTTGCGGGCGCGGATGCGCGGGTTGGCCAGGGTCTGCGAGTCACCCACCTCGCGGCGCAGGTTCAGCAGCAGGCTGTCGATGCCGCTCACGCTCACGCGGTCGCGGCCCACGCCACTGAAGCTGCCCAGCGTGAGCCCGGTCTGGCCCTCAGGCGCCAGCAGGCCAAGCGTGAGCTTGTTGGGGAACTTGACGCCCAGTTCGGTGAGCCGGCGCGAGCGCACCTCCATCACTTCCAGCTCCAGCAGCACCTCGGCCTCGGTGTTGTCGTACAGCGCCACCAGGCGTTCGGCCAGCGCCACGTTCTCGGGCGACTCGCGGATGGCCAGCATGTTGGTGCGCTCGTCGATGAAGGGCTCGCGGATCTTGAGCATGGCACGCAGGAAGGCCGCCGCCTGCTTGGCCTCGGCATTGGCGAGGTAGAACACCTTGACGACCTGCTCCTGGTGCTCGCGCTGCTTCTCGGGCGTGTTGGGGTAGATCAGCACGGTCTGCGCGTCGATCACCTTCTTGGCCAATTGGTGGGTGGACACCAGCAGGTCGATCGCGTCTTCGGGCCGGGCCGAGCGCAGGAACACGGAGACGCGGATGTCCGGCCGCACGTCCTTGTCGAGGATGAAGTTGATGCCGCTGTGGCGCGTCACCAGGTCGAGCACGGTGCGCAGGCTGGCATCGCGGAAGTCCAGGCTGATGGGACGGGTTTCGCGCAGGCCGGTGGCCAGGGCCTTGGTCTGGGCCTGGCGCATGTCCACCTCCAGCCGGCGCTGCAGGGCCAGCAGGTCACCCTGGCGCGGGTCGTCTTTCAGGGCCTCGGCGATCAGGCGCAAGGCGGCCTGGGGCTGGCGCTGCTCGACCAGGGCTTGTGCGTCGGCCAGCGCACGGCGCTGGCGGCGCTCGGTGGCGATGTCGGCCAGCAGGGCGTCCACGCGTGTGGACCCTGCGTCCAGCGGACGGGCGCGCTGCAGGACCTGCTCGGCCGCGTCCAGGCGCCCGGCCGCGCGCGCGACGGCGGCTTCGGACAGCAGGCGCACCAAGGCCTCGGCACGGGCCTGGACCAGGCCCGCGCGCAGCAAGGTGCTCTCGGGATAGTTCTTGAGGGCCTGTTCCAGCCCGCTCACGGCGTCTTCGTAGCGGCCTTCGGCCAACGCGACCTGGGCCTGGTCGCGAATGCGTTGCGCGGCACAGCCGGCGAGCGCCAGCAAGATCGTCAGGACCAGTGCTGCCCATCGACGGCAGGAGCCCTCCCCGGGCAAATTTCTTGGAATCATCACACTCACGAAGCAGGCAACGGCGGCAAAGGCAGGGTCACCTTCACGTCGAGCGCAGGATATCGCAGCACCACCGCCTGGTCGGTCACGCTGTCGACCACATAGCCGTCGTCCAGCACATCGCCGGCCTGCGCCAGCACGGTCTTGTCGCCGGCCGACAGGAACACCAGCTTGTCGCCGGCCGGGGTGACCATGCGCCCCAGAAAGCGGGCCCGGACGGCCGGCGCGCTGGGCAGCGGGGGCGGTGGTGGGGGCCCTGTCATTTGCACCGGCGGCGGTGCGGGGGCTGGTGCCGGCTTGGGCTGCAGCGGCAAGACCGGGACAAAAGGGTCGTGCCGGGAAGGTTCGATGGCCACGCGCTCCAGGCGCTCGGGCAATGCCGGCATCACCGCCTCAGCGGCCCTCAGCCCCGGCAACTCGGTGCGCACGCCCGCGCGCTCCACCGCGGCCACGAGCACCGGGGCCTGCCGGTTGACCCACAGCGTGATGGCGCTCGCAGCCACGGTGGCCAGCAAGGCCCAGAACAGGCTGCGCCGCATCAGGAGGCCTTGCCGGCAGGTGCGACGGGCTCGCCTCGCGCCGGCCGGCCCCAGACCGACAACGTGGCCGAGGTTTCCAGGTCGGTGGGCGAGGACGTGCGCCGCATGCGCAGGCGCTGCAGGGTCAGCGCCTGGTAGCGCACAAGCACCGCATCGAGCGCTGCGCGTGCGCCCGGGTAGGGCCCGCGCACGAGCACTGTCAGTTCGGCGCGGCCCAACTGGGCGGCGCTGGCCGGCCGGTGCGTGGCCTGCACCCCGGCCAACGCGACGCCAGCTTGGGCACAGGCACGGCTGAGCGTCTGCACCACGTCCGCGACGGGTGGCATGTCGGGCAGGTGGGCCGTGAAGTCCCGGGCCACGGGTGTTGCGCTCATTGGCGCGGCGGCCGCCATCACAGCGGCCTGCTCGCGCGCCTGATCGAGTTGCCCGCTCACTCCGGCGAGCTGGCTGCGGGCCGCTTGCAGGCGCAGGCCCGCGGTCGCCAGCAGCAGTGCCGCCGTCAGCACGGCCGCAGCCCACAACCCCCAGCGCACTGTGCCCATGGCATCACCATGCAGGCGGTATTCAAGTTCAATCAGGGGGGATGGCATCGCGGCGTCGACCGGCAGCTTGGCAGCGACGCAGGGTACGCCGGAGCCAAACGCATATCCTAGCTCACGGCATTTGCATGGCATTTTCCGCAAACGCCGGCCCTCCCCAGTTTTGAGGAAAGCTGCCAACCCCTATTGCGCCCGCGAGACAGCAGGCACACTTATGGACGCGCCGAACTACCGTGGCTGGCGCCATCCGGTGGACAATGCCACGGGCGGCCTGCCAGTCGCCTGAACGTATCGGCAGCACCTCTCTGCCACGAGCGACATTGATGGTTACCTTGGGCCCACCGCAAAAGACCCCGGAAGGGATCGCCGAGTTGAGCGCACGTTCACGTGGCTTGACGCAACGGCATCGCACCCTGCTGTTGTTGATCGACGGCCAGCGTTCGCTCGACCAAGTGCTGCACCTGGCCCACCAGGCGGGCGTGCCGCGCGCTTACATGGATGAGCTGGTCGCCCTGGGGCTGGTGGTGGCGCCCGCAGCAGCAGGCGCCCAGGGCAGCGCGCTGCCGCCCCTCCTGCCCCTCGTCGCGGCAGCACCGCCCCTCATGGAACCTGCACCGGCACGGCCGGCACCGGCGAACCCAGGCGCAATCGACATCGAACTCAGCAGCGACTTCGTGGTCAGTGGCCCGGGTGTCGGTCCCAGCCGGGGTGCCAGCGTGGGCCCACGCCTCGGCCCCGTCGAGGGCACGCCGGGTGCGGACCTGGAAGACGACTCCGACCCCTGGGACGACAACGAATCCTTCGGCCGCGCGCTGTCGACCTCCGAGCTGTCTGCCCTGGATTCATCCGACCAGTCGCTGGCCGAGGCGCGCCATGTGCTGCTCCAGGCCTTGCGCCAGGAGGCCCCGGTGTCCGGCGCGGTGACGATGCTGCGGGTGCGCCGGGCGCGCAACCGCGAGGCACTGGTGGCGCTGCTGCCCGAGGTGGAGCAGAAGATCGGCAGCCAGCGCCATCTGTCGGACGCCGCACGCATCCTGCGCCGCGTGCACGAGTTGCTGGCGGTCTGAGAGCCCCGCCCCCCTGGCAGCCCCCACCTGCGCGGCACCGTCCGGTGCGATAGGCTGCGCACATGACATTTCTTGCTCTCGACATCGGCAACACGCGGCTCAAATGGGCCCTGTATGCCGCCGCACAGCCTGGTTCGCCATTGCTGGACCACGGCGCCGTATTCCTGGAAGCCATTGACGAGCTGGGCGACACGCACTGGCCCCACATCGCTGCGCCGCAGCGGATGCTGGGCAGCGTGGTGGCCGGCGAGGCCATCAAGCGCCGCGTGGAAGAGCAGTTGGAGATCTGGGAGGTGGAGCCGCGCTGGCTGGTGCCCAGCACGCAGGCCGGTGGCGTGGTCAATGGCTACGAGCATCCCATGCGCCTGGGGGCCGACCGCTGGGCCGCGCTGATCGGCGCACGCCAGCGGGTGCTGGACAGCGGGCCACCACGCCCGGCCCTGGTGGTGATGGTGGGCACCGCGGTCACCGTAGATGCGCTCGACGCGCAAGGCCACTTCCTGGGGGGCCTGATCCTGCCGGGCTTCGGCCTCATGCTGCGGGCGCTTGAAATGGGCACCGCCGGGCTGAAGGTGCCCACCGGCGAGGTGCGCGACTTCCCCACCAACACCAGCGACGCCCTGATGAGCGGCGGCGCCTATGCCATTGCAGGCGCGGTGGAGCACATGCAACGGCGCCTGCAAGCCCACACGCAGGCGGCACCCGCCTTGCTGATGACCGGCGGCGCCGCGCCCAAGCTGCGGCCCATCACGGGCTTGCCGTTCGAGGTGGTGGATTCGCTGATCTTCGATGGCCTGCTGCGGCTGGCTTGAACTGTGGGCACCCGGCACCGGGGTACCGGTGCCGGGTGCTGTATCTCAAAGCGGCACTTGAACCGGCCGGCTCAGCCGCGCGTGGGCCCATTGCTCGAACTGCACCCGGTCCAGCGGCGGGCTGATGGCCGAGCCTTGCAGCGCATGGCAGCCATGCTCGGCCAGGAAGCGCGCCTGCGCCGCGTTCTCCACGCCTTCGGCCACCACGGTGAGTTCCAGGCTGCGTGCCATCTGGATGATGGCGCTGGTGATGGCCACCGAGTCGCGTTCGCCGGGCAGGTCTTTGACGAAGGAGCGGTCGATCTTCATCTTGTCGATCGGCAGGTCCTTCAGGTGGCCCAGTGACGAGTACCCGGTGCCGAAGTCGTCCACCGACAAGCGGATGCCCATGGCCTTGAGCTGGCCCAGCGTGCGGCGCACGGCGCCCATGTCGTCCATCAGCATGCGCTCGGTCAACTCCAGCTCCAGCCAGGCGCCGGGCACGCGCTCTTCGCGCAGCACCTGGGCCAGGCTGTCGACGAAATCGAGCGCGCGGAACTGCATGGTGGACAGGTTCACCGCCACCGGCACGTTGCGCAGGGGGCTGTCGTGCCAGCGGTGCGCACAACGGGCGGCTTCGCGCAGCACCCACTGGCCGATCGGCAGCATGAGGCGGCGCTGTTCGGCCAACGGGATGAACTCGTCCGGCGCCAGCAGGCCATGGTCGGGGTGCTGCCAGCGGATCAATGCCTCCACGCCCACCAGCCGGCCGTCATGCGCGCTGACCTGGGGCTGGAAGAACAAGGTGAATTCCTCGCGCTCGATGGCATGCGCGAGCTGGCCTTCCAGCACCATGTCGGCATAGGCCGACACCGCATTGGCCGGCTCGAAGAACTGGTAGTTGGCCCGGCCGCGCGACTTGGCCACGTACATGGCCGTGTCAGCATGCTTGATGAGCTCATCGGGCGTGGTGCCGTCGCGCGGGAAGATCGCAATGCCCACCGAGGGCGTGACGGAGAGCGGCCGGCCCTCGGCCTCCATGGGCACCTCGATGGCGGTGATGAGCTTGGCGGCCACCTGCTCGATGTCGGCCCGGTCGCGCATGCTGGGCAGCAGCACCATGAACTCGTCGCCACCGAAGCGCGCCACCCGGTCGGTGCCGCGCACGCAGTCCAGGATGCGCCGCGCCACCGTGCGCAGCAAGGCATCGCCCACCAGGTGGCCGAGCGAGTCGTTGACGCGCTTGAAGTGGTCCAGGTCGATGAACAGCAGCGCCAGCTCGGCCTGCGTGGCGCGTGCCGACAGCATGAGCTGGTCCAGGTGGTCCATGAACGCGCTGCGGTTGGGCAGGCCGGTGAGCGAATCGTGGTGGGCCAGGAAGTTGATGCGCGCCTGCGCCGCGACCCGGTCGCGCACGTCGCGCACGATGACCATGCGCGCGGTGGCGCCGTCGCGCAAGGTCGTGCGGGTGATGAACTCCACCGGGATGCGGGTGCCATCGCGATGCACCAGCATGCTCTCGAAGGTGGTCTCCATGCGGGCCGCGCCCACGGCCGCGGCGCGGTCGCGGTGGTCCGGGGCAATCAGCTCCAGGACATTGCGCCCGAGCATCTCGTCCAGCGAGTAGCCCACGAGCTGGCACAGCGCGGGGTTGACGTCGGTGACCACGTTGTCGGCATGAAAGAGGATGCCTTCCACGGTGGCCTGCATGAACTTGCTGAGCCGCTCCTCCGACTCGCGCATCGCGATCTCGGCGGTGCGGTGGCGCGTGATGTCGCTGATCAGTACGAAAGCCGCCTCCAGGGCGCCGGCTGCGTTGAACTGCGGCACCAGCGTGCCTTCGAGCCAGCGCGCGGTGCCGTCGGCACGCACGAGCTTGCGCTCGTAGGAGACGGCCACCTGCTCGGCCAGCAGGCGCTCCACGCTGGGCTGGATCAGCTTGGCGGCCTCGGTGCCGATGACCTCTTCGAAGGTGCAGCCCAGCACGCTCTTTTCGTCGAAGCCGAAGGTCTGCGCGTACAACTGGTTGGCGTACAGGCAGCGGAAGTCGCTGAGTCGGTAGTGCGCGATCAGCACCGGCAGCTTGTTGGCCATGATGCGCAGGTGTGCGGCCTGTTCGGTGGCCACCTGCTGCGCGCGCCGAAAGTCGCTCACGTCGTGCAAGGTGCACACGCAGGTGGCACCGTCCTCGCGCCAGCGCAGGCGCAGCGTGAACCAGCGCGGCGCCTCGCCGGGCGCAGTGCCGGGATCGATCTCGAGCCCCACCAGCGAATCGCCCTGGTCCTGCAGCACGCCTTGCACCCGTTCACGCGAGGCCGGTGCCAGCAGTTGCAGCCAACGCTCGCCCAGTTCATCGACCAGCGCCAGGAACGAACGGTTGCCCTGCAGCACGTGGCCCTTGCGGGTCACGATGGCCATCGGTTCGCCCACCTCATCCCAGTCGAACAGGAGCGGGGGGTCTGACAGGGGAGCAATGCGCATGGGGGGACGGGCCGGCGCATCCACTGCGCCATGGTGTCCGCATCATAGCCACGCGGCGCAAGCCGAGGGACGTCGAAATGCGGGGGCCCGTACCCGCAGGACAGTCACCCCAAGGCGGGTGGCACCGGTACGCTGGTGCCAGGCGCCCCCATCTCGTCAGAGGATGTAACGCGAGAGGTCCACATCGCCGGCCAGCGAGGCCAGGCGGGCATCGACATCCCTGGCGTCGAGGGTCACGGTCTGGCCGCTGCGGTTGGGCGCATCGAACGACAAGTCGTCGAGCAGGCGCTCCATCACGGTGGCCAGGCGCCGGGCACCGATGTTCTCGGTGCTTTCGTTGACCTGGTAGGCCACCTCCGCCAGGCGGCGGATGGCCGCCGGCGTGAACTCCAGGGTCACGCCCTCGGTGGCCAGCAAGGCCTGGTATTGCTTGATGAGGCTGGCCTGCGTGCTGGACAAGATGGCCTCGAAATCGCCCACCGACAAGGGGCCCAACTCCACGCGGATGGGGAAGCGGCCCTGCAGCTCCGGGATCAGGTCGCTGGGCTTGCTCAGGTGGAAGGCGCCCGAGGCAATGAAGAGGATGTGGTCGGTCTTGACCATGCCGTACTTGGTATTGACGGTGGTGCCTTCCACCAGCGGCAGCAGGTCGCGCTGCACGCCCTGGCGCGACACGTCGGCGCCACTGTGGCCCTCGCCGCGCGCCGTGATCTTGTCGATCTCGTCCAGGAACACGATGCCGTTCTGCTCGGCATTGGCCAAGGCGCGGCTGCGCACGTCTTCCTCGTTGACCAGGCGGGCCGCCTCTTCGTCGGTCAGCAGCTTGCGCGCGTCGCGGATCGGCAGCTTGCGCGTGCGGCGCTTGCCCTGCCCCATCTGCGCGAACATGCCACGCAACTGCTCGGCCATCTCTTCCATGCCGGGTGGGCTGACGATGTCGAGCTGGCTGCGCGGTTCGGCCAGTTCGAGCTCGATCTCCTTGTCGTCGAGCTGGCCCTCGCGCAGGCGCTTGCGCATCACCTGGCGGGCGGTGTTGTCCTCGGACGCGGCGCCGCCGAAGCCGAACTCGCCGCGCGGCGGTGGCACCAGCACGTTGAGGATGCGGTCTTCCGCGGCATCCTCGGCCTGCACGCGCTGCGAGCGCATCTGGGTTTCGCGCTCCTGCTTGACGGCACTGTCGACCAGGTCGCGCACGATGGTGTCCACGTCCTTGCCCACATAGCCCACCTCGGTGAACTTGGTGGCCTCCACCTTGATGAAGGGCGCATCCGCCAGCCGCGCCAGGCGGCGCGCAATCTCGGTCTTGCCCACGCCGGTGGGGCCGATCATGAGGATGTTCTTGGGCGTGATCTCACCGCGCAGCTTGCCCTCCACCTGCTGACGGCGCCAACGGTTGCGCATGGCAATGGCCACGGCGCGCTTGGCCTCGTTCTGGCCGACGATGTGGCGGTCGAGTTCGGAGACGATTTCTTGAGGGGTCATGGACATGGGATGGGCGGGCTCAGTCCAGGGTTTCGATGGTGTGGTGCTGGTTGGTGTAGATGCACAGGTCGCCGGCAATGCCCAGCGACTTGGCCACGATCTCGGCCGCACCCAGCGAGGTGTGCTCCAGCAGCGCGCGCGCCGCCGCCTGGGCGTAGGGGCCGCCGGAGCCGATGGCCACGATGCCCAACTCGGGCTCCAGCACGTCGCCGTTGCCGGTGATGACGAGCGAGGTGTCGCGGTCGGCCACCGCCAGCATGGCCTCCAGGCGGCGCAGCACGCGGTCGGTGCGCCAGTCCTTGGTCAGCTCCACGGCAGCCCGCACGAGCTGGCCCTGGTGCTTTTCGAGCTTGGACTCGAACCGTTCGAACAAGGTGAAGGCGTCGGCCGTGGCGCCGGCAAAGCCGGCCAGCACCTGGTCGCGGAACAGCTTGCGGACCTTGCGCGCGCTGGACTTGACGACGATGTGGCCGAGAGTGATCTGGCCATCGCCGCCGAGAGCCACCAGATGCCCCCTGCGCACGCTGAGGATGGTGGTGCCGTGATAACTGCTCGTGTCCATGGAGGATTGCTTCAGCGGCCTGAGAGGGGCCGCGCCAACGTTGTCAGATCGGTTGCCAGAGGGGTCGCCGGATCGGTGGTCAGACCGGCGGTTGTCAGATGTTGCGGACCTTCACGCGGGCATGCTCGTTGATGCCCATGGCCCCGCAGAACAGCGCGACCAGGCGGTTGGCATCATCGAAGTTGACCGCGCGGTTCTCGCTGCGCCGTGCCAGCACCCAGTTCAGCAGGTCGCCGGCGGCAATGAAATCGATCCGGATCAGCTTGGCGCACGAGACGTTCACCATCGAGGCCGTGCCCAGCTTCTGCTCCAGGCTCTTGAGCAAGCCGCTGATGTCGCCCACCAACTGGCCCGCCAGCTCGGCCGCCACCATGGCCCCGCCCCCGTCGATCTCGGACTCGACGAAGCCGGTGGACACCTCGCTCACGTGCGACATCTGCGCGGCCGTGGCACCCGTGCTGCTGCCCATGCGCACGGTGCAGCGCGCCGACTCCCAGGACGGCGGCGACACCTCGTAGGTCATGCAGTAGTCGATCGCCACCTCGTCGAACTGGTCGGGCCGGTTGGCCAGGCGGCAGGCTTCCAGCCGCAGCAGCCAGTATTCCGGGTCTACATCGCGCGTGCCGGTGGGTGCCAGTTCGGCCAGCAGGCTCAGCAACTGGTCGCCGGCCAGCCAGCGCATTTCCAGGGGTTCGCGGGCCCAGGTCTGCAGCAGCTGGCGCAGGTCGTGGCAGGCTTCCGGGTCGATGTGATGGACGGCGCTCCAGTCGAGCACCCAGGGCATGGGCATCTGCAGCAGCTGCGAGCGCAGGCGCGCCACGGCATCGGCGTCGATGGATTCCGGGCTGGCCCAGCTCACCGCGCCATCGGCCCGCGCCGATCCGGCCCCACTGCTGCTGCCCTTGCGGTCGTTGGTAGACGCGGCGGAATCGGCCACCAGCTTGGGCAGCGAGAACCATTGCGGCGGCGACCAGCCGAACTGGTGCACGTAGTCCAGCGCCAGGCTCTCGAAACTCTGCTGCTGGCCGATGGCACGGTACAGGTCGAACAGCACCAGCCAGGTTTCGGCATGCTGCTGGCGGTTGCCGCCCGGGGAGATCAAGGCCCGGACCGTGCGCTCGCACTGCTCAAAATCGGCATTGGCGAAGGCGATCACCGCCTCGTCCAGTTCGGGATCGTGCGCCAGTTCGTTGACCTCGACCGCAAACGGGTTGGTCAGGTTGACGATCGGCCGGTGGGTCTGCGGCGGCGGCGCGGCGGCCTGCACCGGTGCCGGGGCGGGCGCACGAGGCGGCGGTGGCGCGGTGCGGGCGGGTGCCGCAGCCCGGTTGGCGCGGATCGCCGCGGCCCGGGCGCGCGCTTCACCGTCCTGGCCCAAACCCAGGGGCACGGTGGGGGCGTTGAAGAACGACTCGGTCATGGCCGGCGCGGCCGCGTTGGTCAGCGGCGCCGGAGCGGTGCGGCGAGCCGCCGCGTACGAGGCCGATTCGCCCACCATCTGCTGCTCAATCTCGTCGATCTTCGCCTTCACGCCATCGGTGCGGGCGTTGTTGTCGGCTTGGCGGGCCTCGGAATCGTCGAGGTTGGACAGCCCCGCCAGCACGGACAAGCCCTCACTGGTGAGGCCCTCGCGGCGGATCTTGCGCAGCATGTCGAACTCGCGCTTGCGCACGAAATCGTTGCGCCGCTTGCGCTCGATCATGGCCTTCAGCTCGGACTTGGCGTATTCGCTTTCCCGGGTTTCCAGCTCGCCCTTGGTCAGATCGGCCCAATCCGTGGTCGGATTGGCGACAAACCGCACCACCTTGCGAAAGAAACTTTCGCCGTCGTTGGGAGGTTGCTTTGGGTCGGACATCGAGGAGGGAGGATCGCGCGCCAGACCGCATCAGTCACCGAACAAGCGCTGCTTGAGCTCGCGGCGCTGCTGCGCTTCCAGCGACAGTGTAGCCGTCGGCCGCGCAATCAGCCGCGGCAGGCCAATAGGTTCGCCGGTTTCGTCACAAAAGCCGTAGTCGCCCGCCTCAATGCGCGCCAATGCCTGCGAGATCTTCTTCAGCAGTTTGCGCTCGCGGTCGCGGGTGCGCAGTTCCAGGGCATGCTCCTCCTCGATGGTGGCGCGGTCCGCTGGGTCCGGCACGATGGAGGTGTCTTCACGCAGGTGTTCGGTGGTTTCACCTGCGTTGGACAGCAGGCTCTCGCGCTGCCCTTCCAGGCGGGTGCGAAAGAACTCCAGCTGCTTTTCGTTCATGTACTCCGTGTCGGGCATGGCCAGCAGCTCGTCGTCGGACAACTCGCGTCCCGGCTTGGACTTCCAGACGTTGACCAGCCGCGGGTCGATCTTGACCGTGGGGCGCTGGGGTTCGAAGGGGGCGGGGGGGGCAGGCCTGGCTGACATGGGGGAAAGGTGGCTTCGGGGTGGCGCCGCGGGAGTGGCCGCGGCAATGGCGGGCGTACCCGGTCTCTTGGCAGCCCCAGCTCCCGAGTCGGCAGACTCGGGTTTGCGGGCTTCTGGTTTGCGTGTAGACATCGTCGTCAAATCCGGTTTTTCTTCAGTGGGTGCCGCGATATCGGCGGACAAGGGCCGGGTCGCCACTGACTTGGCGACGGGTTGGGAACCAGTTCTCGCCGACCCCACGGGGCCGGCCGGGGCAGCGGCACGGCTTTCGGCGGCACGAGACTCACGCGCCACCACCGGGGACGCGGGGTCCTTGATCTTTGCAGGCGCCGCCTTCCTTGCGGCAGCGGGTTTCTTGGCAGGCGCGGCGCGGCCTTCAGTGGCCAGCTTCTTCGCAGCAGGCTGGGTCGGGGCGACACGCTTTGCCAAGGTTTTGCTCACGGGCGGCTCCTGGGGCTTGGGACGCGGTTCATCTTGCACCGGCAGCCTTTCGTGCTGCACGGGGCACGGCCTGGACGACCCGCCTGCCTATCCCGCGAAAGCCGGGACGCAGAAGCGCCGGGCCGAACCCCTACCCGTTTGGGCGCGCGGATTGTAGCCACGCCAGATCTCCCTGCCATCCGGCAGCATCCTGATTCAGGATCCTCACACCAGACATTGGTCCAACCCCTGAGTGAATATGTCACGCGGCAGGTCCAGGCCGATGAAAACCATCTTGCTGGTCCGCTTTTCGCCTTCGGCCCAGCGCGGCCCGAGGTCGCTGCCCATCAACTGATGCACCCCTTGAAATACCACCTTGCGATCAGTGCCTTTCATGTTCAACACGCCCTTGTAGCGCAGCATGCGCGGCCCGTAGATCTGCACGATGGTGCCGAGGAAATCTTCCAGCTTGGCGGGATTGAACGGCCGATCGGAGCGGAACACGAAGGACTTCACGTCGTCGTCATGACGATGGTGATGCGGATGGTCGCAATGCTCACCATGCACGTGATCATGATCATGGTCATGGCCGTGAGGGTCATGACCGTGGTCATCGGCACTCAAGAACTCCGGGTCGATCTCCAGCTTGGTGTTCAGGTTGAATCCGCGCAGGTCGAAGACCTCGCCGATGGACACCTCGCCGAAATGGACCGGGCGTTGCGGAGCGCGTGGGTTCATGTGCTTGAGGCGGTGCACCAGGGCGTCCAATTCCGCCTGGTCCACCAGGTCGCTCTTGCTGATGAAGATCTGGTCGGCAAAACCCACTTGGCGGCGCGCCTCCTGCCGGTCGTTGAGCTGCTTCTCCGCGTGCTTGGCATCCACCAGGGTCAGGATGGAATCCAGCAGGTAGCTCTCGGCGATCTCGTCATCCATGAAGAAGGTCTGCGCCACCGGACCCGGGTCGGCCAGACCCGTGGTCTCGATCACCACGCGGTCGAAATCCAATTCGCCCCGGCGCCTTTTCGCGGCCAGGTCGGACAGCGTGGTGCGCAGGTCTTCGCGTATGGAGCAGCACACGCAACCGTTGTTCATCTGGATGATCTGCTCCTGGGTTTCTGCCACCAGGATCTCGTTGTCGATGTTCTCTTCGCCGAATTCGTTTTCAATCACTGCGATCTTCTGGCCATGGGCCTCGTGCAGCACTCGCTTGAGCAGCGTGGTTTTGCCGCTGCCGAGGAAGCCGGTGAGGATGGTCGCGGGAATGAGGCCTTGGGACATGGAACTGTTACCAGATGTGAGTGGATGCGGAAGTGAACGTAGGCATATGGGGGCTGGTCACTTTCAAACAAGGTACCCCGGCTGTCAAGCCGCTCGCGCCCGACGGCAGTTTGCCTGCACCGGTGAATCTCTGCTTTTGCGACGAATTGTGTCGTGTCTTCATCGTGCGTCATTGCACTGCAATAACGGCGCGAGCGTCATGAATCCGTCATCATCGCCGCCGATTTGCATGCAGTTGCGCCTCGACGCACCGCAGCACTTAATAGGTCGGCGTTTGGCTTGCAAGCACTGGAGGCGTCACCCACAATCGTGGGCCCCGCTGGACAAAACTGAGGAGATAACGATGGGACTCTTGAACTCGGTGATCGGTGCGCTTGCCAATAGCAATGGCCTTCCGGCCTACAACCCCGCGTTCAATGCATTGGTAGGCATGCTTGCGGACAACTCGCAGATTGGCGGCCTGGACGGGCTGATCCATCGCATGCAGCGTGGCGGCCTGGGTGAGGTCGCCAACTCCTGGATCTCCAATGGCCAGAACCTGCCCATATCGCCGGAGCAGCTCAAGAGCGTGCTGGGCCCCGATGTGCTGAACGGACTGGCCGAGCAGTTCGGCCTTGGGCGGGCGCATGGCGATGTGGCATGGCAGTTGTCGCAGCTGCTGCCGCAGGTGGTGGACAAGCTCACACCCGATGGCCAAGCCCCCCAGGAGGGACTGGGCGACATTGCCACCGTGGTGGGCCGCCTGGTCCGCCACTGACCGGCCGCATTGACGTGACCCACTGACTTCATACCCAGGCCGCGCAAGGTGACGCCTCTCGCACCCACACATCAGGGTGTTGGTACCGGGCTCTCCTTGCGGGCCGACCCGCTCACCATCTCGAAGCAGAACAGCCGGCACTCCAGCGGGCCATTCCACATCGGCATGCGTCGGCTCTCCTTCAGGCGCATGCGTCCCGGCAACTTCATATCCGGGCTCAGCACCCAGGCCGTCCACCCGGCATAGTGCCGCTTCCACTGCGTGGCCAGCTGCACGAAGAACTCGCCACCTTCCTCGCTCTGGGCATCCTCGCGCACTGAACGCACCCGTCCCTTGGCCTCGATGCGTTCGCCATAGGGCGGGTTCACCAGCAAGGTGCCGTGTGCTGAAGGCGGCATGCGCTGCAAGGCATCCACGGTCTTGAACTCGATGGCCTGCGGCACCCCGGCGCGTTGCGCGTTGCGCGTGGCGAAGTCGGTCATGCGAAAGGCCACGTCACCGGCAAACACCGGTACCGCAGGCGGATGTTCACGCGCCAGCGCTTCGCGCCGCAGGTCTTGCCAGTCACGCGCCAGCGGCTGGAACGGAGCCAACCGCTCGAAGGCGAACTTGCGTCGCGCCCCGGGGGCCATGCCGCAGGCCAATTGCGCCGCCTCGATGGCAATGGTGCCGGCGCCGCAGCAGGGGTCGAGCAAGGGCCCGTCTTCAATGCGTCCTTGCCAGCCGGCCGCCGCCAGCATGGCGGCCGCCAGCGTTTCCTTCAGGGGCGCCTCGCCCTTGCCCGCACCAGCGTCGCGCCAGCCGCGCTTGAAGAGCGCCTCGCCCGAGGTGTCGGCATACAGGCTGGCATGCTCCGCGGACAGGTGCAGCACGATCGACAGGTCCGGATGGCGCGTGTCCACGCTGGGCCGGTCGCCCACGGCCTCGCGCAGGCTGTCGCACACGGCATCCTTGATGCGCAGGCTGGCGAAGTTGAGGCTCTGCAAAGGCGACCGCGTGGCGTTCGTATCGACGCGCAGCGTCTGCCGCGGCGTGATCCAGTCCACCCAGCGCACGCTGCGCGCCAGGTCGTACAAGTCGTGCTCGCTGGCGTAGGGCGCATGGGCCAGCGGCCACAGCACGCGCTGGGCCAGGCGGCTCTCCAGGTTGAGCTGCATCGCCGCGCGCAGGTTGCCCTGCACGAACACTCCGCCGCGCGCTTCGCGCACCTCGGCGCCGGCACCGAGGATGCGCCGCACCTCATCGGCAAGCAGCGTTTCGGCGCCGCCGGCGCACGGCAGGAACAAGGGGAGAAGAGATTCGGACATGGGCGCGATGCGGCCGGCTGAAGGCCGCGCATGAGTCAACGAAGGGCCGCTCCCGAGTTGACTCACCACTCGGGGGGCTGAGCGTGGACGAGAAACAGTCCCTGCGGACTGCTTCTCGCCTCGCGAAGGGTCCGGGCTTGCAAGCCCGGACGCGGCCTGCAAGGCGGACGACGCAGGCGTCGGCCTGGGGGCTCTCTGAAACTACATCGTGCGGCGCAGGTTGGCCGGCGCAATGCGCAAGGCCTCGCGGTACTTGGCCACGGTGCGCCGCGCCACCTGGATGCCCTGCTCTTCGAGCATGCGGCTGAGCTGGTTGTCCGACAAAGGCTTGTCGGGGTCTTCCGCGCTCACCAGTTGCTTGATCAAGGCCCGCACCGCCGTGGACGAGGCATTGCCGCCGGCCTCGGTGTTGAGCGAGGAGCCGAAGAAGTACTTGAGCTCGAAGGTGCCGAAGGGCGTGGACATGTACTTGGCCGTGGTCACCCGCGAGATGGTCGACTCGTGCAGGCCCAGTTCATCGGCGATCTCGCGCAGCACCAGCGGCTTCATGGCGATCTCGCCATGGCTGAAGAAGCCCTTCTGGCGCTCCACGATGGCCTGCGACACACGCTGGATGGTCTCGAAGCGCTGCAGGATGTTCTTCACGAACCAGCGCGCTTCCTGCAGCCGCGCCGACAGCGTGGCCGAGCCGTTGTCACCACTGCCGCGTGACCCGCCCCGGTGCTGGCGCAGCACCTGCGCGTACATGTCGTTGATGCGCAGCTTGGGCATCACGTCCGGGTTGAGCACGGCCTTCCAGCCGCGGGCGATCCGCTGCACGATCACATCGGGCACGATGATGTTGGCCTCGGCGCGCGAGAACTGCCGGCCGGGCTTGGGCTCCAGCCGCACGATCAGTTCCTGGGCGGCACGAATCAGGTCTTCATCGGCACCGGTGGCAATGGCGAGCTTCTTCACGTCGCGCCGCGCCAGCAAATCCAGATGGTGCTTGCAGATCAGGATGGCGATGGTCTGCTCTTCGCAGCGCGGCATGGCCCGCAATTGCAGGGCCAGGCATTCACTCAGGTCGCTGGCGCCCACACCGATGGGATCCAGGCTCTGCAGCCAGCGCAGGGCGCAGGGCAGGCGCTCCAGCAGTTCGTCGTGCAGGTCCTGGTCGCCCCCGCTCACGCGCTCGGCAATGTCTTCCAGCGTGTCGGCCAGGTAGCCTTCTTCGTCGAGCGAGCTGATCAGGATCTCCACCAGCCCGGCGTCCTCGATGCCCAGATGCATGCCGCGCAGTTGCTGGCGCAGGTGGTCCACCAGCGATTCGGCCACGCTGGAGCGTTCGCTCCAGTCGCTCTCGTCGTCTTCGGGCGGGGCATTGCGCAACGAAGGCGCATCGCCGATGCCGTCGAAATCGTCGCGCTCGGTGCCGTTCTCCCAGTCGTCGCGCGCGGTGGTGCCGAACTCGATGTGGTCTACCGCTTGAGCCGATTCGCCCTCGGCGTGGTCACCCCCACCGCCATCGTCGTCGGCCACGGCCGTCGAGCGCTCGATCACGGGCGCGCTGGGCTGCGGGAGATCGGGTGCCGAGGTGTCTTCTTCTGCCTCCAGGAAGGGGTTCTGTTCGAGCATCTGCTCGACTTCCTGGTGCAGTTCCAGCGTGGACAGCTGCAGCAGCCGGATGGACTGCTGCAACTGGGGCGTGAGCGCCAGGTGCTGGGAAAGCCGGACTTGCAGCGAGGGCTTCATACGGTAGCGTGGCGGCCCGCGGCCCTACATCCGGAAGTGTTCGCCGAGATAGACCTTGCGTACGTCGGGGTTCTCGACGATTTCAACCGGCGTGCCCTCGGCCAGCACGCGGCCTTCGCTGATGATGTAGGCGCGATCGCAAATCCCCAGGGTTTCGCGCACGTTGTGGTCGGTGATGAGCACCCCGATGCCACGCGCCTTGAGAAAACCAATGATGCGCTGGATCTCGATTACCGCGATCGGATCGACCCCGGCGAAGGGCTCGTCCAGCAAGATGAAGCGCGGCTGCGTGGCCAGGGCCCGGGCGATTTCCACGCGGCGGCGCTCGCCACCGGACAAGGCCAGCGCCGGGCTGTCGCGCAGGCGCTCGATCGACAGGTCGCGCAGCAGGCTGTTCAGCAGTTCTTCGACGCGCCCACGCGGCAGCGCCTTGCCGCGCTCGTCGAGCTGCAGCTCCAGCACGGCACGGATGTTCTCTTCCACCGTGAGCTTGCGGAAGATCGACACCTCCTGCGGCAGGTAGCTCAGGCCCAGGCGCGAGCGGCGGTGGATCGGCAGCCGGTGCACCGGCTGCCCGTCGATGTGGATCTCGCCCGCATCCGCGCGCACCAGGCCCACCAGCATGTAGAAGCTGGTGGTCTTGCCGGCGCCGTTGGGGCCCAGCAAACCCACCACCTCGGCGCCGCGCACCGCCAGGTGCACGTCCTTGACCACCATGCGCGCGCCGTAGCTCTTCTGCAGGCCTTGGGCCTCAAGCTGGCTGACCGCCTCGGCCTGCGGCTCGCCGCCGGAAGGCCGCAGGCCGCGTTGGGTGGGGGAGCCTGCCAAGCTGGTGGGGGGAAGGTCTGCGGTCCGCAAGGCGCTCACCGCCGGTCCCCGCCGCTGCCAGGCTTCTCGGCCGCCTCGTCGCGCGGCGCGAGCACGCCGCGCACACGCGCGCCAGGGGCAGAAGCCGGGACGGCGGCGGCCACCGGGGCGGTGGATCCATGCACTTCAAAGGCTTCGGCCAGGTTGTCGTAGGTGATGGTCTGGCCGCTGATTTCGTCGGTCACCACCCCGGCACGCACACGCCGCAACACGGCTTGCTGGGAGAAACGCACGGTTTCCTTGCGCACGTCGTATTCGATCTGCTGGGCCTGGCCTTCCATGTATTCGTCGACTCCCTCGCGCTTCTGGCGAAACTTGGCTGGCACGCTCGCGGTGCCGGTGGCCGTGGCCGACTGGCCTTGCTTGGTGTTGCGCAATTCAATGCGGTCGGCACGGATCTCCAGCGTGCCCTTGCTGACGACCACATTGCCTTTGAGCTCGACCACGCCTTGCTTGTCGTCGGCACGCCCGCCGTCGGCTTCGTAATTCAGCGGCTTGCTGCGATCGGCTCGCTCGGCGGCAGCCTCATGGGGCCACATTGACGCCAAACCCAGCAGCGTGGCGGCCAGCCTGAGGGTGCTGCGCCGCAAGATTTGGGGTCGCCCCCCACCACCGACAGTGACCAGGAGGGCGGCTTGGCTGAGAGCTGATGGGGGGCGGTGGCTCATGGCGGCATGAAATTTGCATGATTCTAGCCGCCAAGTCGGGCCTTCCGCAGTGGCCGAATGTCATGGCCCCGGCAAATTCGCCAAACTGCACCAGGCCCCTCCCCCTGGACGAGGAGCCGACGCCAAGCGCTACGGAGGGCACGCCAATCAGCGGTGCGCGCGGACCTGAGCGATCAGTTGATCGGTCAGGCGCAAGGCCATCGTGTGCGCCTGAGCCACCGGCACGCCTTCGCCACCCACCAGAGAGGGCGAGGTGTAGAAGCGGCCGTGGATGCCCAATGCGGGCACGCCATCGATCTTGTAGCCTTCGCTCAGTTGGCGGGCTTGGCGGGCCTTCGACTGCACCGCAAAGGAGTCGAAAACTTCCAGGAATTTGGCTCGATCGACGCCGTTCTTGGCCACAAAATCGGCAATCGTGTCCGAACGATCCAGCGTGAGGTGATCCACGTGGATGGCCGCGAAGACGCGGCGATGCAGGTTTTCGAGCTGGCCCATTGCTTCGAGCGTGAAGTAAAGGCGCTGGTGGACTTCGTGCTGCGAGCGGAAGGCCACGGGCATGCGGCGGAACACCACATCGGCCGGCAGGGTTTTGGCCCAGGCCTCCAGCGAAGGCTCGAAGGCATTGCAGTGCGGGCAACCGTACCAGAAGAACTCCACCACCTCGATCTTGCCGGCAGGCGCCAGCACCGGCTGAGGCGTGGCCAGGCGCACGTAGTGGCGCCCTTCGACGAAACCGCCACCCTGGGCATGGCTTTGCGCCATGGGCGAAGCCAGCAAACCCGCCCCGGCGGCTTGGGCCAGGAAGTCACGACGTTTCATTCTTCGCAGTCCTTTTGAATGTCCACATACATGGGGATTGCTCCCGCCCGCATTTCAGCGCTGAACGCGCACCAGCACCGCATCGGCGAACCCGCCGTCTGTGGCCTGCTGCTTGACTGCCTCGGCCGTGTCACGCCCCTCGTAGGGCCCCAGCCGCACCCGGTAGACGGTGCGGCCGGATTGTTCCCGTTCCGTGACCTTGGCAGTCATGCCCGCCATGGCCAGCCGGGCCCGCTGCTGCTCGGCATCCTCATTGCGTCCGTAAGCCCCGATCTGCACGAAATAGACAAACGGCTCACCGCCCGGCCGCGCTGACGTGTCGGCGCCCCCCGGAGTGCGTGCCGCCGCCACCGCGGCACCTGGCGGGGCCGAGGCCGGGCGCTGCCCGGCCGGCACGGTGGCCACGGCGGGCAGGGACGCCGTGCCGCCGGCATCGGCACCCGCAGGCGGCAAGCCCACCGGCGCGGAGGCGCCCAGGGCCACCCCGGACGCCGGCGCGCTGGCCGGCCGCACCGGCACCTTGCTGGCCAGTGCTTCGTTGGGATTCCATTTGCGGTTGCGTTCGGCCTCGGCGGCGTCCTGGTCGGCCGTGCGCTGCGGCACCTTGTCGATGAACGGCACCGGCACCTTGGTCACGTACAGCGCCACCCCCAGGGCCAAGGCCAGACCCACCAGCAGCCCGGCGATGAATCCGACGAACAGGCCCCCACGTTGCGTTCTCATCCGGAATACTCCTCTTGCTCTCACATCTTGCGCGGCGCGCTCACACCCAGCAGCGCCAACGCATTGCCCAGAACCTGACGTGTGGCCAGCAGCAACGCCAGCCGTGCGCACGTCAACGCCTCATCATCAACCAGGAACCGCACCTCGTTGTAGTACGCATGGTAGGCGCCGGCGAGGTCGCGCAGGTAGAACGCCACGTCGTGCGGCGCCAGTTCGGCCGCGGCGCGCGCCACCATGCCGGGGTACTCGGCCAGCTTGAGCATCAAAGCGGTTTCCGCCGGCTCGACCAGCAGGCTGTGATCCGCCTGCGCCAGCCGGGCCTCGTCGCCGCCGCGCTCTTCAACCCAGGTGCGGATCACCGAGCAAATGCGGGCGTGGGCATATTGCACGTAGTAGACCGGGTTCTTGTTGTCCTGCTCGCGCGCCAGGTCCACATCGAACACGAATTCGGTGTCGGCCTTGCGGCTGAGCAGGAAGAAGCGCACCGCATCGCGGCTGGTCCACTCGATCAGGTCGCGCAGCGTGACATAGGAGCCATGCCGCTTGGAGATCTTGACTTCCTCGCCGCCACGCTCGACCCGCACCATGGTGTGCAACACGTAGTCGGGGTAGCCGGCAGGCACGCCGGCGCCCAGCGCCTGCAAGCCGGCGCGTACCCGGGCGATGGTGCTGTAGTGGTCCGTGCCCTGGATGTTGATGACGCGCGCAAAACCGCGCTGCCATTTGTCCAGGTGATAGGCCACATCGGGCACGAAGTACGTGAAGCTGCCGTCGGACTTGCGCATCACGCGGTCTTTGTCGTCGGCCTTGGGGCCACCGAAGCCCGACAGGTCGGCAAACGCGGTGGTGCGCAGCCACAGCGCGCCATCGGCCTCGAAGGTGTGGCCGGCGGCGCGCAACTGATCGACCACCCGATCGACCCGGCCGCTGCTGTAGAGGCTGGACTCCAGGTAATAGTGGTCGAAGCGCACGCCGAAGGCCTGCAGGTCCAGGTCTTGTTCGCGGCGCAGGTAGGCCACGGCGAATTGGCGGATGGCGTCCAGGTCCTCGATGTCGCCGGAGGCCGTGAACTCCCGATCATCTGCGTGCACGGTCTTGCGGGCCAGGTAGTCGGCGGCGATGTCGGCGATGTAGTCGCCGTTGTAGGCCTGTTCGGGCCATTGCGGGTCGCCCGGCTTGACGCCCTTCAGGCGCCATTGCGTGGACAGCGCCAGGGTGGCAATCTGCACGCCTGCATCGTTGTAGTAGAACTCGCGATGCACCGCCCAGCCCTGGGCCTGGAACAGGTTGCAGATCGCGTCGCCGAGTGCGGCCTGGCGCCCGTGGCCCACGTGCAGCGGGCCGGTGGGATTGGCCGAGACGAACTCCACCATCAGGCGCCGGCCGTGGGCCGGCTGCGCGGTACCGAAACGTTCGCCACCGGCCAGCACCTCGCTCACCACGCGCTGCTTGGCGGCAAGGTTCAGACGCAGGTTGATGAACCCGGGCCCGGCGACCACCATGGACTCGACCCATTGTGCAAAAGCGGGCTGTGCACGCAGGCGTTCGATCAGGGCTTGCGCCAACTCGCGCGGATTCTTCTTCTGCGCCTTGGCCAACTGCATGGCCACGGTGAGGGCCAGATCGCCGAGCGCAGCGTCCTTGGGGACCTCGAAAGCCGGCTCGATGCGCGCTTCGGGGAATTGCCCGGACAAGGTCTCGCCGAGGGCGGCGAGCAGGTCCTGCTTGACTTGAATCATGGCGGCGATTCTACGGGTGGGGGTTTTGCCCGCGGCTCTGCGCGAACACAACGGTATCGCGTGACATTGTTCCTGGTCCGGCCGGCTCGCCTTGCTGTGCACGGCCGGGCATGAAAAGATGCAGCCGGCCCGGAAGTTGCCGGCCCCTTTGCAGTACCGGCCCAACGCTCACGCATGAACGCGTCCCAAAGTACCGTACCGCCGCGCATCGGCAAGTACCGTGTGCTGCGCAAGCTTGGCGATGGCGCCACCAGCGAGGTGTTCCTGTGCCATGACGACTTCAACGACCGCGAGGTGGCGGTCAAGCGTGTGCGCAGCGCCGTGATGGGCGACGCCACGCAGAACTCGCTGCTGGCACGCTTCTTTGCTTCGGAGGCGGCATTGGCCGGGCGGCTGCAGCACCCGAACGTCGTGCAGATCTATGACGCGGTGCCCGATGCCCTCGAGCCCTACGTGGTGGTGGAGTACGTGGCCGGCAGCACCTTGCGCGAGTATTGCAAGCCCGGCCACCTGTTGCCGCTGGACCAGATCATCGAGATCGGCTTCAAGTGCGCCATGGCGCTGGGCTACTGCTACCGGCAGGGGCTGGTGCACCGTGACGTGAAGCCGGCCAATGTGCTGGCCACCACACGCAACGGCCTGGTCACCGACGTCAAGATCAGCGACTTCGGCAGTGCCTTGAACCTGGCGGCCGAGAGCACGCAGGTGCATCGAGTGGGCTCGCTGGCCTACATGTCGCCCGAACAACTGGAGGGCGGGCACCTGGATTGCCGCGCCGACATCTACTCGCTGGGGGCGGTGCTGTACCACCTGATTGCCGGGCGCCCGCCGTTCGAATCAGAGAACCAGGGCACGCTGATGCACCAGATCTACCACGCCACGCCCGCACCGCTGGGCAGCCTGCGAGCCGGCCTGCGGGCCGAGGTGGACCAGGTGGTGCAACGGGCGCTGGCCAAGAAGCCCGACCGGCGCTATGAATCGTGGGACGATTTCGCACGTGCCTTGTCCGCACTGATTTCCCAGCAGCACGTGCCGCGCGGGCACCTGCAGGACGTGCTGGACTCGGAGCGCTTCAACCTGCTGCGCAGCCTGGACTTCTTCACCAGCTTCGGCGACGTGGAGTTGTGGGAGGTGGTGCACCGCGCGCGCTGGCAGCGTTACACCGCCGGGCATGCGTTGTTCAAGCGCGGCGAGGAAGGCCGCAGCTTCCACATCATCGCCAAGGGCTCGATCGAAGTGCACCGCGCCGGCAAGCGCGTGGCCACGCTGGGCGCGGGCACCTCGGTGGGCGAGATGGCCTACCTGGCCCCCAACCCGGAACTGCGGCGGCACAGCACCGACGTGGTGGTCGCCGAACCGGCCACCACCATCTCGTTCGACCCGGAAGCGCTGGCGCGGCTCAGCCCGGAGGGCCGCCACCTGTTCGACGAGGCCTTCATCCGCGTGCTGGTGCGGCGGCTGCACGCGGCGCACGAATCGATGGCGCATCCACGGCGGATCCTTTAAAAATCAGCGGGGCTCGGCGCGCCCCAGCGCCTGCGCCCAGTACTGCGCATCGCCATACTGCTGCTTGATGAAATCGATCCACAGCCGCACCCGCAGCGGCAGGTGCTTGCGCTGAGGAAACACCGCGTAGATGCCGTTGGGCGGGGCAGCGAACTCCTCCAGCACCGGCACCAGGGCACCGGCACGCAGGTCGGCGTCCACCTCCCAGATGCTGCGCCACGCGATGCCCATGCCGGCCAGGCACCAGTCGTGCAGGGCCTGGCCGTCGGAGCAGTCGAGCCGGCCGGGCGGGCGCAGGTGCTGCACCTGGCCCCCGACACAAAAAGCCCAGCCGCGCGACTGGCCCGCTTCGGACCCGAGGGTCAGGCATTCGTGCCGGGCCAGTTCGTTGGGGTGATGGGGCCTGCCCGCGCGTGCCAGGTAGCCGGGCGCGGCCACGCAGAGCCGGCGGTTGTCGGCCAGGCGCACGCTGACCAGGCTGGAGTCGGGCAGGTCGCCGACGCGCACCGCACAGTCGTAGCCCTCGTTCACCAAGTCCACCACGCGGTCCGACAGGTTGAGCGAGAGCGACACGTCCGGATGCAGCGCCAGGAAGGCCGGCACCAGCGGCGCCACGTGGCGCCGCCCGAAGCCGCCTGGCCCAGTGACGCGCAAATGGCCGCTGGCCTTGACGCCACCGGCGCTGACACTGGCTTCAGCGTTGGCCAGGTCAGTGAGCAAGCGCTGGCAGTCCTCAAGGAACGCACTGCCTTCATGGGTCAGGCTGATGCGGCGCGTGGTGCGCACCAGCAACTTCACGCCCAGCCGCTCTTCCAGCGCGTCGATGCGCCGGCCGATCACGGCCGGGGCCACGCCTTCGGCGCCGGCCACCGCCGTGAGGCTGCCTTTGACGGCAACGGCGACGAACGATTCAATCTGCTTGAGCCGATCCATGGGTGCTGGCAAAGAGCCTGGCGGCGATTGATGGCTTGATTGGTGGCCTAATTGTCATCAATCTTTGAGATTCTGCAGCGTTAATGTGCAACCAAGTATCGAATAAATTCCCGTGAATTCGGCAAACCGCCCGCCTTCACGCCCATCCACTTTTCACCTGGAGCTTCCATGAGCCTTTCATCCTTGCCCGAGGGCGTGCAGATCAACGCGCCCCTGCTGCCCGGCTTCGATGCCGTGCTCACCGCACCGGCGCTGGCGCTGGTGGCCAAGCTGCACCGCAGCTTCGAGCCACGCCGCCGCGAATTGCTGGCCGCCCGCGTGGAGCGCGCCCGCCAACTGGACGCCGGGGCGCGCCTCGACTTCCTGCCCGAGACCCGCCACATCCGCGCCGGCGACTGGAAGGTCGCGCCGCTGCCCAAGGCGCTGGCATGCCGGCGCGTGGAGATCACCGGCCCGGTGGAGGCCAAGATGGTCATCAACGCCTACAACTCGGGCGCCGACAGCTATATGACCGACTTCGAGGACAGCAACTCGCCCTTGTGGACCAACCAGATCCAGGGCCAGATCAACCTCTACCAGGCGATCCGCCGTACCCTCACGCTCGACAGCAACGGCAAGCACTACAAGCTCAACCCCCGCATCGCCACGCTGCAGGTGCGCCCACGCGGCTGGCATCTGGACGAAAAGCACGTGTTGATCGATGGCCAGCGGGTCAGCGGCGGCATCTTCGACTTCGCGCTGTTCCTGTTCCACAACGCGAAGGAACAGATCGCCCGCGGCGACGGCCCGTTCTTCTACCTGCCCAAGATCGAGAGCCACCTGGAAGCGCGGCTGTGGAACGACATCTTCGTGATGGCACAAGACGACCTGGGGCTGCCGCAAGGCACCATCAAGGCCACCGTGCTGGTGGAGACCCTGCCAGCCGCCTTTGAGATGGACGAGATCCTCTACGAACTGCGCGAGCACAGCGCGGGCCTGAACGCCGGGCGCTGGGACTACATCTTCTCGTGCATCAAGAAGTTCAAGCTCGACCGCAACTTCTGCCTGGCCGACCGCGCCCGCGTCACCATGACCGCACCCTTCATGCGCGCGTATGCGCTGCTGCTGCTCAAGACCTGCCACCAGCGCGGCGCGCCGGCCATGGGCGGCATGAGCGCACTCATCCCCATCAAGAACGACCCGGAGAAGAACGCACTCGCCATGGCGGGCATCATCAGCGACAAGAAGCGCGATGCCACCGACGGCTACGACGGCGGCTGGGTGGCCCACCCGGGGCTGGTGGAGGCCTCGATGAAGGAGTTCGTGGCCGTGCTGGGCGACCGCCCCAACCAGTGGGACAAGCAGCGCACCGACGTGAACGTGAGTGCCGCGGACCTGTTGAACTTCCAGCCCGAGCAGCCCATCACCGAAACCGGGCTGCGCATGAACATCAACGTGGGCATCCATTACCTGGGTGCCTGGCTGGCCGGCAATGGCTGCGTGCCGATCCACAACCTGATGGAAGACGCCGCCACGGCCGAGATCAGCCGCTCGCAGGTGTGGCAGTGGATCCGCTCGCCCAAGGGCGTGCTGGACGATGGACGCAAGGTCACGGCCGACCTGGTGAGGACGCTGGTGCCCGAGGAACTGGCCAAGATCAAGGCCGGCGGATTTGAGGGCAAGTTCGACCGCGCGGCGCAGATCTTCGAGCAGATGAGCACGCAGGACAGCTTCGCCGAGTTCCTCACACTGCCGCTGTACGAGGAGATCTGACCACAGCCTTTTTTCAAGCCCGGCGGTAAGCGCAGGTAAGGCGCGTGAGATCACGCGACCTCGCCGCCGCTGCGCTACAGAATTTCACGCCCGGGCCATGGGGGTCACACCCATGCTGGGGGTCTGCGAATAGGGTGCTGCGTCACGCAGTACCTGAAAGCAGCCCCCATGACGCCCTCTTGCAGACCCCTGTCGATCACCCGCATCGGCAGCTTGATGGCGGGCGTGGCGCTCGCTGTATCCATGACGGCCTGCGGCGGCGATGACGTGGCCGCGCCGGCCGAGCCACCCGCCGGCCCACCGCGCGGCAGCCTGATCGAAGCGCGCGTGGAATCGGACGTTCCCATTGCCAAGGAAGCGGTGGACTTCCTGACGCGGCTAGCGAAGTTGTCCGACCTCACCGGCAAGGCCCAGTGCAATGTGAACGTGCACTCGGTGCACTACAACACGCGCGACCCGCTGAACGAGCCGCATACGGCCTCCGCCGCCATCCTGCTGCCCACCGGCGGCGACCCGGCGGTGTGTGAAGGCGAGCGCCCGGTGCTGCTGTATGCCCGCGGCACCGACGTGAAGAAATCCAAGAACATGGTGGACTTCGAGAAGGAAGGCGAGTCCGCATTGATGATCGCGTTCTTCGCCGCGCACGGGTTCATCGTGGTCCTGCCCAACTACCTGGGGCACGACACCTCGTCGCTGCCCTACCACCCGTTCCTGAATGCCGAGTCGCAGGCGGTGGATGTGGTGGATGCCTTGCGCGCAGCCAAGACGCACCTGGCCACCGGCAGCGCCACCAGGCCGTCGCAGAAACTCTTCATCGCCGGCTACTCGCAGGGCGGACACGTGGCCATGGCCACGCACCGCGCCATCGAGCGCGACTACCGCGGCGAGTTCGCGGTCACGGCCTCCGCACCCATGTCCGGGCCCTACAACATGGTGGCCTTCGGTGACGTGATCGCCAACCGCGAGCCGGAGCGCATCAACGACGGCGCCACGATCCTGCTGACCTTGCTGCTGACCAGCTACCAGCGGTCCTACGGCAACATCTACAGCAGCCCTTCGCAGGCCTACAACGCGCCCTACGACGCCACCGCCGAAACCCTGTTCCCCACCGACACGGCGCTGGAGACATTGGTCGCACAAGGCAAGCTGCCCGCCGCCGACAAGGCCGTGTGGGACCCGGTGCCGGGCGCCCTGCTGCGCGACAGCTTCCGCACCGCCTACCCCACGTCCAACTTCCGCCGCGCCTTGCAGCTCAACACCTTGCTGGACTGGATGCCGCAGCAACCCATGGCTTTGTGCGGCGGCGCGCTGGACCCGGTGGTGTTCTTCGACATCAACACCCCGCCGGCCCAGGCGGCCTTTGCGGCACGCGGCGTGCAGGTGCCGGCCTTCAACCTGGAAGACCGCAGCACCTTGCCCGAGGGTGCCGCGGCCGATGCCATCGCGCAGAGCTTCGTGGCCAGGAAGGCCGATGGCGGCAACTACCACGCCGGGCTGGTGGCCCCGCATTGCATCGCGCTGGCCAAGGAGTTCTTCGCGAAGTTCTGAGAGGCTCATCCCGGCCAGTGGCATTTGTCCCCTCGATGAAGGAGGTTCTCGGCCGAACGGAGGCACCCGCGTGGGCACAATCGCCCGCATGATGCCCCTGCCCACCCCACGCTTCGACCGCTTCCTGCGCCACGAAGAAATGAGCACGCTGCTGCGCCACTATGCGGAGCAGTTTCCCCACCTGTTCCGCCTGGCCTCGCTGGGCAGGAGCCATGAAGGCCGCGACATCTGGGTGGTGGTGGCCACGCACACGGCCACCGGCCCGGACACCGACAAGCCCGCGTTCTGGGTCGACGGCAACATCCACGCCGCGGAGCTGACCGCCAGCACCGCGGTGCTGTACTGGCTGCACCAGCTGGCCACCGGCTACGGCAACGACGCGGCCATCACCCACCTGCTGGACACCCGCTGCGTGTACCTGGCCCCGCGCCTGAACCCGGACGGCGCCGAACTGGCGCTGGCCGACCGGCCGCGCCACATTCGCAGCTCGACACGCCCCTACCCCTTCGACGAACCGGTGATCGAAGGCCTGACGGTGCAGGACGTGGACGGCGACGGCCGCGTGCTCTACATGCGCATCCCCGACCCGCATGGCGCGTGGAAGCCGCACCCCGAAGACCCCCGCCTGATGACCCCGCGCGAACCGGGCGATGTGGGCGGGCGCTACTACCGCGTGCTGCCCGAAGGCCTGCTGACCCACTACGACGGCTTGAGCATCCGCGTCAACAAGGACCGTGAAGGCCTGGACCTGAACCGCAACTTCCCCTCGGGCTGGCGCCAGGAGTTCGAGCAGGTGGGCGCCGGCCCCTACCCCACCAGCGAACCCGAGGTGCGCGCGGTGGTGGACTTCATCACGCGGCACCCCAACATCGGCGCGGGCGTGAGCTTCCACACCCACAGCGGCGTGATCCTGCGGCCCATGGGCACCGAGCCCGACGACAAGATGAACCAGGAGGACCTGTGGATGTTCCAGCGCCTCTCGGCCCTGGGGGAAAAGCTCACCGGCTACCCGGCCGTCAGCATCTACGAGGACTTTCGCTACCACCCGCACGAAACCATCTCCGGCACGCAGGACTGGATGTACGAGCAACTCGGCCAGTTGTTCTGGACCGTGGAGCTGTGGGCTCCCAACAAGGAAGCCGGGATTGAGAAGTACGACTGGATCCACTGGTACCGCGAGCACCCGCCCGAAGACGACCTGAAACTGCTGAAGTGGAGCGACACGCAGTGCGACGGCCAAGCGCACGTGGACTGGCGGCCGTTCGATCACCCGCAACTGGGCCCGGTGGAGATTGGCGGCTGGGACAAGATGAACTACTGGCGCAACCCGCCGCCGCACCTGCGTGAACGCGAGGTGGCGCGGTTCCCGAAGTGGCTGCAGGCGCTGGCCTTGTCTCTGCCGAAGCTGGAGCTGCTGCAGGCCCGCGCCGAGCCGCTGGGCGAGCAGGCCTGGCGTGTGACCCTGGACGTGGCCAACGGCGGCTACCTGGGCGCCTATGTGAGCCAGCGAGCGCTGGCCCGCAAGCAGGTGCGTGGGGTGATCTTCGAGATCGACCTGCCCGAGGGCGCCGCGCTGGTGAGCGGCAAGCTGCGCATGGAAGGGCCGCAGCTGGAGGGGCATGCGCCGCGCACCTCGCTGCAAGGCTTCCTGCCCACGCGTGAAGCCACCGGCGACCGGGCGCGCGGGGAGTGGGTGGTGCGTGCGCCCGCGGGGACCACGCTGGAGCTGTCGGCCCGGGCTGACCGGGCCGGGCGGGTGCTGGCGCAGGTGGTGCTGGGGGCCACGCCGGGTTCATCGGCCCGATGAACAAACACCTGTTTGCACCCGCCGCGCTGCTGGTCCTGCTGCTGGCATCGCCCTGGGCCCAGGCCGACGGCCTGGCCGACTTGCGTGCGGCCTTGGCCCGCCCTCAGGGCACGGTGGCGCTGCGGGGCATGTTCAAGGCCGACACCACCAGCCGCCAAGGTGACGCCGCGGACTCCGACGACAACCGGGGGCAGGCCCAGGTGCAGTTCGAAGAGGGCCCCCAAGGGCTGCGCCTGCTGTTCAGCCGCGACACCTTGCAGCGGGTCGAACAGGAAGAACGCAGCCACCAGCGCGACCCCAAGGCCCGCACACCCACGCTGACGGGCTTGAAGGCGCTGGAAGTGAACGAACTGCGCGGCATGCTGTCGCCCACGGCGGCCTTGCTCGCCCTGCTGGACGACGCCACGCTGAAGGCGGAGGTGCCCGAGGCCTGGAACGGTCAGCCAGCACGGCGCCTGAGCTTTGAGCTGGGGCTGGGCAAGATGCGGGAACGGGACCGCAAGTACATCAAGAAGTACGAAGGCACGCTGGACATCTGGATCGGTGCCGAGGGCTGGCCGCTGGCGCTGCGCCAGCAGACCCAGGCCTCGGGGCGGGCCTTCCTGGTGGTGACCTTCGAGATGCGCATGCGGGAAGAGCAGACCTTCCTGCTCGTGGGTGATCGGCTGGTGGTGGCTCGGCGCGACAGCCAGGGCAGCGGTGCCGGGGCTGGGGAGAAAGGCGAGAACCACGCGCTGCGGGAGGTGCAGTTGCTGCCTTGAGCGGCCAGGCAGCGGGACGGCTGCATTGCCGGCACGAGGCGTCAACTCGCCCGTGCCGCGGCCCGACGGTCAGGGCGCCTGCTTGGCCTCCACGGCCTTGGGTGGCTCCAGCGCACGGGCCAGGAAGGCTTCAACTCGCTTCCAGTAGTCGGCCTGGTTGGCTTGCGAACGGAAGCCATGGCCCTCGCCCGTATAACCGACCCATTCCACTTGGACACCCGCTTTTTCGGCTGCAGAGCGGAACTTGCGCGCATGGTCGATCGGCACGCGGCGATCCACGGCGCCATGCGCCAGCAGGACCGGTACCTTGATGCGTTGCACCTGCTGCAGCGGCGAGGTCTTCGCCAGACTCTCGGCATCTGTCTCGCGATCGCCCACCAGCAGCGGCATCCCGTATTTCTTCCAGTAGTCGCTGGCGTCGCTCCACGTGATGCCGTACATCAGGTCGATGTCGGTCACGCCTGCGAAGCTGATCGCGCACCGGTAGACATCGGGGTGGCGGATCGGGCCCATGAGCGCCGCGTAACCGCCGTAGCTGCTGCCCATGATGCAGACCCGACCGGGGTCGATCAGCCCTTGCCGGGCTGTCCAGGCCACTGCGTCGGCCAGGTCGTCCTGCATGGCCAGGCCCCATTGCCGCTGGCCCCCCAGATAGTGCTTGAGGCCATACCCGGTGCTGCCACGATAGTCCACCTCGATGACCTGGTAGCCCCGCGATGAGAGGAACTGGGCCTCGTCGCTCCAGCCCAGGTCATGGCCGCGCAGGTAGGGGCCGCCGTGTACCAGCACCACCGCAGGCAGCGCCTTGTCGGTTGGCGCTGCGGCCGGGCGAGTGAGGTACACCGGCAGCGACAGGCCATCGCGCGCGGGAACCCGGTGGTAGCTGCGCCGGCCCTGCGAGGCCGGGTCGATCCAGGGTCGGGCCGCCGCGATGAGTTGCAGCCGCGACGACTGGCGGTCGAACAGGTAGTACTCGCCGGGGTGCTGGTCTGAACCGGACTCCACGACGAAATACCGCGCATTGGCACACCGGCCGCACCACAGCCGGTTGACGCGCCCCTCGGGCATGGCCGCGTCGATGCTTTGCTGGACCTGGCGCAGGTCCTTGTCGAACCAGTACGTGCCAGCCTGTTCCATGAGGACGTGCAGCCCCAGCAGCCGCTGGGTGGCTGGATCAAAAATCGGCACCGGGTCCAGGTCGAAGCCCTGCAGCGAGATCACCGGTTCGGGATCCATGGTCTTCTGCTCAGTGTCGAACCGGTAGAGCGCCGCGGTGTCGCGCTCGTAGCGCGACCGCACATAGAGCTGGCTTTGCGCGTCGATGAACGCCGGGGTGAAGCCCTTGGATTCATAGGTGGGGAAGTCGGCCACGGGCTTCCATGGCGCATCGGGACCGGCGCGCCAGTGCACTGTGGTGCGGCCTTTGTCCAAGGTGGTCACCACGCGGGGCTGGTTGTTGTGGTCGAGCAGCCAGCTTCTGGCCCCATCGGGCGCGCCCTGGCTCATGGAGCGGCGTTCGCCCGTGGCGGTATTGAGCCGCGACAGCAGGACCGTACGAAGGTCGTCGCCGCCGTCGTACCTGCGCTCGCTCACGATGATGTCGGCGGAGCCGTCATCCACCGTGCCGTAGAAGTCCCAGTTCCAGGGAAGAAGTCGGGACGCGATATTGGTTCCTACGGAGTCCTGCCCACGGGAGTACGCGATCAAGTGGCGCAATCCGCTGCCATCGCGATTGACCGCATAGAGACTCCATGCGCCTGGTCGATCTACGGGAACGTCGTAGTCGACTGCGCGGAAGACCATGCGGTTGTCGTTGACCCACCACACGCTTTCGACATCGGCATTGGAGAACCCGGCCACGAGTTTGGCGGAGTCGAGCGGCGCCAGGTTGGCGACGGCCACTTGCTTACGCCCGGAGGCGGCGGTCATCACGAGGGCCAGGTGGGTTCCCGCGGGCGAGACGCTCACATGGCTCACCGCCGGCCGGCGAGCAAAATCCTCGGCTGAAGGGGGCGCTGCTGCCGGAGTTGCCATTGAGGGAGCGGCGGTTGCGGCGAACACGCATGACATCAGCGCGGCCAGCAGGGCGCGGCGGAGCCAGCGGCCAGCGCCGCCTGTGTTGAACTTCATGTTGTTTGCTCCTTCTTTTGTTGGATCTGGATCGGCCGCCTGATCGGCATTGTCTTCGCCAAACCGGGCAGGCGCTGTCCGCATGTGCGGTGCATGGCGCGTCCGGTCAACCGATCAACCGATCAATCGGCAGGGACCTGGGCTGTAGGCAGGCCTGGCACGGCAGACGTCGGCTGCCCACTGCCGGCTGCGGCGTCCGGGCCGATGTGCCGATCTAGAAAGTCCAAGAGTGCATGGAAGTACTTGCGCTGGTTATCCACGTAGATCAAGCCGTGCCCCTCATTCTCGAACAGCATCCACTGGTAGGTTTTTCCGTTGGCTTTGAGAGCTTCGACCATGTCAAGGCCGTGTGACAGCGGCACCCGCCGGTCGTATTTGCCGTGAGCAAGCAACACCGGTGCCTGAATGAGGGTGGCTTGCCGCAACGGCGAAACGGCCTCGAACTGCGGTTTGTCCGTCACGGTGGTACCGAGTTGAAACCTGATCCACTCGCGGGCGGCAGGATCGCTATTGACGTCCGACCGGCCGCTGAGCAGTGCATCGATGTCTGTCACGCCCGCAAAACTGACGCCACACCTGTACAGGTCCGGTGTTTTTGCCAGGCCCCACAGCGCTGCATAGCCACCATAGCTGGAGCCATAGATACAGATGCGATTGGGGTCGGCAATCTTCTGATCGATCAGGTAATGGACACCGTCAGTCACGTCGTCCTGCATGCCCAGACCCCACTGGCCACGGCCAGCGCGCTCAAACGTTGCGCCAAATCCCGTCGAGCCCCGAAACTGAGGCTGAAACACCACATAGCCACTTAGCGCCAGAAGTTGCACTTGGGCGTCCCAGGCCCATTGATCACGAGTGGCAGGCCCGCCGTGGATCAATACCACCAGCGGCTGCGCCCCCGTGGCGTCAGGCAGCGTCAGGTAACCGGGCACAACCACACCATCTCGCGCGGTATAGCGCAAGGTCCGCATGGGTCGCATCGCATCGACACGAATCCGCGGAGCAGCCCGCAAGACCTCCTTCAGAGTCATGGCTATCGTGTTGAGCACGTACCAGCGGCCAGGGTCGACGTCAGCGTGGGAGAACACCAGCACACTGGTGAGTGGATCCCCGGACAACATGTTCACACGCTTTGGAAGCGCCTTGTCGACGGTGGCTTGCAGACGAGCCCAGCGAGGGTCGAACCAGTGCGTTTGCTGCTCCAGCCCATTGGTGACCACACGATGGAACACCTCATTGCCCAGGCCATTTGCATAGATGATGTCTTCGCTCGGATGACCAGCCATGAGTTCGGTTTCCGTACGCGTTTTTGTGTCGTAGCGGAAGATGGCCCAGGTGTCACGATCACGCCGCGATTGCACCACCAACGAATCAGGCGCAGCGGGCACGTACAGTGGACGCCAGTGGTCCGCGGTGACCGGCTCTTGCTGCAACAACTGCCACTCGGCCTGCTCGCTTGAGCGATACCACTGGCTGATCGTCGTGCGCGCCGTCCAGAACGTCGTATTGACCGTGGTGGCTGCGCGCAATGCTCCTTCGTCGTCGAATGCAACGTCCATCAGCTTGCCTGACGGCGGGCTGTCGTAGCGCTTGCGCTCACCCGTGCGAGGGTTAATCAACGCCAGGGACTGTCGCTTGGCATCGAGAAAAGCCAACACGAAAAGTTCAGCAGGATCGCCCTTCCTGGCAACCCGGCCAATGTAGTGCGCGCCAAGGCTTGCAACTTTTCTACCCGCAAGGTCCACAGCCTCCGCCTCGTCATCGTCGAAATCGACAGCCAGCAGGTCATTTTCGATCCATCGCACGGCCACCGCATTGCGAACATAGCGGTAATTCAGCGTTGCGACCCAACGCGGCGCAATAAGCGGTTTGAAGTCCAACGTCTCCACATCGATCAGGAAGAGCATTGAACCCCATCCGTTGGACCCTATGGCAGCCAAGCGGCGCCCATCTGATGACAGACTGGCCATCTGGAAGGAATTTGGCGACGTCAGGTTGTTGATGATCGATTCAGTGGCAGACTGATTTGCAGCTCGAACCCCCTGCCATCCGGGGGCCATGAGCAGTAATGCCCAGAGCCCCACGCAGCAGAAACGGATTCGACCACCTAGCTTATTGGCTATGCTCGCAAACAATTAATCCTCACCAGCAACAAAATCGGCGGTGGCGCCGTGGGTATAGATCAGGCCGCCCTTAGCCCAGACGCGGAACGAGTCCGGGCCAAGGGCCGAATCTATGCACAAGCCGAACGTCTCTCCACTGTGGCAAATTGCATCATGTAGCAGAACCGTGGGATAGGTTTGACGTAGATGCCCAGGTCGCCAAGGCCGATCTGGGTACGTACTGTGGAGTCAAGTCAGGCAGATTGGTCACCGCGCTTGAGAATGTCCTTGAGCGCCTTCTTTGGTCCAACAGCCATGCCAGCAAGCTTGACCCCCAATGTCGCGGCTTCTCTGCACTTGTCACGATCTCCTAATCGTTCGTGTATTCGGTCAAGCAGTAGACAAGCCCTGACCTTGGTGAGAGAAGACAAAATCCCCAGGCTACCGTTTTCTATGTCTTTGATTTCCAGTGCCGCTATGGGGCCGGCCAGTCGATACGACTCAAATATCTCAAAACCTCGCTCTGCCGTCAAATTGGCAACTTCTGTGGCTGCATCAATGGATAACGGCCACCATTGATCTTTCGTCGCAGGCTTCGCCGTCAGCCGGAGCTTTATCTCACAATCCGCGTGCTCAATCTCATCGCTGAGCGGCGCCTCGATCCCAGCCTTGGGCAGGAATGTGTAGTGAACGCCAAGGTTCACGCAGAACGAGGGATCGGAACTGTGCTTTTGAAGCCAAATGACATTCAAGTCATCACCACTTCGTCGACTCCAAGTTCCTGCTCTGCTGCGGCGAAATCCAGCATTGCCCATGCACGATTGCAAGGCCGCATCGGCCAAACTCAAAAAAGCAGCGAAATCCCTCATCATTTCTATGGCACGGAAACTATATTGGTTTGCGCCAACTATTTAGCCCACCAATTAAGTGGCGTCACTCCATCGGAGTCATAAACATTCCCATAATATCATTCAGATTTTGGATTTTTCGCAACAAATTTATCCAGAAATTTTTTGATGGATTCAAACCCCCTCGATGCAGGAACAGAAAACACTGCCTGCTTTTCAGTGAGGCCGTCAAGACTAGCACCTAGAGAAGTTTCCAATTCGACTTGCAATTTACTCAATGAACTCCTCATTTCCGGAGAGATAAATATCTGTATTGATAAATTTCCCCCGCGCCGCGGAATATCATAATCACCTGTGTCCAGGTGAAATTCAATCTCATCCCCCTTGGCAACACCCAATACCAAACCTGGAGACGCCTCTATGCGAAATATAGAATTCCCAAGATCAATCACGAGCAATTTCTCATAGACACGATTCCCATTGCTACTATTTCCAGCAAAAACATCAATCGTTCTCATCACTCACCTTCTATAAGGTGCACCGCAACTGCCAAGCTCCGCACATGACATACCGTGCGATGGCGCGCCGCGAGCGCCAGAATTCAAAATTGCATGCGGCACTCACTTAGGCATACATAAACCGGCTTGGAAGCCTACGAGCCCGTTGCAAGGAACGAGCGACCCTGCACACCAACGGTTCGAACAAAGGAGGGCGTAATTACTTCCTCCGTCAACTGAATGACTAGAGACTCAAGAAACTTAATTGCCTTAGCCATCCTGGGCTCATCAGGAAGTCGATCCCACCACGATTGAGCCTCCAACGAAGATCCTGGATCTAGACAGCCAAGTTGTTCGATTGCAATCACGGTCCGCACAGGTTCAAGTGCGAATTCAAGTGCACTGACAGATGCATTCTTGTCACCAAGAATGAGTCGCAGCGCCACATCCACACAAATCACTGCATCTTGCGCATAGGTGCTCATTGGCGCGTCAAAATCATCCCCATGCGGAACTAGCCTTTCCACAGCAAGAAGCATATTAAGATCCGGTCGATCCTGAGCACCCGCCACGTACAAAGCTACCCCATCAATAGCTTCCCTAAGCAATCGAGGGTCGCCCCATTCCTTTTTCTTTGCAAAATCTTCATAGAGAGGAAACAGAGCTTCACTGGCCGCTGCGAAGAATGCCGCCTTGGCCATTAGCGGCAACTTATTAACCTGATCAATAAGTTGATTCAAAACTTTATCGAAAGTTGTCATTTTCGACCTTTATTCCACGATTAAGCAATTGACCACTGCAATTGTGCTCGCCTGCGCCACATGGCGCCCTTACAGAAGTTCCAACTCGGCGTAAATCCGGAACTTCACGCATTAAATTCTCTTCCGCGTGTAACCCAGATCTGCAGGACACACATGTCACATTGAGTTGTTGAGCCATCGCACGCTGCCCTCTGTCAAAGCCGTTACTTGAGCCTGCATACAATTGCCCATCCACACTTTCTCCCACTGCAACAGTTCGTTGATTTCTGGATGCAGGATGCAGCCCTGCTTCTCGAATCTTCGATGCTGTATCTATAAGACTTACCTCTGGGACCTCAGCCTTACTCATCACTCGAAGTTCGCCCATTGCCTTCAAGGCTCCGACCCCCGTGAGGAACTCAATCGTGAGCCCGAAGACAGGCGTATCGTAAGTTCCCCGGTAGTCGTTGAGGAACGGCACATACGACGGGTAGGGCTCAAAAGGAAGCGAGGCACTACTGATCAAGTTTGTGGTGCTCTCCACAGTTCCCAACCCTGCATTCCACAACCCCTTGCCCGCGTCAAGAACGGCGCTCCACGGCCCTCCTGGATCCCTTCCCCCTGTACTTGCAAATTGGCCGCCCAGGTTGTCAGCCGCATCGGCACTGACCTTGATCCCGTTGAAGGACCCATTGGCCACATGGCTGCTGTCCTGCGGGGTGTTGACGAAGATGACTGTGCATCCGCTCAGTGCCGTCTGGCAGCCTCCCCGTTTGGCGGTGGTGGCGTCCGCCACATGCGGCTCCTCGGCCGCCGGCTTGCCCTCATACCCACTCGGATCCACATACGCAAACGGGTTGTTCAGCACGTAGCTGTACCGGTTCAGCGATTGGGTGTCGCTGGGGTCAGGCACCGTCGGGTCGGCGCTGAGCATGCGTGCGGTGATCGGGTCGTAGATGCGCCCGTTCATGTGCACCAGCGCCAACTGGTCCAGTTGCTCGTGCCCGGTGTAGCCGGTGTGGTCTTGACCGTTGACGATGCTGCCCAGCGTGGCCGAGGCATCGTCACTGCCGTCTGCGTTCCTTCTGCGGCCCCACGGGTCATGGCTCAGCCGCTGCAGCACCGTGCGGCTGGCATCCACCACCGCCACCGGCGAGCCCAGCCGATCGTTCAGGAAGTACCGCTCCGCCGCCGTCGCGGTCGCGCTGGCGTCCACCGCGGTGCCGCTGATCTTCTCCTCCAGGTACCCCAGCCCGCCGGGCAGGTAGGTGCGGATCGTGGTGGTGTTGGCCGTGCTGTCGATCTCCTTCTCGATGCTCGGGCCGTAGTAGACCGTGCGGGTCGCCGCACCCGGCACGCCCGCACTCATGAGGCTGACCGTCTGGCGGATGCGCTGGTGCTCCGGGTCGAAGATGAAGGCGGTGCGCTGCGTCGCCGTCGTGCCGCTGAGCTTGTCGATCGTGCCGGCTTGGTTAAAGCTGGTCCAGCCGTAGCGCCGGCCCAGCCCCTCAGCCAGGTTGCCGTTGGCGTCGTAGTTGAAGGCGGGGTTGCTCAGGCCGACCACGCTGCCGGTGATGCTGCTGGCCGCGTGCGGACGCACACCACCAGCCCCGGACAAGGGATAGCTGTAGGTGAGCCCGCCCTGGCTGGTGAGGTTACCGAGCGCGTCGTAGCCATAGAACTTGGCCGCCTGCCCGGCCACTTGGCTGCTGGCCAATCTGTTCAGGCTGTCGTAGCCGAAGTTCTCGCTCATCAGTGCGCCACTGGTGGCCGCTAGCTGGCTGCGGCTGAGCAGGTTGCCCACGGTGTCGTGGCTATAGCGATCGTCTTGGTGGCTGGCACTGCTGGCATCCGGGCCTGCGGCGATGCTCTCCAGCCGGCTGGTGTAGGCGTTGTAGCCGCGCCGGCGGATCAGGCCGTTGCCGAGCTGCGCCTGCGTCACGTGGCCCTGGGCGTCG
>Ga0307516_10000343_pt1 | contig 60659 bp, 54 predicted proteins | sample 19_EM_MG_FD_203310 | JGI IMG/M metagenome (GOLD analysis project Ga0307516, IMG submission 203310) | Populus trichocarpa ectomycorrhiza microbial communities from riparian zone in the Pacific Northwest, United States - 19_EM | ecosystem: Host-associated > Plants > Roots > Unclassified | place...
GGTTCAGGAGGTCTATCTCGGCGCGCCGGAGGATCTCGCATGACCCCGATCCTCAGCGTCAACGGGCTGTCCGCCTCGATCGGCCGCGTCCCGGTGCTGCGCGGCGTCGACCTCTTCGTGCAGCCCGGCGAGACAGTCGCGCTGCTCGGCCGCAACGGCGTCGGTAAGACATCGACGCTGCGGGCGATACTCGGCTTGCTGCCACCCAAGGCCGGACAGGTTTCGTTCAAGGGCGCCGAACTGACGCGGCTGCCGGCGCACAAGGTTTCGGCCGAAGGAATCGGCTACGTGCCGCAAGGCCGCGGCATCTTCCCTATCCTGACGGTGGAAGAGAATCTGTTCCTCGGTCTTCGCAAGAGACCCGACCGCGCCTTGATCGACGACGTCTACTCGCGCTTCCCGCGGTTGCTGGAGCGCAGATACCAGGCCGCCGGCACGCTCTCAGGCGGCGAACAGCAGATCCTCGCGATCGGGCGATGCCTGGTGCGCTCACCGGCGCTGATCCTGCTCGACGAGCCCACCGAAGGCATCATGCCCAAACTGGTGGCCGATATCCGCAAGGAGATCTCGGCCGTCGCCAGCCGAGGCGTAGCCGTGCTACTGGTCGAACAGAATCTCCGCACCGCCCTGAAACTCGCCTCCCGGATCTACCTGATGGAGAAGGGCGTCATCGTGCACGCCACGACCACGCAACAGCTTTCCAACGATCCATCGACCGTTCACCGTTATCTCGGAGTGACGCTCTGAGCCGTACCCCGTCCGATCAGCATCAAGGAGCTCGTTCATGACCAAGACCCGGATCAATCGCCGCAGCTTTCTGTCGACTGCCCTGGCTGGCGGCGCAGCCGCCGGCACCGCCTATCTCGGCCTCGCCCGCGACCTCTATGCCCAGGCTGGCGGCCCGATCATTCTCGGCAATCATTGCGAACTGACTGGCGGCTTCGCGTCCTGGGGCTACTGGCACGACAAGGCCGCCAAGGCCGCGGTGAAGCTCGTCAACGAACAAGGCGGGATCGCCGGCCGCAAGGTCGAGCTTGTGACAGAAGACACCGAATCCAATCCCGCGACCGGAGCGCGCAAGCTGCGCTCGCTGATCGAACGTAGCGGCGCCGGCTTCATCGTGGGTTCGGTTCATTCCGGCGTGATGCTGTCGTCGATCCCGATCGCCACCGAATTGAAGACCGTCTATTTCTCCGCGGGCGAAGCCACCGAGGCGACGGGATCGAAAGGCACCCGCTATTCGTTCCGGACCGGTACCGATACCTACGCGCTTGCAGCTGCCGCCGCCCCCTGGGCTTACGCCAATCTGGGCAAGACCTGGACCATCATCTCGCCGGACTATGCCTGGGGCCACAGCCACTATCAGGAGCACAAAGCCGTCATCGAAAAGCTCGGCGGCAAGGTACACCCGCCGATCTTTGTGCCGCTTGATGCCAAGGACATGGTGCCTTATCTGGCCAAAATCTCGCAGGACACCGAAGTGCTGTTCTCGGTGTTCTTCGGCGCGCAGTCGATCGCGTTCTATACCCAGGCCAAATCGATGGGCCTGGAAAAGACCATGCGGATGTATTCGATCTGCGGAACCATGGAGGCGATCGCGCCGGCCGACCTACAAGGCGCGGGAGAAGGCGTCTACCTGGTCGAGAATTTTCCGCGCATGGTGCAATTCAAGGACGACGCCTTCCATCGCGAGCACAACAAGCGCATGGGCATCGACGATGTCGACGCCCGCGAAGCCGATTCATCCCGCGTGATGGCCAAGAGCCATGCCTGGCAATCCTGGGAAAACGTTTTCGCGCTCAAGAAGGCGATCGAAACCTCGGGCTGGAAGACCAAGAAGGACGATCCGGCCGCGATCGAGGCGCTGGAAGGCATGGCGCTCGACAACTCGCTCGGTCATCCCCAGGGCACCAAGCTGATCCGCAAGCAGGATCACTCCGGAATGGTCGACTGCTACATCTCTTGCGTGGAGAACGGCAAGCTTCAGGTCAAGAAGAAGGTCGCCAAGGAAGAGGTGCAGGCGGCGATGCCGCCGCGTGTCGACCTCTCGAAACAGGAACTCTAGCATTCACGGGACCGATTCAGCCGTGCTCAGAACTCGTTCAGAAAACCCTTATCGCGGTCAAAGATGTGGGCGAGATGACGGCTGACCGAGCGGACACGGGCCATGAATTCGATATCTTCATGAACCGACAGGAAGACGTCGCGATAGACCTTGACCTCGTTCCCAAGGATGGGAATCAGCGCCGGATTGGCCTTGGCGGAGAACAGCGGCAGCAGGCCAATGCCTGCGCCCGCGGCCACGGCGTTCTGCTGCGCATGCATGCTCGACGAGCGGAACGCGACGTTGCTCGGCTCGAGCACGTCGAGCAACCAATGCACCGGCTGGATCGCGATGAGGTCTTCGACATAGTCGATGAAAGTATGGGACGCCAGTTCGGCTCGCTCGGCCGGCATGCCGCGACGGGCGAGATAAGCAGGGCTGCCGTACAAAGCGAGACGAAACGATCCGACTTTCTTGACGACGAGCCGCTGTCCGTCCGGATGCACGAAGCTGATGAAGATGTCCGCCTCGCGTTTGGTCAGGCTGATCAAATGCCGCTCGGTCACAAGCTCGACCGTTATTCCCGGGTTTCGCGCCGCCAGTTCCGTGAAGCGTTCCGCCAGAAAAAATGCACCGATCCCTTCCATAGTGGCGACACGTACCCGCCCAGTGGCGGTGGTCGCGTCCGAACCCAGCGCCTGCTGCACCGAGGAGGCTTCCTGTTCGATGCGCTCCGCAATTGCAAACAAGCGATGGCCGTGTTCGGTCAGCACGAAACCGTCCGGCTTGCGATCAAACAGCTTGACCGAGAGGCTCTTTTCCAGCTCGGAGATACGCCGACTGACGGTGGTGTGGTCGACCTTCAGTCGCCGCGCGGCCGGCCCAAGGCGGCTTTGACGGGCCAGTTCCAGGAAGTAAACCAGATCGTTCCAATCGAACACAAAGATGCCTGACAGATGCGAGCAACAGATATGGGTGGCAGATCGACTTGTGCCGCTTATTTTGCGAGATTGGCGCTCCGAACGCCAGCCCGACGATGACGTAATTGTGCACCGCACCATGGGCGTGATCAGAGAACAGCCATGATCGATATGATCGAGACCGGCACCTACCGCTCGGTGCCACGCAAGATCTCGCAACTGACGTCTTTCGTGACGCCGGAGCCCGACATGTTCGTGCTGGCGCATCTTGGCATCCCCTCCCTGCCCCGCGACGACTGGAGCCTTTCGGTCACGGGAATGACGGCTGCACCGCTCGCTCTCAGGTTCGATGACCTCACTGGCTTTCAGGACCATCGGATCACGGCCTTCCACAAATGTGCCGGTAATCCGATGAAGCCGGCCGAGCCGACGCCGGACCGCGTCAGCAACGTGGTCTGGCGCGGGATCAGGTTGCGCGATGTGCTGGCGCGCGCCGGATACGATCCCAGCGCCACCCATGTATGGGCCGATGGCTACGACAGCGGATCGTTCGAGGGCGTTGCGGTCACCAAATATCAGAAGGACCTGCCGATCGCCAAAGCCCTGTGGGATGACGTCCTGCTCGCCTTTGAGATCAACGGCGCGCCGCTGAGCGCCCATCGCGGCGGGCCGGTACGGCTCGTGGTGCCGGGCTGGTACGGAACCAATTCCGTCAAATGGGTGCGGGCGCTGCATCTCGCGGACCGTCGCGCCAATGGTCCTTTCACCACGACCTGGTACAACGATACGGATGCATCCGGCATCCGCCGGCCGGTCTGGGCGGTCGCTCCGGATTCGGCGATCGTCACGCCCGCCACCGGCGACAAGATCGACGCGGGCGCGCTGACCATCAGCGGCTGGAGCTGGGGCGAGCACGAGATCGCGCGCGTCGACCTCAGCTCCGACGGCGGCGCGAGCTGGGCACCCGCCACCCTGTCGCCCCGGACCGACAAATCCTGGCAGGGCTTTTCGGCGCAACTCCGCATCGACAGCAGCGGCCCGGTCCGGATCATCTCTCGCGCCACCGACGTGCGGGGCGACGTTCAGCTCATGTCAGGCGCGCGCAATGCCAGCGTGGCGGTCGAAGTGCAAATCTAGTCAAACGCTGCACGCATCAGCCCTTGCGGACCGACTTCAGGTATTCGTCGGGCTTGTTGGAATCGAATTCGCTGCCAAGGATGATTTCCTTGTCAAAACCCGCCGCCGGCGGCGAAGCGCCGTTGTCGCGCATGATCTTGGAGGCGTCGGTCGCCAGCATCACCTGCTCGGCGAGCTTCTTGTAGTCGATGTCTTCCTTGAGCATGTTCCAGCGCCGCAGTTGCGTCATCAGCCACACCGCCGCCGCGTAATGCGGAAACGGCTGATAGTCGACGCGGTGCGGATCGTCCTTGATGTTGCCAAGACCATCGGCGTAACGGCCTGTGATGACCTGCTCCACAACCACCTCGGGCGCATTGAGGTATTGCGGCTGCGCCAGCACCTTCGCCATGCCGGCGCGGTTGTTCTTGTCCGAGACATACAGGCTCGCGACCACGATCGCGCGGTAGAACGCCATGAAAGTGTTCGGATTCTGGTTGATCCAGCTTTCCGCCGCGCTGACCGCACAGCAGGGATGGCCGTCCCATATATCCCTCGAGATCAGATGAATGAATCCGGCTCCCTCGTAGACCGCGCGCTGGCCTCCAGGCTCTCCGCCAAAAAAGCCGTCAATGCTGCCGACCCGCAGGTTCGACACGTATTCCGTCGGTGGCACGACCCGGTAGGTGACATCCTTGTCCGGGTCGAGGCCATGGGCGGCAAGATAGTTGCGCAGCTGCAGGGCCTGGTGGCTCTGGTCGAACGGTACCGCGAAGGTAAAGCCCTTCCAGTTCTTCGGATCCCGGTTATCCCTGTGCTTGTTGGCCAGAACCAGCGAGTTTCCGTTCTGGTTGAGAATGGTGAGAACCTTGATCGATTGCTGATTGCCACCGAGCCCGGCGCTCATGGTCAACGGAACCGGCATCACCTGTTGCGATACGTCAAGCTCACCGCTGACCATCTTGTCCCGGATCAGGGCGATGCCGGCGACCTTCTGCAGCGAGACTTCGAGGCCTTCCTTGGCATAGGCGCCAATCTGCTCGCCATAGATCAGCGGCGCCGCACAAGTGATCGCCAGGAAGCCGACATTCAGTTTGGTCTTTTCGAGTGGCTTCTTCTCTTGCGCGATGGCTTTGAGCATATCGATCGGCAGCAATCCGCCGAGCGCACCCAGCAACGCCGCAGCGCCAACCGACTTCAACAGCGTCCGGCGCAGCACCGGTTCGGGAAACAGGCCGTGCAACAGCGCCGTTTCGATGCCGTCGGAGACCTGCGTTTCTGCGGCAACCGGCGCCGCCTTCCGGCAGCATGAGCACGTTGCAGATAAGTGCAGATGGTTACGGTCGTCGCTGTCGGTCATGGCGCGCGCCTTCTCTCGGTTTGAGTTGTCTTCCTATCCACTCAAGGATCTAGAGCGCCGCCGTTGTGGAATGAGATGGCCTCAGCCACCGGGCCCTGCTCGGCCGGCACGGGCGCAATATCGGTCGAGACGGCATCGATGAACGTCGCGGAGATCAGCCGCTTGCGATTGACCTTGAGATCGAAGACATCGAAGCGGTTGTAATAACCGACCACATCGTGGAACTGCTTCGGCTCAACGCAGCGCTGCAGATCGCATTCGGCATAGGCGATGCCTTCCTGATCCTGCAGGATGTCTCCGAACAGTTCTCCGGTGGGATCGACGAAAAAGCTCGCCGCCCGCTGCGTACGATCAATCACTTCGATAACATCAGGATCGCGGGCGATCAGGAATTCGCGCATCGCCGCGTCCATGAAGCCGGCAGTAATGATGCCGAACGCCTTGGCTTCGAACGAGTGCGCACTGGCGCGGATGCGGTTGGCAGCGACATTGTTGAAATTGCCACCCGCGCTCGGCCGCCGTGTCGGCCACATCGGCGGCCAGCTCGAAATGTGGATCTGCTCGGCCTGCGCCATCAGCGCATAGCGCGCCAGTGGATTGGTGTTCTCGCCGCAGATCAGGTTTCCGACGCGGCCGACCGGCGTATCGACGACGCGGAGCCCGGCGCCGTCGCCCGCGGCCCAGATCAGCTTCTCGTAGAAAGTCGGCACCAGCTTGCGGTGATGGTTGAGTATGGCGCCGTCAGGACCGATCAGGACGTTGCTGTTCCAGATCAGCCCGACACTTGTCGGCGAGCTCTCGCTGATGCCCATCGAGATCGTGACGCCGAGGGTTTTGGCTTCACGCCGCAGCGCCGCGATTTCGGGTCCCGTGACAGCGACGGACTGTTCGGCCATCAGCACGAACAGATCGTGGTTCTCGATCGGCGCCCACAGCGCCGCCCAGACCGGAAACGCCGGAATATAAGTCTCGGGGAACGCGATCAGCTGCGCACCGCCGCGGGCCGCCTCCCGGATGATCGAGATCGCCTTTGCCGTCGTCGCCGCGCGATCGAGGAACACCGGCGCCGCATGAACGGCGGCAATTTTCACTGATGACGTCATTCTCACAAACCCTTTTTGCAATTGCAACCGAGCGTCAGCTGGCTCGCTTCCGACCCGCCGACGCACAAAGCTGCGCGGCGCGCTGCAGACAACTGGCGCTGCCCGATCACAGCCGTTCACCCACGAAATAGCCCGACAAGCCGGTGCCGGCCGCACAATTGACGTATTCGAAGATCTGGCCGTGCTCCGGCAGCACGAACACCTCATGCCAGGTGCGGAGCTGATTGGCCTTGCCGAACTTGCGATAGCGCGCGATCGCGGCGGTGAAGATCGCTTCGTGCGACGCATGGCGCTCGGCCCAGTTCTCCATGTGCTCCAGGGACAGGAAGTAGCCGAGCGCGTGGGTCTCGAGTTCCGGCTTGCCTGCGTCATCGCAGGTTTGCTGAAAGCGGAGCGAGCAGCAGCCGGTGGCCTCGGGGCTTTCCTTCAAGTAAGCCATGCCGCGCTCCAATGGGGCGCGCAGATCGCGCATGTAATCCTCAGTTTGCGCCGGGTCGCAGCGGCCCCAGAACGCGGCGGAGCGGATGACGGTGAAATTTTGCGGCGTGACGATGCTCCAGCGCGCCGATCTGGTGTCGCGGACAACCGCCGACGGCAATTCTTTCATCGCGGGCGCCAGCGCATCCACGGCCGCCAGCGGAATCCGATCCCGCATGGCGCCGTAATAGCCGCAATAGGGCGTCGGATAGACCGCCACTTCCGGCGATCGGCTGAGCGCGGCCGGGTAATCCTTCCAGTACAGCGTCTCCTGCCGCTCCACCGGCACCGTGAGGCTCTCCCGGAAATAGCCATTCGGCTCGGCAAGCCGCGCGGCATCGGTCCACCAGGACTGCAAATGCGGATTGGCGAGCCAGTCATCGCGGCGCCCCTGATCAACCCAGTAGGCCGCGACAATGTGGGTATAGAGACCATTCTGGTCGATAAACCAGGCATGGTCGTGCACCGTCGGCCCGCAGGCAAGGCCGATTGCCGTATCGATCCAGGGAAAGAACGGCGAGGCGTAGACGCTCTCGGCGTCGCGCCCCTGAATGCCGTGGAACGCCACGCACAGCGTGTCGCACTTGTTAGCGAAGCCGGCCGACCATCGCTGCACCACCGGCTCAAAGCCCTTTGGCTTGCGCAGCGGATTGACGCGATCGAAAACCTGAAGTCCCATTGTTCTCTCTCCTGTTTTTCTTTGTTAATGAATGCCGAAATACGCCTTGTGGAGTTCGACATTCTGCTTCAGCGATTCCGCGTCACCCTCGGCTACGACGTGGCCCTGCACCAGCACATAGCCGTAATCAGCAACGTCGAGCGTTTGGCGTACATTCTGTTCTACCAGCAGGATCGACAGCCCGACCGTCTTCAGGCCCCGCACAATTCCGAATACCTCGGAGACGAACAGCGGCGACAGTCCGAGTGACGGCTCATCGAATACGATCAGCTCGGGATCGGTCATCAGCCCCCGCGCAATCGACAGCATCGACCGCTCGCCGCCGGAGAGCGTACCGGCCAACTGACCTCGCCGCTCCCTCAGCCGCGGAAACGTCTCGAACAGTTCTTCCATCCGCGCAGCCACGCGCCTGGAGTCGCGCATCAGGAGACCGCCGACCTTCAGATTGTCGAGCACGGTCATGCGCGGCAGAACGCGGTTGCCCTCGGGCACCGTGGCGATACCGAGCGCGGCGATCTTGTGGGTCGGCATATTCGCGATCGCATCGCTGCCGAAATACACCTCCCCCTTGCGGACGCGGTTGAGGCCGAGAATGGTGCGGATCAGCGTGCTCTTGCCGGCACCATTGGCGCCGAGGATACAGGTTACCGTGCCCGGCTTCACCTCGACCGTGACGCCCTTCAGCACATCGGCGCGGTCGTAACCGGCGGTGATGCCGATTGCCGAGAGCTTGCGCGTTGCGGTGGCGCCGTCGATCATTGGCTCACTCCCAGATAAGCGGTCTGGACATCGGAATTGGCGATCAGTGCATCGAAGCTGCCTTCGAAGATCTTGCGGCCGAAATTCAGTACGACGCAGCGGTCCGAGACGCGGCGGATCACGTCCATTTCGTGCTCCACCAGGATCACAGCCAGATCCGGCATCTCCTGACGAAACGCCAGCAAATCGTCCATCAACTGCCGTGTCTCGTCATGCGTCATGCCTGCCGACGGTTCATCCAGTAACAGAAGCCTCGGCGCCCCGATCAGCGCGCGGCAGATCTCGATCCGCCGGCGATCGATCATCGCGAACGAGCCGGCAGGCTGAAACAGCCGGTCAGCAATAGCGGGATTGAAGCGATGCGCCAGCGCGCGGGCGTGATCGACCATCCCGCTGAGCTCGTCGCGCCAGCGGCGGCGGCGAAACAGGTTCGTAAACAGCCCCAGATCGAGCCTGCACAAGGCGCCGACCACGATATTGTCGAATACGCTCTGGTCCAGCATCAGCCGCGAGCGCTGGAAGGTTCTCGCGACGCCTGCCCTGCCGATCACTTGCGGCGGCTTGGCGAACAGATCGCGCGCGTCCAGCCGCACCGATCCGGCCGATGGTTTGTAGAGTCCGGTGACGACGTTGAAGAATGTGGTTTTGCCCGATCCGTTGGGACCGACCAGCCCGACAGTTTCGCCCTTGTCGACCTCGATATCGAGGCCGTCAAGCGCGACGAGACCGTCGAAGCGCATGGTGAGGCCGCCGCAAGCCAGCAAGGGAGCGTTCATGCGTCCGCCCCCGGCGGCCCGATGAAACGCGACAGATCGCGGGTCGGACGCGGCAAGATGCCTGACGGGCGGAACAGCAGGATAGCCAGCACCAGCAACGCAAAGATCAGCAGCCGGAATTCCTGAATTGCCTGCAGTTTTTCGGGGATGACGAGGATCACCATGGCGGCAACCACGGCACCCCAGAAATTGCCGAGCCCGCCAAGTACGATGATCGACAGCATCAACAGGGAATCGCCGAGTCCGGACCCGTTGGGTGTCACGAACCCGTTCATCATCCCGTACAACGCGCCGGCAACGCCGATCACCGCGTTGCCGATCAGGAACGCGACCACCTTCCAGCGGGCGATTGACAGGCCGAACACCGAGGCGGCGGTCTCATCGCAGCGCACGGTGTCGAGCGCAATCCCGATCCAGGATCGCTCGATGCAGCGGATCAGCGTGAAGGCCACCGCGAAAATGGAGATTGAAAGCACGGCATAGGGCAGATAGAATGACACGTCCCACGAACCGATCGACGACATCCGGTTGAAGTCGAGGCCGAACACCGAAAACCCCTTGATCTTCATTCCCTGCGGGCCGCCCAGTGTGTCGTTCACCTCCAGCAGGCTGCGCAGCAGCAGACCGAATGCGATGGTGACGAGTGCCGCATAGTGCCCGCGGGTCCTCAACACCGGCAGCAACAGAATGACACCGATCGCGCCGGTGACGAGGCCGCTGACAATGAGGATCAGCGGATGCGGAATCCAAGAATATGCCGTCAATACGGCGGCCGTGTATGAGCCAAGCACAAAGAACGCAGCACCGGCGAAATTGGCCATTCCCGCGAACGCCAGTTGAAGGTTCAGTGCGATGCAGGCCGTGGAAAACAGCGCGACGGTCGCCAGCACCAGGAGCGTGTAGTGCTCGCCGTGAAAGACGGCGATCAGGCCCAGTGCACAGACGAAAGCGACGCCGTTGGCGAATCCGCCGTAGTCGCCGCACATGGCCGCAATTTCCTGACCGAGCGGCGTGCGATCGGCGATCGCGAACGTCACCAGGAAGGCAGCTAACAGGCCAAGAACCTGAATTTGCGATTCCGCATGCATCATCAGGCCGCCGCCTGCAAACAGCAAAACCACCGTCAGCACGACTACGACGCGCGGATGCCGCTGCATCCGAAGCGGCGACAATACGGGGATCGGGGACGGAATGCTGCTCATCACACCCGCTCGCTTCGGCGCTCGGCGATCAGGCCGGTTGGGAAGACCGCAATCAGGATGATGATCGCCGCGAAAGCGATGACATCCTTGTACGCGCTCGAAATCGGCAGCGCTACCACGACCAGGGTTTGGACGCCGGCAAACAGGAAGCCGCCAATGATCGGCCCGAGCATACTGCCGAGCCCGCCGACGACCGCCGAAGCGAAGCCGATAACGCCGAGCAGGACGCCCATGTTGAAATTGATCTCGTGATAATAGAGTCCGAGCATGCAGCCCGCGAACGCCGCGAGCGCGGAGCCCAGCGCAAAGGCGCCCAGGACCACCGCCTGGAAATCGATCCCCGACAGTCTTGCCACCTCGCCATCCTGCGCCACCGCGCGAATGGCGAGACCAAAGCGCGTGCGGGTGATCAGAAGATGGGTTCCCAGCACTAGCAGCAAGCCGGCGACGAGGATCATCACACTGTCGATGCCGACACTGAACGAACCGGCCTTGATGGTGCCGCCCGGCAGCAGCGCCGGAAACGGCTTTGGATTGCCACCGTTGGGCACGCCGAGCCGGATGGCTTCCCGCAACACGGTGCCCGCCATCAAGGTGGCCAGCAACACGTTGACACCGGGCGCATGACGCAGCGGCAGTACCAGAACGCGGCCGATGATCACCCCGACCAGCGCACCGATTGTCACCGCCGCGGCTATTCCCGAGGCCAGCGCCAGCACGGGCGGCAGCGTAACCAGACCTCCCGCGAGCCCGGCCGCGCCGAGGCTGGAGAATGCGCCGACGGTCACGACATCGCCGTGCGAGAACTTGATGACGTCAAGCACGCCGAAGAACAGCGAGAAGCCGACCGCGATCATCGCATAGATGACGCCCAGCATCAGACCGTTGAACAAGTATTGAACGATAATTCCGGGATCCATTCTAGGCCTTCTAGTTGGAAGTATGGGTGTTGTGCGCCGGGGGCATGAGGTTTAGTTCCTGCGGGTCGGCGACCTTCGCGCGGACGCCATGTGTCATGGGGCGCCGTAGGTCGATGGACCGACGGTCACATCAGTTTGCGGTCGCGCGCAGCAGAGAAGGACGTTTCCACGCGCGGCTTCGAATAACGGCTGCGGCGAATAGCTCACTGCCCCCTCGCGAAGGACATGTTCGCAGCTTCCGCAGGTGCCGGCGCGGCAAGAATGCAAAGGAGTGAGGCCGCCTTTTTCCGCAAGTTCGAGAAGGCTGCTCGTGTTTCCGTCCCAGACGAATTCACGATCGTCTTCCGCAAACCGTACTCGCGCGCCGAGCAAACCTGGATCGGCATGTTCCTGATCGCCTGCTGCGCCGAACGCCTCGAGATGGATCCGGTCGGCAGGCACTCCGCGCTCGCTAAGATGCGATTTCACGTCTGACATGAACGGGCGCGGCCCGCAGAGATAAAAGTCGGCATCCTCCGGGACCAGATCGGTCAGGAAGGCAGGATCGATCCGGCCGACGCTGTCGTGGTCGCGCCCCATGAAATCGAGATCGCGCGGCCGGCTGTAACGGAAGTGCGCGGTTACGTTCGGCAAACGGTCCGAAAGGCGACGAACCTCCGATGCATATGCATGCTCGGCGCCATGCCGCGCGCCATGGATGAACCATACATCCCGCGTGGTGCGGAGATGTATCAATGCATTGAGCATCGAAAGCATCGGCGTGATCCCAGATCCCGCGCTGACGAGAGCTATCGGCCGGTCGCTCTGTTCGTTGAGCACGAAGGAACCCGCAGGCGCGCTTATCAGTATTTCCGAACCGACTTCGATATTATCGTGCAGCCAGTTTGATCCGGACGGTAGCGGACCTTTCTCAGAACGCCTGACGCCGATCCGATATTCCTCCGGGGCTGGATCGAATGACGAAAGACTGTAGTTCCGGATGATCGACGAATTGCGGTCACCGTCAGGCAATTGCAACCTGATGTGCTGACCTGCCTTATAAGCCTCCAACCGGCCGGACGTCGGTCGAAGATAGAACGATCGGAACCGGTCCGCGTCGTCCACGACCTTTGTTACCGTGACGGGAAAAAAACCGTCTTCCGGCTGCATGCAACCGGTAAACCCGGCGCCCCTGCTTGACGAACCACGCGGCGATGGGGTCCGGTATCGTTGTAGATCCGGAGCGGGCTGAATGAGCAGCCACGACAACGCAAGTGCGTTCTCCGTCAGTATCGTTTCCTCAACTTCGACGTCGACCATCCGCTGCGCGCCCGGCACCGCCGTAACGCGGTCCAGTTCCCAGTCGACGTTGGCACGACCTGTCAACTGAAGTGTAGTTCCGTTTTCGAAATCGACGAATAGGATGCCGCATCGCGGGTAGCGCGTGAGATTGCCCAGGGTGTTGAACATGAAATTCCCGATGTAGTCCGGGAAAGAGATGCGTGACTTTTGACGATCTATGGTCACGAACCCGGGATTTCCGGCCCGATGCGACACATCGGCGCCGAGACGCGGATCTTCCACGGCCCGTCCGGAACCGTGCGACGCGATGAAGAACGTATCGGCCTTCGCTATGATCTCACAGGCCTCGGGATCGAGGTGCTGCCTACGTCGCGATCCCAAGGGAGCCGGTCTTGCTGCATCATACGTGGCCTCCCTGGCGTGAATGTACTGCGGGCAGTTGCGATAGCACTGCTTGACTTCGACGTTTATCGCCTCTCCGTCAGACCGAGCGCGACCGTTGATCCTGAAACGGCGACGCTTCAAGAAGTCGATCCCGATTGCGCCGATGTCGCCCTCGCTCCTGAGATTCTGGGTCAGCGGGTCTCCGTGATGCGGCAATGCCGCGATCCGAAGACTTCCCGGCGCCGGCTCGAGAAACCCGGTCTTCCCGCAGAGTATGGATGCCCAGGGCCGACCCAAATCGTCCAGACTGCCGACAACAACGAAAGGTAGGGTCGGAAGAAACTCGATCACTTCCTGCGCGATTTCCGGCCAGATACGGGGAGCCAAAGCCTCGGCAAGTCCCCGGCGCCCCGTCCTCAATTGAAGGGCGACTTCGGTCTCATGATAAGGTTGATTGTCGATCATGAAATTATCCGACTTCGATTTACCGCTGCTTCGACAACGCCGCGGCGCCCGACCGCCGCTTAAGGTGCCGTCACGAGCTTGCGCTTGCCGATACCGTAGTCGCTGTCTGGCCAGAAGACCCATTTGCCGTTCTGGACGACGTACGGATTAGCGGAAACAAGATTCTGGCGGTGGTCGTCGAAATTGATATCCCCGACGAGCGACTTGTATCCCTTCGTTACGTTCAGCGCGTTTTTGACCTTTTCCCGGTTCGGTCCGACCTTGTCGATGGTGCCCATAACCAGGTTCGTCGCCGCGTAGGCGAAGGGGCCATAAGCATCGGGATCTTCGCGGAAACCTGCTTTTTCGTAGTCTTTTAGGAACTTCGCGCCTTCCGGATACTTTTCGATCGGCGCTCCGTTATGGAAAGAGACAGTTCCTTCTGCAGCCGCACCCGTTCCTTCGATGAACCCGGTCGTCATGATGCCGGAGGTCGCGGCAAATTGCGTGTTCAATCCGACCCGGTCCATCTGGGTGCGGAGACGAACGCCGAGCGGCGTCAGCCCGCCCAGAAACACGATATCAGGCTTGAGCTCCTTGATCTTGGTAAGTTCGGCGGTGAGATCGGGCTGATCCGGACCGACAGGAAAAGTCGCGATGATCTTTCCGTCCGTCTTCGCCAGCGCTTCGCTGAAGAATTTATTCTGACCTTTGCCGAAGTCGGTCGTGTCGTGCACGACGACGAACTTCTTGTACCCCTGCTTCGCAAGAAATTGCGCAGCTAGATCGGCCTCGTTGATCATCGTGCCGCTAACACGATGTATTTCATGAAAGTCGTTGCCGTAGGTGATTGCCGGCAAGATGGCGCCCCAGATGACGATCGGGAGACCGAACCTCGCATAAGTGTCGACCGTAGCGATGCCGACGGCAGAGCAATAATGCGGTATCGCCACGATGATGGAGTTGTCGGAAGCTGCCTTGGTTGCGACCTGAATGCCAACATTGGGTTTGCACTCATCGTCAAACGTAACCAGTTCGTAGGTGTATTTCGCCTCGGGATCCGCATTGTGCAGCTGAACCGCAAGCTGCGCGGAATTGCGACCGCCGAGGCCCGGCGCGGAATTGCCGCCCGACAGCGGGCCGATGAACGCGAGCTTCACGGTATCCTTGGCAAGCACCGCGGAAGGGAACGGCGCGGCAAAGGCCAGTGCCCCGCTCAACAACAGCAACAAACTGGATTTAATTTTCATGACCACTCCACCCCTTTGTGTTGCGAAAAGTGTAGAGCGGTCCTTTCAGCGGTGGACAGTGCATATTTCTGCAGAACGACGTGCGCCGAGTTGCATGCGCCGATGAATTTTGCGCCCTGCACTGCCGCTTCCTAGCGCAAGCTGCCTTCACTTTGGGCCAAAGCACCACATCGTCGGCAAATCCTGTAATGCCGAATTCGCGCGCATTCGTCTTGCCAAGGAAAAGCCGGCCGAAGTAGCCGTCGGCTAGAACACGTGACTTCGACATGGTGACGGTCCCCTTCGACAGACATCTGGACTGGTTCGACGTGGTCGTCGCATCAAATCGCTTCGGCGATATACGGTCTTGGTCGCGCGCTGGTCGGTTTGATCGGCATCGCACCTGGCGTTCCAACATCCATCCAGAGCGAATCTACCACTCGATGGTTAAGCCCCTCCATGGCTCAGCCTCCCGACACTGCCAGGAAAGGTATCGTCCCGTCCGGCGCCATGATGCTCGAGCATTTTTGGCTAATACGAAGTAGCGGCGTCCGCGTGATGCAGGATACGGACGCCCCGCGGACAGCCGATCTGGGTAGACGCTCGAACATATTGGACGTCACGAACGCGATCGTCGGGGAAAAACAACAGATAGCGCCAGAATATTAGTCCTTGGAGCCGGAAGTATCGGCGGATACTTCCGCCGGCGTGGACGTGACGCTTCTCGTCCGCGAAGCCCTGTAGAAGAAACTCGAGCGAGACGCTCTTCGCATCGAAAGTCCATACGGCAACGCGGATATGTTCAAACGGGGACTCGCAAGCAAGCCGATCAGCTCACCTGACAGGTCCGTCCGTCCGGCAATCGAAAGATGAAGGCCAATGACGGTGCATCAGACGACTCCACGCGAGCCAGCCGTTCGATGGACAGCGCTACCAGACACCGAAGAACATCGTCGGGGCGAGGGTGACGAAGGATGACCATTTCGAGTTGGAGGCCGGATGGCGCCATGTTATACGAAGGATGAGGCTCGCCATCCCATTGGATGAACGACGGAACAAGCCCGTCCAGCGCGGACAGGCCGCTTCTCGGCACCGTGAGCTGCCAGGACAGCACGCCCCGCGACATCGACCGAGCAGGACCAAGCTCGACCGGGCTCGCAGCCTGTACTGCCCGGATATCCGAGGTTCTGACGACCCACCCCACCGGAGCCGGCTGTCGTGCGAGCTGATCGCGGCGGGCCTGAACATCGAGGCCGAACCAGCGCGGTCCTGCCGGGGGCGGCGCATCGGGATCAATCGCGATTACTTCAAGAAACTCGCCGGGGACGGTTCTTGCGACGCAGTTGTACGTTCCCATGTCAGGATGCTTTCCGCCGCGCGGGATCTCGACACCAAATCCAGCTCGCAGAAATGCGACCCCCTGGTCGAGGCTGGCGGCGCCGATCGTCACATGGTCAATCACGTTTTGCATTGGTTCAGCCCGATCATTCCTTGACGCCTTTCCGTGGATGTGTGGTCAGGTTCTACTGTTGATCAAGCCGCGCGAATCCGGCCGCTAGATCGGCGATCAACGCCTTGGGATGCTCGAGCCCGATGCTGAGCCTGATAAGCTGCCCCGCTTCGCGCCAGGGCGGCGCCGTCCTTGCCGCTGATACATCGGCGGGAAGGATCAAACTTTCATAACCTCTCCAACTCAGGCCGATACCGAACATATCGAGGCCATCAACAAAGGTGCGCAAGTCCTGCTGCGAGCACGGGTCCATCAGAAAGCTGAAGACACCGGACGCGCCGCGGAAATCGCGCCTCCAATTGCCATGCCCACGGCAGGATGACAAAGTACCATCAGTCAGAGGCATGACAACCGGACCGTTGGCTTCCTTCCAGCCCTCCAATCCGCCTTTGAGATGGATGGCGCCTTTGACGCCCATGGCCCGAACGGTGCTCTCTGCATTGCAGGGCCACCGGCAAGGTTGTCTTGGCGTACAATTACCGTCGCAAAGCATCCCCTTTAGCATATAATCGAACGCATGTTCTATATATAGGAACGGAAGATGCGAGACCGTCCGTCATGACCGACTTTGCCAGCCAACCCCCACGATCGCACAGCTCGCATTGCGGTGCCTTTTCCGGCCAATGGGTCGGAGGCCAACTCGTCATCACTCCGCATCCGGGCGATCCGCATCCCAACCAAGTCATCCAGAACTTTGCCGGCGCTCTGCGCCATAACGCACGCGTTGCCCGTCCGATGATCCGGCGTGGCTGGCTGGAGCACGGCCCGCGGAGAGGCGCACGACGTGGGCGCCATGAATTTGTTGCGGTGGGATGGGACGAAGCTCTGGATCTCGTGGCTGCAGAACTCAAGCGGGTCGGAGACGCGCATGGCCCGAGCGCGATCTACGGCGGCTCATACGGCTGGAGCAGCGCCGGCCGTTTCCACCATGCACAGAGCCAGGTACACCGCTTCCTCAACTGCGCGATGGATGGCTATGTACGTTCGGTCAACACCTACTCGTCGGGCGCCGCGTCAGTGATCCTGCCGCACGTGATTGGCGGTTACGATGATATCTCACGCAACAACGTCTGGTGGGGTGACGTCGCTACCTCTACGGACATCATCCTCGCTTTCGGCGGGATGGCGCTGAAGAATTCCTCCGTGGCTCCCGGTGGCATCAGTCATCACACCGAACGCGACCACATGCGTGCGGTTCACGCGCGCGGTGGCCGTTTCGTGCTGATCAGCCCCATCCGCGACGATCTGCCCCCCGAGATCAGGGCAGAATGGCTGGCACCGCGACCCGGCACCGATACCGCCCTGATGCTCGGCATCGCGCATACGTTGGTAACGAACGGCTGGCACGACCGCGCCTTCCTCGAACGCCACTGCGTCGGCTGGTCAAAATTCGAGGATTACCTGATCGGCCGTAGCGACGGTACCCCGAAGAACGCCTCCTGGGCCTCGCGGATCTGCAGCATCCCAGCTGATGAGATCGTGCGGCAAGCGAGCCTGTTGCCGGGCAAGCGCGTCCTAGTCGTCGTCTCTCATTCGCTGCAGCGCGCCGAGCACGGCGAGCAACCGGTGTGGATGGCCGCGGTACTCGCCGCCATGCTGGGACAGGTCGGGCTGCCTGGCGGCGGCTTCAACTACGCGCTCGGTGCCATGGGTAATTCCGGCCGTTGTTCAAACGCCGTCCCGATTGCATCACTGCCGCAGGGAAAAAATCCGGTCAAGGAATTCATTCCCGTCGCGCGGGTCGCCGACATGCTGCTTAACCCCGGCGCTCCATTCGACTATAACGGTCAGAAGTTGCGCTATCCCGACATCCGGCTGATGTACTGGGCTGGGGGCAATCCGTTCCACCACCACCAGGACCTCAATCGGCTGCGCAAGGCGCTCGCCAATGTCGAAACCTTCGTGGTGCACGAGATCGGCTGGACCGCAACGGCGCGCCACGCCGACATTGTGCTGCCCTCCACGATGACACTGGAGCGTAACGACATCGGCGGCACCCAGTTCGATCCGCTGTTGATCGCTATGCAACAGATGGCCGAACCCTACGGCGAGGCACGCGACGACTACGACATCTTCAGCGCGCTCGCCGAACGGCTCGGCCGCGGCGAAGCCTTCACCGAAGGCCGCAGCTCTGCTCAGTGGCTGCGCCATCTCTACAAGACCACGCAGGAGGCGCTCGCCGCACGTGGCCTGGAGGCCCCGGATTTCGATGCGTTCTGGAAGCGCGGTGAACTGGTACTGCCGGAGCACCCGCACGACGGCGGAGTGCTGCGCGCCTTCCGCAACGATCCGGAACGCAAGCCGCTGACGACGCCGACCGGCAAGATAGAGATATTCTCCGAGCGCATCGCGAGCTTCGGTTACGCCGACTGCCTCGGTCATCCGGCCTGGATTCCATCAGTCGATGTCGTCTGCGAGCGCTATCCGCTCCAGCTCGTCGCCAACCAGCCCTCATCGCGCCTGCACAGCCAGTTCGATTTTGGCGGGCACAGCTCGGAAATGAAGCACCGCGATCGCGAGGTGATGCACATCAATCCGCTGGATGCGGCAGCCCGCGGAATCAGGGACGGCGACATCGTCAGACTGTTCAACGAACGCGGCGCCTGCCTTGCAGCCGCGCGGCTCAGCGACAGCGTGCGGCCCGGTGTGGTGCAGCTTCCGACCGGCGCGTGGTACGATCCGGAAGATAACGACGAAGACAAGCCGCTATGCGTCCACGGCAATCCCAATGTGCTGACACGCGACGTCGGTACTTCGAGCCTTGCGCAAGGATGTTGCGGGCAGCTCACGACAGTTCAGGCCGAACGATTCACCGGCATCCTGCCGGCGATCCGAGCCTTCGATCCGCCGCAAGCCGTGACCGTTCGTAAGGCTGCAGCAGTCTGACGACGCTTGGGAGCCGGGACGCCGCGTGCGGCCTGAGGCCGACTTGCAGAGACGCTAGACGGTGTAATTGAGCGCCAGTCTACCGCCATCAACGAAAATGGTTTCGCCGGTGATATAGCTCGAATTGCTGCCTGCGAGGAAAGCCACGACATTCCCTACCTCGATCGGAACGCCGACGCGGCCGAGCGGCGTCCGGGACATCACATTGCGCATTGCGGCAGGGTCGTTCGCCACGCCTCTGAGCATGTCGGTCATGATCGATCCAGGCCCGACGGCATTCACGCGGATTCCATGCGGCGCAAGAGCGAGAGCCGCCGCTTTGGTCAACTGGGCAACGCCGCCCTTCGACGCGCAATAGGACGCGATGGCCGGAATCGCAAGTACGGCATTGATCGACGACATGTTGACGATGCTGCCCTTCAATCCCTGCGCCACCATGCGTTTCGCGACCGTCTGCATGACCTGGAAGGTGCCAACCAGGTTGACCGCCAGCACCTTCTGGAACGACTCAACGGACACTTCCAGGAAATCCCCGCCAATCGCGATGCCGGCATTGTTCACGAGAACGGAGATCGGACCCAGCCTGGTCTCGGCAATATCGACCATCCTGGTGACGCTGCCGGCATCCGAAACGTCACATTCGATCGCCACCACCTGACCAGGAAATGTCGCGACGACTTCATTCGCCTCACTGATCTTGAGATCCGCGATCGCGACCCGTGCCCCCGCGGCAACCAGGGCCTCGACACAAGCGCGTCCTATTCCCTGTGCTCCGCCGGTGACGATCGCGTTACATCCATTGAGTGACATCATTACCTCCTGAGCTTGAGAAAAAATCAGATAGCGGCGCGATGGAAGAGCTACCTATTCCGAATATCCATAGAACTTACGCGCGTGCTCGTACGTAATGTATTCGGATTGGATGTCGCGTCTAATGAGATCCTTACCCCGTTGCGACGAATCGCCAAAGCCGCCACCGCCCGGGAGGTCCAGCACCACACGCGCGTCAGCGGGAATGCGCTGCCGGCCTTTTCCCTTGAGGATCGTGCCATCGCTCAATCTGACGGCGCCCGCCCCGCCAAGGTGTCCGCCATCGCGTCCCCGCGCGGGGTTGTGTACGCGATCGAACATCGCATTGAAATGAAGCTGAAAGCCATCGGCCGCACCGATTTCGATGTGCTGCCCGAGACCGCCGCGGCGCCTGCCGGCACCGCCGGAATCGGGGAGCAACTCCTTCCGCCACACGATGATCGGTCCCGACTGCTCGGTTGCCTCGACCGACATCGTGTTGACGCCGCTGGGAAATGCCGTGGCATTCATCCCGTCCAGTTCGGCGCGCGCGCCGGTGCCTCCGCTATTGAACATCAGCACCTGTCTCGGACCGCCCGACGCCGTCCCCGGATCGATCTGGTGGGCGCTGATCTGAATGTTCCACAGGGCTCCCGCGCTCTCCGCCGGAATGCGGCCCGGCAGGAAGTGATGCAGCGCTCCAAATACCAGATCGGGAATCATGTGGCCGATGACGTGCCGCGCCGCGACCGGCGCAGGACGCAGCGCATTCACGATCGTGCCTTCTGGTGCAACGACATCGAATGGACCGAGCGAAGCATAGTTGTTGGGGACCAGTGGCGCGATGGCGCATTTCAGTCCGTAGCAGGCATAAGCGCGCGTATATATGACCGGCACGTTGATACCATAACCGCTTGCCGCCGACGTTCCAGCGAAATCGGCGAGGATTCTGTCCTTCTCGATCGTCAGCGCGACGCAAAGCTCGACCGGCTCATCGTAGCCGTCGATCGTCATCTGGCTCTCGAACCTGCCGCGCGGAAGTGCGTTGATCGCTTCGAGAGTCGCTTCGTGGCTGCGCAGGAAAACGTATGACGCAAGTTCGTCCAGATTGTTGATCGCGAACTCATCCATCATGTCGATGAGCCGCCTGTGCCCGGTTTCGTTGCAGACGACGAGCGAGAGGATGTCTCCGACGACCTGACGCTGTTCGCGGACGTTGGCGCGAACTATATTGATCAGGACCTGATTGATGTTGCCGCGGTCGATCAGCTTCATGATCGGAATGAAGAGACCTTCCTCATAGAGTTCCCGGGCGTCGGGGCCAAAGCCGCGGCCGCCGATATCGATGACGTGAGCCGTCGCCGCAAAAAAGCCGACCAGCTTCTTGTTGCGGAAGGACGGAGTTAAGAGCGTGATATCGTGAAGATGCCCGGTCCCTTTCCAGGGATCGTTGGTAATGTAGACATCGCCCTCGTAAATGTTGTCCGGACCGATATCACGAATGATGTGCTGCGCGGCCTCCGCCATTGCGTTGACGTGACCCGGAGTGCCCGTCACGGCTTGCGTGATCATGCGACCCTGGCGGTCGAACACGCCGGCCGAGACGTCGCCGGCCTCTCGCACGCTGGTACTGAACGCCGTGCGGATCAGTGTCTGCGCCTGCTCCTCCACCACGGAGATCAAGCGATTCCACATGATTTGAAAGAGGACATCGTTGATTTTTGTCACGCGATCTTCACCTGCAGTTCGACTCTGCGTTTTCTATTTTCGGCGGCTCAGCAACAACGCTCGATCCGAGCACATCACCGCATGAAAGCTTGAGGGGACCACGCTGCACGTTTCTGCCTCGACAATAACCGCTGGACCTTCAATCGTCTGCCCCGGCAACATGTCATCCCGGTTGACAACCTTTGATTCGACGAACTTGAGCAGGCGCGCATCGAAAGTCGGGCGCGCTCCCGTAACCTTTGCTGGCGAGTGTTTCGGCGTCGGCTGCAACGGCGCCGATTTCGGGAGCGGCGTGTTGGCGCGAACGACCCAGCTGACGATTTCAATCGGCTGCTCTTCGATGATCTGGCCAAACAGATTGCGATAGGCGGCATCGAACAATTCTTTAAGGCTGGCCGGCGTCAGGGCGCCGGGCGAGTCGTCGACCTCAACGGGGATTTCCCATCCCTGCCCGATGTACCGCATGAACGCGCGAACACGATAGCTGATCCTGGCGCCCTTCTTGCCTCGCTCGACGAAAGCTGCCGCCTCGCTCTTCATTCCCTCCAGCAGCTTTGCGATCTGGCTAGACTGTGTGTCCTCTAGTCGGGTGCGTGCGCTACGGACCGTCTCGTAGCCGAACGGCGCGCTCAGAAAGCCGATCGCGGAGCCGACCCCTGCACCCGGCGGAATGAGTAATCTGTCGATGCCCAGCTTTTCGCAGAGCCGCGCTGCATGGATCGGGGCGCCGCCCCCGAATGCGATCATCGTGAAGCCGGCGAGATCGCGACCGCTCTCGACGGCGTGAGCGCGCGCCGCATTAGACATGTTCTCCTCGACCATCTCGCAGACGCCGAAGGCTGCGTCGGTATCGCCAATATCGAGGCGCTCGGAGATATGGCCCGCGATTGCGGCATGCGCCTTGACGACGGAGAGTTGCATCTTGCCGCCGGCAAAGTTGCTCGGGTCGAGGCGGCCAAGCAGAAGATTGGCATCGGTCACGGCCGGACGGTCGCCGCCTTGATCATAGCAGGCCGGCCCCGGTGTCGAACCCACGCTCTCCGGGCCGACCCGGATCTGACGCAGGTCATCGACATAGGCGACCGACCCACCGCCTGCGCCGATTTCAACCATCTCGATCACCGGGATCGATACCGGCGTACCGCTTCCTTTCTTGAAGCGATATGTTCGCGCGACCTCGAAGGTGTCCGTCGTCTTGGGCTCCATGTCCTCGACGAGGCATATCTTGGCGGTAGTTCCGCCCATATCATAGGAAACCACGCGCCGCATATCATGGCTGCGCGCATATCTTGCCGCATAGATGGCTCCTCCGGCAGGGCCGGATTCGAGCAGGCGGACGGGGAATTCGGCCGCGTCGGCCAGCGACACAAGCCCACCACCCGACAGCATCATGAAGACCGGGCACGTCACCCCGATCTCGGCGAGCCTGCTGGTGACCTGAGGCAGGTAGCTCGCGACCAGCGGTTTTACGTATGCATTGGCGCAGACGGTGTTGAATCGCTCGAACTCACGGATCTGCGGCGCAACCTCGCTCGACAGTGAGAGGACCAGTTTAGGCTTGGCCCACCTCAGGGCATCGCAGACCTGACGTTCATGGACGCCGCTGGCATAAGCGTGCATCAGCCCGATTGCGATACTTTCATATCCGCCCTCGCAAATCCGGGCCACAAGTCGATCGAGTTCGGCTGGATCGATCGGCTTCAGAACATTCCCGCGCCAGTCGAGCCTCTCAGCGATCACGTAACGATCTTTGCGCGGAACGAGCGGGGCCGGAAGAACCAGGTTCAGATCGTATTGCTCGAAACGGTTCTCGCGGCGCATCTCGACGACATCGCGAAAGCCATCGGTCGTTATGAAAGCCGTCTTCGCGCCACGGCGCTCGATCAGCGCATTGGTCACGAGGGTCGTGCCGTGGATCACCATGGCGACGTCGCCGGCGCTCAGGCCGGCCAGTTCGATGACTTCCCGGATCCCTTGCACGATGGCTCGTTCGGGCGCGGTATGATCGGTCAATACCTTTGTGGAAAAAATCCGCCCCTCGACTTCGAGCACTGTGTCGGTAAAGGTGCCCCCGATATCGACACCTGCACGAACTTCTCCGGCCATCCGGCCCCCGCTGATTGATCTCCGCCGCCTTTCGGACGCGGGTAAAATGGCACTAGCATATTCAGAAGCTCACGCCATCAGCACTTGTTCCGAAATATGGAATTGTTATCTCACATATTGACGCTCAACCGGGGATCGGACAACACCTACTTCATGCGCATCGGACGGTTTTCACACCTTCATCGGCGTGTTTCGGCTTCAAATGGGCGGAGAAATTGACGACGCTGACGTTCGGTCAGCTCGCTGCATCCGGCGCCTTGGGAAGAACCACGCCACCCTCGGTTGTTACCGACACAAGATGGCAGGCTACCCAGCTTTGCTCGGCCACCTCGCGAAGAGGAGGCTCCACGTCGCGGCATAGGTCAGTCGCATAGCGGCAGCGGGACGAGAAGCGGCAGCCGGGCGGCGGGTTCAGCGCGCTGGGAATCTCTCCCTCCAGAATCTGATGGCGGGGCGCGCCGTTGCGTATCGCCTCCATCGAAGGGGTGGCATCCTTCAACGCACGGACATAGGGGTGCGCGGGAGCCTTCCAGAAGTCCCGGCTGCTTGACCTGGCCGCAATCCTGCCGAGGTACATCACCGCCGTGGAGTGTGCGATGCGCCTGACCACGGCAAGATCGTGAGAGATGAACAAATAGGAAATCCCTAGCTCTCTCTGCAGCTCGACCAGAAGATTCAGCACCTGCGCCTGTACGGAGACGTCGAGGGCGGAGACAGGTTCGTCGCAGATAATGAGCTTGGGGCTAAGGGCAAGGGCTCGCGCGATCGCGACGCGCTGGCGTTGACCGCCAGAGAATTGATGAGGGTATTGCGCAGCCGCCGCGGCTGTGAGTCCGACCCGGTCGAGAAGATCCAGAACGCGCTGGCGCCGCGTTGCCGGCGTTCCGATCCTCTGAACCATCATCGGCTCTTCGACGATCCGGCCGACTGAAAGCCTTGGGTTCAAGGAACCATAAGGGTTCTGGAAGATCATCTGGATGGCCGGCCGGTATTTCCTGAGCTCCCGCTGGCTAAGGCCCGTGAGTTCCTCTCCCTCGAGCTGAATCGATCCGCTCGCGACGCGCGCAAGCCCGACGATGGCGCGCGCTAGCGTGGATTTCCCGCAACCGGATTCGCCGACCAGGGCGAAGGTCTTCCCGCGTTCGATGTCGAGGCTGACCCTGTCGACAGCGCGCAGCACCCCATCGGCCGTCGGATATTCGACCACAAGATCGCGGCATGAAAGCAGTGCGGTCATTGCGCGATCGTTCCGCTATCGGGATAGAAGCAGGCGACGAGTCGATTTCCCTCACGAAACAGATCCGGGCGCTCTTGCCGGCACCGTGCCTGCGAATTCTTGCATCGTGGCTCGAAGGCGCAGCCTTCGGGCAAGGTTCCCGGACGAGGCACATTGCCGGGAATCTCCGTCAGCTTTGCGACGTCCCCATCGCGGTCCGCATCATCGGGAATCGCCCCCAGCAAGCCCTTCGTATAGGGGTGGGCGGGTGCGAGGAATATGTCCCTCACCGGGCCATGCTCGATGATCCGTCCGGCATACATCACGGCGACATTCTCGGCCGCTTCCGCGGCGGCTGCAAGATTGTGCGTGATCAGAATGATGGCCGTTCCGGTTTCCGTCTGCGCCTTGCGCAACAGCGCCATGACCTGAGCCTGAACGGTGGTATCGAGCGCCGTAGTCGGCTCATCGGCGATAAGGACCCTTGGCGCGCCGGCCATGGCCATCGCAATCATGACGCGCTGGCACATGCCCCCTGAGAGCCGATGAGCGTAGTAGTTGATCCTCCTTTCGGCATCCGGGAGCCGAACACTTCGCAGCAGCTCGATTGCACGGCTCCTGGCTTCGCGCTTCGAAACCGAACGGTGCGTTCGGATCACCTCGATGATCTGGTCTCCGATCGTCTGGATCGGATTGAGCGATGCGATCGGGTCCTGAAATATGATCGATATGATATTGCCACGAAGCTCCTGCATCCGCTGCTCGGATGCAGTTACGAGGTCCTCGTCGTCGAAGCGAATTTCTCCGGCGCTGATCCTGACGCCTGGCTCGGGAAGTATACGCATCAATGACAACGCAGTCATCGATTTGCCACAGCCGGACTCTCCGACAATAGCGAGCGTCGATCCCGCTGTCACCGAGAAGCTCACTTCCTGAACAATAGGGATCGGACGCGACTCCGAACCGGCTTCAATGGAAAGACCGCGGACTTCGAGAATGGGTCTCATGGCGTCCTCACAGCCGCGGATTGAGAGCGTCGTTGAGCGCCTCGCCAACGAAGCTGATTGAAAGCACCGTCAGCTGAATGGCAACGCCCGGAATGAGCGTAAGGTACCATGCGGTGCGGAGGGATTGCCGACCGAAGCCGATCATCGCCCCCCAGCTCATGACGTTCGGGTCGCCAAGCCCGAGGAACGACAGGCCCGCTTCAATGAGGATCGCCGTGGCGATCATGATCGACGAGGTTACGATGACAGGCGCCATGCAGTTCGGCAGAATCTGTGTGAAGATAATCCTCGGCGTGCTCATCCCGATGACCACGCAGGATTCCACAAAAGCCCGCTGCCGAAGCGTCAGAAACTGTCCGCGAACGAGGCGTGCAACTGCCGGCCACGACACTACGGCGATAGCCGTACTGATCGTGAACACAGACGGCCTGAACACAGCAACCAGCACAATCACAAAAAGGAAGTTCGGGATTGTCTGGAATACTTCCGTGATCCGCATGAGCACATCGTCAATGAAACCGCGGAAGTATCCTGCCAGGGCGCCAATCGTCACCCCGATCGTCACTGCCGCGGCGGTCGCCGAGATGCCGATGATCAGAGAAACACGCGCACCGTTGACGAGCCCGCTCAGGACATCGCGTCCGAGCACATCCGAACCAAGGGGGTTTTCGGAGCCCAGAGACGGCCACTGGAGCGGTCGCGCGACCATCTCCCACGGATCGACCGGATACAGAATCGGTCCGAAGACCGCCATCACGATGACAAGCATCAGGATAATCAGCCCGACCACACCGGTTCGGCTCAGGTAGTACCTTTCGAGAAAAGAAGCACGCGCAATCATGCTTCCACCTCAATGCGAGGATCGAGCCAGCCATAGAGCAAGTCGATCGCGAAGTTGACGACTATGACGAGAACCGACGACAAGAACAGAATGCCCATGAGCAAATTGATGTCGCGCTGGAACAATGCATCAAACGCCAGAGTGCCGAGCCCCGGCCACCCAAAGACAACTTCAACGACGACCGCGCCGCCGAGAACAGACCCAAGCTGCACGCCGAACAGACTAATTAGCGGCAGGATCGAATTCGGGACTACATGCCGATAGGCGATCCCCAGTGGCGTCAGGCCCTTTGCCTTGGCTGTCCGCACGAAGTCCATACTGTAGGTATCGAGCATCGAAGCCCTCATGAGGCGCGTATATGTCGCCATATAAAAGAGAGCCAGGGTGAGCGACGGCAGAACGAGGTGCCGCGCGATGTCGACAACGACGCTATATGGATCATTCGGGCCGTTAATCGTTTGCATTCCTCCACTCGGCAGAAGCTCGATTTTGACCGAAAAGAGAATGATCAGCATCAGCCCCGCCCAGAACAGCGGGGTTGAGTAAGCAAGCATTGCGAGGGTGGAGATGACAGAATCCCGTATCGAGCGAGGCGCTCGCGCGGCTGCAACACCGAATGCAACCCCGCCGAGAAACGCGATGCCAAGACTTGTAAACATGAGCAGCAGAGTTGCTGGCAACCTCATGAGTATCAGGTCGCGGACAGGTAGATTGAAGCGGAACGAATAGCCAAGGTTCAATTGCACAAGATTCAGGAGGTATTTAACCAGTTGCACGTACAGAGGCTGGTCGAGACCATACTGCTCGCGCAACGCCTGCAAATACGCTAGATCGCCGACACCGCTTTCTCCGGCCAGAACGTCGACGAGATCGCCTGGAGCAAGATTCAAGACGAGAAAATTGATACAGGCTATCAATACCAGGACGACGATAGCCTGACCGGCGCGACGGACGAGATATCGCTTTGTCATTACGCTTCTTCCGGTCGGAAGTCGCACCTTGCGACCAGCGACCCCTGGATTGGGGATGGGTCGCCTACGCCAGCGATATATTCGCGTAGGTGCCGAACACGCCCTCAAGGTCTTCTGTGAAGCCCTTGACGCGCGTGTTGTAGACCGTCGTATAGTCGACATTGATGATCGGAATAATGGAAAGATCCGTCATTGCGAGGATTTGCATCTTGTTGAAGATGTCCCGCCGCTTGACAGCACCGATCTCGTTCTGACCTGCCTCTAGCAAGGCATCCATCTCCGGACTCGAATAGCCCGAGCCGTTCGAGTAGGGAATGCCCTTGCGGATGTTCTTGGACCAGTACATGCGCTGCACGCCGATCGTCGGGTCCGGCGTATTGAAGATGCCATAGGACGCCGTCTGATAGACATTGTCGGTCCATATCCGCCGCTGGAAGGTTGCCGCATCGGTATTCTGGATGTCGACGTCAATGCCGATCACGCGCATGGCCTGCTTGAAGTATTCGGCAAAGCGGCGGTACTGCTCCGAATAGGTCGACGGATCATGCGTAATGCGGAAGCGCACGCCGCCAGCCTTTCGTGGATATCCGGCCGCATCAAGCAAGGATTCGGCCTTCTTGGTGTCGAACGGATACTTCGGAACATCCGGATTGTAGAATTTCACGAGCTTCTGGGATATCGGCCCCGTCGCCGCGGACCCATAGCCGAACCAGACATTCTTGGCCACGAAATCACGATTGATCGCGTGGGCGACGGCCTGGCGCACTCTCAGATCGCTGAATTGCGGATCGCGCATGTTGAATTCGAAATAATACATGGCGCCGCACATGGCGTAACCGTCCGTCGTAACGGCCAGGTGCGGCAGGCTCTTGATGCGCTCGAGGTCAGCGAGCGCGACGGGATCCGTGCCACCGACATCGAGTTCGCCGGTTTCGAATGCTACGGCCCGCGCCCCGGAATCGGGAATAAAGCGAACGACAAGCGATTCGACTTCCGGCTTGCCCTTGATCCAGTAGTCAGTATTGCGCGCGAGCGTGATGTAGCTGCCCCGCCGCCACTCGACGAACTTGTATGGCCCGGTTCCGATAGGCGCATTGCCGAGCTTGTTGGCTGGAGGATCGCTCCCCTCGTAGAGATGCTTTGGCAGTATCGGTGATTCCGACGCCGAGAGTGCCGCCATCACATAAGGCGAAGGCGTGCTGAACCTGATGATCGCCGTCAGCGGATCGGGCGCCTCGACGGCCGTAACGTTGGCAAAGGTCGCCCGCCCTCGGGGATGGTGCTTCCTAAGAACCTCTTCGAAGGTATACTTCACGTCAGCCGAGGTGAACGCTGCACCATCGTGCCACTTCACGTCGGGCCGAAGCTTGAAGGAAATCGACAGACCGTCGTCGGCGACCTTCCACTCGGTCGCCAGCGAAGGCATCGGCTCGAAAGTCTTGTCGTAGGCGAGCAAACCATCCATCATTTTGGTGGAGATCTGCTGAACCATGATCGCGCTATTGAACGCTGCGTTCAGGCTCGGCGGCTCGGGAACGATCGCGACTCGAAGCGCGTTCTTCTTCGTATCCTGCGCGAACGCGCTGCCAATGACATCCAGCGCCGGGCGGACTCCGGTGGCATGCAGCCCCGTTAGAGCTGCAACGCCTCCCAACAGCTTTAACCGGTCGCGGCAGGAAATCTCCATCTTTCGAATATCCTTCTTCACTGCTGCCCGTCGCCTTCCCGCAGATTTGGCGACAGGCAGTCAATCCCAAGAATCGCGTTGCTCTCACCGACCGGGCTGCCGCATCGTCCCCGCCGGACCAATCATTGCAGAGCGATCAATCATGTCAATATTTAAAATGATATTTCCGCTATATGGAACGTCTCCGAGTGGCAATCCCGATACTTTCGGCTTAGAAAGAACGAGCCAGGCTCTGCTTCAGAGATTTGCTTGACAGACAGCCCTCGATCCGGATGACCACCACTTGCGATACTGGGCTCTTTGCCAGACGATGTGAGATACCGATCGCCGGCAGCCGCAATCCTGGCCGCGCCAATGTCAGATAAGGTGAGATGATGATCGCAAACGAGGAGCAGCTTGCGTCGTGGCTGGACGGCGCCGCGGCGGCCGTCGGGCTCGAGATTCCCGAAGCCTATCGCAAGGATGTTATTGCCCAACTGGAACTGAACCGGTCCCTTATCGCACCGCTTCTCGACTTCGAACTCCCGACGGCTGATTGCGATAATTGACGCTGGAGGTTTGCTGTGTTTCCGAGCGCCTCCGAGATCGCTGAACAGGTTCGCAAACGCCATCGCAGTGCCGCGGACGTTGTCGATCACGCATTGGATGTGATCGCCGCAAAGAACGGCGCGATCAATGCGTTCACGACAGTCACCGCAGATCGCGCACGTAAGCGGGCAAGGGACATCGACGCCCTCGTCGCATCTGGCAAGGATCCCGGGGCGCTTGCCGGCGTTCCGTTCGCTGCCAAGGATCTGTTCGACATTGAATCGGTCGTCACGCTTGCCGGGTCGCGCGTTCTGGCGGCGAATCGTCCCGCCATACAGGACGCAGCAGCAATTCGTGCACTCGAACAGGCCGGCGCCATCCTTCTCGGAGCACTCAACATGGAGGAGTTCGCCTATGGATTCCTCACCGACAATGCCCATTATGGACGGACCCGCAATCCACTCGATCTTGAACGGACGGCAGGCGGATCTTCCGGGGGGACAGGCGCGGCCGTCGCCGCCGGCATGGTGCCGCTTGCGCTTGGTTCCGACACCAATGGGTCGATCCGCATACCGGCCTCGTTCTGCGGCGTGGTGGGGATGAAGCCGACATTTGGCCGCGTCAGCCGTGCTGGGATGGTGCCGCTGGCTCCAAGTCAGGATCATGTCGGATGGATCGGCCGTTCCGTCAGTGATGTTGCGCTCGCATGGCGGGCCTTGGGCGGCGAGGCGGACACGAACGACGACATGCCGCCACCCGTGATTGGCGTCGCAGACGGATACTTTGCCGATCGGATGACAGGCGAAGCCCGATCGGCGATGGCCACTGCTTGTGCTCATCTTACGTCGCTTCGGACGGTCGAAATCAAATTTCCGGATGCCGCACGCGCGGCCGCCTATGCCATTACGAGCAGTGAGGCGTCAGCGTTGAGACTGGACGATCTCCGCCGCTCCCCGGAGCAATTTGACCCTTCTACACGCTACCGTTTTCTGGCCGGAGCCCTGCTGCCGGCCCCATGGTACATCAAGGCCAAGCAATTCCAGTCGTGGTTTCGAGTGCAGCTTGAGAAGCTGTTCGACGATGTTGACCTTCTCCTGCTTCCGGCCAGTCCCTTCGTCGCCCCACGTTTTGGCGAGGAGAGCATCGATATCGATGGCAAGTCCTACCCGGTGCGCCCCACGATCGGACGCTTTACCCAGCCGATTTCGCCGGCCGGTCTTCCAATCATCTGCCTCCCCGTCCCCGGCGTCGCACCGCTGCCGATCGGCGTGCAACTTGTCGGGCGGCCCAATAGCGAAAATCTCGTATTGGCGACTGCGCTGAAGCTCGAGCAAGCCTTGATGGCGCCGCGTTAGAGGCGGAGTTCCTGACACCGGGTTACGCGGCTGAAAAATACGCCTTCGAACCAAGCTTCAGCGGAGAGATGGTCAGCGGAGAGATGGTTGAGTCATCCCTGGATATACGTTATTCTGATATGTGGAACATAGATTTATTATATCGACATATTCGAAAGCCTGCACAAGCCGACGGCACGTCCCTGGTGTCCCGTCCCAGAAATCTGCGGCCAAAATCACGCGAGTTTCTGGAGAATGGCGTCAAGGCACGAAGCACTAGCAACTGGGGAACCAAAACATGCTGCAGCGAGTCGACAGTACGCTTCACAAGGGACTTCATATCCTGGAAGTCCTCGCAACGTCGCCCCGCGCGCTGGGCATCACGGAGCTGTCGACGCTCCTGCAGCTCAACAAATCGAACGTCCATCGTCTGGTCAAGACGCTTTGCGCAATGAACTACGTGACCCAGAACTCGGACAGGAGCTACCGAGCAAGCCTCAAGCTCTGGAAGCTCGGCTCGTCGGTCATGAGCCACGCGAATCTCGCCCAATTATGTATTGGTGAGATGAACAAGCTTGCGCAAAAGACTGGCGAAAGCGTTCACCTTTCGGTGCTGGACGGGCTTCGTGTCTTGTACATCGAAAAGATCGATAGTGCGCAGTCGGTGAGGGCCTACTCGGAAAGGGGCGGGAGTTCTCCGCTGCACTGCACTGCGACAGGAAAGGTACTACTGGCATACGCGTACGATTCGTTGAGGGAGCCGCTCTCTCATATGCTTGCCAAACATACAACCAAGACCATCACTTCGATCAGGGTGCTCGACGCGGACGTCGCCACTGTCCGTCGCGACGGTTACTCGATGAATGTCGGAGAATACCGCGCCGATGTCGGTGGCGTTGCGGCGCCGATATTCGATGCCGCTGGCACGAATATCGCCGCCATCGGAATCTCGGGCCCTCTATCCAGACTCACAAAACAGAGGATGAAGGAGCTGGCGTTGATCGTCGTAGCGTCCGCCCAGTCGGCGTCGACAGCGATCAAGTCCCTTCAGGGTTGAAGTGCGACGTGAGTTTACGGACGCTGGATCAGCTCGAGCAGGTCAAACGCCGTGGTCGCAGGCCGTTCCTTTTCCCCATTTTTCGATCCGGGCTCGTCTACTCCGAAAGGGAGACGATTCCCCCTCAACACCTCGTTCCACCGCGATGTTCCAGGCGGCTGGCATTCCCGAAGGTTGCAGACTCAGAGGCTCCACCGCTGCGGCCGGAGCGGCACATTCCAAACTCGATTGCGACCATGCGACAGCGCGCTGGCATCATTTCACGGGGTCTCGCAATGTCAATATATAGCATTTCTGTTTTACTATATAGAACAAATGTCGCTGATATCGCTTTCCATATCATTCCGGCTCACGTTAAATATTGGACGCCCCGTGCAACGTTAGGCGATAGTTCAACGTAGACTGGCCATCGTGCCCTCATGGAGATTTTTATGGATATCAAATACGTCGGCTCAGGAACGCGTTACAGCCGGGCGGTGGTCTACAACGGCGTTGCCTATCTTGCCGGCAACGTTGCCAAGGATCCCGGCCCAACGGCCGCCGAACAAGCGCGAATGATCTTGTCTCAGATCGAAGAAACGCTCGCACTGTGCGGCACTGACAAATCCAAGCTTCTCACAGCGACAATTGTATTTTCCGATATGCGCGATTTCGAATCTGTCAACGAAGTGTGGGACACATGGGTTGTTCCCGGACGCCTTCCCACCAGAACGCCGATCGAGGCAAAGCTCATTACGCCGCGCCATCTTGTGGCAATGCAGGTTACGGCTGCCGTCTGATCTGTCGGCAAAATGGCCTCCGCAGCAAAGCTCATATGAAAGACTCGACATGCAAGCAAAATATCTGGGACCCGGTTCGAGTTCGAGTGAAGTAGTCATCTATAATGGCGTTGTTTATCTTCCCGCGATCGTTTCAGAGACGGATCATCCGACGGCGGCAGATCAAGCATCTCAAATCCTGAAACGGATCGACGAGTTGCTCGAAAGCAGCGGCACCAGCAAACGCAAGATGCTGAGCGCAACGATTTATTGTTCCGACTCGCGGCTGTTTGACGAGGTCAACACGCGCTGGGATGCGTGGGTGCCTTGGCACGATCCGCCTGCTTGCACGTTTCTCGTCGCTAGACTGGCAAGTTCGCGGAAGCGAGTTTCGATCCAAGTGACCGCGGCGCTCTGAAATCTCCGATGCAACGATACGATCGATCCTCGTTTGGTCGACGCGCTCAGAGCGCAGTTTGATTCGGGCGGGGAACGATCGTTTATCCAGCGCTGTGTCTTCCGCGATAGACTTATGAAGTTTGGTGCAGGCCAGCGCACGCGTCGCACCGACGATGCTCGTTTGATCACCGGCCGCGGGCATTACGTCGACGATCATTCGGCCGAAGGAGCCCTGTACCTCGGCGTCCTTCGCACGACGACCTCCCATGCGAATATTATTTCGGTAGATGTCACGGCCGCTTTGTCGCGCCGGGTGTTGCCGCCGCGGCGTCAGGCAAGGACTTGGCCGCATCGGACCAGAAACCGATTCCGATGTCTCAAATGGGGTCGAGCCCGAAGCGTTGGGGGGTGCGCGTTTTCACCAGTTCGATGATCCGCGGCACGGCAGTTTCTGGATCGTCGGCCTGAACGAAGAAAAAAGCGCTATCGCCTTCGGGCTCGGAGAGATCGGGGACGGAGCCCTGGTTGATCCTGTAGACGTTTCTGTCGACGACTCTGTCCGCCATCTTGTTGTCCCTGCGGATGAAACTGATCCTCTTTTCGCGAAGCGCAAGAATCAATCATCTGATGCTCGAATGACCCGCAAATCAGAGCGGTGGTGAAAATGATGACAAAGCGCAGTCGAAATGTTGAAATCAAGAATCAACCGGTATGCCGCGGCGCAGCAACGATCTCGGTCAATCAGCGATCATCTCTTCTTCCGCAAAAAGAACTTCTGAAACGCGGCGATGGCTTCCGGCGAACGCATCCGCTCGCCGAAGAAATGATCTTCCTGACCGATCCGGCGGACTAAATCCTCAGGCGGCAGCTTTAACAGCTTTCGGGAGATTGCGACCGCGTCCGCCGGCAACGCGCAGATCTCTCGCGCTACCTTTCGGGCCTCAATGACGGCATGACCGGGCGGGACGACCGCGTTGACGAACCCGGCCTCGCGGGCATCCTGGGCGTTGATCGGTCGTCCCATGACCAACATGGAAAACGCGCGCTGATGGCCGACCATTCGCGGCAATAGCAGACTGGAAGCGCCCTCCGGGACCAGGCCGTATTGAATGAAAGGCGATGAGAACGTCGTCGTCGTGCTCGCGATGACGTAGTCGCAGTGGAAAACCATCGTCGTGCCGATGCCGATCGCGATGCCGTCGACCGCGGCGATGATCGGCTTCTTGTTGTTCACCAGCGATTGCAGGAATATCACGGCGTTTCGCGGCCGTGCGACGTCATCCTCTGCCGTCGCAGCCTGAAGAAAGTCGCCGATATCGTTACCGGCCGTGAACACTCCCGAGCGGCCGGTCAAAATCAGACATCGGATCGCTGGATTGGACTGAGCGTTGTCGATAGCATCGCTCATTGCAAGATACATTTCCTGCGTCAGCGTGTTCTTCTTTTCCGGACGTCGCATCGTGATGGTGCGGGTCGAGTCCTCGTCATCGACAATGATATGCTCGCTCATGGCGTCCCTCGAATTGCCGTTCCTCAGTTCGATTTTTTTGCGCTCGCTCCCGACTCAGCCGGCCGGGCGATGCCCCACGGATCGTATTTCTTGTCAGGGACAGGTATGCGGTCGAGCGCCGCCTTGTAGGCCTTTTCATCCACCACCGGCTTTTTTACTTCGAGCGGACCTCCATGGTTCGAGGGCTTCCTGTTAGTGAAACCCTGGGAATGGGCCGGCAGGCTGAACGACAATACGATAGTCGCCGTCGTGGCGAGAGTCCTTATCGCTTTCCGTCGACCAACCATTGGCTCCTCCTCTTCTCAGCTGCATCATTGCCCCGAAGGTGTACGAACGCCGTGCCAGGCATCGCGCACCTGGTGGTAGTGAACCTCCGGCAGATAATCCGGCGTGTTCAGGTTGAGGGCGTGCACGTCAAGTCGACCGACGGCGCTGAGCAGCGTGTAGGAAGCGATTACCCGGTCGCGCTGGGCGAGAATCTGCCGGGACCGCGCGTTAGTCAGATCCTGCTGCGCATTGAGGACATCGATGGTAGTGCGCTGTCCGCCCGCCGCCTCACGCCGTACGCCCTGGAGCGCGGTATCGGCAGCGCGCACTTCGGACTCCGCCGCGGTCAGAGCGACCTTGGTGCCCTCGTTGGACACCCATGCGCTCACGACCGCCGTTCGCGCCTGGTTTCGCACCTGTTCGAGCACCAGGCGGCTCTGCGACGCCAGCTCCTTGGCCTGCCGGGTTTGCGAGGCCGCGGTGCCACCGTCGTAAATCGGGACATTGATCTGGCCCAAGATCGAGGCTTGATCGGTGCCGAACGTACCGAGCGTCGAATCCGACTGTTTCGAACGACTGGCGCTCGCCTGCATCGCCACGGTCGGCAACAGGCTGCTCTCTGCCACCTTGATCGTGGTCTGGGCTACGTCGACATCGAAACCAGCACCGAGCACAGCCGGATGCTGATGGGTTGCGGCATCTGTGGCAGCCACCAGCGCTGTCGGCGACAGGCGGTCGACCGGCGTGGCGGGAATCAGCTGCGACGGCGCTTCGCCGATCACCTGAGTGTAGGTCGCCTTGCTGATCGCCAGCACGACTTCCGCCGCGTTGAGATCGGCGAGGCCCCGGCTCAGTCGCGCTTCGGCTTGCGCCGTATCGGTTGGCGTGACGTCGCCGGCGTCTAGACGGCGCTTGGTGGTCGCCTGGATCTCGCGCAAGACCGCAACGTTGGTACGCTGCGCCTCGACCAACGCCTGGTTGGCCAGCACGTTCATGTAGGCCGTGACGGCGTCGAGCAGGACGCCCTGCCCGACATTGCGTAGCGCCTCGCGCCCCGACTGGACCTGAAACTCCGCCACCCGAACACTGTTGGCGGTCTTGAAACCATTGAACAGGACCTGGGAGACCGTGACGCCGATCGTCCATGGACGCAGCGTCGCGACCTGCACCGTGTTGTCCGGCAACAGATTGCGAACCGCCTGCAGCCCGGCGCTCAAGCTCGCCACCACCTGCGGTCGGTAGCCCGAGAGCGCCTGCGGCACGTTTTCGTCGGTCCCGCGCTGACGGGCGCGATCCGCATTGAGTTGGGGATTGGACTGGTAAGCCTTCACCAGCGCGTCCGGCAAGGTTTCGGCCGCACAGGAAACCGGCGTGGCCAGCTTTGCCGACCCGGCCAGGCAGAGCAGTGCGACTGCAAGCCGGAGCCCCGTCATTTGTGAAACCGCTGTCATTCCGCCGGCGCCAGATTGCCCTGGGTCGCAAGGCCGGGCCGGCTTCTGCGCGAGAACATCGAAATCAGCGCCGGCAATGTCACGAGAATGACCACGGGCGCCAGCATCATGCCGGCCACGACGACAACCGCCAGCGGCTTCTGAACCTGCGATCCGATCCCGGACGATACCGCGGCCGGCAGCAAGCCGATGCCAGCGACCACGCAGGTCATCAGCACCGGCCGCAATTGCAACTCTCCGGTGCGCAGGATCGCCCTGCCCCGCTCCATGCCCTCGTCGATCAGCTGGTTGTATTGCGAAATGATGATGATTCCGTCCATCACCGAGATGCCGAACAGCGCGATGAACCCGATAGCCGCGGAGACGCTGAACGGGATTCCGGTCAGCAGCAGCCCCAGGATGCCACCGAACACCGCCATCGGGATCACGCTCATGGTCAGAAGTGTGTCGACGACGGATCCGAAATTGAACCAGATCAACAATGCGATCAGCGCGAGACTGATCGGCACCACGATCGACAGTCGCTTAATGGCGTCCTGCAGATTGCCGAACTCGCCGACCCATTCGATGCGTGACCCCGCCGGCAACTGCACCTGGGCCTCGACCTTCTCCTGCGCTTCCTTGATGGCGCTGCCAAGGTCGCGTTCGCGCACCGAGAATTTGATCGGGAGATAACGCTCCTGCTGTTCGCGATAGATGTACGCCGCACCCGATACCAGTTTGATCGACGCTACTTCGCTCAGCGGAACCTGCGTGACGCCGTTCGGCCCCTGCGCCCCGATCCGCAAATTCTGGATGGCTTCTGCGCTCCTGCGGTACTCCGGCGCCAGGCGTACGATGATCGGGAAATGACGATCACTGCCGGGCTCGTAGAGGTCGCCCGCGCTGTCACCCCCGATCGCGGTCTTGATCGTCGTGTTGATATCTCCAGGCGACAGCCCGTATCGGGCAGCCCGGGCGCGATCGATGTCGATCTGAATCGTGGGCTGACCGAGTGAGGTGAACACCGCAAGATCCGTAACCCCCTGCACCGTCGCGAGAACCGATTTGATCTTGTTAGCGGTGTCGGTGAGTGCCTGAAGGTCGTTACCGTAGAGCTTGATGGAGTTCTCTCCCTTCACACCGGAGACCGCTTCGGAGACGTTGTCCTGAAGATATTGCGAGAAATTGAATTCGACACCGGGAAACTTTTCCTGCAAGCGCGCAAGCAGCTTGCTGGTCAGCGTGTCCTTGTCTTTTCCGTCAGGCCATTGCTTCGCCGGCTTGAGAGGCGCGAAAAACTCCGCATTGAAGAAACCGGCCGCATCGGTACCGTCGTCGGGCCGGCCGTGCTGCGAAACCACCGCCTCCACTTCCGGCAGCTCGGCAATGAGTTTGCGCATCTCGTTGACATAGGAATTTCCTTCCTGCAGCGAGATCGTCGAGGGCAACGTCGCCCGGATCCAGAGATTGCCCTCCTCGAGCTTCGGCAGAAATTCAAGACCCAGCAACCGCACGGCAATGACGGTCATTACGACCAGTGCCGCCGCAGCCGCCAGCACGACCCGGCGGTGGGCCAGCGAGCGCCCCAGCACCGGCATGTAGATCCGATGCAGGAACCGCATGATGAAGGTCTCGGTCTCCTCGACATGCGCGGGTAGAATGATCGCGCTCAGCGCCGGCGTGACCGTGAACGTCGCGAGCAGACCGCCGGCCAGTGCGTAGGCGTAGGTCCGCGCCATCGGGCTGAAAATGTTGCCCTCGACGCCGCTCAGGGTGAACAGCGGCAGGAACGCCGCGATGATGATGGCAGCAGCAAAGAAGATCGAGCGCGAGACGTCTGAAGCTGCGCTGAGGATCGAGTGCTCCTTCATGTGCATGACCGTGTTCGGAGAGATCACGGCCTGCTCTTCCTGGGACAGCTTGTTGGTTTGCGACAGTCGCCTGAATATCGCCTCGACCATGATGACGGTGGCATCAACGATCAAGCCGAAATCGATCGCCCCGACCGACAGCAGGTTCGCCGACTCGCCGCGCAGCACGAGAATGCCGACTGCGAAAAACAACGCAAATGGAATCGTCGCGCCAACGATGAGCGCGCTACGGAGGTCACCGAGAAACAGCCATTGCAGGAATACGATCAGCGCGATACCGACCACCATGTTCTCGAGCACGGTGTGCGTGGTGGTTTCGATCAGATCCTTTCGGTCGTAAATCCGCTCGATCTTGACCCCGGGTGGAAGGATGGTCGAGTTGTTGATGCTCGAAACCAGCGCTTCAACGCGGGCAATGGTCGGTGAACTCTGTTCACCGCGCCGCATCAGCACGATGCCCTGGACGATATCGTCGTCCTGATTTTCGCCGGCAATGCCGAGCCGTGGCTGCTCGCCCACGCTGACGCTGGCGACGTCCCTGACCAGAACCGGCGTTCCGTTGCTCGACGTCACCATGGTGTTGGCGAGGCTGTCGATGGAGCGGATCAGCCCCACGCCGCGGACAACCGCGGACTGCGCGCCGATATTGACGGTGTTGCCGCCGACGTTGACGTTCGCGTTACCTACCGCCTGCAACAGCTGCGGCAGTGTCAACCCGTTCGCGACCAACTTGTTGAAATCGACTTGAAGCTCGTAGGTCTTCGTCTTGCCGCCCCAGCCGGTAACGTCGATAACCCCGGGCACGACGCGAAAGCGGCGCTGCAGGATCCAGTCCTGCACGGTCTTGAGATCGAGCACCGAGTAATTCGGCGGCCCGACAAGCCGGTAGCGGTAGATCTCGCCGATCGGACTTAAAGGGGAAATCTGCGGCTGGGCATTGTTCAACAGCGGCCCCAATTGCGAGAGCCGGTTCAATACCTGTTGCAGCGCCTGCTCGTAGGTGTAGTCAAACGAGAATTGCAGTTTGACGTCGGACAGGCCGTACAGCGAAATCGTGCGGATCACCTTCAGGTTCTTGATGCCCGCGACCTGGGTCTCCAGCGGGATCGTGATGTAGCGCTCGATCTCCTCGGCCGAAAGCCCGGGGCTCTGGGTCACGATATCGACCATCGGCGGCGTCGGATCGGGATAGGCTTCGATGTTCAACTGCTGAAACGCGACAAGCCCGCCGATGATCACGGCGGCAAACAGCCCGACCATCAGGAACCGACGATTGACAGCAAGGGCTACGAGACGGTCCATTCGATCCGGATTTTCGCGAGAGAAACGTTGAACAGGGTTAGCTGCCAGAGGCCGCGCGATCGATGAACAGGCTGCCCCTGGTGACGATTTTCTCCCCGACCTTCAGATTGGCGCGCGCCTCCACAAGGTCGCCGTTGATCAACCCCGTTTCGACTTTGCGGAGTTCGATCGACTTGTCGTCGTGCACCACCCACAGGCGCACACGATCACCTTCATAGATCAGCGCCTGCTTTGGCACCCCGACCGAGGGACGATCGCCGCCCGCGTAGATCGTCACGTTGGCGAACATCTCAGGCTTGAACAGGCCGTCCTTGTTGTCGATCGTCGCGCGAACCAGCAGCCGCCGGGTCGAGGGATCGATTGCGGCGGCGACATAATCGACGCGCGCCGTGAATACCCTGCCGGGCAATGCGAGCACCGAGAAACTGACGTCCTGGCCGACGGCAACGCCCGACGCTTCCGACTCCCGCACGAACGCCGTCAGCCACACCGTCGAGAGATCGCCAACGATAAAGACGGGATCGCTGGCACCGCTGTTAATGAACTGACCCGGTCCGACCTTGCGCTGGATCACCGTTCCGCCGATCGGCGAATAGATCGGCGTGTCGGCACTCATCTGCCGGGTCTGCTGAAAGGTGGAGATCTGCTCTTCCGAGCGCCCGAGAATACGCAGCCGATTATGCCCCGCTTCCAGCGCCGTCTCGGCAGACCGCAGGTCATTCTGCGCGGCCGTCAGATCGGCCTGCGACTGCTGCCAGTCCTTCAGCGGCACCGCCTTACCGGAATAGAGGTCGTTGGCCCGTTTCTCGACGATCTGGGCCAGATTGAGTTTCGATCGCGCGGTGTTCAGGGTCCCCAGCGCCGCAATGAAATCGTTCAATGCCTGGACCGCGTCGGTGGCTTCAATCACGAACAGCGGCTGACCGCGCTCGACGGTGTCGCTCGGTTTCACCAGCAACTTCGTCACGCGGCCGGCGTAGGGCGAGAAGATCGGCGTCGCGCTTTCCTCGTTGACCGCGATTTTGCCTTCCGTGATGCGCTCGGCGCGAAAGACCCGTTCCGTCACCGGCTCGATGGTCAGGCTTGCCCACTCCGCCACAGTGGGAACGTAACGTGGAAGGGCGACCTTTGTCGGATGCGTCGTTTCAGTCGACTTGGCGTGCGGGACAAACATCCGCACGGCGCCAATGACACCTACGCCGACCACAGCCGCCGTTGTGAGAACGATGGCCAGTCGTCGCAAATTCCAATTTGCAATCATACTCATATTGGAAACGCGCACATTGACTTAAGCAACCTCGCTGGCGTTGGTGGTGCATGCCGGCCAACTTCCGGTTTCTAGTTTTCGACCGGACCTCGCCACATCGGAGACTTTGGACCTCCGTGGTACCGCACGGCTCCCAGTCGAGCAGGTTGTTGCGTTACAAGCTGCGCGCGCTTTGCATATATCTGCCCGCGGCCCTCCGATACATGGCGGTAAGCGTGCAAATGACGCTCGCTCGTCTTCGCGACCGCATCGCCACATGTTCCGATCATCAGGATCGCGCCCACCAGGATAGCGAACCCCGCTCGTACAATGCCAGCTATTCTACAGTTCATGTTGCCCCAAAAGAAACTTGCGCGCACCTACTGGGTCGGCCACATCGGCGCTTTCGGACCTCCGTAGTACCGCATCTGACCGGCCCCGTCGGATCGCTCGGGCTTCGTCGTTCCGAGATCGACGGCACATCCCGCCGCGACGCTGCATAGCGCCGCGACAGCGAGCATGAGTCCGATCCTTCGCCCCAAGTCCGAAGCCATCATTGCTGCCCTTGTCTCTTAGAGCGCTGCCTCCCCGGCGACGCTCGTCAGCTCACGCGAACCGTCAATATTTCGCGACGACGGGCCCCCCGAATTTGAAATCCAGACCGAGCGTCACCACCGAGTAGGTATTGTTCACGGTGTAGGGCAGCTGACCGTTGAGCGGAGTGAGGCGCTCGTACTTGCCATAGTCTAGGTAGCGATACTCAAGCTTGCCGATCAAATTGTTGGTCAGCGCGTAGGCGATGCCGCCGCCCGCGGCCAGGCCGCTCCGGTGGGTGCTGAACGTATCGATTCCCAATACCGGGTCGGTGTTGGTGTGCGTGAAATTGCCGTAGGCCCAGCCGCCGGTGAAGAACAGCAGCAACCGGTCGACGGCGATGCCGCCTCGTGCGCGAACTGTCACACCGTTACGAAGATTGGTGGCGTCCCATGAGCCAATCGGAAGGGCACCAGCGTTAAACTGAGCGAGATCGTTGCCCTTCATGCCTGACCAGAATCCGTCGGCCTCGACGCCCAACACGATGTTTCCGCTCTGCCAGTTGTAACCCGCCTCGCCGCCGGCGATGCCGCCCGTCGAGGAGTAGTTGATCGTGAAGTTCGCAAACCCGGCCGGGCCGAGTGCATTGTTGAGATTGTGATTGCCGTAGCCACCGCCGCCGAACACGCCGACGTAGAAGCCGGACCAGTCGTACGCCGGCGCCACGACCGCCGGTGCTTTGGAGTAGGTCGGAAGATCGGCCGCAAATGCTGGCGACATCAGGCCCAGCACCCCCAGCGAGATGGCGGAGAAAAGAATTCGCTTCATTGTTAACCCCTGTCGAATTTGTCTTGGTGAAACATCTGACGACTTGAGCCGTCGCGACCCTTTCACACATCAGAAGTGAATGATGATGTCCGCCGCTCCGACGAGGGCAAAGTTCTTGCTGGCAGGGATGCCGAGGTTCGCATTGCCATTGAAAGCGTTGGCGTTCAACGAACGGTAATACGTGAACTCGGGCCGGATCTCGATCTGCGGCGAGAACCAGTGTTGCCAGCCGATGCCGGTTTCGAAATAGGCCGTCTTGGTGCCGGTGCGCTGGCCCTGCTTGTCATCGTAGTACTCGATACGATAGGAAATGTTGTCCAACGCCGAAGCCTTGTAGCTCAGATAGGCAACATAGGTTTGCACCCCCGCCGTACATGAAAATACCGTCGCGCTGTTACAGAACGCCAGACCTGGCGCGTTGAACGGCATATACTGCGGCGAGAACGGCGTACCTCCCGCGGCAAACGCGGCAACGGCAGCGGGGTTATTCGCGTTGAGCACGTTGTTCTGGTGCAGGTTGTACGTCTCGAACGAGATGTGCCACTGATCATTGAACTTGTGATACGCCGTCACCCCATACCATTGCAGGTTGTTGTAACCCCACGTTCCGTTGTTGATAGCGTCGGCGACGACGTAAATGCTGTCATTGCCGCTATCGCTGGTCCACCGCACGCCGGCGGCGACACTCGGGATCGCGCCCGGGTCCTTCGGCATGGTAACGCCGGGAAACAGCGGGTTCGGGAACGGGTTCGCGATCGTTGCCTTGTAGTGCCAGGGCATGGTGTCGCTGCCGACCGAAACACCCAACTGGAACATCCAGTTCTTGGTCACGGCGAGCGTCGCCTGAACACCGGTGTTGGTATAGTTATCGAACGTATACGTCATCGAATGCGTGTACATGTAGTTGTTCGGCGCCAACTGGGCCTCGATGTCCGGGATCGAAATATAGCGGCCGAAGCGCAGCAAGAGACCTTCAGCGATCTGCGGAATGAACACTTCGCCATACGCCATCGGCACATCGTAGCCGTAGTTCTTGTTCTGCTTCAGGAGCTGGTTGCTCCAGAGTCCGTAGGCTGTCGTATAGCGATAGTTCTCGCCGTAGATCGGCGCGATCCGGAAGCCCCAGTCGACATGATCCTTCTGAACCGTATCCGGCAGCCGCTCGATATAGACCACGGCCTGATCGAGCTGCACGGTATTGGGGTTATAGTCGTACGCCGCCGGCAGGTTACCGCCGCGAACGGTGTTGGTGCTGAAGTTTCCGCCGGCATTGATCCAGCCGTAAACTTGGATGTGATTCTCGTTCATCCAGGAACCCACGGCGGTCTTGCCGAGCGCTACCATCAGCGGGCTATCGACCGAACTCGGCCGCGTCACACCGATCGCGGTCGCGCCGCCATACGGCCATTCCGTAAACGGATATGGCGGAATGGTTTGCGGTGTTCCAGGCCAGTAAGCGCGGCGTGACGGCGGCGCCTTGGGATCAGCCGGAGCTGCGTCGTGCCCCCATTCGAGCCGGTAGTAGTTGATAAAGCGGCTGAAGAAGTCCTCGCCGAGATAAGCATCGAGACAGTTGTAGTTCTTGTAGGGATCGCCGCCGTACGGGCACGGCCCTTTTCCGGGATCGGCCGCGTGTGCCACATTGCACAGACCGATCGTCGCCAACGAGACGCCCGCCAACAGAATCTTTTTCATAGTCTTGCCCCACCGTGTTGTTACGGACGCTTCGCTCTCGCGACGCACCGTTAACCTTCGAAATGATATTTCGTTGGGGCCCGCAAAAAATCGATGCGGCTTTCCGCGCGGATTAATATAAATAAAATATCGCAAACTGGTTCTTTTGCGTCATTTGCACACGTAAGCATCAATTGCCCATCGCATTGCTCAAACGAACGCCGAAATACGTGACGTTTCGGCGAAAACGCGCGATGCACCGCAATAGTTTGTGTCGTGTTGTGTCTTTTCCGCTACATTTCCGCTTTCCTCGCGAGGGCAACGCGATCGACTCTCCGCCGCCAACAAAGATCAAGCGCGCGTTGGCTATTTTTTTTCTATTAAAATGGCGATAATTGTAGATCGAAGATATATGCCGCGACTCGTTATGCTGACGCATTGAGCAAATCTGTTCGCTCATCGCGAGGCGAGACGATGGAAGTCGTAGCAAACGATAGAGTTGAGGCGGCGCTGTTCGGCAAGACCGAGAATTTCGACTTCAGTTTCCTGCCGAAGGACCTGGTGAGGCAGTGTCGGAGCCTGATCGAGAGTTACCATGACCTTCACGGCTATGCCTGCTTGCCGGACATTCTATGGAAGAGCCGGCTGGGACCCTTTATCGAAGCCAATCAGGAATTTCGACAACTCTTGAGAAAAGCTTCAACGACCAGAAGTGCAAAGAAGGCCAATGAAGGTTTCGGGCGAATAGCGACGACGCTATTGGCGCTGGAGATATTGGCCAGTAATTTCTCTGGCTGGAGCGCGATCCACCCGGACGCCGGATTGATGGCCCACGCGATCCTCAAGCGCAGTGCGCGGAGCCCGCATATGCCGCTGATGGAATTCTATCTCTACCCGCCCAAACATATCAGCTTCGCGGCCATCGCAGCCCTTGATCCCGCAAAACGCCATCGGCCCGGTGAGGCAGACTTGTATCGCGCGTCGAGCCCGGAGCTTACCAGCGCTTAATTACGTCGATGCCACTAAGAAGGGCGCGGGACGAACGGTGGCTTGATGCGGCCGCGACGTCGTCTGTCTGAGAGCCTCCGCACCTACCCCGTATAAATACGGACACGATGACACCCCGCGCTCCGGCGGGACGTATATTACTTTTATACTTCTTGGGCACGCGAACGACATAGATTTTCTACGCGCATTTAGAGAATGCTGCGGCTGCTGGGTAGTTGGTGGCATCGGGGCAGCATTGAGCAGAGACGCTGAACGACGTTTCGCGGAACGCGGTTAGCGATTGATCCTGCGACTTGGCATTTCTTCGTCGGTCATTATTACCTGAGCGTGATAGTGCGGGGACGTTGGCATGCCCCCTGCATGATCATTCGATGCCTTTCTCTACGAAAGCATATTCATTGAACTTCAATCTGCCGATGGCTCAACGGCTCACCAATGCGGCAACAAAGCCGGTCGGAAGCAGGATCGAAGCGGCTTTGCCGCTGGACGAAGAACTGGCGCCGCATCGCGTCTTACTGGCGAGCATTTTGTCTCTGCTGATGTCCTTGGTCGCGGTTGGACTTGTCACCGCCGCCTTGCTCCCGTTTGAACAAACTGTCGCGCTCAGCCTGGTCCCGATCGCCTATCTGATACCCGTCATTGTCGCGGCTACCCAGTGGGGCGTCTGGCCCGCCACGCTGGCATCGGTTGCCGCGACGGCCGCAGCAGACTTCTTCTTCATTCCGCCGCTCAACAGCTTCCACATCGACGACCCGCAGGAAGCTGTCAATCTGTTGCTGTTTCTCATCGTAGCGCTGGTCAGCAGCAACCTTGCGTCACGGCTGCGGCGCGAGACCGAAACGCTGCGCCGGCGAGAAAACCACATTCAACACCTGTACGAATTCTCGCGGCTGCTGGCCGCCTGCTTCACCGTGTCGGACCTGATCGCCGCGATTCAGCAGCACCTTTCCCGTACCTTGGGTCAGCGCGCCGTGTTCTTCCCGGCCGGAACCGGTGGTCGTTTTGAATTGCCCCTATCCGGTTCAGTCCCGACAGTCGTGCAAGAGAAGATCACGTCCATGAGCGCGGCACGCGGGATGCCCCCCGCTGCCGTGGTCGACGATCCGTCACAGCATGTGTGGCTTCTTGAAGCGGTATCTTCGGATGCTGCTGTTCACGGCCTCGTTGCCGTCAACATCGGAGGCGGCTCTCGCAAGGCTATCGATCTCAAGACGCAACGCACCCGAGTCGTACTTGAAGAAGTGTCCTTGACATTCCAACGCCTCGACATCGAAAAGGCGATCGAGGACGCCCGGCTGCACCTCCAGGCGCAGCTATTGAGGGATGCGTTTCACGGTACGCTGTCCCACGAATTGTGTACGCCGTTGGCGACTATCCGCGGTTCGGCCAGCGTCCTTGAGTCAATGCCTGCCATTCGGGGGGACAGCCGGGCCCACTCGCTGACCGAAGCGATGTCCGAAGAAGCCGCAGACCTCGACGGCTTCATTCATAATCTCCTGAATGCAACCCGGGTGACAGCAGGCGGCGTCCGCCCGACTCTCGAATGGGCAGATCCAAGAGACATCGTCAATGCGGCGATCAAGCAAAGGGCCAAGCGCCTGGCGGCCCACCGGGTCGAGATCGAATTCGCCGATGAGTTACCGCTGGTGAACGTGGATTCCGGCCTGATCGAGGAAGCGTGCGGTCAGCTTCTGGAAAACGCGGCGAAATATTCTCCCTCCGGCTCAACCATCTCGATCCACGCCCGCGACGAACAAGGACGCGCCATCCTGTCGATTTCCGATCAAGGCGTCGGGATAACGCCTGACGAACACCAACAGCTTGGCCGCAGGTCGTTCAGAAGCCCGCGTCATCAGGCCACGATCCCGGGATCCGGTTTGGGCTTTTGGATCGCATCCACCTTCGTCCGGGCGAATGGCGGAGCCATCGACATAGCCAGCCGCGGCCAGGGACAGGGAACCACCGCTTCGATCACCCTGCCCGGCACGCCGATGAAGCCTTCCGAACTGGCGGCCCTGACCGATGAATAAACCTAGCAATGTCGTTCTTTTGATCGAGGACGAACCCAAGATCAGGCGATTTCTTCGCGCAGGCTTCGAAATTCACGGCTTCTACGTGCTCGAAGCCGAGAACGGCGCGGACGGACTAAAAACAGCCACGTTCAATTCGCCGGATCTCATTATTCTCGATCTTGCACTGCCTGATCTGCATGGGTCGGAGGTTCTTGAGCGGCTTCGTTCATGGTCGAACGTGCCCGTCATCATTCTCTCGGTGGTATCGAGCGAGGACGAAAAGGTCCGGCTGCTGCAGGCCGGAGCCGACGACTACGTGGTCAAGCCGTTCGGCATGGCCGAACTACTCGCACGTAGCGAAGCTGCCCTGCGGCGATATTTCAAGAGCGCGACCGAGAACCCCGTCGTCATGGCCGGCCCTCTGTCGATCGACCTGGTCAGTCGATCCGTCGCGCTCAACAAAGAGCAGATCCGGTTGACGCGAAAGGAATACCGTCTGCTTCATATTCTGGCGACGCATATCGGCCTGGTCGTCACCCACGATCAGCTGCTCAAGGAAATATGGAGCGGCAACCAGCGGGAAAATATCCAGTATCTGCGAATCCTGGTGCGTAAGCTTCGACAAAAAATCGAAACCGATCCCAATGATCCTCACCTGCTCGTGACCGAGTCTGGCGTCGGCTATCGCTTGCAGGCCCGGCTTGAAACCAGCTCGGTGGAGTAACAATTATTCAGCTTCTAGCGAACGCAGGGATGGGCTCCTTTTTCGACTGCACCTCCGGAATAGCCGAACAGCGCGTTCGACGTTCGAAGATCGATAGCAACTGAAATTGATCATGCTCCGTCCTTTGCCGCGCAGATCATTCTACGTTGCCGTTCTCCCGGCAGAAACCGATCGCGGCTGGTGCTGGGAAATACGCCGCAAAAGGCGCCCCATGGGCGTCAAGCTGCGGGAATGCGGCTTCACCAGCTATCGCAGCGCTGAATTGGCCGGAAAGGACGCCCTGGAAGAGTTCCTGAATGGGTTGTCGCTGGATCCGGTATCGCGAACGCCATCCGGTGTCGAAGCTGGAACAGAATTTGCTAGACCTCGGCACCGGACATTGCGCAAATGAGGTGCCGCCGTGACCTTCATTGTGCATGCGTCAAGGGGCGAAGACGCTTTGACGACGGTTCGACTAAGCGTCGTCGTCGCCATCGCCAAGGGCCTGGCCTTGGTCGAGAAAGGCTGGCAGGTCTTCATCATCGCGCCCGACGGTGTCCGTTACGAGCCATCCGAATTCGAGAAGCTGCTGTCGTTCAGCCCCGCGCTTCAATCGCATGGGTGATCTGAAACGTCATTAGCCAGAGACCCTTTCCGACGCGGCGCTACCAAAATGTTGGAATCTCGGCAGAATCGTTCCATCGCCCCCGAAAATTGGGCCGGCCCACCCTTGTAACGTGTGCTGGGCTGCTCCGACTCATTTGATAATATAAAAATAATATATTTCGATCGCCAAAACCCCTATCTTGCTCAAAATTGGGGGCCCTGAGTGGCGCGGTTTCTCGTCGAGCATTTCACCTTTCTGGGATTCGAAGTTCAGAACTGGATGCTCATCGTGGTGTTCTTGACCCTTGCCTTTGTCTTGTTCGCCTGGCGAACGCGCGATCGGGTCTGAGGATAGTCCGCGGATCGATTGGTAAACTCCAGTTCGGCCAGGAAACTGCTACCGAGAGGTAGGCCAACGACTGAGTTTTCCACGCAGATATGACAGCGAGTGCTGCCCGAAATCCGGCAAACTAAGCAAGCTTTTATCCGACATTCCCCTCACTTCCCCGACGGTTTTCACACCTGCTGCTTTGAGGGCGTTCCTAATTCGCGTCGTCAGCTCGACATCGCTGATCGGCGTTTCATTGGTCAATTCGTGCGTCGTGTCGAGCATCGTCTATCGCCCTGGTGGATATGGAAGAGGCCCTCGTGATCTTTGCAAATAATGTGCAAGTCAGTTGAAGAATCAGGCAACGGCCGCGTTTGGCACATACGAATACAGCGATGCTAACATCAAAGAAGATTACGTTGATACTGTCTCTTCCTGACGTTCGAGAGTGATGAATATTATTTCTATATTTTCTTGAACGCCTTTCGATGCCGCAGGCATGCAACGCGCGTTCGAAAAGTGCATGCGACCGGCTAACGCAGCGCAGTTCGCAGTCGCACACTTTTCACATTCAATCTAAAATTCTTTTCAGGATTGTGAATCGTTGATGGCTCGGCCACGCAGGGGGATTAAATGCGTCGACAAATGAACTGGGCGCTCGCTGCTAGTATCTTGTTGGCACTCGGCGCAAGCGGTCTCGCCTCTGCTGCGGATATGGCGGTTAAGGCCCGCCCAGTCGTCGCACCGATCGTCGCCACACCCTGGACCGGATGCTACATCGGCGGAAATGTCGGCGGCGGCTGGACCCGGATCGACACCACGCGGGTACAGTCTGACCTGATTGGCCCTGATTTTGCGAACTACGGCCGTGAAAAGGATAGCGGCTTTATCGGTGGCGGCCAGATCGGCTGTGACTTCCAGACCGGCAATCTGGTGCTCGGCGTGCAGGGCATGTTCAACTACGCCAACATCAATGGCCGGCATGCATTGACTGATTTCCCGGCGTTCTCCGAGACGAATAACCTTCGGTCGATCATCACCGGAACCGGCAGGTTCGGTTGGCTGTTCACGCCAAACGTTCTCACCTATGGCAAGGTCGGCGTGGCATGGCTGAACAATCGCAATCAGGTATTCACGCCGGGCGGCGCGCTGATTGAATCCTCCAGCTTTACGGTACCAGGGATGACCGTCGGCGCCGGCATTGAATGGATGTTCACGCCAAGCTGGTCGATCTTCGCCGAATACAATTATATGTGGTTCCTCGACGATACCGCGACCCATATGAACCCAAATCCCGGGTTTGTCGGCGAGGTGCTCAACGTGAGCCAGAGAGCACAGACCGCGATGGTCGGCATCAACTATAAATTCCACTGGGACGGACCGGTGGTCGCGAAATACTAAATCTTCCCCACCTGTCTCCAGGAGAGCCTCCAAGCCCCGGCATCGTCCGGGGCTTTTTTTGCGACCGGCTCCCCGCCCGGGAACGGCCCGCGCACAGTCCTATACCGCCTTTATGAGATCACGGCCGCTTCGCTCTCGAATTCATACCCGCCCGCGAAGATATTGGACGCATGAGTGAAGCCGCCTTCTGACCGACCGAAAATCATCCGAACATTCCTACACGGAAGAAAACGACGCTGGTGGCGTCGGGAGCGCGTCTACTCGTCAACGGAAGGATTGCCAACGTGAAGCTCGTCGAACCTCCATCGTGCAGCACCGCATCGACCATCGTCTTCATCGGCCGGAACAGCCGCGGCAACTGGGTTGCCCAGGAACAGAGCGGTCTCTATGGCGGCCTGTTCATCAACCGTGCGCAGGCCGTCAAATATGCGCTGTTCGAGAATGGCAATCACCCCGAGACCATCATCGATCTGCCGTTCATCGAACTCGACATGAACGGCAAGCTCTCCCTCGCGGGCGCGCAGCGAGCCGCGTGATACGCTCAACTACGATCTCCCAGGAGGGTCCGATGCCCCAGCCTCATGCCGGTTCGAACCGCGACCAGGTCGTCGACACCATGATCGGGCTGACCCGCCTGTCCAATCTGCACCGCGCCATCGTCTCCGGCGGCGACAGTCTCGAACTGTATCTCGCGCTTCGCCGACGCGGCTTCGTTCGCGTGGCGACGACGGTAACCTGCCGAATTCCAAGGAGCCAGCATGCGGTCGGTCTGATCGCGGGTCATCACTCGCTGCAGGCCATCGAGGCCGCTCTTTCCGATATCCCACCGTTCCTCAGCGCCAGCGCGGCGATTGCCGTCCTGATCGACTCCAACGAGAGCGGTTGCTGCCTGAAGATTCGCACCCGATTGGAGCAGATGGGTTTTCGAATAGAGGCCGGTGTCAGATGCCAGCAGGGCCTCGTGCTTTCGGCGTATCGGCAGAACTTCGGTCAGATGGAAAACGCAGCGTGAAGTCCAACGACATCCTTTCTGCGGCGGGGTTGCTGGCTCACCGGGTACATACGCGATCCCGCCACACTCTTTGACGAAAGCGACAGGCTCGATCTGCCGCCGTTTACGCGACTGCGCCAATGTCAGATCGATGCCGGCTTTGCCCCGTTGACAAGGAGGCAAACCTAATGGCGAGTTACGCTTACTGACTCTGAACCCCAGGAATATCCCGCTTCGCTGCCGGTCCGGCCGCGTGCGCGGTGTCGCGAACGAAGTTGCCTCGTCCACCGGCTTCCGCATCGTCTGCTACTGCGGGGATTGCCGGGCATTCGCGCGTTTCCTGGCCGTCCGGACGTGCTCGATACAGCAGGCGGAACAGACATCTTCCAAGTGCCCACCGGCCGCGTGAAACTGACCGCAGGCACGGACGCCGTGCGCTGCCTGATGTTCTCCAATAAGGTCTTCCGCTGGTACACCGATTGTTGCCAGACCCCGATCGGTAACTCGGCCGGCCCGCGTTTCCCGGTCGTCGGCATCATCCATTCTTTCATGAACCATGATGCCCATGGTCGGTCCCGCGACGAGGTGCTCGGCGCGCCGCGTTGCCGCATCTTCGAGCAATCCGCCGTTGGCGCCGCTCCCGCCGAACGCGCCTGCGCCGCTCTCGCTCAGCCTCCTCCCCCTCCGCGTCTCAACGCTTCTCAGCTGGTGGTGGCGCGGGCTCGGCCGGCCGAATTCGTTTTTCGACGAACATACGGGCGCTCCGCTCTCCGTGCCGCGCGTACTCACGCCGAGCGAGCGTGCGACCCCCAGCTAATGATCCAGTGTGAGGCCATCAATACGATGGTCACGTGGTGGACGCCCGATGCAGCGAATGCTTTTCGCGCCATTTCGGACCGGGGCCGCGCATGTAGTGATCTTCCGGCCGATATTTTCTGTCCGAGCCGTCCCAAGGTGGGCCCAGAAACATCACCACCACAGCGACCGCGCGGCGGAGATGGGACGCGAGCACCGATGACTGGAGCTGGATCTGTCGCATACGAACCTCTACGCGAACAATCGGGTTGGGAACGGTGGCGGTCGGTCAGGAATCAGCGTTTGCGAGGGTTGTTTTGGCCGGAATTTTCCGACACCCCGTCGTTGTTCGGACGATCATAGTGAATCTCGCGAAACTCGAGTTCGCGCTCGATCCGGCGCATCTTCGATTTGGCAACCGCCTCGATCATATTCTTAAAGAAGCCTTTGACGCCCCTGAAAGAGCCGCGGGCGCGCGCGTGATTGCGTTTTAACGGCGTCCAGCCGAACCGGTAGTCGGCCTGCGGCTCCGTTCGGGCGATGAGAAACAACCGATAGGCATCGTCGTAGGCAAAATCGGGATTCTTGCTATTGCCGGTCAATAAATGGGCCATGTTGCATCTCCGGCAAAGGCACGTTTGACGAGCCGTTGCCGAAAGATACGCATGACAGCATAGGAATTCGAGACGGCCCCCTGTCTTCTCTCATAAGCGCGGCATAAAGCCTCGCCGCGACGGCTGGGGAGCCGTTTCTTATTCCGGATTCCTATTTTTTTCCTATGCGATACCAAGCCGTCCCATCTCGCATTCCTATGGCGCGGTCGGCTCATCATGCTTTTAGGATTCGTTAGGGGGCGCCTTGACCGCCGCCATGCCTCCGCGAAGCGTCCGCGGCATGTCATTGCGGTGCGGGTAACGGGCCAAGATTTCTCATGGGGGGCATATGCCAGATCGTCGGGCCGATGCGATCGAACGGCAAAGCGAGCGGTCTGATTTCTCGCCAGCTGACCCGCCGACAATCGCCGCCGGCCAATTTCGACCTCTCGATTCCGGCATCGTGAGTGAGGCGATCCCGACATATTATGTCGGACAGAACAGGGACGGTTTTTGGGTCGCCCGTAATGCTGAAGGGCGATTCGGCGGAATCTTCCTGTTCAAGAACTCTGCACTTTGGTTTGCGAAGACAAGGAGCCGCCGAACAGGATGCGCAACGATATTTTTGTCTGACCCATTCGAACTTGATCTGAAAAATAGAGGCAATCCGTTTATTGTGCAGCTTGCGCCGCTGGTCAAGCTGGCGACACGGTTAAAGCGTCGGCTCAGGAATTGCAGGCCGTCTACTTGAATCTCGTTTCAACAGAAGGGGCAAAATGAGAATCGTCTTGGCGCTAGCCGTTTTTATGATTCCCGCATCGGTCATGGCAGAAGAATCCTCCCGCGCCGCGAAGCCCAAAGTGCCCGGGGTCTGCAATAAATCCGGCGAGCAAGTCTCGGGGCTAACCAAGATTTGCTACTACACCTGCGCCAGGACTGAAGGCGGCATGAAGGTGACAACGTACGAGGCTTGCCCAAGCTGGACGCCTCGCTGGCGGTTGAGCCGCAACATCGGGCCAAGGGCGAATCCGCGGTGAAGATTGCGGACGGTAATCGATTTCTCGCGCATGAATGATCGAAGAATTTCAGAACCTGATTTGTCAAGCGGTAGCGAGCAATTGGACCAAAAGCGATTGGTGAATTGATGAATTCCCCTTACGACCTCGCCATGGCCTCCCTGCTGGGATTGGGGACGACCTCCTCTGCGCTGTTGGGGGCCGCTATCGGCCTCTACGCTCCATTCTCAAAGCGTCCCCTCGCCTGTCTGCTCGCTTTTGCGGCGGGCGCCCTGATTTCCGCGCTGGCGATTGAGCTTGCGTATGAGGGCGCGCTGGCCCTTCATCATCAGGGCTACAACGCCCGCGCCGCCTGGGTATTCGTCAGCGCCGGATTTGCTGCCGGCGCCATCATCTACTATTCGGCATCGCTGTTTCTGGAGCAGAAGGGGGCGGCGGTGCGCTACGTCACCCAGTTTCGTGAGTATGCCCTGGCGCGCAAGAAGGCCGACGCGAGCGAGCGAATCAAACTGCTGGCGACGTGCGATCTGATGCGGCACTTGCCGGCCGAGCAGATCGAGCAAATCCTGCCCTGCATCGGCGATCATCACCTGAAAGCCGGTGAAATTCTGTTCAGCGCCGGGGACCCCGGCGATGCCCTTTACATCGTCGCGCGCGGGAAGGTGGATGTTCTCAGAAACGGATCGCCGGGTACTGTCATCGGCGATGCGATCGCACAGGTCGGCGTCGGGCATGCGTTCGGAGAGATGGCTCTCTTGAGCGGAGGCCCGCGCACCGCAACCATCTGCGCTGCCGAGGACACCGAGTTGATGAAAATCGGCAAGGACGATTTCGACCAGCTCGTTGCTGCCGATCCGTTATTGGCCGACGCCGTGAAGCACATCAGCCACCGGCGGGCGATCAGCAACCTTAGCGCAGGAGGTACCGATGCGGCCCTGTGGGCAAAAGTCGCCGGCCGAAGCCTCGATCATCTCAATCGGCACGAGACCGGAAAGCTGTTGACCGAGGCCGGTCATGGCGCGGGGATGGCAATTGTGCTCGGGAATATCCTGGACACCATACCGGGCTGCCTCGTCATCGGGGCGAAATTTACGGCTTTCGGAAATCTGTCCCTGACGCTCATGCTTGGGATGTTTCTGGGCGGCATCCCCGAGGCGACCGCGAGCGCATCGATGCTGACTAAGGCCGGCTACCGCCCCGCGGCGATCTTCGGCCTGTGGTCGACCGTGCTGGTGGCCGGAATTGTCGCGGCAGCAGCCGGCAAAGCGTTTATCGGCAGCAGCGATGCGCTGACGGCGATCTTTGCCCAGGCGCTGGCGGGCGGCGCCGTGCTGGCGCTGGTCGCTCATGCCATGATTCCGGTAGCCCTCGAAGAAGGCGGTTCGCTGGTCGTGCTGCCGACGGTCGCCGGCTTTCTGTTCGCGCTCTATCTGGCTCTGGCGGAGTCGTTCGTTTGACGAAAGACAATCGCAACATGGTCTAACCAACCTGCCACTGCCGGCCGACCGGCCTTTATGAGTTTCCTGTATCTACAGCCCTATTCTTGTTTTTATATGTCGTTTGCCAGTCTTGCTTTGTGAAAAGCCGGGCGGGACTCTTGCCGTGTATCGCCGACCTCTCTCAACCGGCCGCCTGAAATGACTGGCATGAGTTTGCGCCTGGTCAAACGCTATGTTCTCAAACAAAACAGCGAAAGCGATGATGTCTCAGGCGATTTCCGGCCAAATTCCAATTGATCTACCGCGTGCCCCCGCTTTATGCGTTCAAGGAGAGCCTGACGGCCGCTTCGGCTGGGGGCCAGCTCACACCGAAGCGATGGTGATCGAGGTCATGTCGCTGATGCTGTGAGCTCTGACGATCATCGTAACCCTCAAGTACGCTTGGTTGATCATGAGCGCCGATAACCACGGCGAAAGCGGTACCCTGAGCCTGATGGCGCTCATGCAATGTTCGATGGGCCGCAACTTGATCGTAATTTCGCTGCTTGGCATGGCCGGCGCCGCACTGTCTTATGGTGACGCGATCATTACACCGGCAATTTCGGTACTCTCAGCGGTCGACCGTAACAGCTGGCAATGGAAAGAATTGCACCCTGAAGCCGTTGATCGCGGTCGGCACGCTTCTGATCGGGGCAGGCTACGACATCGACACAGTTCGTCGCTGGCCGCGCGCGATCTGCTTTGCTGCAATCACCGGCGACTTGTGCGTCTTCGCATGCGGCCGCAACCGGACGCCGAGCCTGCCGACGGCGGCTGCCATCGCATCGAGATTACGCTCGAAGGCGTCGAGATCGATGATGAGGGCTGGGGTATCGATCTCGGAGAACGGTGCGCCGATTTGGGCGGGTGGAGGGGATGGCATTGGGGATCCGGGGGTGCGAAGGGGGCTGGTCTGAATGTACGGCAGCGATGATTGGAGCGCCAGCGGCCGCGACCGGAGGGTTGCCGCCCGCGCCGCCCCAAAACCAAACCATCGAAAACAACCCCATGCACAGTAGGGAACCCATTGAAAAGAAAGGAGCCGTTGGCATAATCGGATTATCCGAAAAAAGATTTGACACGTCGGGCAAATCAGGGGCACTGTTTGACCATCCCGATATTTTGTGTGCGCTCTAGATTCTTCTTTTGACGCGTTTTCTTCACCGCGAACCGGTATCCAGTTCGCTCGAAAACGCTCTGGCCGTCGCTCAATCCGCTCTACGGCTCGCGCATGCGGCGAAGCGGTCGAGGGTTTTCGATGCGTGTCAGCTGGCGGGAGCTACAGGAGACTTTCGAGTTCGCCAGTTTCGGTCAACCGGGCGAAACCGAAGCCGTGCTCTGCCGGCAGTCCGGCAAGTGCTTCTGGCATTCCGAGGCCGTGGAAGACATCGAAGCGTGGCCGGAAGACGCCGATGACGACGAGAAATACCTCCGGATACCGCACAAGAAGGAACTCGATCTCGGCAAGGCGCTGGTGCTCGACTTCACCGAAGCGTGCCTCCCGGACGCCTTCGACGAAGTCCGGCAGATATTCAAACGCAGAGGCGCCTACGGGCGCTTCAGGGACCTGTTGCTTCGAAAGAAAGCCCTCGATCGATGGTATGCGTTCGAAGCAGAGGCAACGGAAAAGGCCCTGCGGCAATGGTGCGAGGATAACGACATAACGATCGATGAGGGGAGTGACGAGGCGGCGAGGCCGGAAGAGAGTTCGTACAGGGCGGATTGAGCCGACTTGTCCGCCGTAACTCGTAGAGCGAAGGCGGAAGGCGTAATCCGCCATCCTGCGAACGGCCACGCAGCAATTCTTCGCTGCTTAATGAGCAGAAAATAAATTTACACGGCATCGATGCAGAATGCGGGTCGGCGGATTACGCCTTCGGCTCCAATCCGCCTACGGGCTCTGACCATTTAATGCACCTTAGTGTACCGTCACCGTAATTCCTATTTGAATGTTGTAGGAGCGGTATCTGTCCCGCCGCTCTTTGACGAAATCGTGTAGTCATTGAAATTGACGCGCAACAGCTTCAGTATACCACCTCCGCGGCAGTCAAGAGGAGGGCGTTGTGGCAGGCAAAGAATGGACGGGTGTAATTGGCGCGTGTACCGGCATACTTGCTTTGATGATTTCTGGACTCAACGCTTACATCAACATTTTGCGTCAGACAGACGAGTTGCAAGTGATGACTGACGGCGAGCCTACAGTATCCCTGTTTGATAACGGGAAGATGGATATCGCAGGATCACACAGTCTTACGTTCATCAATTCGGGGTCTCGAGCTGCGGCGGTTACAAGTGTCAGACTTTTGATTTCGGATCACGACTGGTTTGACAGGAGGGCGGGTCCTAATTGTTTTTCCAGGGGCGTCCAGTTCGACTATCGAATTGAGCCTTTTTCGGTTAAGCCAGGCGAAATTGCGGTGAAAAGTGTAGATGCCAAGATCGATCCCAAATTGTTGGGAGCCGCTTTTGGACTTGAACCAAAATACCTCCTATTAATGTGTCTAGAGTTCAACGTCGCGAGTCCCAGTGATTTTTGGAAGAAAATCACGAAGCCCATGAGTATCCGGGAATTTGGCAAACCAAAAGGGGAGCGGCTTTTTTCCGGAAGCGGAATATTCACTCTCGGTCTCGACAGTCCGGAAACGCTCATGAAGCATTCGGACATTCAATTGCCGTGGTAATCGCTAGAACGCAACGAACATGCGCACACCATGCGGGCTTACAAACTTCGCCCTGCGTTTCTTCCAATTGCACTCGACAAAGGAACAGCCCTCTGGCGGATGAGCGGCGATTACTAATTACGGTGACAGCGCACTTAATTTGGCGGGAATGTTTAGTGCACTGTCACCGTAATTCCAGCCGTTGTGTCCTCTAGCGGCGGATTACGTCTTCGGCTCAATCCGCCCCGTTGGTGCAAGGTGCGGCAATAATTACGATGCGAATACTGGATTGTCATCGTAATTTAACGCGCGCATAGATTGTGACGGCGCGTTATGATGTGCCGTGAAACGAACCGAGGTGCACATGACGCTTGCAGTTCACGACATCGAAGCTATTCACAACATCCTCGTGGGATGGTTTTCTGATACTGAAGATCCTGTTTCACCTCCGGGTGTACGCGACGAAACGCTATTGGAATCTGCGGCGGCGCGCCCCGACCACACTGTTGGTCAGAAGCCAGCTTACATCGATCAGTTTGAAAGGGCTGCCGCACTCTTCCACTCGCTGGTCAACAATCATCCTTTCCACAACGGCAACAAACGTGTTGCACTGGTTTCAGCGCAAGTGATGCTCGCGGAAGATGGCTATTGGCTCGAAGAAGCTACCGATGATGAAATGTACGAATTTGCGCGGCAGGCCGCCACCCATGAGCTCACCGAGAAGCGCGAAGATGAGATCAACGTAATCTCCGAGTGGCTTAGAAACGCCTCCAGAAAAACTATAAAGGGAGAGCACCCACTCAAATTTGGCGCGCTTAAACAAAACCTAAAAAAATTCGGCTATGAGCTCGATGAGCCAGGCGCTGGGAATGTACTCAGCATCTACAAAGATGGTGCAATAGTTGGAACGATTTTAAAACAAGGCATTCAGGGCTTCAGGCCATATCACACGGATTACATTTCGGGACTACGAAAGCGCCTCGGACTAACGCCTGAGAATGGGGTCGATAGCGCTCGATTCTATGGTCAAAAAGGTCTGTCTGAAGTCGCGTCTGACTTTATCGATTTGCGAACCGAGGTGATGAAAAAACTCGCGAAAACGTAAAGTCCTGTGACAGTGTATTCAATTGATCCATCGAACTTATACGGACATGATCTGTAGCGGGTTTGATTGAACCCATTCACCGTAATTCCTTAGTGGCTTTGACTCTTCATCACCTCGTCCAATGAGGTGAAAATAATGTTTGACCAAGAATAGAAGTTAAACATGCAGATGGCCGAGATTACAATGTTCATCACCCCGCGCACATAAACGTTCGTTGCATTAGATTTTACAGGCATCATTTGGGTGAAGTACGAGATAGCATATAACCAAAATAGACCAGTGGTGAAAAATGAAAGGAGCTTCAGCGTAGAGTATGTACTCTTATTTGCGACATAGCTTAGTAGAGCGACAACGAAGAGATTTCTTAAGACCTCGAACCATACTTTTGCGAACGGTCGGAAGGTTTCACCCATCCATCGGTCAAAGCCATTGGTATAGCCATCCGCCATTGACTGCCGCCACGGTTGAGGGAATGAAATTAGTCGATTCGTGCTAACAAACGAATAGCATAGCATTGCGGTGACAGCTCGGGCCTGCAGCGGCGACTAAGACACGATAATTATTACGGCAGGCGGAGGGAGTGACAATGCCTACACGCCGGCCATTGTCGGCTTATCCTACATCGGCTTCGTGGCTAGCTCAATTCGATCTTGTCGATCGACCAAAGGCTGCGAATATGCTCGATTCCATGCTTCTGTTGAACGAAGAGCAAGTAAGCGCAGCAATCAGATCCCAGCTTTATGTGATCGCCGATGGCCGGCGCGGCAAACGGCGGCGAATTGCGCTTTATGCAGAGCGTGAATTCGGCGGCAGCCCGGCCTTTGATACACAACTTGTTCCGGACAGGACGGGACGACTGCGGCGACGTGCCGTGGGTTGGAACGGCCCAGCCGCGGTCAAACCATCTCGCGGTGGTGTACGCGTCGGCAGCGAGGGCCTCATCGCGTTCGTCATTTCTCAGGCACAAAAGACAAGATCAAAAGTATTTGCTACTCATCCAGGACCCGACCGTATCCGTGGCAAGACGGCGCCGACCGGAACGATCGCGATAGTGACCGATTTTATTGGCTCCGGCTCTCGTGTTCGCGATGTACTTGATGCCTTCTGGGCCGTACCCAGTGTCCGATCTTGGGCGTCGCACTACTTGATCGACTTCATGGTGATCGCGGCATCGGCAACGGTAGCGGGTGCCGCAAATGTGAGGCAGCACAGAACACGTCCTGAAGTTACGTTTCGACATGTAGCGCCGACAATCCGAAGCCATCCTGATTGGCAGCGGAGCTTTGAGTGGTTGGACCTACTCGAACGATACGGACCGGATGCAGGGCGCGGTACAGGCCGTTTTGGATTCGGGGGCGCCGCCGCTCTTGTCGCATTCAACTATCGGCTTCCAAACAATACACCTGCCCTTGTGCATCAAAGTGCTACCGGTTGGCGGGCGCTGTACGACGGAGCCGCTCCAGATGACCTTCGACCCGCATTTGGACTGCAGTCACAGGCGGAGATAATCGGACGAGCTGCGGAGGACGCGGGAATCGAGTTCGCAGCCGATCTACCATCCCACGACGCTGCCCTCGTGCTCGTTCTCAGCCTCCTTCGGGGCCGGTGGCGTAAGGGAGCGGAAGTGGCATTGGCCGAGCGCAGCGGCATGGCTGTTCCCGACATCTTTGATATCCTCATGAAGGCGCTGAAGGACGGGTACGTCACAGGGTCAGGTCGTCTGACCGACGCGGGGCAAGCTCTGCTGACGGCGGGACGGCGAACCGAGAGGAAGCGACCAACTATTC
>Ga0307516_10000344_pt1 | contig 60640 bp, 71 predicted proteins | sample 19_EM_MG_FD_203310 | JGI IMG/M metagenome (GOLD analysis project Ga0307516, IMG submission 203310) | Populus trichocarpa ectomycorrhiza microbial communities from riparian zone in the Pacific Northwest, United States - 19_EM | ecosystem: Host-associated > Plants > Roots > Unclassified | place...
CTTCCCTCTTTCCATTTAAATTTATTTTTTTAAACAAACACCCCCCCCCCCCCCCCCCCCCCCCCCCCAAAAAAAAAAAAAAAAAAAAAAAACTGAGATGTGTGTGAGGGAATCCGCAGAGCATCCCCGCAGGTGCGTCTCTGAGGGTTTCACCTGCAAGTCTCCGCCTCGGGTGGCTCGAGCCTAGATGCCGCCAGCCTGAGCTTCAATTCCTTCGCCTGTGAGTATAAGCTTTGCCGATACGTCAGAAAGATATTCAGCCAACTACCCCCCACGTTCGCAGCATTTTGAATTTGCCTCGGCGATAAGCATAAATACACATAGTACCGTCCTCTTTTTGAAAAGGAGTTTGGCGCTGTGTGACGCGCGCTAGTACGCTTGGGGTTAGTTAGAGTAGAGTAACTTCATAGATAGATAGACCGTCGCCTAATTAGGAGCTTGGGAAATGAATGGCCGTGTACTCAATGTACTAGAGCCCACTGAGCTGAGCAGCATCGTGAGACCCTCACAAAACCCCAACAAAGATCAAGTCAACAGGAATCACAGAGGCAATAATGGAGAACGCTGGAGATAATTTTACTATGCTAAACACACCAGATACAATCGGGTGTACTGCAATTCGCAGCCCTCGTTCTTTTATCTAAAGTTCAAAAACGTACCAGCAATACTTTAGACGAAGACGGTAACCTAGTTATCCGTCCACCTATTGCCCCGATACCGAAATCGAAACCCGGTCCAAGAAGACAGGCAACCGCAGACCTCTCGCGCAAGTTACCTTCTCCGGATACCAATCTCACCCGGAAGAAACGAGCGTTTACGACAGCATTCGAATTGGGGGGTCTTGCTATATGGATATGGCAGGATAGATGGCGGCATAGGCGGTCTACGAGCTCCGAGGGCTGGTGGGGTGTACGAGCGTTACAAACTAAAGCATGCGCGATATTTGCACAGATGGCGGTGGAGAAAAAAACATTGGTACTTTTGACGAAGTCTTCCTAGAAGAGACACGATCTCGCGGAGGTCGACCTAAGCTTGAGGCCGTGATGCAGGTCTACTGGTATCCAACGTCACAGTTTGCCCAGTCTTCCCGCCCCCCCTGCGGAGAGCGTTCCCGCCGAACCCGCTGAGAACGCGCCCGCCCAGCCCGCCGAGAGTGCGCCCGCCGAGGCCGTCGAGAGTGCACCCGCAGAGCCCACTGGGAACGCGTCCGCCGTGCCCGCAGAGAATGCCGAGAGGCTGCTGAGGCGTGCTCTCGCCAGGCTGGGCGTACGCAAGCAAGGGAAGATTTCCTGTTGAACCAGTAAGTCAAGCCAGAAGAAGTAGGTAAGATGGAGTACGCAGGCAGATGTGGTTGCAAAGTTGTTCCCTACATAGTATCAGCGATAGATACTGAAGTCGTGGTGTGGATCACGGGGTTTTGCGCTATCTAGTGAGTCTTGATATTGACTAAGCGCCAAGCGCTCTACTACGCGCTAAGGCTGCCAAGACCGGCGCCAAGGCCGCTAATTGCAGCGCTAACCACTTTCAAGAAGAGGATTCTTCTCCGAGACAATACGGTATGTACCTGATCGAGAGCGGCGAGATGTCCACAGTCATCCTTTCCGATGTCGTGTCCTCTCCGCTGCCAGAGGCAAGTGACTGGCTGCCCATCTCGGGCAGTGTATTCTGCTCCGTGCGAAGCCAGTTCGTCGTTTTGATTGATGCACAGGAATCTTGCGGAGAAAGACGGAGTCGGCGTTCGTAGGCTTCACCGTGCGTTGTCGTGCTGATAGACTAAAGGCAAAGGCTAAAAGACACTGATAACAGCTTGATTGACAGCGGTCAGCGAAATCCGACAAACACCCGTTCTATCACGTGAATGCACCGGAAAGAACACCTGACCCATGCAAACCCCCATTGCCGGTCGCTCCTTCTTCTTGACTCCCCCGCTTCAGCGTACATATGATTCGCAATGCAGATCCGACCGAGCCACGAGCTGCACCTCTGCGGGGGGTAGTCCGTCTTGGTCGCTCGCAGCGTTGCTTTTTGTGTGCTCCGCTTCCTCACCTCATGTGGACGTGTCGCGTTGCGGGATGGCGCGGAATCAGTAGCCCAGTGGAATCGGCATAATACCACGAGCAATATCAAACCTGCGGGACTTTTTGATTGCCTTTTCTTTCTTGTTCGCACAAAAATCCTGCAAACAGGGCGTCAGCCGACCGGTGGGCTTCTTTGGAGACTGGTTTCTGTCCCTGCGCGGGCAGCTGGCGAAGGTGCGGAGTCCGCGGTATCTAGATATGGAGGTTAACCATGTTCGACGGCCCGAAACCAGTGCATCCGCGATTCGGCGGCGTGGGAGGGGTTCGTTCTAGATCACCACCGTCAACCGACTCCCATCGCCGATGCCACCGGAGCTGTTTGCTGTGCGTTCCGTTGCGTGCTGCGCAGTGTGCTACCTATTGCTGGGCAGACACAAGTCCGAGCAGGCAATGGAGGGACAGCCCGCCGGCTGCGTGTGCGCGCCGCTCGATTGCGCAAGCCGGGTCGGACTGCCGCCGAACAGCCCACAGACATGTAGAGCAGATACGTACATGCGCATCTGGCATTTCATCGCGGCTTGCAGGCACGCGCGCAGGGTGACGTCGCAGCGGAGGCGGCCGCTGCTGCGACTGGATAGATATATCTGCAGACAGCGCGCCTGCCCGCCATGCATGCCCATCGAATCTGTGTGCAGATCTCCGCCGCTGCGTCGCCGGACAGCGTGGCCATTCCTGTGCGCTGAGGTCCCCCACTCCGCAGTCGCGTCCCGTCGCCCCGCCGCGCCCGCTCCAGTCGCATGGCGAGCTCGGCGCATGCGGGACCCTTGCTCCGGGGATGCGCCTGATCCGCAGCCGTCACGCGCGACGCGGCCAGGCTCCTTAGGTCGGTCTCCAGGATGGGATGGCGCGATGTGCTTACCACAGCCAGCGTATCGAGTGCACTCCCAACAGGATGTCGTTAACTACCCTCGCCGCCGCCCTCGCTGCGCAGACTGAGGGTGCACCTGCGTTCGGCCTGCAGCTCCCTGCGCTTCTCCCCTTTGCCCTCCCTCCGACGATCCCTTCCGCACCGCCATCCGTCCGGCGCCATGGAGTTCTCCGGCCACTCGCTGGGCGTCCTCAACGCGAGCTCCGACGACGTCCCCGGTCCGTCTTCTCCCCCGCCGTCCCCTCCCCGCTGCTGGCTGTCGTGGCCTGGCTGACCAGCGCCGCACCAGGAACCGTCCGGCTGCTGTCGAGCGCCGCGCAGGAGTCGCGCGGCTCCGAGCGGAAGTGCACGACGCACGGCATCATCCTCGAGCCCCAGCCGGACGACGACCCGAACGATCCGCTGAACTGGCCCGACTGGCGGCGCGCCTGCGCGCTTGCCAGTCTCGGCTGGCACTGTCTGCTCGGCGGCGGACAGACGCCCGTGCTGGCCGCCGGATTCAAGGATGTCGCCGAAACTTTCGGCGTCTCGATCCCCCGCGTCGCCCTGACCACCGGTGAGTCCCAGCTGTGTTCCGTGTGGTGGCCGCTCCGCCTCGGCCGCGTCGTGCTGCCGCCCGCGTGATGAGGACTGTTTCTCGGGCCGGTGCGCAAACAAGCGCTGATCCGTCGGCCGCACAAAGGTCTCTACATGCTCGGCCTCGGAGTCGGATGCATCTTGTCCAGTCCCACGGCGCTCATCTTCGGTAAGCGGCCCGTGTACCTGGCCGGCGCGGTTCTCTTCCTCGCGTCGTCGGTGTGGGCCGCGTCGTCCGCGTCCTATCCGTCGCTGCTCGTTGCGAGGATCGTCATGGGCCTCGGTGTCGCGGTGAGTCGTGTTTGATGGATTCAGGAGGCAACCGGCTGACGGGGAGGGATCGACTGCAGCCCTGCGAGTCAATGCCGTCGGCTACAATCGCCGAGCTCTTCTTCCTCCACGAGAGGGCGTACAGGATAGGAATCTACACGCTGCTGCTCCTCGGCGGCAAGAACCTGGTGCCCTTGGTCAGTGCGGCCATCATCCAAACGATGGGCTGGCGGTGGGTATTCTGGATCGTCGCTGTCATCGTCGGACTCAACCTGGGCCTGCTGTTCCTCTTCGTCCCGGAGACTTTCTGGGACAGGCGAGGCCTCTTGGCGGGAGCATCGTCCGGGAGCAGGCCGGAGGCAGAGCTCCAGGCCGCCAACCGCAGCGAGTCGGCGCCCGCGTCTTCCCCGTCCACGGCGTCCACGATCGTCGACGGCCGGAGCCCCGGCGATCACCGCGCCGATCCGGCCGGCCGCCGGCCCGCCACCGGGGAGGCGACGGGCGAGGAAGCGCTGACACAGCTTGAAAAGCCCGACAGCGTGCGCCCCGCGTCCTTCCGCTCCTCTCTCGCGCTCTACAAGGGTCGCCAGCAGAAAGTCGGCTGGTTCCGGACTGCGTTCCGTCCGTTCGTCCTCTTCGCGTATCCCGCCGTGCTCTGGAGCACCGTGGTCTACTCGCTCTCCGTCGGCTGGCTCATCGTCCTCTCCGAGTCCGTCGCCGAGATCTACCAGCGCCAGCCGTACAACTTCAGCCGTCTCGGCACGGGCCTGGTCTACCTCTCGCCGTTCATCGGCGGCGTGATCGGCACCGCCGTCGCCGGCAAGCTCTCGGACCTCGTGGTTCGCGCCATGAGTCGGCGCAACAACGGCATCTACGAGCCCGAGTTCCGTCTCGTCATGGGCATCCCCGTTGCCGTGTCCACCGCGATCGGACTCATGGGATTCGGATGGTCCGCCGAGGAGCAGAACAGCTGGATCGTGCCCACCGTGTTCTTCGGCATCATCAGCTTCGGATGCTCACTCGGCAGCACCACGGCGATCACGTTCTGCGTCGATAGCTACAGACAATATGCGGGCGAGGCGCTGGTGACGTTGAATTTCTCCAAGAGTCGGCTCCCTCCCCCTCCCCCAATCCCAACCCCCGCTATTCCTTCGTATGTACTGACGCAAGTGCAAAATGTAGACGTCCTCCACGGCTTCGTCTTCTCCCTCTTCTTCAACCACTGGCTCGAAGCCGACGGCTCTAGGAAGGTCTTTGTCGCCCTGGGCGCGATCCAGATGGGATGCTTACTGTTTACGATCCCTCTGTACATGTACGGCAAGAGACTACGGCTTTGGACGGTGAGGAAGAACATGATGGGGAGGTTCGAGTAGGCATTGATTTTTCTTCTTTCTTCTAGAATTCTCTCTTGAAAAGATGCAGAGGACGAAAGTGCCTCCCTCGCCCGTTGGAGTGAGAAGGAAGGGGGAGGAGGGGTTACGGCGTTTGTAGAGTATCGATGTCCTAACGATTGTCTAGTTCACGGATATATAGATCAGTAAAGAAAAAAAGAAAAACATCTATTTTTAATTTCCAGACGAGTGAGAAAAGGCGTATTATCTGGTCATTCAAAACAACCGCGTATCCGCAAACGCCTAGACCGTCCCTGCCTTCTCCCTGCCCAGTCTACAGCAGCTGCGCCTGCTCCTCCTTGCTCAGACCCAGAATGTACAGCACGTCCTGCAGCGACGCCAAGTTGAGATGGCTCGGCGCCTCCAACTGCACCATCGGCTTCGCGTTGAACGCGATCCCTAGTCCGGCCACTTCCATCATCTTGAGGTCGTTCGCGCCGTCGCCTATTGCCATGGTCTACGTCCGGGTGCGTTAGTCGGGGGTTGACGAAAGGAGGGGGGAGGTTACCTGGTGCAGGGGAATGCCGTTCTCACGGGCGAGCCGCTGCAGAAGCTCCGCTTTCCGCTCGGCGTGGATGATTTCGCCAGTGAGCTCACCGGTGAGGTGCGATCCGTCGTCCGAGACGGCGAGCTGTTCCAGGTTAGTCCGATGGAGTGTGAGGGAGGGAGAGGGGGAAGCGGTGTACGTGCCTGATTTGCGTAGGCGTAGTCCAGCCCAAGTTCGTCCTTGATGTAGTTGACGAGCGGCAGGAAGCCGCCGCTCAGGACGGCCAGCTTGTATCCGAGGGACTTGAGCGCGCGGCAGAGCTCGCGCGCGCCGGGGGCTAGCGTGATGACGGGCTTGAGCTGTTCGAAGACGGTGGCGGGGACGCCTGCGAGGAGGGCGCAGCGCTGGCGGAGGGACTGGGTGAAGTCGATCTCGCCGTTCATGGAGCGCTTGGTGATGGAGCTGACGAGGTGTTCCTTGCCGACGAAGCGGGCGATCTCGTCGATGACCTCCTGCTGGATCAGGGTGGAGTCCATGTCGAAGACGACGAGCCGCTTGTGGCGGCGGAAGACGTCGTTACGCTGCAGCACCACCTCGATGCCCCACTTGTTCTCGAACGCCCACACATCCTCGTGGCGCCGGAGATCGGCCAGGTCCAGCATGCCCGGCAGCGAGAACGCGAGCTCGACCACCTTCGGCGCCGTCGGCGCGCCGTCGAGTGCGCGGTGGTACGCGTGTGACTTCTGGTACGGCACCATCAACGAGTTGAGCGTGTGGACGAACTCGAAGATGGCGAGATCGGAGATGTAACCATCCGCACCGTCGCCGCCGCCGTCGCCGCACCCGGGAGCTGCTGCCGCTCTGGAATTGTGGAAGAGCGTGGCGACGATCGCGTTGCTGCCGTCGCCACCGTGCGCGGATGGAATTGCCACCGACGCAGTCGACGAGATCGTGTACTTTGTGTCGGAGTGCGTGATTCGAATCGACTTGCCGTCCTCGGTCACGACAACTTCGTCGGCCGCCACCGTCGCCGTCGCGGCTGGTTCGCCCTGGATGTTGCGCAGCTGCCCGAGGAACGCGCTGCTGTAGGCCCGCCGGTTGCCAGGCCGCGTCGGAGGCGCTGTCGGTGTCGCCGGTTGGCTCATTGTTGCTGTGGGGTTTGTTAAAATGAGATGAACGCTACAGTGTGTGGAATTGGATCCTCTACATACATATATAAGTATGTACTGCACGCTGCAGTGTCGATCTGTAGGCTTGGCAGCCACCACCTCATCGTAACATGTGAACCGTACATATTTGATGGCAGCCCTATCTAAAAATAAAATAAAAATCCACTGTAGCTTTTAAATCTATCGAATCAAACCCTTGAGATTTTGTAAATAGGTTGCTGCAGATGCGAGAGTGATTTTGTCGTCGGTCATTTGGTGGAGTTTGGTGACGAAAGTTACATGCCTATATACATACTTATGCAAGTTTTTTTTTGGTTTAATCATTACTCGCATGCGACCTATCTAGATCATGGCGAGATTATGTACAGTCCGGTTTCCTGTCCGCTGTCCGCGCGGTGGCGGCACGTTGCAAGTTCCCCTTTGCCCTCCGCCCAGGCCTGTCCCAAGAAGCTGAGGCGCGCACCAAAGTTATTACACAGGAACGGAAAGCGAGCGTGAAAGACAAAGGGATGAACAAAGGAAACGCACCGCCCGGCCCCTTATGCCGTTCCCGCAGTCGCCATGAAGTCAGGCGTGGGTAGGAACAGTGGTGGTCCCCCCCGGCGTCTGGCTCCTCCATCCACTCCCGCAGCTCCGCCTCGGACACCTCACTCATGGCGTCTCCCTCCTCAGCCGGCACCCACCTTTCCACATCCGTGGAGGAGAGGAAGTCTAGTACCGCCCGGCTGCACCTCTCATCCGCAAGGAGGTCCCGGATCTTCCACCTATCCTTCCACCTTCCAGTCTCCTTCCGCACCTCCGCCCACAGGATCTTCTGCGGGGCCTTCCACTCGGGGCATGCCTTGAAGAGGTGCTCCCGGGTCTGGGTCGGGTACCGGCACCACCAGCATTGCGGAGTGGGCCGGTTCTTCGTCCAATTGAGGTACTGCCGGATAAGCAGTGCCCTGTCTTGACCTGGTAGAACCGCGAAGCGAGCCTCTTGGTACTGCTTGCTACCGTGCCATCGGGCTTCTGGCTCTTCGGCATCCGGTGTTTCGCCTTGGAGGTCCGACCTCCAGCCCACTGCCGTGCCTCCACCCACTTCTTCTCAGATATTTCGCGCTTGAGGTTTGCAAGAGACCTGGGGAGAGGTACTGCGCGCGCTTCTACCCGATCTGAGTAATTCAGCCATTCCACACTACGGGAGTCTGGCTCCTCTGCCGCAATTTTCGCCCATTCGTCGGCCTTCTCGTTGCCGGCGACTCCATTGTGTGCTGGGCACCATCAGATTTCATGATTATACCCGGCCTGGCCCTGCGCAGCGCGGCGATGTGCTTTCGCGCCTGGAGAGCATACTGCTGTCCAGGGCCAGGTCCGTCCGATGCCATCCGTCCGATTGCCGCTTGAGCATCCGAGAAAATGGTGACCCGTTCCGGGATCGAGTTTCTCTTTGATGCCGATTCCAGTGTGCGGGCAAGAGCGGCGCACTCCGCAACGTAGGCCTCCTGGTTGTAGCCCATGTGGGTTTTGATGCCCTTCCAGGTCGAGCCGTTCTTCCACACCACCGCATACCCGGCAGCCCCATCGTCCAGCCGCGACCCGTCCGTAAACACGGTGAGCCCGGATCGGGTCTTCTCCGCCTCAGCTCCAGCCTCTGCTTCTTCATCTTGTAACAGCTCTGCATCAAGGGTCTCTGGTTCCTCTAGCAGAACTGTAGTTTCCGTCCGTCCTGCATAGGCCAGGGCATTTGTGAGTCGCCGCCCAATCTCTGTCGGCGCACCCACTATCTCTCTCGCCTGGTCTCCCTGCGGCAGGCTCAGCAATCTTAGCCCAAACCGCCGCTGCCTATTCTCCAGCTGCGTCGTCGCTGCCCTGAGGCCAGATTCCATTGAGAGAGCTCCCAGGTTAGTTGTCCTGAAGCAGCCCGTCGTCGCCCGTGCCTGCTGGTTGACCAGAAGCTGCATCTCGTCCGCCCGGCCGATTGTGCCTGGAACGTAGTCCCCTTTCCACCATAGCTCCGATCCAAACATGGTGACTGACTGGATACACGCTGTCATGACCTTCCTGCAGTTGGCTGGTGAAAGCCCTACTTGCCCAGTGAGCCGGTGGAGTCTTGCCATTGCCTTCTTGCCCTCCTACATACTTATGCAAGTAGGCACACGTATCGTGCACTTCTACATGACCAAGCAGAACGACTACGACCTCCTTATAGTCCTATACTTCCTGGGACTGTACATACCATTTAATTCGTCTCGGTCCTGACCTCGGACTGGACTGCACTCGAGTTTCGAAAAAAATCTCATCAGCGGTTCTTGCATACGTCAGAATTCGTTGGAGTAACTATATAGATTCTGCCTTTACATACATTTTTACCGGCAGCTATGTAGCTCGGTGCGCCAGTTGGCATCGCCTTCTACAGCAGGTGTCTCGCCAGGTCTCCGTCCAGAGGAATCCTTGCCGGAAGAGCCATCGGCCAGAGCATCCTCGTTGGGGGGCCCCACCAGAAGGTCCCTTCTCGGAGGGAAGAGACTTGCGACGAGAGAATCAGTGGCGAAAGTCAAGGAGGCTGAAGACTCGGAGGCGGAGGGGGTGAGGAGGCATGACTCTGGCAGGAGACTGCTTGGAGCTGGATGCACTGGAGACTCCACCCTCCGGAGGCATGGTGATTGCGGATACTTGTTGGATTCACTGCTTGCGTCGCAATTGTCCAAGCTGCTCACCTAGCGACGCCCCGGCCCACGCCCGCGTATACTACCCCGCCTCCTGAGCTCGGTTTCACCCGTTGGAGGGGTGGGTTCACAGGCTCCGTCTGTGCGGTGACAGTCAATGCATGACTAGTCGCCTCGCAGTCGACGGCGAGCTTCCCTCGGGAGAGCTCAGATGTGTTTCGAGTCTATTATGCTCTTTCGGGCACATCACGAGCGTCGAAACAATCTCATCGACTGTGGCTGCATACGCCAGAATTCGTTTGTGTGGGTTTGGCTGTAACCGGCGAGGCTTAGCGTAGCTGCAAGTAGCAACGAGAGGACGGGGACAAGGACGTGGAGGCATAGATAGACGGGCAAGAGGACAAACCAACAGGCACGCAACAAGGAACAAGACGTGGGACAAGACGTGGTGACAGGAACAGTTGCTAATGATCAAGGCCGAATATGGCTAACGATAACAAGTTGTTGCGTGAAGAAACATGCAAGACAAGCAGAAGGGCACCCTTATGTACAGCGAACGCAATCCTCACCTCGCGACAGACAGAACATCCAGAGCCTTTTTCCGCAGCCAGAACCCAGAACCTAGGTAGCCACACAGCGAGAATACTGCTCACCGCGCAATCAGAGCCTTCGTTGCCGCGCAACAAGAATATTCAGGCCTCAGACGTTCGAGTCGCAACTGTCCAAGCTACTCCTACAGCGTCACCTTGGCTCACTCTCGTCCCCATCGCCCAATCGATGCTTGACTAGTCGCCTAGCAGTCGACGGCGAGCTCTCACCGGGAGAGCTCAGATATTTTTCGAAATCAACATGCTCTTTCGGGCACATCACGAGCTTCGAAACAATCTCACCGTCTGTGGTTGCATATGTCAGAATTCGCTTGTGTGGGTTCGACGTTTATTTACATACCTTATTACGGGCAGCTAGCTCGGTGGGCCAGTCGGCATCGTCTTTGCCTCTTTGTCGGCAGGATCCCGGTTGGATTCACTGCGTGAGTCGGGATCGTCGAAGCTGCTACAGTAGTCGCGTCTTTGACCATTTCCTGCCCATGGCTGCTCTGGTTTCCTCTGAGACAGGAGGGAAACACTGGCGGATCCAAACAAACGTCCACCTCTAGACGTAACTAGTACTAGTTCCAGCTAGAAAACAGTCAACATCTTGGGCAATCGAACTTGTGCTATCCGTCTCACCTGGAACTATCGGAGTTTTGCTTTGAGTCCGCCTTTCGTGAGGTGGTCGAGATTGTGAGGAGGCGAGAGGGGGCACCCCGGTGCAGCTGAAGGTGGAGTTGCATGTCGAGGAAAGGAAATAAACGAGACAGACCACGGAATGTATAGATAGTGTTTGAGCACGCTAGCGTCTTAGCATCCGCGGCTAAATCTACGACTCTTCCTCTTCCACGTTCTCAGAGGAACAAAAGATTCTCGGAGATACTAAAAGAATTTTCTCGCCGGTTCGAGCTGTTCTTGCAATGGTGAACGCTCAAATATGGGAGTTCCGGGGATGACAACCACAGTACGGAGGACGGCACACCAAGTTCCGTCTCAAAAGTCGGTCTCCCATCATGACACACCCTCTGGTGCCCCCCTTTTTATTTATTCAATACTCGCATGCGACCTAGGGCGAGGTACACACTGTCCGGTTTTCCCGTCCGCAGTCCGCGCGCAGGTGGCACGTTGCAAGCTCCCCTTTGCCCTCCGCCCAGGGCTGTCCCAAGAAGATATGATACGCAACAGAGAAATTACAAAGGAAAGACAAAAGAAAGAACAAAAGAATCCGTGTCCTGCCCCCTACCCCTCTTCTGCAGACGCCGTGGAGGAGGGCGTGGGAGAAACAGCGGTTGTCCTCACCCTCGGCACCCAGCTCCTCGACCTCCACCCTCCTCTCCTCTTCCCTCTGCTCCCGGAGTTCCCACTCCGATGCCTCGCTTGGTGTGTCTTCCTCAGCCGGGGCTGGCACCAGCCTCCCACGTCCGTGGTGCAGAGGAAGTCTAGAATCGGCTGGCTGCACCGTTCGTCGGCAGAGAGGTCCCGGATATTGAACCGGTCCATACCTTTCCCTGTCTGTCTCCGCACTTCTGCCCACAAGATTTTCTGCTGGTGAACGGGCCTGCAAGGGCACCACCAGCACTTGATAGCGGTGGGATGCTTCTTCGTCCATGCGAGGTATTGGCCAGTGAGGCAGTGGCCCGTCTTCGACTTGCAGAACCTCGCAGTGAGCCGCTTGTTAGCGTTGGCTGGGCCCGAGTCCGGCTCAGCGGCATATGAATACGTACTGAACCATTAACACCACTAATCCTACTTAAGGCGAGTGATCGTTCGTGATACCGCTCGTATCCCGAGTCCGGCTCAGCGGCATATGAATACGTACTGAACCATTAATACCACTAATCCTACTTAAGGCGAGTGATCGTTCGTGATACCGCTCATATCACGAGAATGCTCATACAAAAACAACCCGGTCTCGGCCAGTTGGGATCCAAATGATTCCAGCAAGGGCTTAAATTGCCCCCACCTATAGGTCATTGCAGCTGTATGAGGATCCCCCGGCTACTAGATCTCTGTACCTATGTAGGAGCTTCGCTTCTGGGTGGATATCTTCCAAGTATGGTCATACAAATCCTCCCGTTCTCGGCCAGTTTCGATCCGAATGGCTCCAGCAACGGCTCAAATCCATTCCAAATATGGGCCACCGCAGCCGTACATGCGTTTCCTGGGTGCTAAGACTCTTTGAGAAAACTCTCGGTGAACAGAACACATGTGGACAGGCATAATCACACAGAAACCACCTGTTCTCGGTCAGTACTGATTTCAGCAAGAACACTAATTCACTCCTGAATATTCAACGGATGGAAGTTATGAAAGGTACATTTAATGGATTGATACAGGAAACAACTTTTGTAGATACTTAAGGTCGAAAGGAACGATGTGGCTTACACAGTCCATCTCCAACCCGATGTACTAGGAGTGAATGGGATGAAGTGTAGTTTCGATGGTTCTGTACTCTAAATGGCGGCATGGAAACGCTGCGTCTATGTAGTACGAACATGTTGTGGGGTGCGGCTAGGGTCTTTTTCAGGACCCTGCTCTATTGGAAGTTCTTCACGCTGCTATATTTCATGTATCGTAATTGCTTTCTTGTGGGCGGCGCGGCGCCGGCTAGAGTTGGGCGAGCACCCGATTGGACCGCCTGGAAACCCAGGGTTTCCTACTTTTGTGTGGTATTTAGATTGAAAATGCAGCTCGCAACCGAACAGGCCTTTTGTAGCATACAATTTGAATGGAAACAAGAATGGAAAAGAAGCATGGATTGATTCCGTGTCCAACCATATTACAATTTGTTTAGATTAGGTATTGATTCGGAAAAAGTGTACCCCCGGTCACGTTGTGATGTCCACCCTCACGTACATGTATCCTACTATCTGCACTTCTGGTGCCAACAGCTGGCTGCTTGTCTCGGGGGCGAATGTGCAGTGAACAGCCAGGTCTAGATTGCGGAAAAAGTTTACTATCTGTGGCGGGCAGGGATCTGATAGGGACCAGAACATGGGGGGAAAAAGTGGGGGTGGTTCGTCCCATCATCCAACTTTTGATTTCTCATTTGGGCCGTTTGGATGAGCCCACTTTTCAGTTCCAGTTTTAGAGGCAGGTTCAGCTCCCCGCCGGAGGACCGATTACTGCCCAGTTTCAGTTCCCAGAAACCTTGAGGTGAACAGAGTGTTTGGCAGTTCCCGGTATGCTCAGCCGTAGGTCTGGATAATAGGCTTCACTAGAATGTTAATTGTATGGGATTCCACGGTTGGAGTTAAAACGCGGTACTGAGTGGTGGTGAAGAAACCGACCTCCAGAGGTCAGTTCCTGTCTCGTCCCCGGAGCCGCACAGTTTCAGTTTTTCCCTCATTCTATTCGCTCGGTTTTTTTTCTCGAAACTGGGAGATTTAGCTAAACCTGAGCCTATCCAAACGGGCCCTTAACAATTCGAATGGATTCCCGGGAAATCGAAAACCCAGCGCTTCACGTGGTGATCCGAATGACCCGATTGAGTGAATTTAACGAATCATCGTGTAAGTTCATTTTATTGCTTGTTGACCTTGATCCACCCCCAGCCCTGGTTGTTTTTTTTTGCAACCACGAACCAGCCCCCGCCTATAACAGCCCCTTAACTACCGCCACCTCCGCGTTGAGGATACTACTTCCGGCCGCACCAATAATGGTGTTGTGGCTGAGCGCGACGAACTTGATGTCGAAAACGGGGTCCTCCCTGATCCTGCCCACGGTGACGGCATAGCCGCCCTCGGTCTCCCTATCCAGTCTCGGCTGAGGGCGGTCCTCCTCTTCCCTGACGTCAATGGCCTTCTTGGGTGCACTCGGGCAGCCGAGCATCTGGCTCTCGCTAACATACTCGCGCATCGCCCGCTTCACCTCCTCGACGGTGGGCTTCTTTCCGCCGCCGAACTTGAGCGAGACGCACTCGGTGTGACCGTCCATGACGGCTACGCGGTTGCACTGCGCCGACACCTTGGTCTCGTTCACGTGCACAAACGCCGTCGCCTCACCATTGACGCTCCCCAGGATCTTGCCGGTCTCCCACTCGATCTTCTCCTCCTCGCCGCCAATGAACGGGACGATGTTGTCGAGTATGTCCATGCTCGGCACGCCGGGGTAGCCTCCACCGCTGATCGCCTGCAACGTCGTCACCACGACGGCGTCGAGCGGTCCAAAGCGATCCTGCAGCGCCTTGAGCGGGACCACAAGGCCGGTAGTAGAGCAGTTGGCGTTGGTCACCATGAACCCTTTCTTGAGCCCCTTCTCACGGCGCTGGTGCGGGATGATGCTGAAATGGTCGGTGTTGACGAGCGGCACCATCAGCGGGGTGACGGGATCACGGCGGTAGTTCTTTGCGTTCGAGAACACGATCAAGTCGGCGGCGAGGAACTCGGCCTCGATGTCGCCGGCCACATCCGCATCCAACCCCGAGAAGACGATGTCGCAGTCAGCGAACTCAGAGGACTTGCACTCCCGCACCACCATGTTGGCCGCAGACGCCGGCATCGCCGCCGATTGCTTCCACCGCGCGGCGTCCTTGTAGGCCTTCCCAGCGCTGCGCGAGGACGCGCCGATGGCGTGCAGGGAGAAGTACGGATGTGATGAGAGGAGGAGGAGGAAGCGTTGGCCGACCGAGCCAGTGCAGCCGAGGACTCCTGCGGCGGGGTAGGGAGATGTCAGTATCGCGGGACGGCCACGGTGGGATGGGTATGTTTACCGCACTTCTTTGTGACAACCATTTTGATTTCGTGATCGTGACTTTGATGAACTCGTCTAGGGTGGAATTGAGCTGGCTGGAGGGAGCGGGGGCGTGATGGAGTTTGGAGATGGCCAGACTTTTATGGAGGGGCAGTACATGCAGATTTTCGTTTGGTGGTAAATAGATGGATGAGTCAATTAGCTTGGCGGCGCCACCTAGAGCAGCATTGAAACTCACTCGTAGTTGTCTAAAGTCGTCGAATACACAGTGGTGTCGGTATATTCAGAGTACACTTCCGCTGCCTCGATCCGTGTAGAATTCACTCCTTGCTTTCAGCTTTTTGCAATTCCCCCGCAATCGGGGAGGGCAAGTGGTTTGTTTGGTTGAATAAGTTACCCGGTTCTACATGTGCAGCACTTGACACCGCGAGGGCCCGAGACGACAACATCTATGATAGTACCAAACTACACCGACCGTTCAAGCATCACCACAATCACGAGGGATCTTCTCGTCCGGAGTGGAGCCGTGCCGAAGAGCGTGCAAAAAAGGCGAGCCTTACGCAGCAGCAGCACCATGGCCCGACCCTACGCGTCAGCGCCGACCAAGGACACGAAACCATGCAAGGAATGAGTTCGCCGGAAACAAGAATAACCAGCCTGGATCTTCAAAGCCGCACGATTGTGACTAATGGTTGTTGGTACAGATGGCCGGTCGTCCCTAGTTACAGACACGCCGACTCGCATCGAATCTTCCGGAACGAGATCGGAAGCGCTTCGCACTAAAGGCTCAGTCCAACGAGCTCACCGAACCTCCGAGAACTACGCCGGTACGTTTCCATGTCGTGCGTGAGCGGACATGGACAAGGCAAACCCGATAACCACAGCTGGCGTTGCCGTCGGACATGCGAGGCTGCGTCTGCTGGCTGCCTCCACCGTACTCAACGAGAGCCAGACGGTGGACATGTCGCCCATGCTGCTATCGTTGTTGTGTTGATCCCTAAGGTGCAAGGTTTGGCGGGGTGTGGTGCAATACAGACTACCGGGAGTGGCTAGTAGGAGGAACGTTGTGAGATGGTGGTTTACTGTCGATTGTGTAATTCTGTGGTGCGAGGTGATGGCTTAGTGCCAATTGCGTGATTGGTGCAGTTCTGGGACATGACTTCCATATTAGCAGTGATATGTACATAATATGATGGGCTTCCTCTCACCGTGTACCTGTGAGACTGGGCCGTCCGGTTACGACAGAGTCGGATAACATTGAACTTAGTCTGGGTTTCCGAGCGTCGGCTCAATCGGTCGACGGAAGGAAGCTGTAACGACACGGACCAGCGGGACTCTAGGGTGCGGACAGGACGAGTAGGTGAGCGAGCGACGGGCACGCGAGCGGGCGAGCAAGAAGGCAAACGGGCAAGCGGCGAGCGACAGAGTCGACGCCGAGCTTCCTTCAGCGCCCGAGCCGACGCCCGAGACAATTCCGTCGAACCTGTCGTCAAAGCGCTCGACTGGATCTGTCTCCCAGAAACCAACTCGCAACTTACCTCTTCTCGGTCACGGCTCAACGATTGGCCCAAGATCCGGGGCCTCTCCCCGGACGAGCGGTGCAGCCAGGCGATACTGGACTTCCTCCAACCACATATGTGGGATGACGAATTCCGGACGGCTGAGGACCCCCAGAGCGAGGCATCGGCGTGGGAACTCAGAGGGCAGGGGAGGTGGGGGCAGAGGAACTAGGGGCTGAGGTGGAGGAACAATTACAGTTTTTCACCACAGCTGGTTCGCGAAGCCGCCGAGTGAGCATGGGCGTCCATTCCAGTGTCTTCTCGCAATTCCTTGCGTCAGGTGGATGATCTCAGTGCGATCCCTAACCACAGGGAACCGGAAACGTACCCCTACTCATCCTCTCAACGTGTGAGTGGCGTCGAACAGAACGGACCAGTGGACCGTTGGTTTTTTTTTCACCACCGACCGCAACATCCGCACGCAGCACACAGGCCACCGCACCTTCAGACCTCAGGTAGACAGTCTCAGAACTCCCCCCCCACATTTCCACCATGGCAGCAGCCTCACCGATCGGTTTCTTACATCCACGAGAATCCAGGAGCACAGATATCAGAACACCCCCACCGAGTGAAGTACCAGTGAGATCGAAGGTGGTTAGATTTGGAGAAATTACGGACACCGAATACGGCGGACAGGCGGAAAAGGTTGTTGAAAGCTCTATAGTTGCGGTTTTCGACATTTCTCCGGCTGCTTTTGATGATTTACGGTTACGATTGACGAGCTTTCTACGGTTACGGATGACGAAGGCTATATGGTTGCTTTTGGCGATGGCTCTACGGTTGCTCTTGATTTACGGTTGCTTTTGACAGTTCTAAAGTTACCTTGGGGCAATTCTACGGTTGTTTCGGCATTTTAATGAAAATGCGGTGAAGTCTGGGGGCGGTTGGTAGGACTGAGAAAAAAGGCGAAGCTGGCGAGAGGGGAGAAAATAACTTGGAGAAAACTGGAGTTGGTACAAAGAGGAAGAAGAATAACCGCCGGTGGACTCCAGAGGGAATAGAATGGACTGCTATCTGATGTTTCTCGAGACGGGAGAGAGGGGTTTTGTTTGGCCGTGGAGGTGAGCGGTGAAGTTGCATTGGCTGACGGAGGAAGATTTGTTTCCTGCGATTTCAGTTGACGAGGGGGCCCTCGTCTTAGAGAAAAGGAGGATAGATGAAGTCCAGACCCAAGACATGCCACCCACCTCCTAGGGTACAAAAAAGTGTGATGTGGTTATGGTAGGAGTTTATGGTGGCTCTGTAGATAGTCGGGTTATGGTGAGGGATCGTGCGACGTTAATTCTTTACCCCATAGCTGTGTAGTGGTAATGCTACAAGTGTGTCATCACACTGAGGGTCACACTGAGGTCTGAACCCAACCATACTAACACAATTCCTTCATCGCTCTGTTGTGAGGTCCACACAGCTCCGTAGTAGTATTCATGCCAAATGTTGCTTGACGATGGTTTACGGGAGGTTAGAAGGCCATACTCCCCACGACCGACAACCTCCGTAGGAGGCAGGCGGTAGTAATAACGCCATACCTACATATGTTGAAGTCGGCGCCGCTGAAACGACGCTGCGTATGACAAGACCAACCGGAAATGTTCCTGAGAGTCTGGGTGTCACTTCGTCTGCGAGCTCCACATCCCAGGATAATGAGGGACGGAAGCCCGCCGTAAGGGGCTCGTTGCTTCCTGCCACTTGACCTCAGCGAGACGAGTGATAGCTAGCGACCCACGTCGAGAAGACGAGAGTGCGACCGACCACAGTTCGAGCACCAGAAACGGTAGACAGCAGGCCGCAAACCGATGTGCAGGCGCACCGCCCGCCAGTATATGCTTAGGCCGTGCTCCGCGAAGATTCATAATATGTCCTGACGGGCTAGGGATACTGCCCACTCGCGTCTGCCTGCGCCGAGGCTCTACACTGCTGTCGGCGACCTGACAGATCGTTTTTGGCTGCACGGCGGTACCCGGTTACCGGCGTGCAGTGAGACCATGGTGGTGTAGTACCCGCCCGCCGTGGCGGTCATCACAAGCGGAACGGTGGGGGAGGCATGCCCGCTCGCCGAAGACCAGCCTGGGCTCGATGCGGTCGTACAGTGCTCGTGCTCGCTGCAAGGAGCGATTCTCCAGGCCCGGGAGTGGATGGAGGCGGGGGCGAGGGAGCGGGGTCAAGCGAGGTGGGGCATGAGGCAGTACCAGCGACGAGAGAGTTGCAGAGAGAGCAGAGGGTGCAACGTGCACGACGGAAGGAGTGGCCGACAGCCAAATGCTGGTGGTGCCAATACCGGACTCAGACGGGAGCACCTCTTCAAGTGCTGCCCACACTGGAAGCGCCAGCAGGAGCTTCTGTGGGCTGAAGTGAGGAAGTAGACCTGGAAAACACCGGCCTAAGATCCGAGACCTCTTTGCGGACGAGCTCTGCAGCCAAGCGATCTTGGACTTTCTTTCGGCTACGGATGTGGGACGAAGGGTGGCGATGGAGAGCGCTGAGGAGGATGCCATGAGCGAGACGCCGGAGCCGCAGCCCCGGAAGCGGGAGTATGAGACAGAGGAGAGGACGAATCCCACAGCCCACAGGGCAGGCATGGATGGCCGGCAGAATGAGGTCTGCAGGGGTTCGTTGATTGCGAGGAGTAGAAATTGTGATGGTGGGGTGGACTGCATGGCTTCACGCACGAGCGGTGGCAGCAGGGGCACTGCAGAACAGCAACAATAGAGGAGGAAGGAAGGAAGGAAGAGAAGTGTACGAGCGAGAGGGGGGTTTATACTCTTGGCAATCTGCAAGCCGATGGATTAGGGCTGCAATGGACGGGATGGATGAGCGGAGTGATCGAGGCGGTGAGGCCAGGGATGGGATGGACGGGTGGAAAGATCGAGAGGAGACGGCAATCGGGTGGGCTCCTTTGGGCGACGGGATGAAGCTGCGGGCGCCCGAGCGGCACATCGGTCCATTGCGGCAGACGATCGCCGGCACGGCACCAGCCATCCCACCTCGGATTGCTGTTACTGTACGACATTGGTTGGGCTGTGGAGTTTGGTGGACGGCGGATGGTGTCGGACGGCACGCGGCCCGCTACAGTGGAGGCAATCCTACCTAGTGACCGACAGGACTGGCTCTCCTGTGGCTGGGGGAGCACCCTCCCGCTCCGACCAACGACACCGGGGGCAGGAGCAGCGAGCGGGAAGCAATCGCGTCTAGCACCTCGGCCGATGCCCTGCCGCCTCCCCTTCCCCAGACGGCAAGCTGAAGTGCCGGGCGCAGTCAAATACGACTCACCGCCACAGCAAGCGCCGTCACAGCGAGGTGCGTGTCCCGTGTGAGGGCGGGATAAAGGGCCCGAAGGGGGCTGGAGGCGCCAATGCCCCTCCATGCCGTCCGCCGACAACTGCTGCCCCGTCTCCTGCTCCTCCACCTCTCTCGGCCAGGTGCGCCGCTCATCCGCGAACAGGTCCCAGATCTTGAACCGGTCCTTCCTCGAGCACCAGACATCGCCTGAGTCTGAGCAGGAATGCCGACCCACTCCGGACCCTGCCGAAGGTGGCCAGTTCCACCACTTCCCTGCGGGATTCGTGGTTCGAGCATGAGCCGGCGGGCGACACTTTCCCCCGATCTTGGACCGTCGTGTCGCTCATTTCTTCCGCTTGTCGACGGCTCGCTCGCGGGATTGCTTGCCGGATTGCCCGTCGGACCGCTCGCCGGATCCCTCGCCGTGCCGCCCAAGCTATAGAGATGCCGCAGACTGGATAGAGAAGTTAGCAAGTAGCTGAAGACGTTGTTAGCAATCGTAAATACACAAAAGAAAATTACGCTAGGCAGGAGAGTGACGATGCACCGGAACAGCGATGACGCAACAGCAAACGATGGGGGATAGGAGACGGGCCGAATGGCGTGTGGCGAGCAACGATCGCATGGGCGGCGAGCAACGAACGAGCGAATAGCCGAATGCTGAGCGCTCGAGCGACGAGCGGCGTGCAGCAAGTCCAAGGACGATTCAGCGGACAAGACTGAGGACAAGACTGAGGACAAGACTGAGGATGACTGAGAATAAGACAGAGGTCGCAGCAGGAAAGAGGGCAGGGCATGGCAAGACGACGGCAACCGCGGTATTGCTTGGCTAGACCTACAAGTTGTCGAAGTGTGGCACGCTCCAAATCCGTCGCCCCGCGCTAACAACGCTTACTCATCCACCCCGGCGGCGCGCGTCCCGCATTTCGTCTTATGTACCGCATTCACGAGCCAAGCCGACGCCGCGCTTCCCCCGTCTCTCCGTCCGTTTGGGGTACTGACTCGTCTTCAGCTGGTAGAACCTCGAGGCGAGCCGCTTATTCGCGCTAACTGGTATCGAGTCCCGTTTCCGACGCGACTTGCAGCCGTATCGATACTGCTTGCGGAAGACTTTCACGTCTGCTCATGCCTTCGTTTCCTTCCTTGATCTCGATGATTAGAGCGTTTCAGGTGGGAGAGATCTGGGGGGAGGCATCTGCTCTCGTACCAGTCTCCATAGCCGAGGAATATTCACTCCATGCCACGATAGACTTGAGCAGTGATGATGATGATGAGTCATCGGTCGTGTGCGACCCTATCGGATGATGGCCCGTTCGCCGTCCACCCCGATCCCGGTCAGCGCGTGGTAACTCCCCCTGCCCCCGCCTGGCCTGTCACCGCTTGAAAGATATAAGGAAAGACAAATGAAATCGCCCCCATCCCTTACTCCTCCCCTCTCCCAGCTCGTCTCCGTCCTCGCTCCTCCGCGAACAAGTCCCGGATCTTGAAGAGGTCCGTCCCCTTCCCATCTCCCTTCGCACCTCCGCCCACGGGGTCTTCTGTTGCGGTTTCGCGGCCGTGGGCGGTAAAGGCGGCTGAATGAGTGAAGTGGTCATTTCGAGTGATAGCTTGTGGATTGAGCGGACGGGCCGCGTCTTGTGGTCCAGGAGGGGGAGCAGGAGGGGAAAGCAGCACTGATCGGGCCTTCGGTTTTGCGGTTCACTCCCGTGGCTTCGATTTGGGATGTAGCAGATGGGGGTAAAGAGTTCAGCTGGCATGCTCGAGACAACTCTAGATGCTATCTAGGTACACCATTTCGTGCCACCGGCCACTACGCCGCCCAAAAACAACGCCCGTTCCCTACTCGAAGCAGCCACTCGTGCCGCCGCGAGACACTGCCACTGCACTGGGCTCGTACTCGCTCATGGATGTGCACTCGTGGGCTTAGTAAGCACATCATGCAGGCTCGAGTCCATCCCGATCAGGGCGTCATGAGTGAGAAAGCGGAGGGCTGGTTGTTTCCACAGCGACACCCTTTGGAGACCCGAATGGCGCGCCCGCAGCCCTCTATACCGGAGAGTTTATGAGGAGATTTCAGAAAGGAGGCAACGGAGGCGGGATTCATATACACTCACTCGGAAGTTCCTTAGGGCCGGCGTGGGGGTGTGGGGGACGCATGCAGCATCCGGATAAAGAAGGGGTATCGTACGGAAGCTCGGAGCACAGTATACTTCTAATCTGTTGGAGCATCGTGCTCCCGATTTTATATCAGCTCCCATACTTCCGGTGTAAGACGGAACCCTGGAAAGAATCATAAACTGTTTGCGAGACATACAGGGGGGAATGGAGGCCACAAACTTCCATATTGCGGCAATCCCACTAGTACCCAGTAACAGCGAGTGATGATATATGAACAGAAGGTGGGATAACTGTTTGGCTCTTTGCTATGTGTAAACAACCCAAATAAGAGAATACATTACCCGTTAACGTATTGCAGTACTGTAGCATGCTTCCGTCAGACGGCCATCGATCATTTGGCCGGGGCCGTGCTACCATATCAATTATTCCAGTGTTATGATTGCACTCTTCAATCGTTTCCACGAACTCAACTCTAGATAAAGATAGGAAAGGCTTATAGAGAGTACGAAGACCTCTCAACGCTGGGTCGAAAAGTTGGCTGGCTGGAAGTAGAGACAGGCTCGCGTTTGTCTTTGCCAATCATGATTGGTTTCAACTTTCAACTCGAGTTAGTGTGGGTTGCTGTCGAGGGAGAGATTATTCTCCTTACAGCTCTTCATTTTTCTCGTGTACCGCATGGAGTCGTGATCGAGAGAGACAAAACTCTGTTGTTCCTCGGTTTTGCTGAGGTTCTCGTCGGTTGTCATTGGTGACGGAAATAAGATGAGGAATTATTATGTGAAGATCCACCGGATTAAGTGGGAAAGAAACGTTCAGATTGTTCTGGGTTGGCGAAGAGCGTGGCGCAGGCAGCGACCGTCGTTGGAAGCCTACATGCGGCGTCATTGTGGGTATGGGCCGGGCCCCCATCCAGTTCGCCCGGGGAGGTTCCCTATGGTGGAAACTTCTGAACTGCTCAGGCATGAGGAGGGGAGGATAATCTTGTTGTCGTAGGCTATGTGCGGCAGCGGCAGAGTCACGGCGCCGATCCCCCAGAAATGGAGCCACCTCCACGACGAAGTTCCGCAATACCACAGATCTTCAATTTCGGGCTCGTCTGCGAGTGAAGCGTAGAGTGTGGCAGACTATTCCGGGAAGTTTCGCGACACTTTCCTCCACAAATACAGCAAGTTGTCGAGTCACATTAATAGGAGAGAACGAGATCCTCATGTCTTGTTAGGCAGCTTTCCCAGTGCCGTCGTTTTTCCAAGTCCGTTGCTTCCGTAGGGCCGATCCCCGTACTCGCGGTATGTTTCAGGAGATCGTGGGTGGAGTGGTGGTGTTTATGCTCCTCCCCGTACGACCGATGATACAGCATCACCACCTATACCGGGATGGCATTCACGTTGGTCTGCTCGATCTGGGAACCTGGGAATCAGCCGGAATGCCGGCGAATTGTGACTGAAGCGTCATCGGGATCGAAGAGTGGTCGACGTCGGGTTCGCTCGAGGTGTTCAAACTCCGAATATCGTCGCTCAACATGCAGAACTGTTTGCCAACCGCTTCACGCACTGCAAACTTCTCCTCTGGCTCGCCGCGAAATCGGGATCTGTCGTTCCAGTGCCATCCCCTCTCTCCACGCCGGATGGTGGGCTGTTTCCACTTGGCCATGCTCAGGCACAGCTGGCAGCCCCAATCATCACCTTTCAGCCCGAAACAGCGTTGTAGAGTTATGGTGTGTGAGGCCTAAAGTGGACGGTGAGGTCGAGCCGATGAGCCCTGTTGAAGACACTGCATATTCGTTTGTCTCATCCGTCTTCTTCTCTACTCTGCCTTTTAAACCTCTTCCTCCCCTCTTCCTCCATACATACCCGCTCCGACATCACTCACTCGCTTCGACCCCACCAACCACAAACCGCCTCCGCTACCTTCCTCTCTCATCTCATCCTCCATCTTCCTGCTTTGACTCTTCCAACCATTTTACCCTCTCCACTATCTTCAACCCCCATAACCCCGCTAAGTCAGCTTCCCAGCTCTTCATCCTGTGATCACTCACTTCGGTCAAGTACCAAGTAAGTCTTCTTTTCTTTTTACCAGTCGCACGCAAAGACAAGATACTTCCTCCTTGCTCCTCGTCCATCCCCACCATCATCCTCACCCTCATCCTCGCCGTCAGCGCCGACAGCTATCGTCTCGTCTCCTTCCTCCAGCACCGCCGCGGCTAACTCCCGCCTCCTTCAGCTCTTCCGATTGTGTTGGAGCTTCCCTCGAATAACAAGAAGTGTTCTCACACATCTGTAAGTAAACACCATCACTGCTCTCGTTCCACTTGCCCGGACGCTCTCCCGCGCGCCAGCTGGCCGGCCAGCCCACCTCAACCCCTACCCCCATCCCTCCGTGCGCTGCAAAGCCACTTGCCTGTCGTTGCTACCGTTGCTGCGTTGCTGTGTTGCTTTCACCAGCCTCCCAGTCTCCCCTTGCTCGCGCTCTCTTCCTCCTTCACGCTCTCGCATCGCTCCTTAATTTGCATTCCCCCACGACTCAGCACGACAAAACAACTGGCCTTTTACCTACTCTCCCTTCTCGCCCCACACGTCCAACTACGAGCGCGCTGTCGGATTTTACCCTTTCCCGCTGCCTCCGCTAACAAGCAGGGGTGCTCACCCTCACAGACAGATGGACGGTTCGGATCCTCCTCCTCTCCCATTACATACTACGTCGTCGCCTCCCATGTTCAATAACCCGTTCGAGGGTATTCCGATCGGCCTGCAACCATCCACCTCGGATGCGGCCTCGACGACCACCCTTGCAACCACCACTGCGTCCTCCCCCGCCGAGGACGACAACGTTAGCTCCCTGCGCACAACTCCGGAGGTTGTGAAGGGTACTACTCTCAAGAAGTTGCGGAATGTGCTCGGATCACACGCCTCGAAGAAAATTGATGTGGGGGCAGCCGAGATCGACGAGCAGACGACTGGTACGGTGGTCGCGACGAACGATCAGCAAGCGATCTCAACAACGCGTCGCCGCAGTCAGCGAATTAAAAGCAACATCCTCACGACCACGACGACGACCTCGATCCGGACCGCCGCTACCATTACCGCCGTCGCGATTCCTAAAAAGAAGTCCCCGCGTGCCCTTTCCACCACTCCCGCGCAGTCCCTTCCTTTTCCGGACCCGGAGACCCCCGCCGAGAATGACGGTCCGCCAAGTAAGACGCGTGCGCTGCGCTCCACGGTGAAGAATCCGGCTACCCAGAAGCCAGAGGCGATAATTGAACCCCCGCGCAGAGCTAGCACGCGAGTGTCCGCGCTCAACGCCACTGCCGCCATTACCACCATCGTCGCTCCGAAGACCCGGCCGGCCAAGCGGGTCCGCGAGAGTGAGACCGCGGATGCCGAGACTGCCGACGCCGAGAAGGAGGGTGCAAGCAAGAAGGCCAAGTCGGAGGTGGAGGAGGCGGAGGGGCCCTCTGCCAAGTTGGCGGAAAAGAAGCCCTCCCAGCAGGCGTCCGCGCCCGCCGGTGCAGCGCCGGCGCCTCCGTCAAAGCGTAAGAAGGTCTGGATAAGCCAGGGCCTATACGTTGGACAGGAAAACGACGGTGCCAGTCTCAATTTGAGGCCCTCGTCAAAGAAGGGACGGGCGAAGAAGGAGCATCGGCCGAATGCCCTACCTTTGCCAATGTTTCGGGGAAAGGACATCATGGATACCTCCAGGGACTTCAAGCTGCCGTTCTCTGTATTTGCACCGAGCGCGGTCAAATGCCCGGCTCCTCCGGTCTGGAGGAAGCTGAGTCATAGTAAGTTCCCGTTCCTCTGCCCCTCACCACAATGGTTTGCGATTGAGACTGACGCTTTTGTAGACCAGTTGATCGGCGACGCAAAGTATATCTGGAAGAAGGAGGGATCATCCAATGTTAAGTGTGTCTGCACCGAAGATTGTAGCGAAAGCTGCTTGAACAGATGCACCTGGGTCGAATGTACCGATTCCAATTGTGACCTCGGGCGCAATTGCAGCAACAGGCCGTTTGCCGATCTAATGGATCGTGTCAAATCGGGCAAGGAGTTTGGTGTCGGCGTGGAAGTCGCACAGACTACCAGTTGCGGATACGGCCTTCGGGCGCTGAGGTCCTTCGAGCCAAACCAGATTATTGTCGAGTACTCGGGGGAGATCATCACGCAGGAAGAGAGTGAGCGCAGGTTGGAGGAGGTGTACAACAACGACACAGTAAACCCCCCTTGCAGATGTTTCTTCCGATCACTTGACTAATGTATCTTTAGAATTATTATTTGATGTTGTTTGACCAGAACATGATTCTGGATGCCACCAGAGGGTCCATGGCTCGTTTTGTGAACCGTAAGTTTCCACCTGATGTGCGATATCCGCTGGAGGGTCAGCATTGATGAGTTGTCTATTTTTAGATTCATGCGATCCCAACTGTACAATGGAGAAGTGGTAAGCTGCTCCCCAGGTCATTTCGCATTGCCTATGACTAACAGGTTACCTCAGGGTTGTCGGTGGACAACCTAGAATGGCTCTCTTTGCGGGCAGTAAGGGAGTCGAAGCTGGAGACGATCTCACTTACGATTACAACTTCACGTGAGCACGAGTGATATTCAATGATGTAAACAGCTCGCTGACAAGGTTGCAGGTGGTTTAAAGGTGTCACGCAGTGCCTGTGCAAATGCGGATCCGACAATTGCCGCGGTGTCCTGGGCAAGCGTAGTGATAGGGTCGGTATCCCTCCGGCGAAGAAAGAAAAGCCGGCGCAGAAGCAGGTCGCACCGAAGAAGGTTGCACCGAAGAAGCAGATTGCTGTGACGGAGAAGCCTCGGACGTCGGTTGTCCAGCCCGTCAAGAAGGGGCGCAAGCCTCCGTTTCCAAGAAGACCCCCTACGCCCCCCCCGGCCAAGGCAGAACCTGAGGCCGTTGAGTCCTCCGACTCGGACGATGATTCCGAGGTTTCAGTTCTGGATGTTCCCGAACCCCCCAAGAAGGCGGCGGAGACTCCGGTAGTCAGGACGACGCGTACGAGATCGCGGATCATTCGCACCTACAAGGTGAACAAGACGATCGCGAAGCCGAGCACTCCTCGCTCGGTTACGAGTGAGTCTGCTGCCGCGGCCGCCCTCGAGGAGGCGCTGGCAGAAGCAACCGCGGCAAAGGAGAATAAAAAGACTTCTCGCAAGCTTACCGAGAGTGTCACCGCCGCCGCCATTACAGCCTGAATGAGTACACGAACGAGCGCTGCTTCTGTGCCAGAATGAGTACGATGGCTCTAATTTTTTTTTTTTACCCACCAGCATTCACGGATGGGATCGGGTGCATTTACCTGTGGATTTTCTTTTTCTTTTTTTTTTGTCCCCGCGGGGTTTCTTCTGCAGCGATTAGTGTTTGGGGGCGAGAATGAGATTTACTGTTTTGTTTGTTTTCTTGTCTTCCATTTTTCTTCTTCCATTTTCCTTGCGTTTTCTGGGAATACTATAGGGTTGCTCTTCTTTCATTTTCCATAGTTGTACGTCATTTTCATCCCTTTTTATTCGTTGGGATTCTGGGACTTCAAGGCTTTCTGTGTACTATAGTTTACCCTCGAGATGTACATTTCTTGCATGTACGGCACGTAAGTAGGTCAGTGGCAATCACACTGCTATCTTGCGTTCGCCGCGAGATGGTTGGAGACGCATCCGTGAGTGATATTGGGTGACTGTGGATGTGAGGTTTCAGCGATCGGAGAAGACTCGTTTCCTGTCGGTGTTTCGTATTACATGGACAACAGTAACTCCGCATATACCATGGATGTATCCAGACGTGGCGTAGTAGATAGGTCAAATCTAGCATTGAAGCTAAGAGGAGGGAATATGCCTCGCTTATATGCTCTTTTTAGTCGCACGGATCTGGAAGTCGCCAACGAAACAAACCACCTCCCCATCGTCGCCAACTCCTTTCATCGATCGACATTTGTCTGCTCTACGAACTATCCGAACACCCCGCCCCTCGCCTGATGCCTCGCGCCATCATTCGGCACTTACTACCTCGATGACTTCGCCTCGTCATTCTCAAAACGTGCGGACGCCGATCTCGCCGACATCCTCTTCAGGAGGTGGACTCCCGCTCTCGATTCACGATGAAGGCCACCACCTTCGCAGTCACCGGCACGGCGCCAACACACGCAGCGTGATTTCCTCACGGACGACCGACATCAGCGACAGCGCATCCGACATCATGGGGCTCGCCGAAGCTCAGCAATCACAGTCGCAAGCAGTTCCTCAAGTTTCTCCTCGGTCATCCGCCCGGGGTGGTCCATCGCACACCACCCGTACGTCGGTCGCCGACATGATGGATTCCTTTTCGACGCGCCCGAGCACTGCCATGTCGAACACGACGTCCACGACGCACAGGAACTGGCCGAGCATTTCCGGCGGCAACAGAGGTCTACCCTCGTCGGTTGCGGGTGGGAGTACGAGAGGCAGACCCGATTCATCTGCTTCGCGCACACATGCACCTGGTGTTGCGAATCAGGCATTCTATCGGCCCATGAGCTCAGCGAAGCTGCAGGCACAGAGGGGCAGAGTTACGGAAGAGTTCGAGGAGGAGCAGAACAGAATCAGAAGTTTCGCGAAGCCCGCAACCTATTCGCCTTCCCCACAGCTCCCGACAAATATACCGATCGTCCACCACCACAGCAGCAACTCAGTGCGTATTGGGGAACAACACCCAAGAGAAGTTTCGGTGTCGTCCACGGTTGAGCAGACACTTCGCACTGCGCCATCACTCAACTCGACTTCTCCTCTCCACGAAGAAACTCGACAGATCGTCGGCGAAGATAATTCGGTGCGGAATGTGAACGTTAGACGCATGCCCCAAAATCGGAATTCATCCTCTCGCGGTGGCAATTCGAGCAACGGATCCACGGCGACAGCACAGCAGCAACCGCCAAACCTCGGAAAGAATCACGAGTATTTCCCCGGCAATATGCGGTTTTGCTTTGGCGGTCGATGGCAGACAGCGCGAGACTTTCCTATGAATATTCTCACCGGAATCCTCGTCAGCTTACCGGCAGCTTTGTTCTTTGGATATTCGTACGTCTCCTTGCCGGCCTGTTTATGCTTACGGCTAGCTGATGGTTATGCCTTTTTAGTGCGGATTTTCTATGGCACAACGTCTCGCCCGCACTTCCAATCACCTTCGCGTACCTTTTCGCGCTCACCATGATGTCCTTCATCAAGGCTGCGGTTTCGGACCCCGGAGTAAGCACCCGCTCCATCCGATCGGATCGCTGGCAAGGCTTTCTCACCCCTAACCCACTGCGACACAGATCTATCCTCGAAACCTACATCCTCAGGACACTGCCCCTCACCCTGAGGATGACCTTTTGGCTGTGCCCCCACTGAATTCGTGGGCTTTAATCCGACCGATGGGCAACAACTCTCTGCACCTAGAAGTCCCGATCAAGTACTGCCGCACTTGCAACATCTGGCGGCCCCCACGCTGCCACCACTGCAAAGTGTGTGACTCATGCATCGAGACGCAAGATCACCACTGCGTCTGGCTCAACAACTGCGTTGGACGTCGAAACTACCGTTACTTCTTCGTCTTCATCACCGCTGCCACCCTCCTAGCACTCTACCTCGTCGTGCTGAGCCTAGTTCACCTGCTCAAACTCCAGATTCCCTTCTCCGACGCGATTGCCAGCAGGAAGGTCCCCTTTGCCATGGTGATCTATGGTGCCATCGCCGCCCCTTATCCGGCGGCCCTGTGCGGCTACCACTTGTTTCTCATGGCGCGCGGAGAAACGACAAGAGAATACCTCCACGGTCACAAGTTCGTCCGCTCGGAGCGTCACAGACCGTTCTCCCAAGGATCCTGGTGGCGCAACTTCGTGGTCGCCTTGTGTCGCCCCCGCCCCCCCACATACGTCGAGCTTAAGCGGCAGTACACCCGCGGCGATACTCGGTTCTCGGGCCGCCGCATGAAAGAAGTTCGTCGGGAGCAGTGGACTCAAGAGAACGAAGCCGTGGCCCAAAGCAGAAGTGCTGCCGGAGAGATGAGCATACGTGCCGACGGAGGAGAGGGCCGACAGGAGGTTGGACCGGCTGGTAGGGCACTCGCCAGTTAGATGCCACCTTCGATATGTAGTCCCCTTTTTTTTTCCCCTGCTACCACCCACCGTTGTATTCCTTTGCTCTCTTTTGCTTTTCGGGGGCGATGGAGTTTTTTTTTTCGTTCTCGTTTCACTTTTGTAGGCTGGCTGGGAGCAAAATCATCCGTCGACGTTTCCTCCTCCTGTTTCTGTGTAATAGCTGCCCTTCTTGATTTCCCTTCTGCTGCCCCTTACACTGCGTTGTTTTTCTACTACTCGATATTATTACCTTTTTTTTTTCTAACTTGACTCTATAGTGGTGCATTCCATTCGAGGCGGGGAAAAGCGTCTGTCATTTTTCCTTTTCTTGGTATTTTGTACTGTAGTTGCCCATTCGGCGAGGGAGAGGGAGAAGGTGGTTACGTCATCAGACTTATAGACCTGAGTACCGAATTTCCATCGAGATATAAATGGGAGTTTCCGGCCAACAGTGATGAGTAGACGGTCTACTTCGTGGTACGGCCAGCTTCGGCGTATTAGATACCACCTCCCTTGTTTGCTCGACGATGCGATACAGATCCGTTGGACTGCCGATCTCAATCACCGCTCTTGCTCGTGCATCTCCGCATACATATCTTCCAGGCGTCTACATAACATCACGACTCCGTTTTTACCTACCGGTGGTCGGTGAAGATACGTACATATGTACAGAGACCTCGAGGCGTGGAATGACGATTCTCCGATGCAAACCTGGGCGGGAAGGATGATGTGAGATCCAAAGCCCGCTCCGTCAGTCCACGCCCAGGTATAGGTTCCCCGCCGGCCTGCTACGTACAGTATTGGCAGACGCGAGCAAGCAGGTGACGTGACCTGTTCTTTGTTCCCCCTCCATCCGCACGTTCTAGTCTTAACTAACAGGCTTATAGACGCGAAATAAAATTGATGTCCCTCCCCCTCAACTACACGTGCATGCTGTCACCGCTAGCGCTGGTCTAGAATGATATGCCTAAGTACAGGATTGTAGCACACTTCCTTATCTTAACATCAACGAGCTGCCTTCACGCAGACTGCGGACGGAAAACTGACGTGTAGATATATATATATATATATCGCAATGATATATAGGTCGCACGCGATCAACGACAAATGAAAAAAAAACAATCCCCCACCTTATCATTGTACAACGGCGCTTTGTATATAGCGCTGAGATCTCAGCGACACGAGTAAATGTAGGTTACGTATGTCACACCCCCTCTTTCTCCTTCGCTCCATCGCTGGAAAATAATCCTCAGTCGCCAAACTAACACCCTCCGTCGAACCACCTATATATTGCCACTAAATAATCGAAACACATTGCCTGCCAATCGCTGCCACGTCGTAACGATGCAGTCAAACGTCTCGAGTGTTGGCGAGTAGGTACTTGTGTACAATATTTACTGCGCTAGTAGGTGCTCACCTGTGTTTCAATCGTTAGCTAACATTGAACAGGTCCTATTGGGATCAGCAATGAGCCATGGCTCCACCGCTTCATCCCGCACAAGCCAGGCCGGAAAGATACCTTTCGAGATAGAGTTCGTGATCGCGATGGGAAGTGTGTTATTTCTAGCGCCGTGAATAAGAGTGTTTGTCGTGGACATCGGATAAGTTTCGGGCAGCGCACATCTTTCCGCGAGAAAGAAAGCCTCTGGATTCGGTACGATTACGATCGTTATGTTACAGTCATGGACGACACTACTGGAGTCTCAAAGATCAACTCGCTGCAATAGCTCCTGAGACGGAATTTTTTCGGCAATCGGTTCTTGCAAATACCTATGAGAGGTGCAGGGGAACCGATTTTCGAGCAAGATTCCCCCCACCGGGACGGATATGATGGGAGAGATCCTTGAAGGGCGACATGCGGCGGAAGGATTGGAAGTGGAGTTTGCGTCTAGAGAGGTTTCGTGTGAGGATCGTTACGTTTTTTGGGGGGAGTGCATGAGATCGAAGAAAGAGAGGATTTGTATCACTGATAGATAGGACAATTTTCTGATTAGCCGCCGGGGCCCCGCACGAGTGCCGGCCGCGCCACAACAGGGGCTGGAGAGCCGCAATAACACCACGGTGGCGGCACTGTCATATTTGCTATTACTTCCTCTATTTGCTTACTCCTTATACTCTCGCGACGCTGTATTTACCCTCTGTCTGTATTCACATAACTACTACTTTTACTCTCCTTATCTACTGCGGCGAGGCTGTACTGCTGGTGTTGGTTGTCGGCGTGTTGGTGTGGCGCGGCTGGCAGTTTAAACTCATGCTGGCCAGTAGATTTCCACCACGGTCGCAACGCACCATCCCCACAAACCAATCGAAACACAACGCCAATCGCTCTCTCGGCCGCAACGTGCGCTTCTTCGATGCCAGGGTCGCTGATATCGCTGAGGGCGGACTCCTCCAGAATGGCTCTGTCACGGAAGCGAATTTTCTGGACTATCTCCGGATCCTACTCGTCGCAAAAACCCCTCTAGGTGTTCGAGAGAGAACGTCAGGCCACATCGTAATGATGACAGACAACCGTCTCGAATGTGGAGAGTCGGTACAATATTCACTGCGCTAGTAGGTGCTCACTTGGCGTTGAGATCAACGATGAGCGATGGATCACCGCCTCGTCTCGCGCAAGAAAGGCTGGGAAGATGCCTTTCGGGATGGAGTCCGTGCTCGCGATGGGGAAGTGTGTTATTTCCAGCGTCGTGAATAAGAGTGTTTCGAAGCAGCGCACATCTTTCCGCAAGACAAAGAAAGCCTCTGGATTCGGTGCGATTACGATCGGTAATGCTACAGACACCGACGACGCTGCTGCAGTCTCAAAGATCAGCTCGGTACAAAATGGGCTTGTTCTTCGGTACCCAACAGCTGTTTGGCTAGTACCTTCTTTCGGCGAATCTGGATGTGAGTAATAGATATATCCATACCGAGCGAATCTATTCTCGCACCGATCCGAGTCTAGATAGGGTAACTACAAAGTCGTGGCGTTTGATGACGATAGGCTCGGCTTGGACGGTAGAACTGTCGATTTCGTCTGTTGCGATCCTGCGAATCCGCACCGTGTGACCGAGCAGCTCCTGAGATGGTTTCGGCAATCGATTTCCTGCAAAATACGAGAGGTGCAGGGAATTGATTTTTGAGCATGATTTTCCACTGGGGACGGATGTGATGCGAGAGATCCGCGAAGGGCCACACACGGCGGAAAGGTCGGGAGAAAATGGAGATTGATTGCATCCAGGTGGAGAGGATTCGTGTGAGAGTTGTGAGTATTTAACGAGGAATAATAAAGAGATGGTGTGATAGTCTCGAACCGTGGTTTGCAGGGGGGGGAAGCACGTACAGACTATCGACATATAAGTGTTCTGGAATTCCCGCCGAGCGAGCATTGGAAAGGCAAGCGAGAAACAGCTCTTGTTCTGCGTGCCTTCCCGAAGGGGGTTCGACAGGTGGGGCGGGTTTAGATACAGGCGTGAGAAGAGGGGCGTTTCTCGCAGGGGTCGGCGTGATGCTTGTGTGTGCCTGTCCGGCGGTGCGGCGAATATAGTGAAGGAAGTGAGTGCAGCGTACAACGGTTGCAGGGCGGGCGGTGGAACGACGTATGGCCGGCTCGCTGGCTGGGAGGCCGGGCGAGCAGGGTTTGGCGGTGAGCAAGAGGGGCGCGCGCGAGCTGGAGTTTCGGCACGTTAGAGATTCACGATGGTGGGGCATTCGGGCTGGGGATCCGGGCGACTGCGGCTCTGATCACGGCAACGACCGCACGAGGCAGGCAAGCGAAGGGCGAAATGCGAACGGAGGTGACGAGATGCATCGAGTGCATCCTCGCACCTATGCAGGCGTCCTTCGGCCCTGGGTCGTAGAGTAGACGTAGACAGTCTGGATGCAGATGTCTCCGCCGCAGGGACAAAGGTCGGTGCGCCAGACTGCAGCCGTGAAACCGCCCCCTGTCGCGCTGTGCGGACGAACGGCAGCAAGGCAGGTGCTCCGTCTCCCCTCGCGATCTTGCGCCGCTTCCGTCTCCTCCGGCGAAGAGGATTGAGTGTCTGCCGGGAAGGACCCGGCCCTGAAGTCTGCCCCGCCCGGCCCAGTCACTCGCGAGCGCCCCCGCCCTTCCATTCCCATTCGTTGCGCGTCCTGTCCTCGCTGCTCCCTTCGACTCGCGGTTCTCTTCACTGCTGCGATCCCCAAAAAAGAAACACGAGCAAGCTACCGAAATCGATATCGTCACGCTTGCGCGAGCCGATCACTCACTCGCCCCACCGGTCAGCCACAGCCCCCTTTCAATATTCACAGATTGGCTCACTCACCCAGCACCCGGCAGGCTTCACAGGCAACCAGCAAGTGCGTGGTGGTGACCGTGGCCTGGTCAGCCGTTCGTTCGGCCGCCGGTTCAAGCGCGCTGCTAGGCTCTCTCGGTTATATTGACGGAAGGGAGAAGTCCAGTGCCATTCCGTCTCTCCTCCCTTTCCTCTTCTTTCCCTCTTCCCTTTCTTCTTTCTCCATTCCACTTGTCCCCGCCGTCGACTGGCTGGCTGTCACTCTTTTTCCTTTCCTTCCGTTCGCCATCGACCGACCGTTTGTGGTCCTCGGCCTGGTGAGGATATGCTCCAGTGCCGTCGTCGTCGACAATAATCTCACTCTCTCGAATCGTTCCACGTTCGGCTTCTGTAGACGGATACGTACACACGACGCTCTTTTTTTTTTCCCTCTACTCATCTCTGGCTCGATCTGTGTCGTGTCCTGTCCCTCCGGGTCCCCTTCTTCTTCTTCTTCTTCTTTTTCTTGTTCTTTCCGTTCCTGTTTGCTGCCAATCACTCGTTCCTGGCAGCGATAACAAATAGCAACCAGTCGTCCACGCACTACGGCCCATTTTCAGCAAGCTTGAGCATACTTCCAGTCGTCTCTGTCGTCTCCGGTCGGTCCAGCAGGAGAAGAAAAAAAGAAAGAGAAAATTAAAATTAAAGAGTGCTTTCTGCCCCCTCGGAATCGACACCTCCGTTTCACGGAGACGTCAACGATTGCAGCCGCCGAGCGGTTACGGGCTACACACAACAGGAACCCAGCATCCCAGCTAGCCAACGTACTGCACTCGTACTCTGCTCCACGAATCCCCGGTGAGCGACGGTGATTGAACGGAAATACATCACACACCCCAGGCAGGCCTGTTAGCTGCGCGCCACGTTTGTGGGGAGGAGCAAGAAGAAAGGGAGAAGGAACTCCAAGGACCCGAGGAAGAGCGGCAGGAAGGAAGGAAGCACAATGAGCGCACAAGGTGCAACGGGGTATGGCGGTGGAAGCGGCGGCGGCGGCGGGGTGTATGGATATGCCATTCCCGAGCCTCCGCCAGGTCACCAGCAGGGCAGACGTGGAGGCGGCAGCAGTGCGAATGGGTATGGATATGGATATGGGAATGACAGTGGTGGGGCTGTTGGAGGACATGAACGTGTGTCGAGGAACTTTGCCTACCCACTACGACCAGCCCTTCCGGTACGCCCGCAGAATCGCTGGCAAGAGCAGCAACACGCTGGAGCTGGCTATTCCGGTGGAGGCGGTGGAGAATACCCTGGGTACCGGGCTCCGTTGCCTCACCAGCAGCCTCAGTATCAGCGCCGACAGCAACAGCCACACCAACCCATGTCGCAGGACAGTTCTCGGATTTACGCTCGTAGAAATCCCGGGTCAGCAGCGACCCCGCAGAGACAGCGTGAAACGAATCCTTCTCAGTCCGCTGCGGCTGCTTATCGATCGAATCCTAGTGGACAGCAGCAGCACCAGCAGCAGAGAACACAGCCTCGCTACTCGACCGACCAGCAGCAGCACCGGCAGGGACGAGGGGAGTCCACGTCAGGCCGTCCTTCCATGCAGAGCGACAGGTCTATATACATAGGCTTTGACCCGTCGTACGACTTCGGTACCGGCGCTGGGGGTGCTGGCAATGACACCCTCGGCGTGACCCCGCGGTTTCCCAATCCAACCCCGAGCCAGCTACAGCCGCAGCGAAGTCCAGCCAACACCGTCCCGCAGCCTCCTCCCGCTATCCCGCCACAGTCTTCATCTCGTCGCACGGCCGCTTCTTCGTTCTATTCGCAGCAAACAGCCATGCAGGTGTCGCCGTTGCCCGAGGAAGCTGGCCCATCCCGACACGATTCGTACGCCTCCAGTGCGGCCATCCCGTCGTTCTGGGAGCCGGATGAGGAGGACTCGTTCCCCGCCGACGACCAGGACTGTCGCAGTCACCCAGATACTGCGCTGCCGATCCAATCCGACGAGCAGGATGCCGGTTCGTCGCTGGTTCGCCAGGCTAGCGTGGGAAAGCGACACAAGCCAACCGTGACGGAGATAAAGAGTCCCGAGCGGTCCAGAAGCCGTGCGGGGGCCACCGCCGCTGCCAGCGCTGGATCTGCGACGAGAACGTACCCTCCTCCCAAGATAACGATGTCGTCCGGTTCAGGAATGCCGCCGAGAGTGTCGTCGACGGGCTCGATCGCGACTTCATCGCCGCTCTCGCAACCGCCTCTGGCTGCGGACCGCAACTATTCCCCGTCGCCCCGCTCGCCGTCCGAAGCGACGAGATCTCTATCGGCGGCCGAGGCGAAGGAACTGGGACTGCCTGCATTTCCGCCTCCTCCGCCGATCCCCCCCACGGTAGCGCGCAGGGGCTCCCAGGCCGGTCCGAGCAGCAGCCTAATACCCGGCAGACGTGCGCCGCCAATGTTGAACATGGACGCGGTGAGGGATGCGGAAGCGAGGGGTAGTTTGACTAGTTTGCCTGATCTCATTCGGAGGGCTACAAAGTTGGCGGCCGTGTTGGAAACGGAACGGCCAGGCAGCACGGCGTGGGGCAGAAGTGGCAGCTTATTTGGATTCAACACCGAGTCATCGACGAGTATGTCGCCCGTGACGGAGCGGAGCATATGGGCTAACGTGATGCAGACCGCAGCCGTGACCGAGACACCGACTCGATTTCCGATATCCTCGCGGCCTTTCCTCCTCCAGCACTCGGCGGCCCTCAAACCTTACCGCAGAGAATGTCGCAATGGCCCGCATCCGGGGCTGGCGGTGACAACGGCTCCCTGCGACCAGTGACGAACGACCGTCGCATCTGCGGACTACCCCTCTGGGCCTTCATCATCCTCGTGATCCTCGGGCTGGTCGTGATCACCGCGGCCGTGGTGGTGCCGCTTCAGCTGGTCAACCTCTCCAAGACGCGCAACGACAGCAGCAACGCCAACATCCTCGCGCGCTGCAGAGATAGCAACCCGTGCCGCAACGGCGGCGAAAACATCGCCAACAGCGGCTTCTGCAGCTGCATTTGCACCAACGGCTTCATCGGCGCATCGTGCGAGACCAAGGGCGAAGACTTGAGCTGCACCAGCTTCGATTTTGCGGACCAGGGCGGCGTCGAGGGGATCAAGAATGCGACGGTCGGCTCGGCCCTGCCAAGACTGTTCACTAAGTCGCAGGCGGCGTACGACATCGCGCTGGATCCCTCCTTGCTTCTCGGCGCCTTCAGCAAGGGCAACCTCTCCTGCACGCTACAGAACGCGCTAGTCAGCTTCAACGGCCGCACCGAGCCCACGCCGACGGCGACGCGGCGACGGCGGCGCCAGCTCGTCACGGACACGTCGCTACCGGTGGTTCCCACTCTGGCCGGCACTCCCGCACCCAGCGTGACGGCATCCCTCGAAGAGGCGCTGGACCAAGACGTGGTCGACTTTGCGCGCGTCGGCGTGCTCTACCTGGCGCAGACGGAGGACATCGCGACGGCCAAATCCGCGCGCGAAGCGCTCGACGAAGAGTTTCGACATGGCAGGGATTCCGGAAACGTTTCCACTGGCGACATCACGTTTCGGCTGGACGACAGGAGTGTCGTGCTGGACGATGGCAGTGTCGTCGGCGGTGGCTAAGGGGTGTGCATGATTTTTTTACTCTTCGTTTGGGAGCGATCTTTTTTCTTTCTTTCTTTGATTCTTGTGCTTGACATACCGTCTTCATCTTTTCCTTTTCTTCTTCCGACTGGTTGCGGGCTGGTGGGTACTTACTTGGGTACAAGGTATGTAGTCTAGTTACAGTGTTCTACGCGATGTGTCTCCTCTGGTAACCTTGTAGTTGGTTTTTTTTTCCATTCTTTTCTTTTCACTTTCTGGCGCCGGCGGTTGGTGTGTGGTGGAGGATTAATGCTGGCATCTGTTTTGCGGATCGATGAGGGGGGAAGCTTTGCATGTATTTTTTTTTCTCTCTAGATACGCCACGTGTGTCGACGAGGGCCGAGAAGGGGGACTCTGGCGAGGGCAGAACTCAAGTTTGAACCACGATAAGCACATGTGCACAAGCGCTTGGCAACGAAACTTCGCGACGGCGGGTGCGGGGAAGGCAGCGGGAGCCTAGACCACGCGGAGAGTATTGCACGAACGTGCGGCACAGGCACAGGCACAGGAACAAGAGCCGCACGTGGGCCGACGTTGGCGGGGACAACGGCCGGTGCTTGCGCACGTTCACACACACAAACAAGACGGCCGGCAGCCCTGCTGTTCCGACGCATGCACGGCATCCGGCGTGGAGAATTCTCTCTGCTCTGTGCTGCAGCCACTCGGCGCGCGTGGCGGACTGCAGTCTAGCGTGCCGTCCGTGTCTCCCGCCGACGCATGCCACAACTGCGGATTGGCGCGTCTGCCCCTTCTCCCTTCCCGGCCGTCATTTGGCTCCTCACACCCCGCGAATCACGGCGCGGACGACGGGCAAGAGGCTCCACTGCCTGCCGCCGTGTGACTTGCGGCGCGGCCACGCTCCCCTTCCCCCTTCCGTGTTTCTGCGCCGTAGCCAGTGCTCCGAGGCCGGCTGGCAGGCTCGCAACGGGATGATGGCTATCTCCGCCACCCTCGCGCCGTCCAGTAGGAGGTGTTTGCGGCCGGAGAGGGCGACCAGGGCCGCTGCGAGAGATGCGTTATTGCGTCAACCGCCGCCGCCTGCCGGGATTTCCTCCGACGGACGCTGACTGTCGAGCAGCGGGCACAGCGACAGCACGCGGCCGTGCCGCTCCACTGCCGTCTACGCAGAGCGCCCTCGACTCTGCAGCGGTGTGTCGAGTTTGCTCGGCCCCCCGCGAGTGGCGTATAAAGCGTCCGCTCGCCAACCGGCCGCCGGTCTGCCGTGGCAACCTCGCCTTCCCAGCGCCAGCAACGGGCTCGTGCTCGCTGCGGCTAGTTAGATTGCCATCGGACTGTCCATCTAACTAGGAGGGAGGCCTCTTCCCGCGAGACCGGGGCGTTGTGGATCGGTCACTTGCTGGTTGTAGTGAGACCTCCAGTGGCTAGGGATATGATGAAGTCTGAAGATCAAGATGTCTTTTCGACATGGCTCCGTCTTTGTTTCTGGCTCGCGAGCCGTGCTGGTATAAGGAGTGAGTGTCCGCGCATACCCCCCCCCCCCTTCCGTCGAAAGCTTGAGGTTGTACTATGCCAGTCGAACTTACGACGATTCGCAGCCCCTGTACTCCGGTCCTCTCCGTTTCTCCTCTCTCTCCGCTCATCGTCGTCGCCCATTGCCCTAGGAGCACCCAATGCGTTTCTGGAGAGTCCTCGCCCTCGCCCTCACCGGCAACGCCGTTTCCGCTGTCTTCCTGCCGCCCAGAGACGCCGATGCGAACGCCGGCGTCACGAGCGACGCCGCCCGTGCGGCGCTCATCAGGGAGGCGTTCATGCACTCGTGGGAAGGGTACAAGCAGTACGCCTGGGGCTATGACGAGCTGCTGTCCGTAAGCAATCGTGGCGGGAATTCGAGGCATGCTCCCCCACGTGGGTGATCGTCCGTGCGGTGGGAGATGGCTCGACTAACGGCGGTCGGGACTAGGAACGGCTGGGGCGCCTCCATTGCCGACGCACTGAGCACCGCCTGCCTCATGGAACTCGGCGAGGTCGTCGTCGAGGCTATGCAGTTCCTCGACCGGGTCGACTTCGGCACCACCGAGACCAAAGTCAGCTTGTTCGAGACCACGGTGAGGACGGCCACTGAAGGACATCGCGCGCATGCTGACACTGCGTGGGCAGATTCGGTATCTGGGCGGCATGTTGTCCGGGTACGATCTGCTGAAGGGCCCGTATGCCCATCTCGTGCCGGAGGTGTGTGGTGTTCCTCCCTCCCTCGCTCGGCGACCCGGAGCAGTGCGCTGACACCGGTGGCTGCGTAGAACCAGACACACCTCGTGGACAGACTGCTCGACCAGGCCGTGAGCTTGGCGGACCGCATGTCCTTCGCTTTCGACTCGCCCACGGGGATCCCATACAACAACCTCAACTTTGCGACCAACACCAGCGGCGACACCAGCAACGGCCTGGCCACGGCGGGGACCTTGGTGCTCGAGTGGACGCGGCTCTCGGACCTCACGGGCGATCCGAAATACGCCCGCCTGACACAGCGAGCGCAGGAGTACCTGCTGTACCCGGAGCCGGCCGCGGGCCAGCCGTTTCCGGGCATGCTGGGCACGAACATCGACATCGAGACGGGGCGGTTCCTGGACTCCTCGGGCGGCTGGTCCGGCGGCACCGACAGCTTCTACGAGTACCTGCTCAAGATGTGGATCTACTCGCCGAGCCGGTTCGGCGACTACGCCGAGCGCTGGCTCCTGGCGGCGCAGAGCACGGTCGACCACCTGCTGCAGCAGCCGCAGCGGGCCACGACTTTCGTCGCCGAGTACCGCGACGGCGGCGCGCTCGTCCAGGCCGAGGGTCACCTGACGTGCTTCATCGGCGGCAACCTTGCGCTCGGCGGCGCGCTGCTCTCGCGCCCGGAGATCCGAAGCGCCGGCCTGGACCTGACGCGGGGCTGCCGCGCGACCTACGCCGCCACGGCATCCGGCCTCGGCCCGGAGCGCTGGGCGTGGGGCAGTCCCTCGCCGCGGGCCCAGCACGCCTTCTCCAGCGCCAACGGCTGGTACCCGACCGCCACCGCCTACCACCTGCGCCCCGAGGTCGTCGAGAGCTACTACCACGCCCTCCTGCTCACCGGCGACCAGACGTACAAGCGCTGGGCCTGGGACGCCTTCGTCGCCATCGACGACGCCTGCCGCACCGACAGCGGCTACTCCTCCGTCGAGAACGTCATGCTGCCCGGCGGCGGCACCAAGACCGACTTCCAGGAGAGCTTCTGGTTCGCCGAGGTACTCAAGTACCTCTGGCTCGTCTTCGCCGAGAGCGAGGTCAGCGTGCGCGGCGACAGCGGCTGGGTCTTCAATACCGAGGCCCATCCGCTCCGGGTCACGGAGTAGCGCGAGCACTAACCGGATGGTAATGGGGGGGAGCTCTGGGTAATCTTTTTTAATCTTTAATTTTTTAATTTTAATTTTTATTGGCATTCTTGGATTGTATTGTATCTTTTCTCTGTAGTCGAAAGATAGACGGGACGTACCGATAGATACTATACAATGTATGTACTTATATATAGATGGGTTTATTTACTCGGAAATGTAACACTAGTTAGAAAGGTATGTACTTATTTGTGCCTCTTTCATGCGCGCTCGCTCGACTCGGAGTGATGGGGCATGTAACTACCACTCGCCCTTTTTGGGAAGGGGGAACTGCAACGTGCCGCTTGCAGACTGATCGAGGTCAGGGTTGGACGGTGGTCAGGAGCCAGACAAGCGTGTCCATCGCGCACTTCGCGAGCGTAATGGGGCGTTAGTGGTTCTAAGATTGGTTAGCACTGGGGCGGCGACGGACTCTGGGCGAGTGAGGTGGCTCGGCATCCTGGATACATACAGCACACGTGTAGATAGCAGGGTTGCGAATCACGGTATGAAATACAGTATGAATTCTCTCCGCGCTATATTCTCAGAATAGGTAGATAACTGTTTGTTTTTTTGGAAAAAAAAAGAAAGAAAGAAACGAAAACTACCATTGCACAGCATGTCACCCGTGCAAGTCCGCAGTTCTTAGCGAACTGGTGTTCACCCAGGAAACGCGGTGCTTACCGCCCGCAACCCCACCATCTACGACTTGCGGATGCAACGATGACGCCTCTACGCCCCCTCTTCTTCGCTCGGCGACCCCGGATATCCGCGCCGGCCGTGCGGCTCGCGCCGGTCCCTCGCCGCGCCGTCTCGACGGCCGAGCTGCGCTCGCGGCTGCGCGACCGAGCGTTCTGGCGCGCGGTGGCGGCCAACTGGAAGCCGGCGCTCAAGATCGCGGCGGTGGTGAACGTGTCGGTGCTGGCGCTGCAAGCGGCGGTGCACGGGGCGCTGCAGTGCGTGGAGGAGACGACGCGGCCGACGCCGCCGACGTGGTCGTTCGCGGCGCGCTACTTCCTGCGGCGCGCGCGCATGGCGAACGCGTGGAACCCGCTCGCGGAGCGCAAGTCGGACGACGAGACGCTGCGCATGTACGACCGCGCGCTCGCGCACAGCGCCGGCGCCGGCACCGCTGGCGACGGATGGGCCGCGGCCATGCTCAGGAAGGAGCGCGGACGCGCGCTCGAGGAGATGCGCCGCTGGGACGCCGCCGAGTCCGAGTACCGCGCCGCGCTCGACGTCGACGCCGACGCCCCCCGGCTCAAGGTCGAGGCCGCGACCCGTCTCGCGCGCATCCAGGAGTGGCGAGGCGACGACGTGGCTGCGTTGGAGACGCTCGAGCGCGCCGTCTGCTTCGCCGGCGGCCCCGCTCTGCCGCCCCCCGGGGACGCACGGAATTCCCCCGCGCTGCTGAACGCCGTCGCCGAGATGGCCGTGTTCCTGGCGCGCCGCGGCGAGATCGCAAGGGCGCTCGAGCTGGCCACCGCCGTGCTGGCCCGGAGGAAGGCCGCCGCCGCCGCCGACGTCGGGGACCCGAAGCGTTACACCGAGGCCATCGGGGATCCGTGCAGGGTTGCCGTCAGCGAGGCTACCGTCGGCGAACTGCTCTTCGCCATCGGCAAGCGCGACGAAGGCCTGAGGTGGACCGAGGACGCCTTCCACAAGGCCTGGGAGCTGGTCGACTACCGGCTCGCGTGCAAGGAGTGCGCCGGCATCGCCGCCTCGAACCTGGTGCAGATGGGGCGGATACTCGAAGAGGAGGCGCTGCGGGCGGAGGACGGCGGGAAGAAGGGCTGGTGGCGCCGCGGCGAACGGAGTGGCAGGGTGCAGCTCAGGGAGGCTCAGCGGATCAGGCAGGAGTACGATATTCGGAGAATGGAGGTCGACGCCGTTCGCGCCGTCAAGGACTCGGATGTGGCGAAGAGGGCATAGTGTACATATATACAGGTCAATGATTCGCATCTCCGAAGAACTCTGTTTCCCGTGGCGGCTGTCGCGCATATCGCACTCGAGTCAGTGTCTCTCCCAAGGCCCTGTTCGTCCTGCCAACCGTCAACGAGCTGCTCCAAGTTTTGCGAGGTACGCTGTTTTTAGACCCGCGCAGGCCGCTCATACGAGAGACACTTCCTGGATAGCTCTGGTCTGCATGCTGATTTGTGTGATTGCAGGTAATACCTCGATCTCTTCAAAGGGAGGAGACTTCGGAAGATTTAGCTTTTCGTATTTTCTCGACAACTCAGGGAGTGCGCTGAACGCCCACCCGTTTGACTTCCAAACCGACGCTCTCTCGGTCTTGTGTGGCGGCTTCTCAAAACACGCTCGAACGAACAGGGCCCAAGTGGACATCCAGCCCAGACACTATCAGAAGAGAGAATCCGAGACCACAATTTTCCCATGGATGGAGCTGCTGCTCCTACGTAATACTGGCGAGCGGTGTAGTATGTAGATACATACATGATTTCAGTTAACACGTATCACGGCTATTCCGACCAAGCGGTGCATTCGAAATGCCCACACAAACAGAACAAAAGGAAACACCCCCTCCCCGTTTTCATCACATCCATCCACATGAAAAGACATGTAATTATAGCGTAGTGTAAATTCCCCCAACCTCTACGCTCACATTTAATCAGTGGTCTGCACCTCAACTGGCGCGTTTGCAAGGGTAGTCGCCGGTGGCGCCTCCTCGCCAGGAACCTCCGTTCCCTCGACCGCGACGTAGCCATCCTGCTCCTCGTCCGGGAGAGGGTTGCCGAACTCGTCAACGTAGATGGTACGGACCAGCTCGACCTCTTCGTGCTGGTTGCCGTCGTTGGGGCTAGGGACGTTAGTGGGTATGGAGAGTAGGGGAAAATGGGGGGCTTACCCAGCTTCGGCCGGTGCTTCCGAGCCCTCTGGGGCGTCGACATAGACAGTACGGGTCTCATCACCCTCGACGCCCTTGCCATCATCGCCAGCGCGAACGGCAACAGTCTCAGCAGTCTCGGGCTCGATGGCCTCGGGGTCCTGTGGCAACTTCTGCCCCTGCCCCTTGGGCTGCTCCTGCTTCTCCCTAGATTCGGGCACGGCATCTTCCGCGTCGACTTCGATGTATTTCCCATCCTCGTCAAGCATCCTGTAGCGGGTTTCGTACTTGGTCTCGAATTCGACCTGGCCCTCGAGAGCCTTCACCTGTTCCAGGTCAAGGAGGTTGCCGTCCTGATCACGATATTCGACATGTTCCTCTTCGCTGACAACTGCTCCTGGCGGAGCGGGCTGTCCGGTAATCATCGAGTCGATAGGCTCTTCCGACTTGACGGGCTCAGGTTGCTTCTCTACCGCCGGAACAACAGGAGGGACTGCAGGAGCGGCTCCGTCTTTCTGGATGATTGGTTGCTGTTGTTGCTCTTTGGCGGGAGCAGCGGGCGCTTCGGCGACGGGGGCGGCGACGGGTGTGGGGACGGCGGAGGCTTGTATGCTCTTCGAGACGATGTTGGTGTATTCAGAGTAGTTGTCGAGGAAGGTATTGCAGTCCCAGTCCCAAGTGTTCAAGAGCTTCACCTGACGGCAGGCGCTCTTGGTCCAGGGGTTGCCATAGACAAGTGGGCTGTACAGGCCGTAGACAACGGCGCTGAGAGCAAGGAAGACGATGGCGATAGACCACCCCACGACGGGCAGCTTCTTGAGACCGATGGCCTTGATGCGGAAAGCGACAAAGTCAAAGGTCTGGCAGAGAGCGACAACAGCGAAGTAGAGTGCGGGAAGGTAATGATGAAGGAACAGCTGGCGCTGCATCAGGAAGAAGGGGAAGTAGTGGAAGGCCCACGCGAGGACGGCCACACCGACTTCGTAGTCGAAACGACGAAAGTTGGTGGCGACATAATCCCGATAACCTCGCTGCCAACGGAGAACGGCAAGACCCTTGAACAAGGCGTAGAGGCAGACCGCGACGGTAGAGGACCACCAGATAAGAGGGTTACCGACAAGGTAGACCTGACGGTTATTCTTGCCCCAGAAGTTGATACCACGGCGAAGGATAGGCCATGAGCCGGGACGCGAATCCCAAGCGTGTGAATCGACGAGGCCGGCGTTGGTCTTCCACATCACCTTCTGAAGCTCCCAAAACTTGCCAAAGAAGCCAGGTTTATGGTAGTTCACGCGCTCGGCGTCTGCACCGAGCATGGGGTGCTCGTTGGACTCAATGTACCAGATGCTGTTCGGCAGCGTAGCGCCCTTGGCGCAAGTGACCTCTTGCTGCTCGAAACCCCAGGCGGGCAACTTCACCTTGTGGGAGAAGAGCACGCATCCGGTCTGGGCGTGGATGAGCCTGAATTTGGTTTGAATCGTCCTCAAACGCTCCTTGGCGACAGGGCCGTCCGATAGGTGCTTGGCGATCTCGACGCGGAACAAGTCGTTGGCGTCGCCCGTGAATCCCTTGTAACCATATGCCGATACCTCGTTCTGCCACTCGGCCTCGGTGACCGGAGGGCGGAAATCGTGAGAATGAAGTCTGCGGTCGGTGCTGACGTGGTACAACTGGATGATAGCGCCATCCGTGATCCAGATTGGATCCGCCTCATCGAAACCAACGATTCCAACTCCGCCCTCGGGGTACGTTCTGTTCTCCACGAGCCAGGCATTGTTATCGTCCTTGTGGGGGTAGAGAGTGATTTGCTGTTGCTTGGATCCAACAGGGTACATGCTCGCGTGAGAGTGGAGGTATCCACCCTGCGTGTTGTAGTGCCTTATAGTGATCTTGGAGCCATAGGCGATATCGGCGGCGACATCCTTCATTCCCTTGGAGTTAAGCGTGGACTGAAACTCGGAGGACATGAACCCATCGCCTTCGCCAGGGTTACGGAGGCAGGTGAAGTGGATCGCAAACATGGCCATGTAAAAGGTAACCGGGATACCAATCAGGCACATGGCACGGGCGGCGAAGTGCTTCATCCAGGAGCTGGCCGAGACATTCTTGGTATCGCCGAGCAGTGACCACAGTTGCAGAATCGTCAGGCTTCCGACCCATGCAATGGTGAACAGGCCGACCCATTTGACACTGGCAGTAGCACCCAATCCGAGACCGGTGCACACAAGCCAGAACCACCAGTTCAGTGAGAACGCTTGGCTGTGGCCTTGCTCGTGGACGTTGAGGAAACAAGTCCAGGCGAGTCCGGTCAGTGCGGTGAAGATGACAAGCGGCGCGTCAAGGAGGATAAGTCGCGATTGAGTCGCCAATGCGTTATCTACAAACCCAGCGTGTTAGTCAGATCTGTCCCCGCGCCAATGTTCGCGCTGTCATAGGAGCAGTTGGAAAACTACCGAAGATAATCAATCCAGCGGCAAGTGTTGCTGAAGCCGTGGCGCATCCCGCCGCCTTCAGGGTCAAGAAGATCGTAGGAACAACCAAGATTCCGCAAACTGCCGGAAGCATGCGCATAGCCACATATGGCACGCCGGGCTCCAGGTAGTCTTTTCCAATCTCCTTGAAGTCGAAGTTTCCGTCAAAGCCAGCCAACCAACCGGCGAGGGTGATCAAGAGCTTCGCCAACGGTGGGTGGACGTCCATGAAAAACCGTCCCTTGATGTACTTCATCGCGAATCCGCCGAAGCTACGACACGCACGGGCCCATCAGTGCCCCGCTCCTCTCACTGCGCCACTTCCGTTGATTGGGGGGTCTGGAAACTTACTGGACTTCATCGAATACCACGCTCGTCGGCTGGTAGATTCGGAATAACCGCACTACCACCGCAATCACCGTCAAAGTGGCCATTATGGAATAGTCGGAGGACGGCAGCAAAAAGATATCGTTGTCCTTAACACCGAGATCCACATCGTCTCCCAACTTCGTAACGGCGGCCTCATCGCGAGGTGGTGGCGGCGGGGAGGTCCCTTGTTTGCTCTTCCGCGACGGCGATCTGCTCTTGCTGCGTTTCCGTGATCGCGAAGTCTCGGCGTCTGTGACGCCGAGAAGGTCTTTCTCAGGCATGACGGTTCAGATATAGCGGGTGCGGTATTGGCTGCCGTGTATGAGATATGTTGCTGTTGACGGCGAACGAGTACGATATTGGGGTGAATTCCTGGTTCACGGTGGTCAGGGGTCAAGAGACTGCTCCGCTTTGCTGGCGGCCCCCAATAGACTTTGGTTACAAAAGAGATGCGAGTGAAGAGAAGTAAACAGGTTAGCGAGAGAAGTGGAAAGTGGAGAGAAGAGAAGAAGAGAAGGAACACAAAAAATCCAATCGCGCAGGTTGACACTCGCTCAGTTGTTGCGAGATGTCCCACTGGCGAATGGCATGGATGGCGGCGAGCTGTCGAAAGGACACTTTGCGTGAAATTCGGGGCTACCCATTATCCTTGCTCCCCACTCTTTTTTCCGCATGTGAGGTGTGAGATTGACTCGTAATACCTGGCCAAGAAGAGAAAGCTGTCTGGCTATCTATCTATGTATATCCAGCCTCGTTTTCATAGCACGTAGCCCTATCGGAAGTGCCGAGTCGGCAGGAACATGATTCCCAGGCGGCATTGCATCGGGCTCGGGAGGAACGACTTGTCCTTCTCCCGAGAGGCACGGGCATATATGTATCTTGGGACCCGTGCTAGTGCGCTTCTCGGCGGGCTGCCAATCGGTCGGAGCTTGAGGTTCTATCTAAGCAACACGTGACCTGGGTTGTAACCAGCCTTGACGCGGCGGTGCGCGGTATGTCCGCTGTGCAGGGCACAATGAGATACGGACGCGGCGAGATCGGCCAGAAGAATCGCTAAGAGGCATGTATGTACTATGTACATACATACTTACATTCTAACTATTTCCCAAGCCACCCACTTCCTCCCAAGGTACATGTACGGACACTCTCTTCCTGGTGTCAGCACGGATCAAGTCTACTGCACGCAGCTACTGCCCGGCATCCAAGTGCCAAGCAAGCCCGAGTCCGACCCGCTCCCCGCTCCCCGCTATCGGACTTTATTTTATTCCAACCTACTGCCGTGCTCGAGTCTGGCCTCCTGACTAAGCTCACAACTCGCCAACAACGGCCGCAAACCCTCCTCCGTGCAGAACAACATTCCTTCCTCTCAGTCATACGAGATGGCAGTCCTTGACACGGGCGGCGGCGACGTGGGTGAAGACCAGGCTCCCCTCCTGCCACCATCCTCCTCAAGCTCCCCACCGCCGCCCGAGCCCGAACCCGAGGCCAAAGGTTACTGGCTGTGGGCACTCACCCTCAGCGCCGGAATTAGCGGCCTCCTCTTTGGCTGTAGGATGCACTACATCTTTCCCGCTCCGGTCTGGTCGGAATGCGCGGGCTTTGGTTAACGTGGAAACGTTGCGCGACAGACGACACGGCATCCATCTCGTCGGCCCTGCTGTACCTCGCGCCCGCCTTATCGACACCGGAACATGCGGTTACGACATGGGATAAGTCGGTGATCACGTCTGCGACTTCGTTCGGTGCGCTCGGGGGAGGACTGGTGGCCGGTGTGTGCGCGGATCGCTGGGGTCGCCGTGCCGTTATCTGGATCGCCGATCTCCTGTTCATTGCCGGCGCTATATGGCAGGCTGCGGCGATGGGCGTGTGGTCGATGGTGGCAGGGCGAGTGGTGGTGGGCGTGGGCGTGGGCGTCGGGAGTCTCGTGGTGCCGCTTTACATCTCCGAGCTCGCGCCGGCAAGCCACCGGGGAAGGTTGGTGGTTATCAGTGTTCTCTGCATCACATGCGGTCAGCTGGGGGCATACGCGGCCGGATTACTCTTGGGCGAGCGGTGGCGCTGGATCTTGGGACTGGGCGCAGTCCCCGCCGGAATACAGGCGTTGCTGATGGTCATGATGCCAGAAACGCCGCGGTGGCAGCTACAGCGCGGCCGACGGAAGGCCGCAGCCGAAACGCTCGCCAGAGTCTACGGCACACCCGACATCACCTCGGTCCTGAGCGAGATCGAAGCCGGCGTCCGCACTGGCCCCGCCCCTACGCTCCGCAGCACCCTCGAATCCCTCCTCCGGGTCCCGGGCAACCGCCGCGCCCTCACACTCGCCTGCTTCCTCCAGTTCCTACAGCAGGCATGCGGCTTCAACGCACTAATGTACTTTTCGGCCACAATCTTTGCTGGCATCGGCTTCCGCAGTCCCACGGCCGTGGCCATGGTCGTCGCCGGCACCAACGCCGCAGGCGCAGCGTTCGCCTTCCACCTCATCGACCGTGTGGGCCGCAGACGCATGCTCCTCGTCTCACTCGCCGGGATGTCCGCAGGCTTATCCCTCTGCGCACTCGGCTTCCTTGCCCTTCCGGACCTCACTACCTCCGGTCTACCCGCACATCCGGACGGACTTCCGACCCTGCCCGCTGCTGTGATCGTCGCCTCGATAATCGCTTTCGTAGCCTTCTACGCGGCGGGCCTGGGTGCAGTTCCTTGGCTATGTCAGAGCGAGTTCTTCGCCATGTCCGTGCGCGGAGTGGGCACCGGTGCAGCCACGGCGACGAACTGGGGATGGAATCTGGTCGTTGCAGCGACGTTCCTAGGCGTGGTTGAGCACTTGGGTGCGAGTGTCGCGTTCGCGGCCTACGCCGCCGTCTGTGCGGTAGGATGGGCTATCTGTTGGAGGATCTATCCTGAGACTGGAGGACTACCGATGGAGGAGGTCGAGAGAGTGCTCAGGGACGGGTGGGGCGTGTAGTATGATATTTTGGACCAGTTCAGGTTTGTGGCGAACATTGGATTCCTCTTCGGCTGTCAGTAGGACTAGGCGGTGGCTACCCTTTCCTTCGTCTCGATCTTAGTCTTGTATGTACTGCCTAGGTTTTGCGATGGGTTGCTGAGGGCAAAGTGGGAATTTTATATCACGACGCTTTGAGAAACTCACGACATCTCTGAGAGCTTTCATATGCCAGCCAAGCCCGCACTTCGGTAAAAGAAATGAAACCCAGATTGTCCATAAATGTCTCCGCTCTACATGTCTGGGATGAAGTTCGATGAGAGAATCGAAGGGGCAAGCCGCTTCTCTCATTGGAGTCGCCGGTACGTAGACGAGTGGTATTTTCACTGTATGCCCTGGGAGCACAGTACAGAGAGGCATAGCACTTCACATTGTGTCCCACCCCGCCGGGCGTGAAGGGATCCTTGGATGTGGTTTGTTGAACAAAAAGAACACGCGTAGACAGCTGGTTAATAATCGAGACTGCAGGCACGAAACCTATTAATCGCGTTCAGATGTTCGAGCCGTGACGCTGACCGACCGACTTGCCGAGGTACATGATCACGTTCCACGAAAATGGTAAATCGAGCAGGGTTGTGGACGAACGGACGTTCTACACGGTACATAGCAACAAACCAACCGTGAATTGGTGAGCATGAATAGAATACCATTCCCCTCATCCTTTGCCATCCCCCAACTGTAGGTGAGCATTCTAGACGCCTGCCACCATTCCGACAAAATGCCGTGGTCCGCCGATAAGTCTGCTGGTTCTCGAGGGACGGACGCCGCCACTCTCCTCTACGTCGTCAAAAAACATCTCCGCAAGGCCGAGGCAGAAGTTGATCATCTCAGCCGGTACGCACCACGGATCTAGTTTGTCTCTGCTGTCTAACTGGCCCCACAGTTTGCTTTCCACGCCCTCCGGCACCGACCGACTCCTTAGCCTCGTCTACTATCTCTCGACCCTCCTCGCGCCGCAGTTCTCGCGCCTCGCTCTCCTCCTCACCGTCAAGCTCCCGACTCCCGTCCCACTAGTCGCTCTCACACCCGCCTCGACCGCGCTCACCGTCGCTTCCAACCGCCTCCGCAGGCTCGCCGCCAAAGTCTCCGATGTCCGCATGTTCATGCGCCTTTTCGGACTGGTGGAGATCTACCAGTGGGGGGCGAGGACGCTACGTGATCCGCCCAAGGACCCGGTGATTCGATCGTTGGTGCTCGGGCAGATCGCGGCCAACGTCGGCTACCAGATCCTCGAGAACCTGGCCTACCTGAACATGCACTCATTGCTGTCGTTCTCGAAACGGACGGAGGGGAGGATGTGGCTTTGGAGCACCCGTTGCTGGGCTGCGCACATCGTCCTGGAGTTCTTGAAACTGGAGAGGACCAGAAGCCTCCAGGCTGAGAAGTCTAGAGGGGTTAGGGGGTTGGTGATCACCGGCGAGGAGGAGCGCAAGGCGCAGGAGAGCTGGAACAAGGCGTGGATCTGCAATGCAACCACTGCACCGCTGTCGGTATGTTTGGCTTTGGCAGTCCCTGAACGAAGTGTGGTGCTGACGGGGGTTTACGTAGATCCACTGGAGCTTGGAGGAGGGTCTGCTCGACGATACTGCGGTCGGAGCATTCGGGTGCATTGGTGCCGCGATCTCGCTCAGTGATGCCTGGAGGGGCTGCGCGTGAACTCGAGTTTCTCCCCTGAGTGGTGCGCTAAGTGCTAGTCTTGTTCCTTTGGATTCTGCCATATCTATGCGATCATGAGTAAGTAGATGGAGGTTGTGATTTTTCCCCATTTTCGGCTTTGTACGATTTCGGTCCTATGCATCGCCGATGTTTCTGGTGTGCATGGGTATGCGGACCAATTGGATGGTTGCATTTGTATGGTGCACGCCCTCTACATATAAAGGTTCTGCTTCCATACAACTGTAAAACCCAGCCACCTAAAGTTCGGAAGGAGACTTCGGTTCATAGGGATGAAAGAAGTCTAAGCCACAAAGGTTTCCTATATGTAACCAGAGACCGAGAGCGGTCTGGTGTTCGTGTAAATTTCTTTCGTGAAGTCAAAAATTGGATTTTGTATGGGAACGGCGCCCGAGCATCCAGAGGTATCTGGGCGAAATGGACCGAGACTGGCACCGACAGATTCTGCAATTGATCAAGTGCAATGCCGAATCGACAGTCCCAAGGCTGGCGCGAAGACGAAGGGTGTCAATGATCCTGTGTGCATCCGCTTTGTAGACTAGAGGGCCGACAGTACATCGAGATCCTGGTGCCACGCGCACAAAGCGTCCCAGGGAACGAGAAGGCTGACGAGTGGGCCAGGCTCGCGGCGGAGGGAGCCGGACGGCTGATGCTGCTCCCAAGACCCCTGGCACACCTTAAGCGGGAGATCTCAGGTGAAAGCCCGCCGTGGATTGGGGTTCAGGTCACCAAGAGGCTAAGTATCTATATAGCCTCCAGGTTCTAGAGATATACCAGCCGAAGACGGGGCTCTGCCTCACCAGGCAGTACCTGAGCCGCGTGAAGAGTCGACCCACCGCTCGGTGCTGGTGGTGCTCGTACAGGACTCAGACACGGGAGCACCTCTTCAAGAACTGCCCTCGAGCGGAAGGCAGAGAAGATACTATGAGCGGAGGTGCAGTCATTCTTGGACTTCCTCTCCACCACGGATGTGGGAGGCGGGTCCCAGTCGCGGCTGAGGAGAATGGGATCTCCAGGAGCGGAGGGAAAGAGACGAGGAGAGGAGGCAAGAGGCTGGGTGCCGGAAATGAAGAGCGACCGCTCATCCATCCCACACTCTCCTTCGTGGCCTCTGCAGAACGGAAAAAGCACGTGGGGGCCGGCGTTCCGTTGTTCTTTGTTTTGTCGTTCGTTCGTGATTCCTTGGTACGCCGTATCTTCTTGGGACAAGCCTAGGCGGAGGGCAAAGGGAAGCTTGCAACGAGTGCGGACTGCGGACGGGAAACGGACAAGTGTGTGCATCGTCACAATCTCCAAAGGTCGCATGCGATTAAACGACTAAATAAAAAAAAAAGGCCTCGTCTTTCCAACAGAATTCCACAGCATCACCGTCTTCAGTATCGCCGATACTATGGAACACAGCTCTGCAGCCACATGCTGCCTACGCATGCATGCTTTTTTGCTTCTCGTTTCGGTCACTCTGCCATGGTGGTCTGGATCTATGGAGCGCTTTCCTCTGGATCCCACATCTTTTCCGCTTGCCGACACTGTAACTACCCAAGTACGAAGATATCTGTCTCGCCGATCCGTCGCGCGATACATACTGGCTATCATATCCTGGCCGTATTCGTGGCCTGCGAGCTTCACCGCCCACAAATAACTCATGTTTATCACCAGGCGCCTCGCAAATAACTGCCCTTGATTTGTTCCGCCCGTGAATCAACGACTGCTAGCTTGCTTACTAGTTGACATATGGCGGTGCGGAATCGTCATCTGTGGCTCTCGTGACTCTATTCCACGCCACGACTTTCTCGCAGAACCCGATGCTCACCATGCACCTTGTTATCGGTTGGCTGACGTCGTCGATCTTAATCGGTCAGCGCTAAAGCCGTTGGGGACCCCACCGAGCTATGTATGTAGAGTATGTATGTGGGACCCTACGTACGTGCTGTGTTCTACCTTACCACCTATCGCTCACGGCCGTCGTCGTCCACTCCATCTCCGCACTCTACCCTTCGGCACCCTCCTCGCTGAAGGCTCTCTCCTTACTCCTGCGCACTCTTCCGCACTCGTGCACAAGCGCCAGCCATGGCGACTCGAAGAAAGATTCTCAAAGTGCGCCTGCTTCACTACTCATTTGCTTGCCCAGCTTCGTTCTGGCGAGGATTGCTGACGAGGTTATGTTGTTCCTAGGTTATAATCCTCGGAGACAGCGGCGTCGGGAAGACCTCGCTCATGAACCAATACGTACATTTCCCCGCCATATCTCTTTGCTCGAAAATGCATGTAACTCACGATACCTCCCCCCAAACCAGGTCAACAAGAAATTCTCGCCTTCATACAAAGCTACGATCGGTGCCGACTTCCTGACCAAGGAAGTGATCCTTGACGACCGCAGCGTCACCCTGACCGTATCGCCCTCTTCTTCTTCTTCATCATCTTCCTCCTGGAACTCACCCGCGAGTGGCCATCTAACCCCGCTCATCCTCCAGGTCTGGGACACAGCGGGCCAGGAGCGCTTTCAGTCGCTCGGCGTGGCGTTCTACCGTGGCGCAGACTGCTGCGTGCTCGTCTACGACGTCAACTCGGCCGCTTCGTTCGAGCACATCAACAGCTGGCGCGACGAGTTTCTGATCCAGGCGTCGCCGCGCGACCCGGAGAGCTTTCCGTTCGTGATGCTGGCCAATAAGATCGACCTCGGGGAGGGCAAGAGACAGGTTCCCCGTAAGCGCGCGCTGGCGTACTGTCATCAGAAGGGCCAGCTGCCGTATTTCGAGTGCTCCGCCAAGGAGGGCGAGGGCGTCGAACAGGCTTTCGAAGGTATTCGAAGCTGCTCCATCCCCGAGTGAATGAGGCAGGGAGGGAAGGCTGGGCGCTAACTCGAATCGATAGCTATCGCGAGAAATGCTCTGGCACAACAGGAGAGCGAGATGACGGATATCTTGGACGACCCATTCATTCCCGGCATCATCGAGGACCGGTCCGGTTGCCCGTGCTGAGCTCAGCGTCGGTTAATTGGCTCCGTGTAGGTGTGGTGTTTCCTCGGTCCGGATATTGGACATTTTTCTATTTCATGAGGACTTCTCCTTCTTTGCTTCTTCATATCTGGGGGGTTTTTTTTGGTTTGGATTTTGGCCTGTTTGATGTCTGTTGCGAGCAATTGCCGCGTTTTTGGGTTGTTGGACCGTGCAGATGATGAAGCGAATGCTATCAGTTGAGGCCTATCTGTCCCCTGTATGATGTGTACGAGTTTTGTTTCCACTCGGGACAGAATTCTTCACGGACTTACTCGCTGAGCTCACGGCACTACAACAGAATGGTTGAGATTGAAACGAGGAATAGCCATCGTCGAGATATTTACACATACATACCTAGATGAAACTGTGTTAGTTTGGAACCGAGCTGATCGGCACCTTCGCGGGTACTTATCCATGCACGTGTAATTGGCTAGTTGTATCCGACCAACAGGCGAGCTCCACGCCGGTCAGCAATATCGCACGTACATAGATAGTCTAGAGTCAGTGCTTCCTCTTCACCCACCTCCAACTTTCACTTTTGTTTCCCCCTCTCACTTTTTATCCCGCTCCTCCACTCGCCACCACCGCCGCTATGGGAAAACAGACTCTTTTGCTGTGCTTCATCCACGGGTTCAAGGTGAAACTCAAGTCAAGCAATAAAAGGTAGACCATGACAGCTGACAGAACATACCACCAATCTAGGGCGACGATGGCACTTTTTGCGGCTTCCCGGAGGTGAGCCCTTTGACATCTCGCCCCAGCGGTCTTGCTAATTGACAACTTGTCCAGCACATCCGCGCCCTCCTCAGGACCGCTCGCCCCAACATCAACATAAAGACCGCCATCTACCCACAATACGAAACGCGCGGGGAACTCAACAACGCGGTAGCACGCTTCCAATCGTGGTTGCAAGACGTCGTAATAGAGCTCGAGGTGGCGAACCACACGCCGTCGCCGGTGATAGATCCCTCGGTGCATACGATTCTGGTCGGACACTCCATGGGTGGGATCGTGGCTGCGGACGCCCTCCTGAGCATCATGGACGACGAGCCTGTGACGGGCGACTCGAAACTGCCGTTTCCGCATATTGTTGGGATTCTGGCGTTCGACACTCCGTACCTGGGACTTGCACCAAGTGTATTCGCGCACTCGGCCGAAGAGAAGTGGAAAACTGCTTCCGGTGCGTACGGAACGCTCTCGTCGATCGCGTCGGGACTCTTTGCGTCTCAAGCAGCTGTGGAAGGGACCATGGTAACGACCAGGGAGCGGGAGGAGGCAGAGGATGAGCACGGGAGGAAGAACGAACTTTCCCAGCAGTCACTGTGGGGGAGATGGGGCAAGGTCGCTGTGTACGGCGGTGCGGCGGCGGCGTTGGCGGGTGGCGCAGCCGCTGCGTACATCAAGCGAGACGATATCTCTGCAGGTTTCGGTTGGGTTTCGAGCCACCTGGAGTTTGTGGGGGCATTAATGAAGGCGGAGGAGCTGCGCGTCAGACTCGATCGCGCGGCCGGAATAGAGGGCGTTGGCTTTGCGAATCTGTTCACCAGTCTCGGTGGCGACCGCATGGGTACCTCGGTGATGTTCGACGGGAAAGAACGAACCTTCTGCTCCCTCCCCACGGACGAATCCCCATTGCGTAAGAAGTTCTTCCGATGCGTCAACGTGAGCGCTGCCGACGAGGTTGGCGCTCACTGCTCCATGTTCGAGGCGAAGACGAATCCGGCATATTTCGAGCTGGCGGAACGCGCGAGGGACTTGATCTGCGTCTGGGTTAGAGAGGATATGTTCTTCGAGACGGACGAGGATGACTTCGGATCGTATGATTATCACTCCGAAAGTCACGGCAGGCAAGGCAACCCGCCCATGCCGGGGATGGCCAGGGCGCACACGTTCCAGTATGATAGAGAACCGCCCATGCCCACGATTGCGAGAGCGAATACCTTCCAATACGATGGGGAACCACCTATCGCAAGAACAAATACGTTTCTGTACGATACGGAGCCCTCCAAGCCGTCGAAATCCTCGTGGCGATGGGGCCATGGCGAAGGCAAATCTTCGAGGTCTAGCTCTAGACCTGGCGAACTGAAGAGCACAGACTCGGGCAGTAGGTATGGCCTGGAACGAACCGATTCGGGAATCTCAAGCAAGTCCGACAGAGACAAGAGAGAGGAGACAAAAGAGGAGAGGAGGGAGCGGAAGGAGAGGGAGAAGCGGGAGCGGAAGGAGAGGGAAGAGACCAGGGAAGAACGGAAGGAGCGGAAGGAGAGGGAGAAGCGGGAGCGGAAGGAGAGGGAAGAGACCAGGGAAGAACGGAAGGAGCGGAAGGAGAGGGAGAAGAAAGGACGATCTGAGAGCATCGACAAGCGACCACGACACGGACGTTCGGAGAGCAGTTACGATCGAGAGCAGCTGCAGCGCACAAGCAGCGGCTACAGCAGAGACCTGGAGCGCACTGGCTCGGGAATGTCCAGTCGGTCGGAGAGAGAGAAGGACAACAGCTCGAAGAGAAAGTCGTCCACGACGAATCACCATTACCAGATGGATCACGACGACAATCCTTGGCGTTGAATGGGGCGTTTTGTTTCCAGCGAGTGGGCATTTGATCTGTTCTTTTTTTCCATTGTAAGCGTTCGTATCGTGTACTTAATGGGCTCATCGTTCTGCGGGGGAATGCCGTGCCGTCAGTCATAAGCAACCATCGCACAGTGTGGAGTCAGGCCCAAGAACGTCTAGTCCGTCGGTCGCGAAGGGTCCGAATCAAGACGAAGTATCAGGGCTCAGGATATAGTGGACAGCGCACTTCATCCGCTGGCAAGAGTTCGACTACACTATGTGTCCGGCAGTGCAGCGCTGAATCGTGTGGTCGCAATATCAGCGATTTGAAGACAATTACATACTCGCCACCGACAGATATCCCGGGCCACAGACGCTGCGAACCGCGCCAGTCCGCCTAGTAGCGGCGCGTTCACACGCATCTCCAAGAGATCTTGGTGAATCTTTCATTGCTGCCTCCTCGAACCGTCTCAGCCATTTTGCACCTTTGGCGGCTATGGTGAAGGAGTCCGGCACCGCCGCTGGTTCTTATGCTTGCTGCTGGTCGTGCCGGTCATTGGCATCCAGGCACGAGAACCCAACATGAAATCACTCGTCCACCAGCGAAATTAAAACTATCACTCGATTGGCTTAGCCATGCTGGAGGGCGATCAGGTGGCGTGTCAGAGGCAACGGGCACCATACCATTCCATCAAATGGTTCTGTAGTGTAATGGTTAGCACGCAGAGTGTATACTTCACGATGGTGTCTGCTAGACATCGAAGTTTATTCTAAGGTCCCAGTTCGAACCTGGGCAGAACCATTTCGTTTTGTTTTTGCCCGTGGCCAAGATTAACTTCGATTATCGACTGACTCAGTCTAGGTTTTCCCCCCGCCTGGTACCGGAAAGCATGGCGGCCATCTACAGGATCGCTCGACGGTGGGGGCATGCGAGGGGACGAGGAGGATTCCATCCGCTCCAGTGAGCCAAAACGCATGAGCGGCGAGCACATGCCAGGGAAATGCCAGAAGCAATGCGAGTTCGAGCTGTAGAAATTGGAATCGCCGCGGCGGCACGAAGGGAAAGCACATAAGTAGGAGGAGAACGGAATAGTACGTAAGCCGGATTGGTAAAATTCTGCTCCGGGCGTTGCTCCGCGTGCACTTGGGAGCTTTCGGCCACCACCTCAATAATTGACAGAAGTCGTACAGCATTGGAAAGAGAGGGGGGAACAAGATTATCTAAAAAATTTGTTGATCGGAGAAGAGATGGTGGAAATGTAAGTGAAATCCGGTGGGCATTTCTCGGATTTCAGTTTTGTGGGTTCGCGGAATCGGGCGCACATCCCTAGAGCTCAGTTTGCCGTGCTGTATAGCTTCCATCCTCGATGTCGGCCTGTTTTATCAGTATAACCAGAATCTCCTCCGTGGGACTTATCGGTGAAAACGTGATAATCTCTAGACCAAGATTCGAGAAACTTGATTGTCTCAACGATATCGCCACCGAGCCGGGCACGTTGTCAAGAGATGGTGTAGCGCCCACTGTACGTCTATTTAGCAAGTGTAGGCTCCGTAAAAGTAAGAAAAAACATACCTCGAGAATGCCCTTTCAGTTTCCGATGACATGGCAGGAACGAATGCCATCTCCAATCCCATCTTTGCAAGCGCGCGACTTGCAGCATTGCCTTGGTATATAACTGCTCCCAATACTCCAGCACTTCCGTACTGCTGGACACCCGGTACCGGCGATTGCTGGGATTTTTCGAAAGGATCCAAGGTATCATCTGCAAGACGAGCACGCTTCCGTTGGCTCCAAACAGGCACTGCCCGAGGTTAGATTATCTAGAACTTGTAGCAGTGGGGCACCGAGAATACCGACGCGAATATATCAAACCCGAGCTCGCAGGTGCAGCTCCCTGCCCTCCGGGGTTGCCCCTCCCTTTGTAGTCACGGTCCCACACACCGCGAGTCACCTCCTTTGCTTCTTCAATCCTTTTGGGCTCCTCTTCCCGCTCATTCTCGAAGAGTTCAAAACGTGTGACTGGGCGAGCTCCATGGCCGGGTTGCTGCGCCGGCGGTTGACTGGTGGGCCGATGGTGGTTGGTTGTGCGGACGGTTGACTTGAGATTTTCGGGGGAGCTGATGGTTTGGTTTCTGTGCGGGCAGTTGACTCGAGGGTCTCACAGGAGTCGATGGTGGCTGGCTGGCTTTTTTTTTGATTAATCATACTCGCATTCGACCTATGTAGATCATAGCGGCGTACATTTTGCCCGGTTTTCCTGTCCGCAGTCCGCGCGGTGGCAATGGTGGCTGGCTGTGTGGACGGTTGACTTGAGATTCTCCGTGAAGAATCTTTTTTTGCACTAACTAGTACTAGACCAGTGGGTGCCCGCCAAACTATGTATGTATTGACACCCCTTGTCAGGATGGCGGCTGCACCTGTGAAGCTTTTCCGCAATGAAAATCCAGGGACGCCGCAAGAACCGCCAGTTGCTGTCCAGGTTTTGCCACCGCTTTATCGTATACAGTCTCTTCTAAGGTCCACCCATCTTGTCAGTCAATTTGACGTTTTATGGGGGGTACAACTCCTGACAAACATACCAATCTATCACAATGTTCGCTTTGCGCTTAGATATCCAATACTGGGTCTCAGACTTGGGCCTCGACACCCCGGAGCGTCATGGCTGCTTTGAAAGCAGCAAAATCCGTAAATTGCTAACCTAAACGGAGTGCTCGCTGGGTCTCTTCTTCCACTCCATCTTCTTGATCGCTGATGAAAGCACCAACGTTCATGGTGGGTGGCATGCCGTGGGACGGAGGTGATGGTGCTGGTTGGCGGTGGGGCAGGCGGGAGTAGGCTACTGGTGGTGTGGAGTGGAGGCCGCCGTCGCGACAGTTACAATTTCTATCACTCGCCAAAGGAGAGTGGTACCGACCCCCTAAATTTTGGGCTACCTACGTCCTGCATACCTCCGTCTTCCGTGTTGGGTGACCTGCAGCTTTAAGGTCCACCCGGCAATCCGCCATAAACTCGGTCATCCTTCACCAACCTTGAACCGCCTGGTAACCCCATACCACCACAGCGACAATGACTCCGGGATATCGCTTGCAGACGACATGAATCCATTCATTGCGCATAGCAGTCCAGTCACCTCGAGCTGTCCGCCAACTGGCAGCATCATTCCGCCCCCTACGACTGCCGAGCGTCCTCGCGTTCCCCTGCTGGCAGCACATATCCAAGGGCATCAAGAAGGAGAATACCTCTGCCATCGTTGCAGCGTGAGAAAGTCGGTACGGAGATGCCCTTTCTTCTCGTATCAAGCTAAAGTTTACGTACTGGGTATCATGAGTGGCCTCAGAGGCGGGTCGGAGCATTCGCGCAAGATCAGTATTCGGACTGGAGGTTTTGTCGCCACGATTGCGGATGGACTCCCCACCTTCTATCGTGTGAAACGGATTGTTTCTGTGACCCTAGGCAGCGAGAAGTTTCCTTGCAGCAGGTTTGGACTTAGGGCCTGTTCGGCTCGCACCGTATTTCATAGCTGCCACACAAAATTGAGCTGACGTCAGTTTGGAAATACGCTGAGCGTTCGGCTCAACCACTTGAAGAAACTACGATAAGGTGGAACTGAGCCACATCGTATTTTTTGCGTATTTCACTGAGCCACAACC
>Ga0307516_10000345_pt1 | contig 60583 bp, 56 predicted proteins | sample 19_EM_MG_FD_203310 | JGI IMG/M metagenome (GOLD analysis project Ga0307516, IMG submission 203310) | Populus trichocarpa ectomycorrhiza microbial communities from riparian zone in the Pacific Northwest, United States - 19_EM | ecosystem: Host-associated > Plants > Roots > Unclassified | place...
AAGGCCCCGACGAAAAGTCGAGGCCTTCAGATTGTGGCGTGCGGAAACGGCGGCGTTACCTCGCCACCCGGGGCTTCACTCTTGCGTAAAGACCAGCTTCAGCTCGAAGGTCTGCGGCTTGCCGCTGGCTTCGAACTTCCACTGGTTCAGCGCGCTGGTGGCGGCGTCATTGAAGATCTTGGCCTTGGCTGGCGTGGCCTCGACGATGGCGACCTCGGTCACCGCGCCGTTGCCGTCGATCGTCAGCTTGGCTTTCAGCACGCCGTCGGTAACGCCCTTGCGGGTGGCCTCGCCAGGAAACTCCGGCGGTACCTTCTTGAGGATCTTCGGGGCGCCGTCGGCATGCGCCAGGTTCGGGGCGAAAGCCAGCGCAGCGGCCAGCACCAGGCCGGAAAGGGCCATCAGCGGGGCCCACGGAGCGGCGGGCAAGGAAGCGAGTTTTTTCATGGTGGACTGCTTTCGGCTCAGGCGGCGGTGGGGATGCGGAAGAACTCGACGCTGGACACCAGGCGCGAGGCGTTGGACTTCAACGATTCGGTCGTCGCAGACAGTTCTTCGACCAATGCGGCGTTTTGTTGAGTCGCCTGGTCCAGGTCGGCCACGCTGGAGTTGACCGAACCGATGCCGCTTTCCTGTTGCTGGCTGGCAATGCTGACCTCTTCGATCAGCTGGCGCACGCCGACGACCTCGTCGACGATGCCCTTGATGCGGCTGCCGACATCGGCCACGGTCTTCGTGCCGACGGCCACCTTCTCGGCCGAGTCGTCGATCAGCACCTTGATTTCCTTGGCGGCCGAGGCGGCTCGCGCAGCGAGCGAGCGCACTTCGCCCGCCACCACCGCGAAGCCACGGCCTTGTTCGCCGGCGCGGGCGGCTTCGACCGCGGCGTTCAGGGCCAGGATGTTGGTCTGGAACGCGATGCCATCGATGACTGAGATGATGTCCTTGATGCGTGTGCTCGACTCGGCGATGCGGGTCATGGTGCCGACCAGGCTGTCGACCGATTCGCCGCCCTGGATCACCGCGCTGCGGGCGCGCGACGCGACGTCGGAGGCCTCACGCGACTTGGCGCTGGAGCCGGCCACGGTGGCGGAAATCTCTTCCATCGCCGAGGCGGTCTGCTGCAGGTTGGTCGACGCGCGCTCGGTGCGGGCCGACAGGTCGGCGTTGCCATGGGCGATTTCGTCGGAGCTGGTGGCCACGTCGCGTGCGGCGCGGGTCACGTCTTCGATCACATGGGTCAGGTGGCTCTGCATGTCGCGCATCGTCGTCAGCAGCAGCGCGATCTCGTCGCGGCCGTGGGCTTCGATGCGGCCACGCAGGTCGCCCGACTTGATGGCCTGGGCGGCAGCGACCGCCTGGCCCAGCGGCACGGTGATCGAACGCGAAATGGTGACGCCGGCGGCCACCGCGAGCAACACGCCGATCGCGCCCAGCACCATCGCGCCCAGACTGGTGGTCTGCGCGGTCTTGTGGCCGTTGGCGGCCCGGTCTTCGGCCTGGTTCGAGATCACTGCGGCGAGTGCATCCACGGCCTTCTCGTAGGCGGCCTGGACCGGGCGCAGCTCGATCAGCAGCGCGGTGCGCGCGTCGTCGGGGTTGCCGGCGTCGAGCGTTTCGAGGAACTTGCCGACAGTCTTGGTGTACTGGTCCTTGCTTTCGCGCACCGCGGTGATCGCGGCGTCGCTGTCACCGCCGGAGCCCAGGCCAATCAGCTTGGTGAAGGTCTCGTCGGTGTCGGCCAGGTTCTTCTTGATCAGCTCGCGCTGCTTCTTGATCTGCCCCGCGCCGTCGACCAGCAGCAGTTCGCGGCTGGCACGGGCGATCAGGCCCGCTTGCTGCTCCAGCTGGTAGGCCATCTGGACACGGGCCAGGTCGATCGTGGCGGTGGCTTCCAGGTCGTCGGCCAACCGGCTGCTGCTCACCGCGCTGTAGCCGCACACGGCCAGCAGCAACACGATGAACGCGCCGAAGGCCAGCGCCAGACGCGCGCCGATCTTCAAATTCCAAAGGAACGTCACAACAAACCCTCCTGGGGTACTACAAGTGATGCCGGTCACGGGTCGTGGCCGTCGTTGCAGTATCGGCAGGGGCTGCGGCGACTGAAGCCCTCAAGATGAGGGCGAATACGGGTTTATTACCGCGCCATTACGGCCGATGTGTGACCGGGCACACGGCAGGACCGCTGGCCAGACGTGGCGTCAGTTGCCCGCGACCCAGTGCCCCGACTTGCCGCCTTGCTTTTCCAGCAGGCGGATGTCGGTCATCGTCATGCCGCGGTCGGCGGCCTTGCACATGTCATAGATGGTCAGCAGGCCGAACTGCACGGCGGTCAGCGCTTCCATCTCGACGCCGGTGCGGCCGAAGGTCTCGGCCTGCACGGTGCAGTGCACCGCCGCGGCGGCCTCATCGAGCGCGAACTCGGCGCTGACGCGTGTCAGCGGCAGCGGGTGGCACAACGGGATCAGCTCGGCCGTGCGCTTGGCGGCCTGGATCGCCGCGATGCGGGCGATGCCGATCACGTCGCCCTTGCCGGCCTGGCCGCTGGCGATCAGCGCCAAGGTGGCCGGCTGCATGCGGATGGTGCCGGTGGCGCGTGCCACGCGGTGGGTTTCGGCCTTGGCCGAGACGTCGACCATGTGGGCCTGGCCGTGGGAATCGAAGTGGGTCAGCGGGTCGGGCATGGTGTGTAAACGGGGCGACACATTCGCACCCGATGGGCAATGTCATGATAGCGAGGGCCTGGCCGGAACCTTCGGTGACCGGCCCGGGTCCACCGGCTTCGCTCATCCGCCAACGACCGCACGCTGCCTTGTCTGACCTCACCCCCCGCCTGCGCCGCGCGCGCCCCTGGCCGGCCGCCGGCCGTTGGATGCCCCTGGCGCTGGCCGCCGCGCTGATCAGCACTTGGCCCGCGAGCCAGCCCGAAGCCCAGGTGCGCCTGCCGGCGCTGGGCGATTCGGTGTCCGAAGATTTCGACATCCTGGCCGAGCGGCGCCTGGGCGACCGGATCATGCGCGAAGTCCGGCGTGACCCGGCCTACCTGGACGACCCGGCGCTGCTCGAATACCTGTCGTCGCTGTTCGATCCGCTGCTGGCCGCCGCCCGCTCGCGCGGCGAGATCGGGCCCGACCTCGACAAGACTTTCGCCTGGGAGCCGTTTTTGGTCGGCGAACGGCCGGTCAATGCGTTTGCGCTGCCGGGCGGCTATGTCGGCGTCTACCTCGGGCTGATGGCGCTGACCGGCAGCAGCGACGAGCTGGCCTCGGTGCTGGCGCACGAGCTGTCGCACGTGACCCAGCGCCACATCGCCCGCAGCGCAATCAGCCAGCAGCGCCAGGGCCTGGCGACGATGGCCGGCCTGATCCTCGGCGTGCTCGCGGCCAGCCGTGCCCAGAGCACCGACGCAGCGCAGGCCGTGATCATGGGCACCCAGGCGGCCGCGGCGCAGGGGCAGCTGAACTTCTCGCGCGAAATGGAACGCGAGGCCGACCGCATCGGCATCGAGGTGCTGAACAGCGCCGGCTTCTCGCCCGCCGGCATGGTCGGCATGTTCGAGAAGCTCGACGGCGCGATGCGGCTGAACGACAGCAACCAGTACCCGTACCTGCGCAGCCACCCGTTGACGATCGAGCGGATCAGCGATGCCCGGCTGCGGGTACGCGAGGTCGGCCTGCCGGCGCCCGTGAGATCAGCCGTGCCCCACGCACTGATGCAAGCTCGTGCGAAGGCGCTGATGGACCGTACCGACCAGGCCTTGCTGCGTTTGCAGGGGCTGGCCGCGCCCGGCTCGCCCGCTACCGATCTGCCGCGCCTGGCCACGCTGTACGCCGGTGCGCAGGCCTCGATCCTGCTGCGTGATTTCGACCATGCGGCCCAGGCGATCAGCGCCGGCGAGGCACTGGCCAAGGGGCCGTTTGCCAGTGAGCCGGAAGCAACGCGCCAGTTCGCGCTGCTGCGGGTGGCGATGCTCTCCGAGCGCGGCGGCCCGGCCGCGCAGCTGGCGCCGGCGCTGGCCACGGCCTTGGCGCCCCTGGCCAGCGACCGCACGCGCCCGGCCATGATGGTGCGGGCCCAGGCGGCGCTGGCACGCCAACGCAGCGGCGACCCGGGCGCCACCGAGGCGCTGCGCCGAGCCACCGAGGCCTTGCAGACCTGGGTCGCCGAACACAAGCGCGATGCGCTGGCTTGGCAGATGCTAGCCCAGTGTGCCGAGCCTCTGGGTTTGCGCCTGCGTTCGCTGCGCGCGGGCGCCGAAGCAGCCTTTGCCAATGGCGATGTGCTGGGCTCGGTCGACCGGTTGCGCGCAGCGCGCCAGATTGCGCTTGACACCCACTCGGACGACTATGTGGAGGTGTCGGTGATCCAGTCGCGCCTGCGCGAGATGGAGCGCGACCGGCGCCAGCTGCTGGCCGAGATGCGCGGCGAGCGGCACCCCGAAGACGTGCCCTGATTCGCCGGAGAGGCGGTGCCTACACCGCTTCCAGCGCCAGCAGCTCGGCCACCGTCTGGGCGCGCCTGATCAGGCGTGCCGCACCACCATCAACCAGCACCTCGGCGGCCAGTGGGCGGCTGTTGTAGTTCGAGGACATCGACGCGCCGTAAGCCCCGGCGTCGTGGAAGACCAGCAAGTCGCCCACCTGCGCGGCAGGCAACTCACGCGGCAGCACGAGGCCGCCTTCACCCTGGGTGAACACGTCGCCCGACTCGCACAAGGGCCCGGCCACCACCGTGGGCCGCGGCGGGCCGCCCGGCGCTTCGCCAGTGGCGCGCAGCACGTCGATGTGGTGGTAGGCGCCGTACATCGCCGGGCGCATCAGCTCGTTGAAGCCGGCATCGCACAGCACGAAGCGGTGGCTGCCCATGTCCTTGACCGCCAGCACTTCGGCGAGCAGGACGCCGGACTCGGCGACCAGGTAGCGGCCGGGCTCCAGCTCGAGCCGGACCGGGTGGCCACGCTGCGCCTCGATCCGCCGGCGGGCGGCGTCCCAGAGGCTGAAGTAATGAGCGGGGTCGATGCGCGGCTCGCCGCTGCGGTAGGGCACCGACAGCCCGCCCCCAGCGGACACCGCTTCCAGCGGGTAGTCGATGCTGGCGACCAGCGACACCATCGCGTCGCACACCCGCGCCAGGTGCTCGTAGTCGACGCCCGAGCCGATGTGCATGTGGGTGCCGACCAGGCGCAGGCCGTGCCGGCGCACGACTTCCAGCGCCTGCGGCAGGTCGGCGTGCCAGATCCCGTGCTTGCTCGTCTCGCCACCGGTGTTGGTCTTGCGGCTGTGGCCGTGGCCGAAGCCCGGGTTGATGCGCAGCCACACGGCGTGACCGGGCGACTGCCGGCCCAATTGGTCGAGCATGTCGATCGAGCCGGCGTTGACCGGGATGCGGTGTTGCACCACCGCGGCCAGGGTGGCGCGGTCGATCACATCGGCCGTGAAGACGATCTCGTCGCGCTCGGTACCGGCCACGTAGCCGGCGGCCAGCGCCCGTTCGATCTCACCCAGCGACACCGCATCGACCACCACGCCTTCAGCGCGCATCAGGCGCAGGATGTGGGTGTTCGAGCAGGCTTTTTGTGCAAAGCGCAGGGTGTCGAAGCGGGCCAGCTCGGCGATACGGCTGCGGATGGTGGCGGCGTCGTAGACCCACAGCGGCGTGCCGTGGGCCTGGGCAAGGCTGCTGAGAGTGGTCGGGGCGAAAGGTGACATGCCGCCTATGGTCGCGCAGTTCGTCGATTCGCAGAAGAACTGATTTGTCGACCACCCATTCATCACTGATATGGTGTGCCGATGCGCATCACCCACCGCCATGTCGACATCTTTCGCGCGCTGATGAACGCCGGTGGCGTGACTGCCGCGGCGCAGGCGCTGCACACCTCGCAGCCCACCGTGAGCCGCGAACTCGCGCGCCTCGAGCAGCTGCTGGCCCTGAATCTGTTCGACCGCGTCCGCGGCCGCCTGCAGCCCACGGCCCAGGCGTTCGCGTTGTACGAGGAGGTACAGCGCTCGTACCTGGGGCTGGAGCGGATCGCCGCCACCGCGGCGCGGCTGCGGCAGTTTGCCCAGGGCCAGCTGTCTGTTGTGTGCTTGCCGGCGCTGTCGCACGGGCTGCTGCCGGGAGCGTGCACACGTTTGCTGGCTCGGCATCCTGGTGTCGGCCTGGCCATCACCCAGCAGGAATCGCCCTACCTCGAGGAATGGCTCGCCACGCAGCGCTGCGACCTGGGCCTGACCGAAAGCGACGCCGCGCCCGCCGGCACCACGCAACAGCTATTGGTCGAGATGAACGAGGTGGCGGTGCTACCCGCGGGCCATGCGCTGGCGGCCAAGCGCCGGTTGAAGCTGAGCGATTTCGACGGCCAGGCCTTCGTCAGCCTGGCGCCGGGCGACCCCTACCGGCAGATCATCGATGGCCTGTTCGAGCAGCAGGGCGTGCAGCGCCAGCAGGCGATCGAGACCCACAGCGCCGTGTCGGTCTGCGCGATGGTCAAGCACGGCCTGGGGCTGGGCATCGTCAACCCGCTGACCGCGATGGAACAGGCCGGGCCGAAGCTGGTGGTGCGGCCACTCGCCGTGGCGATACCGTTCCGGGTGCACCTGGTGCGGCCGCTGCACCGGCCGGCGAACCCGCTGGTGGACCGGCTGGTGCAGGCGCTGCAGGAAGAGGCAGCGGCCCTCAAGCGCGCCGGGCCTTGACCAGAAAATTCTCGCGTCCGTCGCCCACGCTTTCACCGATGGTGGCCGGCCCGGACACTGGCCACAGTTTGCGGCCGCTGCGCGCCCTGGCGCGACGCTCAAGCACCCCTTTTCGCCCCACCTGCAGCGTACCGATGACCCGACCTTCGACCTCCCTGTTGCTGCCTGCCGCCGCCTTGTCTGCGGCGCTGGCGATTGGCGCTGACCTGCTGGGCTTTGCTCAGCTGTTCTTTGTGCTGAAGCCGCTGACCACCGTGCTGATCATCGGCTGGGCCTGGCCGCGCGGGGCGGACGAGCCGGCCAAGCGGCGCTGGCTGCGTATCGGCTTGGTGCTGTCGCTGGCCGGCGACATCGCGCTGCTGTGGCCGCAATCCGGCTTTCTGCCCGGACTGGTGTCGTTCCTGCTGGCCCATCTGGCCTACATCGTGGCCTTCACCCGCGGGCTGCGGTTGGCGGCCAAACCGTTGCCGTTCGTGGTCTACGCGCTGCTGGCCGGCTTGATCCTGTCGCAGCTGTGGCCGGGTGTGCCGGCGCCGCTGCGTGGGCCGGTGCTGGTCTATGTCGCCGCGCTGGCCTGCATGGCCGCGCAGGCGGCGGCCGTCTGGCTGGCCGCGCGTGGCGGCTCGGCAGAGCCTTGGACGCGCCGTGCAGCGATCGGCGGCGCGCTGTTCATGGCGTCGGATGCGACGCTGGCCGTCAACAAGTTCGCCGCCGCTTTGCCGGCCGCCAGCTTGTGGATCCTGGCGACCTACTGGCTGGCGCAGGCTTTCATCGCCGGCTCTCTGAGACACCCTCACATCTCTTCTGAAGACAAAGTTGCGCGCTGATGACGGGTAATCCCTGTAATTAACCGGGTTTGTTGAATATTGATGATGATCGACGAGGGTTAGCCGCATTCGTGACACAAAAACCTTGAGCTGATGATCGCGCCGCCCTGATCGGGGCACCAGGCCGCAGCGCCACCCTTGCTGTCGGTCGGTCAAACCATCCACAGTGATCGAGGAGTGTTCATGAGTCTGATTGCACGCAGAGGTGTTGTTGCGTCTTGCTTGGCCATGGCTGCCGCGCTGGCTTGTTCCCCGGCCGCCTTCGCAGGCGGCAACGCGACCGACGACCTGAGCGACTTGCACGCGGCCATCACAGGCCACACGGATCGACTGATCATCAAGTACAAGGCCGGCACCGCTGCGGCGGCCCACGCCGATGCCCAATCGATGGCGCGCGCCCACGAGGCGGTCCAGCGCGCCGGGGTGCAGATGAAATTCCTGCGCAGCAATGCGTTCGGCGCCCATGTGATGAAGCTGGACCGCCTGCTGACGGTGGCCGAGGTCCAGGGCCTGGCGAAGGCCGTGCGCAGCGGCGATGTCGACGTCGAGTTCGCCGAACCCGACCGCCGCATGCACGCGCTGATGACGCCCAACGACACCAGCTACGGCAGCCAGTGGCATTACTTCGAGACCACCGGCGGCCTGCGCGCGCCGGCAGCCTGGGACAAGTCCACCGGCAGCGGCGTCAAGGTCGCGGTCATCGACACCGGCTACCGCCCCCACGCCGACCTGGCGGCCAACATCGTCGGCGGCTACGACTTCATCTCCGACACCTGGACGGCCAACGACGGCGGCGGCCGCGACAGCGACGCCAAGGACCCGGGCGACTGGATCACCGCCAACATCTGCGGCGGCACCCATGCGGCGCAGAACTCCAGCTGGCACGGCACCCACGTGGCCGGCACGATCGCCGCGGTGACCAACAACTCCAGCGGCGTCGCCGGCGTGGCCTTCAACGCCAAGGTCGTACCAGCCCGCGTGCTGGGCCGTTGCGGCGGCTACACCTCGGACATCGCCGACGCGATCACCTGGGCCTCGGGCGGCAGCGTCAGCGGCGTGCCGGCCAACACCAACGTCGCCAAGGTGATCAACATGTCGCTCGGCGGCAAGGGCGCCTGCGACTCGACCACCCAGGCTGCGATCACCGGCGCCCGCAACCGCGGCACCGTCGTCGTCGTGGCGGCCGGCAACTCGCAGGCCGACGCCTCGGCCTACAACCCGGCGAACTGCTCGGGCGTGATCACCGTGGCGGCGACCAACCGCAGCGGCTCGCGCGCCTGGTATTCGAACTACGGCTCGGTCGTCGACGTGGCGGCGCCTGGTGGCGACACCAGCATCAGCGGCGACGGCATCTACTCGACGCTGAACACCGGCACCACCACGCCCGGCTCCGACACCTACGCCTACTATCAGGGCACCTCAATGGCCTCGCCGCACGTCGCGGCGGTGGTGGCGCTGATGTTCGCCAAGAACGGCGCGCTGACGGTGGACCAGATCGAGACCAAGCTCAAGGGCTCGACCCGGGCCTTCCCCGGCAGCTGCTCGCAGTGCGGCACCGGCATCGTCGATGCCAACGCCGCGGTCGACGCCGCCGGCGGCGGTGGCGGCAACGACGTGCCCGAGGTCGAGTCGAACAACACCTTGGCCACGGCGCAGGCGATCAGCGTCAACCCGGCCAACGTGCTGGGCACGATGAGCTCGTCCAGCGACACCGACTACTACAAGGTGACTGTCGGCGCCGGCAAGACCTTGTCCGTCACGCTGACGCCCAATGGCAGCTCAGACTACGACCTGTACATGTACAACTCGTCGGGCACCCAGCTCAACGCGAGCGAGAAGGGCACCGGCCAGGTCGACTCGTTCTCACGCACCAACACCGGCAGCTCGTCGGTCACCTGGTACGTGCGCGCCTTCTACTACTCGGGCAACACCGGCTCGAGCGGCACCTACACGCTGGGCTTGGGCCAGTAACTGGAGCACCCGGTGGCGGAATACCGCCACCACCCTCCGAGAAGGTGCGCGCCGCTTCGGAGCGGCGTGCGCTGGACGCTCCGGTGGCACACCCGATAGCGGATCACCGCTACCGGGCCAAACGCCAAATACCGCACGGGTGAAAGCCTGAAATAGGCTTATTTCACCGGCCAATTGGCCGAAACGAAGAAGGCCCGCAGCCCGTTGCTGCGGGCCTTTTGCTTTGCCGTCCGGAGTCGCCGATGCGTTCGAGCCCTGTTGCCCGCCCCCAGACCCGCGCCTTGCGCCGCCACCCCGCCTGGCCCTTGGCCGCCGGGGCCGCGTTGCTGGCCGGCGCAGGCCTGTTGGCGCCGCCGGCGAAGGCAGGCTCGGTCGGCGGGCTGCAGCACGTCATCGACGAAGCGACCGAGGGCAACCGTCTGCCGGCAGCGCGCCAGCAAGCCGAAGAAGACCGCACCGACCGCCTGATCGTGCACTACCGCGGCAGCAGCCGCCGCACCGCGCTGCACGCCGCACCGCAGGCCACTGCGCTGGCGCTGCAACGGCTGCAACTGGCCGGGCTGCAGGCGGTCAAGGTGCACCACAACGGCCTGGGCGCCCAGGTGCTGCACCTGAACCGCAGCGTCTCGGCGACCGAGCTGGACGCCGTCGCGCGCCAGCTGATGGCCGACGATCCGAACGTGCTTTATGCCGAGCCCGACCGCAAGCTGCAAGCCCTGGCGACCGCGACCGACCCGCTGTACACCAGCCAGTGGCACTACTTCGAGGCCACCGGTGGCTTGAACCTGCCGTCGGCCTGGGACCAGTCGACAGGCTCCGGCGTCGTCGTCGCGGTCATCGACACCGGCGTGCGGGCCCACGTGGACCTGGCGGCCAACCTGCTGTCAGGCTACGACTTCATCACCAGCGGCACCGCCTCCAACGACGGCGGCGGCCGCGACAGCGACGCCAACGACCCGGGCGACGGCTGCAGCGGTGGCCACTCGAGCTGGCACGGCACCCACGTGGCCGGCACGATCGCCGCGGTCACCAACAACGGCGAAGGCGGTGCGGGCGTGGCCTACGACGCGAAGATCCTGCCGGTGCGGGTGTTGGGGTGCGGCGGCGGCTATTTCTCCGACATCGCCGACGGCGTGCTGTGGGCGTCGGGCAGCGCGGTGGGCGGCGTCTCGGCACCGAGCCAACCGGCACGTGTGCTGAACCTGTCGCTGGGTGGCAAGTCGGCCTGCCCGACGACCATGCAAAGCGCCATCAACCAGGCCCGCGCCAACGGCGCCGTGGTCATCGTCGCGGCTGGCAACTCGAACGAAGACGCCTCGAAGCACACACCTGCCAACTGCGCCAATGTGGTGACCGTGGCGGCGACGGGCCGCACCGGCGGCCGGGCCTCGTATTCGAACTATGGCGCCAAGATCGACGTGGCAGCGCCCGGCGGTGACCAGAGCACCGGCTCCGCCAACGGCGTGCTGTCGACGCTGAACGATGGCTACAGCACCGCCGGCAACGACAGCTACGGCTACTACCAGGGCACTTCGATGGCCGCGCCGCACGTGGCCGGCGTCGCCGCCTTGATGGTCGCGCGCAACCCGAGCCTGACGCCGGACGAAATCGAGGTGCTGCTGAAGAGCACGGCACGTGCGCTGCCGAGGGCTTGTGCGGTCGGCTGCGGCAAGGGCATCGTCGATGCGAACGCCGCGGTCAACGCGGTGTTCGTCGGCGCAAGCATTGCCAGCGACGCGGCCGAAAGCGAACCGAACAACACCCAGGCGCAGGCGCAGATGCTGTCGTCGTTCCCGGTGAAGATCGCCGGCACGATGGCCAGCGGTACCGACCTGGACACCTTCAAGGTCAGTGTCGGCGCCGGCAAGACGCTGAGCGCGCGGCTGATCGGCAACGTCGCCTCGAACTACGACCTGGAACTGCGCAACGCCACCGGCACCGTGCTGCGCAGCAGCGCCCGCGGCGCCGGCATGTCCGACAACGTCAGCTGGACCAACGCCGGCGGTGTGGCGGTCGAGCGTTTCGTGCGCGTCAAGCGCGTCTCGGGCAACACCGGCGTGACGGGCACCTACACGCTGGAAATCACACGGCCCTGAATCTGCGGCCTACATCCCCTTGAACAGGTGGGTGTAGCTGCGGCTGACTTCGAGCTTCTGCGGATTGCCTTTCACCGCCACGATCTGGCGGCCACGGAAGTCACGCGTCACCGCAGCGATCGCGTTGACCGCAACCAGCGTCGAGCGGTGGATCTGCCAGAAGCGCTCGGGGTCGAGCTCGTCGACCAGTTCCTTGATCGGCTTGCGGATCAGCGCCTCGACCTGCGGCGTTTGGACCCGGGTGTACTTCTCGTCGCTGATGAAGAACAGCACGTCCTCGACCGGGATCATCTGGATCGCCTGGCCGACAGTCGCCTGGATCCATTTCAGGTAAGCCGGCTTGGCGCCCCCGCTGGCCGCCAGCTTGTGCAACAGTTGCTGGATCGGCTCGCCCCCCGATGAGGCGGGCGCATCGCCGTCGCCGTCTTCAGCGCTGCGCTTGGCCGCCAGGCGCTTGCCGATGCGCTCGACAGTCAGCTTGAGCCGGTCGCGCTCGGCGGGCTTGAGGATGTAGTCCGTCGCCCCTTGTTCGAAGGCCTCGACGGCGTACTGGTCGTAGGCGGTGATGAAGACGATCTCGGGCAGGAAGCCGTCGTCGCCAACGTCCATCTGCGCGATCTGCTTCGCGGCCTCGACGCCCGTCATGCCGGGCATCCGTATGTCGAGGAACACGACGTCGGGCCGGTGCTGTTCGACCAGTTCGACCGCCTCGGCGCCATTCTTCGCCTCGGCGACGATCTCGAGCTCGGGCCAGGCCTCGGCCAGCCGGGCGCGCAGCTGGTCGCGCATCAACCGCTCATCGTCGGCCAGTACCGCGCGTGGAGCGGCACTGGGGGAATCAGTGGTATTCGTCATGGCGTGATCGTAGCCCGCCGGGCTGGTGTTTCGCGATCAGGCGAACGGGATGCTGTTGTCGGTGTGCTGGCCGATCACCGGCACTGGCGGCGGGGCGGCAGGCTTGGGCGGCGCAACCGGGGTCTTCTTTGGCCGCACGGCCCACCACAGCAGCAGCGCCAGCAGGATGACCGGCGAGCCGACCGCTGCCACCGCCACGGCGGCGCAGGCCAGTGCGGCGATGACGCCCAGCGCCGCCAGCAACAGCGGCACCCCCACGCCGAACAGCAGCGCCAGCGGCACGACGATCACCACGATCACCATCGCCAGCACGATCGCCCCGAAGATGAGCCACACGTGGCCCGCTTCCAGACCACCCAGCTCGATCTGTTCACCGTCGACCGTGATCAACAGGTCGGGCGGCAGGTGGTTGAACATCGCGACCAGAGAGACGGCGGTCACCAACGCGATCACCAGCGTGCCGATCAACAACGCCCAGCCAAGCCAGCGCCAGGGGGAAGGTCTCGAATGCATCGTTCGTCTCCTCGGGGAAATCAAGCGTGGCCGTTGCCGCCGTTGCCGTTGGCATTGCCATTGCCTGGCGCGCTGACGGTGCGGTAGGGCACGGTGATGGTCACCACGGTGCCGCTAGGCTGGTTGGCCGACACGGTCAGCATCGCCTTGTCGCCGTACAGCAGCTGCAGGCGTTCGCGGATGTTGGCCAGGCCGACCCCCGTGCCGCTGGTGCCGCCGTTGCCGAAGCCGACGCCGGTGTCGGCCACCGTGACCTGCAGCTTGCCGTGCACGATCTCGGCCTTCACGTTCAGCGTGCCGCCCTCGGGCTTGGGCTCCAGGCCATGGCGGATCGCGTTCTCGACCAGGGTCTGGATCATCATCGGCGGGAACTCGGCCGAGACCAGCCCGTCGGGCACGTCGATGTGGCCGACCAGGCGCTCTTCCATGCGCACCTTCAGGATCTCGACATAGGGCCGCACGACGGCCAGCTCGCGGCCCAGGTCGCGCGGGCCACCATCAGCGGTCTCGCGCATCGTCGGCATGCTGGCGCGCAGCAAGGCGATCAGGTTCTTCTGCATCTGGCTGGCGCGCGCCGGATCGGTCTCGATCAGGTGGTCGATCGACGCCAGCGTGTTGAACAGGAAGTGCGGCTCGACCTGGGCCTGCATCGCGGCCATGCGGGCCTCGATGACCTGGCGGCGAAGCGATTCGGCCTCGGCCGTCTCGGTGGCAACTGCGGCCTTGTGCTCGGCCTGGATGCGCGCCTTGTAGGTCGCCTTCAGGATCGCCGACAGCAGGATCCACAGGATCGCCAGCTGCGGCAGGCTTTCGCCGTACTGCACGGTGCGGTGCGAGACGCGCGGGCCGATGTTCAGTGCTTCCTCGATGTCGTCGCGGGCCTGGGCCGCGTCTTCACGTGCCTGCTTGGCATCTTCGATCGCTTCGATCACGGCCTCGCGGGCCTCCTCGATCGCTTGCCGCACCTCTTCGGAGTTGGCGCCGGGCGGCACCGCAATGCGCACGTCCTGGTCGTCGGTGTTGATCTCGACCACCGGCTCGCCGTTGATCTTGACGCTGAAGCCGGAGCCTGCAGACGCTGCGGGCTTGGCCGCCGATGCCGCAGGCGCGGCCGGTGCAGCAGGCGCTGCAGGCGCAACCGGCGCCGTGCTGCGGGGGCTGATGCGCACGCCACGGTGATCGATCGAGATGTCGACGCCGTCGCCGCTGCCGGAAGCCGGCTTGTCGATGTGAACGCCCGGCATCTTGTGCGCCTTGGGCGGCGCATCGGGCTCGTCGGGCGCTTCGGGTACTTTGGGCTTGCGCAGCGGCGGGATCGACGAGCCGCTCGGGTGGTCCACCACGGTTTCGGTGTAGGTCCACGTGAACGGCGGCAGGTTCTGCAGGATGCTGGCCGCGATCATCAGCAGCACCGCCAGCATTCCGAAGCGCCACCAACTGATGCTGGCCAGCCAGGAGCCGTAGACGTGGAAGGCGCGCACGGCGCCTGCGCTGAAACTTTGCCAGCGGCTGGCCCAGGGGCTGGAGGGGTTGGCGGAGAGACTGCTCATGGGCGGGCGCTGGGTGGCGATCAGGTTTCGTGGAATTCGTCGATGAGACGCACTCTACGCAGACGGCGCCAGCGCGCCAGCCCGGAGCGACACACACCCGCACCGCGCGGACAGGCTGCAAGGGTGTGCGACAGGCCGAGAGCTGGAGCACCCGGCGCCGGAGTACCGGCGCCACCCGCCAAGCGGGTGCGCGGCCGCTCGGGGCGAAGCCGGACGTCGGGATGTGCCCGTGCACGTCCTGTCGTCTGCGCAGCCGGCACGGCCTGCAAGCCGTGCCGTGGACCGGCCCAGCGCTGGCCCCGCTGATGGAGCACCCAGCACCGGGCGAGTGATTAGCGCCGCTCGACGATCATCGGCACCAGGGCCAGCGCGGCGCGGATCTTCTCCGCCGCTTCGCGGGCCTGGTCGCGCGAGGCATAAGGGCCGGCTTGCAGGCGGAACAGCCCGCCTTCCGAGAACACCGTCAGCAGCGGACTCAGCCACTCCAGCTCCTGGGTCAGGCGCTGCTGGAAGCTGTAGGCCCCATTGCCCTGGCCGAATGCGCCGAGTTGCAGCCAGAAGCCGCTGGCGGCCGCGGTGTGGGCACGCGAGGTGGATGTCGCCTCGGGCACCGGTGGCGCGGCCGTCGACGCTGCGGCCACCAGGGTCGGCGTAGGGCTCGCTGCGGCTGCGTCCAGCTCAGGCTCCGGCGCAGGCACGGTCGTCGCTGGAGCGGGCGCGGGGGCGGCGGCCGCCACCACGGGCGAGGGTGCCAGGTTCGGCGCGGACTCTGGCGCTTGCACGCGTGCAGGCGCCGGCGCGCGTGCCATCGTCGCGCCCTTGCCCGCCAAGCCGGCGCGGATGTCTTCGTAGGTGATGCGCTCGACCTCGACAGGTGCGACGCCGTTCTGTACGCCCAGCCGCACTGCCGCGGCGTAAGACAGGTCGATCACCCGGCCCGCTGAAAACGGGCCCCGGTCGTTGACCCGCACGATCACCTCACGGCCGTTGGCCGGGTTGCGGACCCGTGCATAACTGGGGATCGGCATGGTCTTGTGCGCCGCCGTCATCGCGTACATGTTGTAGGTCTCGCCACTGGCGGTGCGGCGGCCATGGAAGCGCCGCCCATACCACGATGCCATCCCCTTCTGCACCAGCGGCTCGTCACCGGTCATCGGCGTGTAGCTCTGGCCCAGCACCTCGTAGGGCTTGTTCGGCCCGCCCGAGCGGATCGACTCGACCTTGGGTTCGGCGTCCGGCACGTCGCGCACATCCGGGCCGTCCGCCGGCGGTGGGCCATCGGCACCGGCCGGCAAGCGGCCGCCGGGCGACGTGGTGGAGCAACCCGCCATCAGCATGCCCGCGAGCAATGCCGCAGCGCCGGCACAACGCGTCAGGCGTTGCAGCCAGGGTGCTGGTGAAGGGGGATGAGAGAGGGGGCGATGGCGCGCCCGGCTGGGATCGAACCAGCGGCCCCTGGCTTCGGAGGCCAGTACTCTATCCACTGAGCTACGGGCGCCATGCATGGAAGAGTCGGGATTCTAGCAGTCGCCTTTGCAGGCCCCGGGCCGCGTGACGGCCCGCATGGGGGCGCTGGCTATAATTCGGCGGTTGTTCCGAGCGGTGCCCCGCCGCGCATCGAACAACGATTTCGCCCCTGCCCGCCACCCTTGTTGGCCCAGCGACCGAGGAATTCATGAGCGACGCTCACCGCCACGCAGAAGAACATGCCCACGACGGCCCGCACGAAGGCCCGATCAAGACGCCCAAGCAATTGATCTGGGCTGTGGCGGCCTCGTTCATCGTGCCGATCATCGTGATCATCATGCTGACGCAGTTCGTCGCCACCGGCGAGAAAGAGGCCGCTGGCACCAGCGCGCTGGAAGCCGAAGCGGTGGCCAAGCGCATCCACCCCGTCAGCTCGGTCGAAGTGAAGGACCTGAATGACGTGACCACGCTGAAGACCGGCGAGCAGGTGTTCCAGGCTCAGTGCTCGGCCTGCCACGCCACCGGCGCTGCCGGCGCGCCGAAGTTCGGCGACGAGGCGGCGTGGGGCCCGCGCATCAAGAACGGTTTCGAGGCACTGCTGAATTCGGCGCTGAAGGGCAAGGGCAACATGGGCCCGCAAGGCGGCGGCGATTTCTCGGACCTCGAGGTTGCCCGCGCCGTGGTCTACATGGCCAACAAGGGCGGCGCGAAGTTCGACGAGCCGAAGGTCCCTGCCGCAGCGGCCAGCGCAGCCCAATAAGCCGCCCAGCGGCCACAACGAACAAAGCCGCCTTCGGGCGGCTTTGTCGTTTGGGCACTCAGCCCTTGTGTTGTCCAGCCGCCGGGCTCAGCGTGTAGCCGAAGCGCTGCGGCATCTGCGCGAACGGCAGTTCGTCGTAACGCCAATGGCCGGCTTCGATCGCGTCGGCGCCAAGGGCCGCGTCCAGCGTGTGGACCAGGCCGAAGCCGATGTCGCTGTCGGCGAACAAGCGCCCGCCGTCATCCAGCCACGCACTGCGAAAGATGGCGCTGCGGCCGGTGTGGGTGCTCAACGCCGGCGCCGCGTCGGGCACCGCCGTCAACCGCCAGACCCACGGCGCCGCCTCGAGCTCGACGTAGACCCGCTGCGGCCCGTTCTGGAAGAACCAGCAACCGGCTTCGTCGGCCTCGTAGTTGCGGCCGATGAACTCCTGCAGCTTGTCGTGCAGGATGCGGCTGCCCTTGGGCGTCGGGAACGGCCCGGCGGCCTGGATGCGGTCGTCCCGCATGTACCAGTCGCCGCGTGCATCCAGCGCCAGCCAGTTGTAGCAGTGCGGCACATGCGGCCACTTGGCCAATGCCGCCTTGACGATGTCGTCCATAAGACCCCCACGCCCCCCTTCCGGGGGCTTCCCCCCGAGGGGGCTCGCGCAGCGGACCGGCAAAGCCGGATCCGCGCACGCCACTTGATGAAAGGCAGCGCTGCGCGCGCCTTTGTCCACCTTATCTCGCGCGAAGCCAATCCACGACTGCCTGCGGCATGGCCTGCACGTGGCCAGGGGGAAGGCGGCCAGCCGGAAAGCCCACGTGCCCGCCATGCGGCGGCTGCCACAGCGTCACGTACGGGCCCACCTCGTGCGTACCCGGCAGGCTGCTGGCCGGCACGAACGGGTCGTTGCGCGCGTTCAGCACCAGCGCCGGCACGCGGATGTGTTCGAGCCAGGGCTTGGCCGACGCACGGCGCCAGTAGTCGTCGGTGTTGCGAAAGCCGTGCAGCGGCGCGGTGAACAGGTTGTCGAACTCGTACAGGTCGCGCGCCGCGGCCAGTCGCTCGCGGTCGAACAGGCCCGGGTGCTGGGCCCATTTGGCCAACGCCTTTGGCTTCATCGAGCGCAGGAACATGCGGGTGTAGACCTGCCGGTTGAAGCCGCGGCCGATGGCGTGGCCACCGGCGGCCAGGTCGATCGGCGAGCAGACCGCGGCCACCGCGCGCGCTGTCGCACTGGCCGTCTCGCCTGCCTCTTCGGCCCAGCGCAGCAGTGCATTGCCGCCCAGCGATATGCCGACGGCATGCAACGGCTGGCCCGAGCGTTCACGCAAGCGCGTGAGGATCCAGCCGATCTCTTCGAAGTCACCCGAGTGGTAGGCGCGCGGCGCCAGGTTCAGCTCGCCCGAGCAACCGCGGAAATGCGGCACCGCGTAATTCCAGCCCAGCGCATGCGCGACATCGGCGAAGGCTTCGGCATAGTGGCTGCGCGAAGAGCCCTCGAGGCCGTGGAACAGCACCAGCCACGGCGCATCGCGGTGGCGCGAAAACCGGAAGTCGACATCGATGAAGTCGGCATCCGGCGTGGCCCAGCGCTCACGCTGGTAGATCGGATGCGGACCTTGCACGCGCTTGCCATACAGCGCCGGCCAGATCGTCTGCAAATGCCCGCCGGGCAACCAGCGCGGCGCTCGAAAATGGCGCATCACCGCGTCGCTCAGTGCAGCGTCGTCGGCGCCTCGACCAGCTCCGGCGGCTCTTGGGCGGTGCCCGGGCTGGCATGGTGGGTCACCATGCGCCAACCTTGCGCGGTCTTCAGGTAGACATTGGTTGCCATCACCCAGCCCGTGCGTGCGCCGTCCGGCGTCTTCAACGCGACGCGTTCGACCACGCTGTGCATCGCCGCGCTCAGCGCATGCACCCGGCGCACCTTGTCGGGTTGCACATGGACAGGGCCGTTGGCGAACACCGCCTCGAAGGCAGCGCGCACGGCCGCCGGGCCCACCAGACGCGGCCCGCCGGGGTGGATGCAGACCACCTCTTCGTCGTCGGCCCAGACGGCCATCAGCTTGTCGATGTCCGCCTCGCGCAGCGCTTCGTAGAACTGGGTCTCGACGTCGTCGGGCGAAGCGAGCAGCGCGGCCTTGGGTGCTTGCGGCATGGCGTGCGCCTCTAGTGTCCTGTCCCGCAAATAGCTGCCATTGCGACGAGCCGCAATGGGGATGATCGCGAGTCGACGAGCCGGGTAGATACCTCGTGGTATCTGCCCGGCTTGGCGGCGCTGCGAGCGCCCCATTTCGGCCCGCCCGAAGGGTTCGACCAGATGGCGCGCTCGCGCGCCCGGCCATCAGGGCAGATACGCTCGGTATCTGCCCAGCCGTCCGGACGCACGTTCATCACCATCTGGTCGAATCTCAATGGCAGTTATTTACGGGACAGGACACTAACGGAAGACCACCGTCTTGTGGGCGTTCATCAGCACCCGGCGCTCGACATGCCAACGCACCGCGCGCGCCAGCACCACGCACTCGACATCGCGACCCACGGCGGTCAGGTCGTCAGCAGACAAGGAGTGGTCGACGCGCTCGACGTCCTGTTCGATGATCGGGCCTTCGTCCAGGTCGGCGGTCACGTAGTGCGCCGTCGCACCGATCAGTTTCACGCCGCGCGCATGGGCCTGGTAGTAAGGCTTGGCGCCCTTGAAGCTGGGCAGGAAGCTGTGGTGGATGTTGATCGCCCGGCCCGCCAGGCGCTGGCAGAACTCGGGGCTCAGGATCTGCATGTAGCGCGCCAGCACCACCAGGTCGATGCGTTCGGCCTCGATCAGCGCTTCGATCTGTTGCTCTTGCACCCGCTTGGCCGCCGCATCGGCACCGGCGACCAATGGCAGATGGTGGAACGGCAGGCCGTAGCTTTCGACCAGTTGCTCATGCGTGCGGTGGTTCGACACCACGGCCGGGATGTCCAGCGCCAGCTGGCCGCTCTTCCAGCGGTAGAGCAGGTCGTTCAGGCAGTGGCCATGCTGGCTGACCATCAGCAGCACGCGCGGCCGCTGGTCCGCCGCATGGAAGGTGGCGTGCATGCCGAACTGCTGGCGCACATGGCCGAACAGCTTGTCCAGCGTGGCCACCTCGGCCAACTGTTCGGGCGCCTCGAAGTGCACCCGCATGAAGAAGAAACCGGTCGCGTCCTCGCCCTGCAGATCGCCGAACTGCTGCGAATCGATGATGTTGCAGCCGGCCTGGTACAGCAGGCCCGAGACGTTGTGAACAATGCCCTTGGCGTCGCGGCAGGCCAGCGTGAGGACGAATTCTTGCGGACGGGACATGGTGGGCAACGATTGTACGGATCGGGGTTCTCCCCCACGATCGACAGGCATCCAAGCAGCGGTGGCTGGCGTATGCCTGGGTCAACACCCGTCAACGCACTCCTAGAATTCCGCCGATGGCCACTTCCGCCTCCTCTTCCGCCCAGCGCGCCGACGCCCTGGGCGCGCTGCTCGCGCGCGTCTCCTTGGGCGATCGTGCGGCTTTTGCCACGCTATATCAGCAGACGGCAGCGCATCTACTTGGGGTCATTCTCCGTATCAATACAGACCGGGGCCAAGCCGAGGACCTGTTGCAGGAGATATTCGTGAAGATCTGGGGCGCCGCCGGCAGCTTCGACGCACAGCGGGCACAGCCGATGACCTGGCTGACCAGCATCGCGCGCCACCGCGCGATCGACAGCCTGCGCCGACGTCAGACCGAACCGCAGTGGGTGACCGCCCGCGCATCGCTGGACGACGGCGAAGACGACGATGTGCTCGACCAGATGCCGAGCGAAGCGGCAGGCCCGATGGAACTGCTCGGCCAGGCGGTGCAGGCGCGCGCGGTCGGCGTGTGCATGAAGGGCTTGTCCGGCGAGCAACAGCAGACGCTCGCGCTGGCCTTCTACCAGGGGCTGTCGCACTCCGAAGTCGCCGATCAACTGCGCCAGCCGCTGGGCACGGTGAAAAGCTGGGTCCGGCGCGGCCTGCTGTCGCTGCGCGCCTGCCTCGAGCGGGCCGGTGCAATCGACGCGGTGGGAGTCTGAACATGAATCCCCACACTCACTTCGTTCATTGCCCCCCGAGGGGGCTTTCAATGCCCTACGGGCGGCCGGGCGGGCATTGATGGACTACTCCCGCGCCCCTCTCGCCGACCGTCTGGCCGCTGAATTCGTGCTCGGCACGCTGCGTGGCCCCGCCCGCCGACGGTTCGACAACCTGCTGCCTGCCCACCCGGCCTTGCGCGCCGCGGTGGCCCGCTGGCAGGACGCGCTGGTGCCGCTGGCGGCCAGCGTGAAGCCGGTCACTCCGTCGCCGCGCGTCTGGAAAGGCATCGAAGAGCGCCTCTTCGCCGAACGCCGCGCCGCCAACGAAACACCGTCGGCGCCGCAGCGCTGGTGGCAGACAGTGCTGCCCTGGCGCGCCGCCACCGGCTTCGCCACTGCTGCGGCACTGGCGTTGGGCGTCGCGTTGACGATCCCGAAGCCGGCTCAGCCGCCGGTGCTGGTGGTGCTGGCACCGTCCGACGCCGCTGCCAGCGTGGCCTTGCAGAACGCCAAGTTCGTTGCCAGCGTCAGCGCCGATGGACGCGGCCTGGTGCTGCGGCCGGTCGACGCGCTGGCGATGGACCCGCAGCGGGCGCTCGAACTCTGGGCCGTGCCCGGCCAGGGCGCACCGCGCTCGCTGGGCCTGGTGGCCGCCGACGGCGCGACCAAGGTGATCCGTACCGAGCTGCTGCGCAACACCGCCGCCTTCGCGGTCAGCCTGGAGCCGGCCGGCGGCTCGCCCACCGGCGCACCGACCGGCCCGATCATCTCGGTCGGCAAGCTGGACACTTAGAGGCGCGCGCAGCGCCGCCGCTCATCCAGTGGCGTGCGTGGATCCGGCTCTGCCGGTCCGCTGCGCGAGCCCCTCCGGGGGCTGAGACCGGACACGAACAGTCCAGTGGACTGTTTGTGCCTGTCGAGGGGCCGAGCCACTGGCTCGGCGCGGCCTGCAAGGCAGCCCGCCGGAGCGGGCATGGGGGCCCTATGTTTCAGGTGCGCAACTTGCATCAGTCTGCGTGTGAGCGCCCCTGAACTCCGTCTGGCCGTCATCACCTTGTCGGCGCATGTGCCCGACCTGGCCGACCAGGACGGCTGGGACGAGGCCTTGCGCCTGCGTGACCTGGTGCATGGCCTGCGCGTCGGCGGCTACCAGATCGCCGGCGTGCTGGGGGCCGACGCGCAGCTGCCTGAGAAGCTGGCCGCGCTGGCGCCCGACGTGCTGATCGTCGACGCCGAAAGCGGCGCGCGCGACGCGATCGAACACGTGGTCTGGGCCACCCGCGACGCGCCGCGGCCGATCGTGCTGTTCACCGAAGAGCACGACCCTGCGCACATGCGCGAAGCAGTCGCTGCAGGCGTGGTCGCCTACGTGGTGGCCGGGCTCGCGCCCGAGCGCGTGCGGCCGGTGATCGACGTGGCGATCGCCCGCTTCGAGCACGAACAGAACCTGCGCGGCGAACTGGCGCGCGCCAAAGGGCAGTTGGCCGAACGGGTGGTGATCGACCGTGCGAAAGCCCTGCTGATGCAGCGCCACAAGCTGCCTGAGCCGCAGGCCTACGCGCGGCTGCGCAAGACGGCGATGAACCAGGGCCTGACGGTCCACGAGGTCGCCCGCCGGCTGCTGGAGCTGGCAGACCTCTTCGCCTGATCACCCCTTCGCCGACATGCCCGCGTTTGGTGCAACGCACCAGCGCGAACCCCGGCGATGGTGCAAACCCAGCGGCCGACGACGCGCCCACCGGGCTTAGCGGGCTGGCACAGCGCTTGCGTTGCACAGGCCGTGGCCCAACGAAGGGTCACGCGATCTGGTTGCACTGATTTCCTAGGTTTTTTGGACAAAGGCGTCCGCCGGCTGACCCGCAAGGGTCTTGCTGTCGGACGCCTCTTTTTTGCCTTTTTCGAGGACCGCCGATGCACGCCCCTGCCCCGTTCACTTCCAGCGCAACCAGTGATGCCGACCTGAGCCGCCGCCGCGTGCTGCAGGCCGCCTCCGCGGTGGCCATGGGCGCCGCCACCGGCCTGCCGTCGACCCGCGCCTGGGGCCAGGGCTCGGACAAGCCCGAGAAAGAGGAAGTGCGCATCGGCTTCATTCCGCTGACCGACTGCGCGTCGGTCGTGATGGCCTCGGTGCTGGGCTTCGACAAGAAGTACGGCATCAAGATCATCCCCACCAAGGAGGCCTCGTGGGCCGGCGTGCGCGACAAGCTGGTCAACGGCGAGCTCGACATGGCGCATGTGCTGTACGGCCTGGTCTACGGCGTGCACCTGGGTGTCAGCGGGCCGAAGAAGGACATGGCGGTGTTGATGACCCTGAACAACAACGGCCAGGCGATCACGCTGTCGAAGAAGCTGGCCGACAAGGGCGCGGTCGACGGTGCGTCGCTGGCCAAGGTGATGGCGACCGACAAGCGCGACTACACCTTTGCGCAAACCTTCCCGACGGGCACCCACGCGATGTGGCTGTACTACTGGCTGGCCAGCGTCGGCATCAACCCGCTGAAGGACGCCAAGGTCATCACCGTGCCGCCGCCGCAGATGGTGGCCAACATGCGTGTCGGCAACATGGATGGTTACTGTGTGGGCGAGCCCTGGGGCCACCGCGCGATCATGGACGGCATCGGCATCACCGCCGTCACGACGCAGGACATCTGGCCCGACCACCCCGAGAAGGTGCTGGGCACCACCGCCGAGTTCGTCAAGAAGTACCCCAACACCGCACGTGCCGTGGTGATGGCGGTGCTCGAAGCCAGCCGCTGGATCGACGCCGGCCTGCAGAACAAGATGAAGATGGCCGAGACCGTGGCCGACAAGGCCTACGTCAACACCAGCGTCGATGCCATCAACCAGCGCATCCTCGGCCGCTACCAGAACGGCCTGGGCAAGACCTGGGACGACCCGAACCACATGAAGTTCTTCAACGACGGCGCGGTGACCTTCCCGTACCTGTCCGACGGCATGTGGTTCCTGACGCAGCACAAGCGTTGGGGCCTGATCAAGGACCACCCCGACTACCTCGGCGTGGCCAAGCAGATCAACCAGATCGATCTGTACAAGCAGGCCGCTTCGGCCCTGAAGGTGAGCGTGCCGAAAGACGCGATGCGCAGCTCCAAGCTGATCGACGGCGTGGTCTGGGACGGCAAGGAGCCGGCCAAGTACGCCGACGGCTTCAAGGTCCGCGCCTGAAGCGCCTTCATCCGCACCACTGGAGAACACCATGGTCAGTGCCGTGTTTCATTCGCCGCTGAGTGCTGCCGCCGAGCCGGCGACATCACCCGCCCCCACGCGCACCGCGACGCCGGCGCCAATGGCAGCCGTCAGCGTGGCGCCAGCCCCGCCTCGCCCCCAGCGCCCACCGTTCGATTGGCACGGCCTTTGGATGAAGGTCCTGCCACCCGTGCTGGGCATGGCGCTGCTGGTCGGCATCTGGGCGTTGCTGACGCAAAAGGGCGGCTCGTTTCCCACACCGCGCGCCACCTTCGATGCCGCCGTCACGCTGTTTGCCGATCCGTTCTACAGCAACGGCCCGAACGACCAGGGCATAGGCTGGAACATCCTGTTCTCGCTCGAACGCGTCGCGCTCGGCTTCGGCCTCGCGGCGCTGGTTGGCATTCCGCTGGGCTTCATCATCGGCCGCTTCGAGTTCGCCTCGCGCATGGTCAGCCCGTTGATCAGCCTGCTGAAGCCCGTGTCGCCGCTGGCCTGGTTGCCGATCGGCCTGCTGGTGTTCAAGAGCGCGAACCCGGCAGCGATCTGGACGATCTTCATCTGCTCGATCTGGCCCATGGTCGTCAACACGGCGGTCGGCGTGCAGCGGGTGCCGGTCGACTATCTCAACGTCGCCAAGGTGCTGGACCTGTCGGAGTGGAAGGTCATCACGAAGATCCTGCTGCCGGCCGTGCTGCCCTACATGCTGACCGGCGTGCGCCTGTCGGTCGGCACCGCGTGGCTGGTGATCGTCGCGGCCGAGATGCTGACCGGCGGTGTCGGCATCGGCTTCTGGGTCTGGGACGAATGGAACAACCTGAACGTGCAGCACATCATCATCGCGATCTTCGTGATCGGCATCGTCGGCCTGTTGCTCGAACAGGCGCTGATGGCTGTCGCCAAGCGTTTCTCATTCGATTGACCGGAAGGACCCGACCATGAGTGCTTTCATCGACGTCCATGCAGCGGAGGTCACGTTCCAGACGGCGAAGGGCCCGTTCCAGGCGCTGCGCGACATCCACCTGAAGGTCGAGCGCGGCGAGTTCGTCACGCTGATCGGCCACTCGGGCTGCGGCAAGTCGACGTTGCTGAACCTGATCGCCGGGCTGCAAGAACCCACCGGCGGCGCGCTGCTGTGCGACAACCGCGAGATCACCGCGCCGGGGCCCGAGCGTGCGGTCGTGTTCCAGAACCACTCGCTGCTGCCGTGGCTGAGCTGCTTCGACAACGTCTACCTCGCGGTCGAGCGCGTCTTCGGCGGTGGTGAGCCCAAGGCCAAGCTGAAGCTGCGCACACAGAACGCGCTGGAGCTGGTCGGCATGGGCCACGCCGCGCACAAGCGGCCGCACGAGATCTCGGGCGGCATGAAGCAGCGAGTCGGCATCGCCCGCGCCTTGGCGATGGAGCCGAAGGTGCTGTTGATGGACGAACCGTTCGGTGCGCTCGATGCATTGACCCGCGCCAAGTTGCAGGACGAGCTGATGAAGATCGTCGACCGCACCTACAGCACCGTCGTGATGGTCACGCACGATGTCGACGAGGCGGTGCTGCTGAGCGACCGCATCGTGATGATGACCAACGGGCCGTCGGCGACGATCGGCGAGATCCTCGATGTCGACCTGCCGCGGCCGCGCGACCGCGTCGCGCTGGCCGAGGACCCGACCTATGTGCACACACGCAAGGCCGTGATCGACTTTCTCTACACGCGGCATGCGCATGTGGAGCCGATTGCGGCCTAACGTCCAGTTCTCACTGGCACGTGTTGGTCAGCTTGCCGTACAGCGTGTTCAGGTCCAGCTGCGACGGGAAGCCCGCCGGCGCGTGGCCGGAGTAGAAGCCGGCGCTGCGCAGCTTCGTCAGGTACGGGTGGTAGAGGTACTGCGCGCTGAAGTTGCCGGTGTTGCCGAAGTAGTACGAGAACAGGTGCGCCGGATCGAGCGCGAACTCACCGCGGTAACTCGCACCGTCGTTGCCGTCGTCCCAGCCCCAGGGCGTGTTGGCCGAGTTGGTGCTGCAACTCTTCAGCCCTGAGCCGCAGCCGCCGCTGGTGTCACCACGGAAGGTGCCCCAGCTTGCGAAGGTCAGCGCCTGGGCCGGCGGCTGCAGCGCATCGTTGATCGCCAGGTCGAACATGCCGCCCGGTGTCTGGATGTCGACCAGGCGGTAGAAGACGTGCCGATCGTTGCCGGAGGCCGGATAGGTCGGGGCGCCCAGCGTCGGGTAGTAGACGATGCCGTCCTGGTTCGGTGCGCCGTTGAAGTCGGACGCATACGGCCAGGCCTTCAGCCCGTGGCCCTTGGCCTCCTGCACCGTCTTCATGCGGCTGATGCCGTTGTCGACCTCGAACGAGACCTTGCCGTCGATCGTCTCGTGGCCCTTGGTGTAAGGGCTGCCGGTGGGCGTGAACGAGAAGAAATCGGTGTGGAAGACGGTGATCATTCCTTCGACCGTGCCGTAGGCCGAGCCATCCTTGCGCACCGAGACGATCGTGCCTTCGAGGTCGTTCTCGTGCTCCTGGTCGAAGATCGTGTCGGACCAGTCGCGCGGGTGATAGAACGCGTAGGTGATGAAGTAGTGGCTGCAGCTCTCGACCACGGCGAAGTACACGGTTGCCGGCCACAGGCCGTTGCCGCGGTTGTCCCAGTTGTTGGTGGTGATCGGGTCGTGGTCGTAGTCGAACGCGGTGATGTAGTCGGACGGGTAGTCGCTCGAATCGCTGTCCTGGTAATGCACCGGCGCGTGGTGGTAAGCCAGCTCGGCCGGGGTCACGGCCCAAGCCGGTACGCCCAGCATCAGCCCGCCGCAGATTCCCGCGACCGCTTTCTTCCACATGGGTCATCTCCTCGTTGAAGCCGTTGGAACAAAGGCCGACAGGCTAGGTTTTCGCGGTGTCGACGCGATGACAGAAGACCAGAAGAAGCGGCACACCGACGACACAGCCAGCACGACCGGCGGCGATGTTAGGGGCGGCGGTCTCGCGGTGGTGCGATGCAATGGCGCCGGTGGGGTCAAGGCCCAGGTCGCTCAGATCCAGCGTACAAACTCGTCCGGCGCCGGCCGGGGCCGGACTGGCTTGTCACGCAACGCGGTGCCCAGGCTGATGAAGCAGATGGCATGTTCGCCTTCGGCGATGTCGAAGGCTTGCCGCAGCGCCTGACTGCCCATCGCGCGGCCACTGGACAGGCCGCTGGCGTAGCCGCGTGCCGTTGCGGCGAGCAGCAGGTTCTGGATCGCGGCGCCGAGCGACACCAGGCGCTCGGCCGATGGCACGTCCGGCTCGTCGGCACGCAGGTCGGCGATCGCGAGAATCAACACCGGGCCGCGGAACGCCTTGTCGTGGGCTTCGACGGCCTGCTCGGGCGTCGCGGCCGGGTCCCGCTCGCGCAGTGCGTCCGCAAAGGCCCTGCCGAGACGCTCGCGTGCTTCGGCCCCGAGCACGAGGAAGCGCCAGGGCCGCAGCCGCCCATGGTCGGGCGCTGCAGCCGCAGCGGCGAACAGTTCGCGCAAGGTCGCCTCGTCGGGCGCCGGTTCGCCCAGGTGCTTCGGGCCGACATGCTGGCGCGCACGGAGCACGCGGCCGAACTGCGTGATCCACGCATCGGGGTTGGGGTCGGGGCGGGTGCTGCTGTCCACGCCCCGATTCTGGGCCAGCGCCGGTTCAACCGCGCGCCGGCACCAGAAGCCGGTCAGTCGACGAACAGCGTCGCCGGGTGCTCCAGCAGCCCGCGCAAGGCCTGCACGAACTCGGCCGCCTGCACGCCGTCGACCACGCGGTGGTCGAACGATGACGACAGGTTCATCATCAGGCGCGGCACGATCGCACCGTGGAGGATCACCGGACGCTCGACCATGCGGTTGACGCCGACGATCGCCACCTCGGGCATGTTGATCACCGGCGTCGTCACGATGCCGCCGATCTTGCCCAGGCTGGTGATCGTGATCGTCGAGCCGCTCAGCTCGTCGCGCACGATGCGGCCAGTGCGTGCCGCTTCGGCCAGGCGCTGGACTTCGGCCGCGAAGCTCCACAAATCGTGCGCTTGGGCATCACGCAGCACCGGCACCATCAAGCCGGCGTCGGTCTGCGTCGCGATGCCGATGTGCACGGCCGAGTGCCGCGTCAGCGTGCCGGTCTCGTCGTCGAAGCGCGCGTTCAGGTCGGGGAAGTCACGCAGCGCGTGGACCATCGCGCGGGCCAGGAAGGGCAGCACCGTCAGCTTGCCGCGCGCCTTGCCGTGGCGCGCATTCAGGCGCTCGCGCAAAGCCTCGAGTTCCGTCATGTCCAGCTCTTCGACGTAGCTGAAGTGCGGGATGCGGCGCTTGGCCTCCTGCATGCGCTGCGCAATCTTGCGGCGCAGGCCGACGAACTTGATCTGCTCGGTCACGTCTTCGCCAGCGGCGACCGGTGGGCGCACCGGTGCCGGTGGCGCGGGCGGCGGAGGCGCGTGCTTGACCGGGCCGGGCGCACCGTGGCGCGCGACGTGTTCGTCCAGGTCGCGCTGCATCACGCGGCCGCCGGGGCCGCTGGCGTGCACCTTGGCCAGGTCCACGCCGAGCGACCAGGCGCGCTCACGCAAGGCCGGCGACGCAATCACGCGGCCGTTGTCATGTTGAGCGACCACGGGCTTGGCAGGGGACGGTGGCGGCGGCGCCGTGCGCACCGATGCCGGCGGGGCAGGTGGCGGCGGAGCCACCACCGCAGCGGCGGCAATGGCTGCAGACGCCTGCGCTGCGGCGGCCGCCGCGGCTGGCGCCGGGGCGGCCTCGGTCGATGCGCCGCCTTCACGCTCGATGCGGATCAGGTCCGCACCCACGGCCAGCGACTGGCCCACCTCACCGCCCAGCGAGACCACGCGGCCGGCCACCGACGACGGGATCTCCACCGTCGCCTTGTCGGTCATCACGTCGGCCAGCACCTGGTCCTCGGCCACCACGTCACCGGGCTTCACGTGCCAGGCCACCAGCTCGCACTCGGCAATGCCTTCGCCCAGATCGGGCATCTTGATCACATGAATTGACACCCTCATGCCTCCATCGCGCGCCGGAAGGCGGCGGCAACCCGTGCCGGCCCGGCGAAGTAAGCCCACTCCTGGGCGTGCGGGTACGGCGTGTCCCAGCCGGCCACGCGTTCGATCGGCGTTTCGAGGTGGTAGAAGCAATGCTCCTGCACCAGCGAGGCCAGCTCTGCGCCGAAGCCGCTGGTGCGCGTGGCCTCGTGCACGACCACGCAGCGGCCGGTCTTCTTGACCGACGCGATGACAGTCGGCAGGTCCAGCGGCCACAGCGTGCGCAGGTCGATGATCTCGGCGTCGACGCCGCTTTCCTTGGCCGCTGCTTCGCAGACGTAGACCATCGTGCCGTAGGTCAGCACCGTCAGGTCCTTGCCTTCGCGCGCCACCACCGCCTTGTCCAGCGGCACGGTGTAGTGCCCTTCAGGCACTTCGCTGGCCGGGTGGGCCGACCAGGGCACCACGGGCCGGTCGGGGTAGCCGTCGAACGGGCCGTTGTACAGGCGCTTGGGCTCGAGAAAGATCACCGGGTCGTTGTTCTCGATCGAGGCGATCAGCAGGCCCTTCGCGTCGTACGGCGTGCTCGGCATCACGGTGCGGATGCCGCAGACGTGCGTGAACAGCGCTTCGGGGCTCTGGCTGTGCGTCTGGCCGCCGTAGATGCCGCCGCCGCAAGGCATGCGGATGGTGATCGGCGCGGTGAAGTCACCGGCCGATCGGTAGCGCAGGCGCGCCGCCTCCGAGACGATCTGGTCGTACGCCGGGTAGACGTAGTCGGCGAACTGCACCTCGACGACCGGCCGCAGGCCATAGGCCGCCATGCCGATCGCCGAGCCGACGATGCCGCCTTCGTTGATCGGCGCGTCGAACACGCGCGTGCGGCCGTGCTTGGCCTGCAGGCCATCGGTGCAACGGAACACACCGCCGAAGTAGCCGACGTCCTGGCCGTAGATCACCACATCGTCGTCACGGCCCAGCATCACGTCCATCGCGGAACGCAGGGCCTGGATCATGGTCATGGATGGCATGTTCAGTCGCCCCTTTCCGCCTGGCGCAGCTGGTCTTCCAGGTGCGGCGGCATTTCTTCGTAGACGTCTTCGAACATGCTGCGCAGCGGCGTCTGGTGGCCGTCGTGCAAGGTGCCGAATTGCTCGGCCTGCTTCAGCGCGGCCAGCACCTGGGCCTCGAGCTCTTTCTGCGTCGCCTCGTGCTCTTCCTGCGACCACACGCCCAAGGTCATCAGGTGCTTCTTCAGCCGCTCGATCGGGTCACCGAGCGGGAAGGCCTGCCAGTCGCCCGCGGGGCGATAGCGTGTCGGTTCGTCCGAGGTCGAGTGCGCACCAGCCCGGTAGGTGATCCACTCGATCATCGTCGGGCCCAGGTTGTTGCGCGCCCGCTCGGCCGCCCAGCGCGAGGCCGCCAGCACCGCGAGGAAGTCGTTGCCATCGACCCGCAGCGACGCAATGCCGCAGCCCACGCCGCGAGCCGCAAAGGTGCTGGACTCACCACCGGCAATCGCCTGGAAGGTCGAGATCGCCCACTGGTTGTTGACCACGTTCAGGATCACCGGCGCGCGGTACACATGGGCAAAGGTCAGCGCGGTGTGGAAGTCGCTCTCGGCGGTGGAACCGTCGCCGATCCAGCCCGATGCGATCTTGGTGTCGCCCTTGATCGCCGAAGCCATGGCCCAGCCCACCGCCTGGATGAACTGCGTCGCGAGGTTGCCCGAGATCGTGAAGAAGCCGGCCCGCTTGTACGAGTACATCACCGGCAGCTGGCGGCCCTTGACCGGGTCCTTCGTGTTCGACATCAGCTGGCACATCAGCTCGACCATGTCGATGTCGTCGCGCGACAGCAGCAGGCCTTGTTGCCGATAGGTCGGGAAGCACATGTCGCCTTCACGCAGCGCCAGCGCGTGGGCGATGGCGATCGCCTCTTCGCCCAGGCACTGCATGTAGAACGAGATCTTCTTCTGCCGCTGGGCGATCAGCATGCGCGCATCGAACGCGCGTGTCTTCATCATCGAGCGCAGGCCGCGGCGCAGCGTCTCGGGCTCGACCTCGGGTGCCCAAGGACCGACGGCGTGGCCATCTTCGTCGAGCACCCGCACCAGCGCGCTGGCCATGTCGGCGGTGTCGGCGGGCGACACGTCCAACGGCGGGCGCCGCACTTCGCCAGGGGCGGAAATGCGCAGGTAGGAGAAATCGGTTTGCTGACCCGGCCGGCCGGTGGGCTCAGGCACATGCAGGCGCAAAGGCCCGGGGTCGTAGGTGGGCGCGTTGGCGGTGGCCACGCTGGAGGGGCGGGCTGCGGTCAGCGCCGCAGACTTGGCCGGGGTGACCGCGGGTTCGGTGGCTCGCTTAGGCACGGTACGTCCTTGCAATGGACGACATGCGGCACGCAGCGCGCCGCCCCACGCAGCCCGTGGGGCGCGAAGGAATCGACATGGCATCTCCTGGGTGAGGAAGATTGATGTGGGAGGGCACACCAAGCGGGGTAACGCTCGGTTGCCGTGTCCACAGTGTGCCGTCGACCAATAACCCTTGTCATTGCGAAAGACCCTGAGGCCATCCGCAATTCACGTAGCGATTTATTCGGCGGCGACCGCTTCCACCTGGATACGCAAAGTCACATCCATGCGAAAGCCGTAGGACTTGCCAGCATCGACGCCGAAAGCGTCGCGCTGGAAGGTGCCGTGCGCATCGGCGCCGCACAGCTCGCGCTTGAACAGCGGGTGCGGCATGCACTTGAACTGGCGAATTTCGAGCGTCAGCGGCTTGGTCACGCCATGCAGGGTGAACTCGCCGATCACCTTGCTGGGCGCGCCATCGACAAAGTCGACGAGTTGGCCGCGAAAGCGCGCATGCGGAAATTTCTCGACATCGAAGATGTCCTGCCGCTTGGCCGCCTCGTTCATCTGCGGCAGGCCGAAGTCGACGCTGTCCATCTCGACGATCAGGTCGACCGCGCCGTTGCCGGCCGCCTTGTCCATCACGATCTTGCCGGCGGTCTTCTTGAACTTGCCGCGCCAGACCGACAGGCCGTTGAGGTGGTCAGCCTCGAAGCTGGGATAGGTGTGGCTCGGGTCGATCTCGTAGTTGACCGGTGCGGCGACGACGCCGGCGGTAAACGCGCCCAAGGCCGCAGCCGTGGCCGCCGAACGAACAAAGTGAACGAAGGGACGTTGCAATTTCATGCGGGTCTTCCTGCAGTGGGTTTGATCTTCAAGGGGTTGTTGAATGGGCGCGCAACTCGCGCAAGGCATCGGCCGCGATCCAGCGCGCCGAGCGCGACGGCTGCGCCGCAATGCGTTCGGCGCTGGCAATAGCCATCGGCCGCAATGTGGTGTTGCGCTTGCCGATTTGTCGCAGCGCCCAGTTGACCGCCTTCTTGACGAAGTTGCGCTCGTCCTGCGCCTGCTGCTCGATCAGCGGCAGCACCCGGATGAAGCGCTCGTCGTCGGCCGTCTTGTCGTGCACCGCCAGCGCGGCCAGCAGCGCAAAGCCGGCGCGGCGCTCGAACTCGGCCGGGCGCGCGGCCCACGCCGGCACACGGCCCCAGGCCAGCGGCGAACGGACGAATGCGTTGACGCAGGCTTGGTCGCAGGTGTCCCACGCCCCGAGCGATGCCACCCAGGTGTTCATCTGGTCGACGGTGAACAGCGCCGGCTCGGCCACCAGCGAGGCCAGGATCTGCGCGTCCGGGATGCCGCTTGCCGCCAGCGCCATCGCCAGCGCGTGTTCACGCCCGATCTGCCGGCCCAGTTGCCGCAGCATCGGCAGCGACAGGCCCAATCGTCCGTCACCGTTCAGCCCGAAACGGGCCATGCCCTCCAGCGCCTCGGGCCGGCCCTGCGCGTGCAGCAGTGCGAGTGCCTCGTCCAGCGTGACGGCGTTGGCTCGGGTGGGCTTCGGCATGCGGCCGATTCTGCCGCCGGCACGCGACGCCTCGTCAAACACGGTCGACACTGAGCACCTCGTACGCCAGAACCGCGGCGGCCAGGTCTTCCAGCGCGGTACCGACCGACTTGAACACCGTGCGCTCATCAGCCGCCTCGCGACCGCCCGCATCACCACGCGCCAGGTCGGCCAATGTGCCGCGCAGGTGAGCGGCGCTGAAGACGCCCCGCGACATCGGCCCGAGCAGGTCGCCGCTCTTGCGCAGCGCTTCGTCGGTGTCGACGTACAGCGATGCGCCGGCGAAACAGTCGTCGTCGGCTTCGCGCATCGCGGGCGTGAAGCTGCCAATCAGATCGAGGTGGCTGCCCGGCGACAACCAGCGCCCTTCGATCAGCGGCGCGGCGGCCAGAGTCGCGCAGCTGATGATGTCGGCTTGCGCGGCGGCTGCGGCCAGGTCTGTCGCCGCGGCAGCCGCCATGCCCTGCGCGCGCCAGTCGCCAGCCAGGCCCTCAGCCTGCGCCGCATTGCGAGCCCAGACGCTGACCCGCGTGATGCCGCGCACCGCGCGGTAAGCCCGCGGCAACAGCTGCGCCACCCGGCCCGCCCCGACGACCAGCAAATGCTGCGCGTCACTGCGGGCGAGGTACGACGCGGCCAGCGCCGATGCCGCCACGGTGCGACGTGCGGTGATCTCGTCACCATCGATCAGCGCCAGCGGCGCGCCGGTGGCCGCGTCGTGCAACAGGTAGCTGGCGTGCAGGCCCGGCAGCCCGCGCGCCGCATTGCCCGGCGCGATGTTGACCACCTTGACGCCGTAGTAGCGGCCGGGTTGCCACGCCGGCATGATCAATGACGTGATCGGCGTGACGCCGGGTGCCGCGATCTCGTGCACATGCCGCGCCGGCACTTCGCAGCCTTCAGCGAACTGCGCACGAAGCGCCGTAATGAGGCGATCGAATGGCAGCGCCTGCTGGGTGGCCGCGGCATCGATGATGATCATGGTCAGCCTGCGTCCAAGGGGTGAAGCCGCTCAGTCACGGTCGGGTGCACCGAGCGGGAAGTAGGCGCGGAACGGCCGTGCCTCGTCGACCGCGCGAGCCACCGACGGGCGCGCCAGCAGGCGCCGGCGGTAAGCCTTCACGTGCAGGTAGGCGTCGCCAATGGCGTGTGTCCAATCGGCATAGAACAGGAACGGCGCGGCGCCGCAGTCGGCCAGGCTGAACTGATCGGCCGCGGCCCATTCGCGCCCGGCCATCCGCTCGTTCAACCAGGCGTAGGCGGTGTCGAGCATGTCGCGCGCTTCCTGCACGCCGTAGGCATCGCGCGATTCGGCCGGCCGCAAGGCGTTGAACACGATCTTCTGCTGCGGCGTCGAGATGTAGTTGTCGAAGAAGCGGTCGAGCATCCGCACCTCCAGTGCCGTGTCCGGGTCGGCCGGGATCAGCCGCACCGGGCCGGGCCGGTGCAGGGCCAGGTACTCGACGATGCAGCTGGCTTCTAGGATGGTTCGCTCACCATCGACCAGCACCGGGAAGCGCTTCATCGGCCAGAGCTCGGCCAGGCGCCGCGACGCAGGGCTGTCGGGCCCGTCGAGCGACAGTGGTTCGAACGGGATCGCGTTCTCATACAGCGCGATCAGCGCCTTCTGGCTGTACGACGAGAACGGGTGGTAATAAAGCTGCAAGGCCACGGTCAAGGCTCCTTCGTAGACGTTCGGCCGCCGAAATGGCGGGCCCCATGCCTGGACGACGAACGGCGACCGCTGGAATCGACGGCATCGGCCACCAAAGCCGAGAGCCTACCGCGGTCGACCGTGGCGAACGCTAACGACGAATTGGCGCAGCCTTCGCCGGGCCCGTACTCGATTGGCTACAGAGGAAACATCACGTTGCTCGGCATCCGTCACGTTTCATGGGGGGCGCCACAGGTGGGCCTGTAACGTGGGAGACAGCCCCACCAGGGCCTCTCGCTGAACATTCCAAGAACCAAGGAGAAAACGCAGTGACCATGAACCGGCGTGACGTACTCAAACAGGCCCTTCGCAATGCGTGCGTGGTGGCGCTGCCCGGCGCAGCAGCAAGCGTGGCATTTGCCGAGCCGGGCGTGACCGCCTCGCAAGTGGTCATCGGCAGCACGCTGGCCTTGTCCGGCCCGCTGGCCGGCGCCGGTATCGCTCACACAGCCGGCCTGAACGCCGCATTCAAGGCGGCCAACAGCGGCGGCGGCATCGGCGGCCGGCAGATCAAGCTTGTCAGCCTGGACGACGCGTATGTGCCGGCGCGGACCGTCGAGAACACCCGCCGCCTGATCGAAGACCAGCAGGTCTTCGCCCTGGTGTCGTCGATGGGCACTGGCAACACCGCGGCCATCCTGCAGGCGGTCGAGAAGGCCGAGGTGCCGTTGATCGGGCCGGTGACCGGCGCTGCGTCATTGCGCAAGCCTGGGCTGAAGAATGTCTTCCATGTGCGGGCCAGCTACCGCGACGAGACCGACCGGCTGATGCAGCAGCTGCTGTCCTGGGGCATGAAGAGCCTGGCCTTCGTCTACCTCGACAACCCGTTCGGCAAAGAGGTTCTGGCCGATGCCGAGGTGGCGGTGGTCTCCAAGGGCGCCGAGCTGGCGGGCAAGTTCCCGCTCGCGATCGACGGCGCCAATGCCGAAGACCTGGCCAAGCAGGTGCATGCGCTGCAGCCCAGCGCGGTGGTGCTGGGCACCACCGGCACCGCCAACACCGCGTTCCTGCAAAACTACCGCCGCCTTTCGCCCGCCACGCCGGTCGCGGGTTTGTCGGTCTCGGTGCTCGCTTCAGAGTTCACCAAGCTGGGCTCGGCGCTCAATGGCCTGGCCTTGACCCAGGTGCTGCCCGACGCTGGCAGCACGCGGCTGGCCGTCGTGCGCAACTACCAGGCGGCGATGCGCACGGCGGGCGAAGACATGCACATCGGCGGCAGCAGCTTCGAAGGCTGGGTCAACGGCCAGGTGCTGATCGAAGGGCTGCGCCGCACCGGCGGCGACCTCAAGCGCGACAGGCTGCGCACTGCGCTGGCCAGCATGCGCCGGCTGGACCTGGGCGAGTTCGTGCTCGGCTACGGCCCGCAGGCGCCCTACGTGGCCTCGCAGTTCATCGACCTGGCCGTCATGGGCACCAACGGCAAGCGCTCGGGCTGAGACGGGTCTGGCGCTGGTCGCTGCGCAAAGCTCGCAGCGAACCAGCGTCCACCCCATCCGGTGATGGGGTCCAAGTGCCTATCGCGCAACGACCCCAACCTCGATGTTGTCGTACAGCAGATCGAAGTCGTGGTCGCTGCCGTACATGTAACCCGGCTGGTAGGTGGTGATCGCGATCTCGTCCACGCCGGCGATCACGTCGGCAAACGTTCGGTCGGCCGGCAGGTAGGGCAGGCCCTTCTTGTCTTCGGCCCCGTAGCCGCCCCAGCCTTCGGGCAGGGTGAGCGACTTCGGGTCCGCGATCGTCACCGACCAGGTGCGCCAGCCCGGCAGGTTCTGCGCATCGAGGTAGCCGACGATCGTCCACACCGACGCGTAGGGATGGTCCTTCGGCGGGTTGTCGTAGTCGCGCAATTCGACCACCAGTTCGCGCCGCGTCGGCGAGCCCAGGAAGTTCACGAGACGGGCCTTGGTGTCCAGCTGGATGCGCACCGGCAGCCCGGCCTTCAACGGCTGCAGCCAGCTGGCCCGCCGCTGGAACATCATCGAGCCGTTGGCGCCGCCCTGCACATGGTGGATCGCCGGCGCCGTGTGGCCCAGGTGCCTGTCGACCCACATGATGCCCGGCACATTGCGCTGGTACAGCCAGCCGGCACTCTTGCCGTCGTCGAAGCCGGTGCTCTGGTGCAGCGGATCAGCGTCGCCGGCCATGGCGTTGGAAACAAGCACCAAAGCAGCTGCGGCCGCCAGGGTGAGTTTGAAGAATCGGTGCATGAAGAGTGTCCCCTTGTCGTTCGGTGGATGGGTCGACACCGGGCATCCAGCGCCCCGGCATCTGCGCGAGAGTGGCAGCAGATGCTAGGCAGCCTCGGCGTTCAAAGCTTGATCAAAACCTGACCGACTCCCCGGGGTGGGGTTGGCTGGCGCGACCTGGACAGACAAGTCAGTGGCAGCCGATCAAAAGCATGCGTTGACCCGCCCCCATCGCACGTTGCATAGTTCAGGCGTTCGACGAGCCGCCCAGACGCCGCGGACGATTCGCCAAGCGAAGGGAGCAAGATGAGCCAGAGCCTGTGTGTGGACCCCCCTACCGCGGCGCCACAGCCGCTGTCGATCAATCACAAATCACCGCGGCGATTTCTTCTCGTCGGTCACAGTCATTCGAGCGCCATCGAGGCAGGCCTCAGGGCAGTGTCCCCGGGTGCCCTGATCTATCGACACATTCATCTGTCGATCACCGACAAGTACCTGAAACTGCGCAACGCCGGCATCAGTGCAGACGAGCTGAACGACAAGACGCTGTCGATCATCGTGCGAGAACTGAAGGCACTGGTCGGCTACGACGGGCCACTGCCAAAACACGACGTGCCGGCGTTCATAGCAGAGCACCAAATCAACTTGCTGCTGTCGGTTCGCGGGGTGGTTCATATCCTGTCCGGCCTGGTCCAGCCTGAGCGCCCCTATGACTTCATGCTCAAGGACGAGCCGCAGCTGCCTCTTGACCCAGAAGCGGAGCTGGTGCCGTTCGGCGCCATGTGGGACAGCTACCGCGATCGACTGAACGGCACATTCGAAGTGATGAACCGGATCGCCAAGCTGGCCCAAGGCAACGTGTTCGTCCTCGCATTCCCCCCACCGGTCGAGGACGACACGTTCATGCGCACCCGGCTCGGCCGCTTCTTCGCCGAGCGGTACGCCGCCGACTTCAAGATTGTCTCGGCCTCACTGCGCTACAAGCTGTGGCGACTGTGCATCGAGCTCTACAAGCAGCATTGCAAGGAACTCGGCGCGACCTTCCTGATGCCGCCAGAGGAAACCATGGTCGATTCGAAGTACCTGCATCCGAAGGCCTACCACACCGACGCCGTGCACGCGAACGAATGGTTCGGCGAACGCATGGTCGACAAGGTCATGAAGACGGTGGCCGCATGAAGGCCATCACCCCCTATACGGACCAACCTTCCCACGCGTTCTGGCGCAAGGCCATCTCCGATGTTCCTGCCACGAGGGTCGACCCTGTCGTCCACTTCGACCAGAAGATCAGGCGCACGGACAAGATCGTGACGGCCGGCAGCTGCTTTGCCCAGCACATGGCCCGGCGCCTTCAGGCCCGCCAGTTTTGCCATCTGGTCACCGAACCTGCGCCCTGCGCGCTCACCCCGCGGGTGGCGAAGGCCTATAACTACGGCGTCTTTTCGGCCCGCTACGGCAACGTCTACACCTCGCGCCAGCTGCTGCAGTTGTTTGATCGCGCCTACGGCGAATTTCAACCGGCCGAGGATGTGTGGGTTGGCGAGGCCGGAGAGTTCATCGACCCCTTCCGACCCGCCATTCAAAGCGGCGGTTTCGCCACGCGGGCCGAGTACGACGCCGATCGCAAGAAACATCTGGCCGCCGTGCGACGGGCATTCGAGGAACTGGACGTGTTCGTGTTCACACTGGGCCTGACCGAATGCTGGACCTCACGTCTGGACGGCGCCGCGTTTCCGCTTTGTCCTGGTGTAGCAGGCGGCCGCTTCGACAGCGGCCAGCACCACCTCGTCAACCTGACTGTCGCCGATGTCGTGCAAGACATGTGCGCCTTCTTCGACCGCTTGAGTCGGGTCAATGCCCGAATGCGCGTCGTCCTGACCGTGTCGCCGGTGCCTCTGGTTGCCACGGCGACCAACCGCCATGTGCTGGTGGCCAACACCTACTCGAAATCGGTCCTGCGGGTTGCAGCCGACGAGATTGTCGCCAGGGTGCCGGCGGTGCAGTACTTTCCGTCGTTCGAGATCATCACCGGCTCCTTCAATTGCGGGGGCTACTACGAGAACGACAGGCGTGAAGTGGCCAGCAGCGGCGTCGACCATGTCATGCGGCTCTTTTTCGAACATGCCGCGGTGGATGGTCGCGCCACGTCTGAACCAGTGTCCCCCGATACGCCGTCGGCTCAAACAGCCGTGCAACGCCGCCTGGAGGAGGCCCTGGACATCGTCTGCGACGAGGTCGCGATCGAAAGGGCTGCTGGGTAGGCGCACGGCAGGTCGAAAACGGCTTCATCGTCAGCGCGCGGTCGGCTGGCGCCCAAGCGCTTGCCGCATGCGGCTACATCGCCTTGAACCGGTGCGCGAACAGGCGGCTCACCGTCAACCGTGTCGGATGATCGTGCAGGCTCAGCAGTAGCTTGCCTTCTTCGGTGCGCTCCACATGCGACAGCTGGCTGACCTGCACCACCACGCTGCGGTGCACTTGCCAGAAGGCCTGGGTGTCGACGCGGGTCAGCAGCTCGCGCAAGCTCATGCGGATCAAGGCCTCGCGCTGGCGGGTGATGACCCGCAAGTACTTCTCGGCGGCCTCGAAATACAGCACCTCGTGAATCGGGATCAGGTGCGTCACCGGGCCGATGGCGGCGTTGATCAGCGTCAGCGGGGTCGCGGACGGCGCCCCCGGCCGCATGACTGCCGACAGCCGCTCGATCTCGTCGCACACGCCCTGCGCGGCCCACTCCGGCCGTGATTCCAGCCGCTGGCGCAGCCTGGCCACTGTCTTCTCCAGGCGCTCGGCACTCACCGGCTTGAGCAGGTAGTCGACCGCGCCTTGGTCAAAGGCCTGCAACGCGTACTGGTTGTAGGCGGTGACGAACACCAGCTCGGGCAGCTCATGCCCTTCGGGCCAGTCTTCGATGATCGCGGCCGCCGCCTCCAGGCCCGAGCAGGCCGGCATGTGGATGTCCAGGAAGATCACGCGCGGCAGGTGCTGCAGCGCCAGGGCGATGGCCGCGGCGCCGTTGTCGGCATGCGGCAGCACGTCGATGCCGGGCCAGCAGGCGCGAAGCTGTTGCTCCAGGCGACGCGCCAGCACCGGCTCGTCTTCGACCATCAGGACAGGGATGTTCATCTTGGCAAGGCCAGCGTGGCCACCACGCCGTGGGGTTGGTTGGGGCACAGCTGCAAGCTGGCGCGCTCGCCGAAGGCAAAGGCCAGACGCTTGCGCACGTTGACCAGGCCGATGCGGCCGTTGGCGAAGGGGTCGTCCACCTGCAACCCCAACCCGTCGTCGCTGACCTCCACCAACAGCTGATCGCCGTCAGCACGTGCCACCACTCGCACGGTGCCGCCGCGCACGCTGGGCGCCAGCCCATGCTTCACTGCGTTCTCGACCAGCGGCTGGATCGTCAGTGGCGGCACCATCGACTGCTCGAGTTCGGGCGGCAGGTTCAGTGTGTGGCTCAGGCGCGGCCCCATGCGGATGGACATCAGTTTCAGGTAGTGCGTGAGCAACGCGAATTCCTGCTGCAGGCTGACGAGCGGCTGCTCGGTCATCTGCATGCTCGCATGCAGCATCTCGCTCAGCGCTTCGAGCATCTGCTGTGCACGGCCGGGCTCTTCGTCGATCAGCGCATGCACGTTGGCCAACGTGTTGAACAGCATGTGCGGCTCGATCTGCTGTTGCAGCAGCTGCAGCCGTGCGCTGCGCGTCAGCAGATCGGCGGATTCAGCGCGATGCCGCTCATCAGCCAGGCGTTCGCGCTGCAGGATGAAGTAGACCGCGAAGACCGAGGTCACCAGCGTGATCACGCTCGAGATCAAAGCGGCCGGGCCGAGGCTGATCATCAACGCGAAGGGCGTGGACGTGACGGCACTGGCAATTGCCCCGCCCACCCCATAGCCGAGCGGCATGGCCAGCAGCATCACCAGCACCAGGCTGGGCCACGACGGCCGGCGTTGCCACCACCACGTCAGGCGGGGTAGCTCGATCAGGCCGAAGATGGTCAAGCCGATGGCTTGCGAGAAGATCAGCTCACCCACCAGCACACGCGTCAGCAGCGCGCGGTCCAATTGCGGCGCCCCCGCCACGGAGAACAGCGTGATGCCGAGCGCCACCACGCTGTTGAGCACCAGCACCATCGCCGCATCGCGCAGAAAAACCTGGAGCTTGCGGCGTGGCGTCATTCGGAACGTCTAAGTGGAATAAAACTGGCCGTGCAGCCCGAGTGGCAGGCTGTAGGGCAGGGTGACCTGGTCGATCGGCCCGGCGGCCACATGGGTCGCGTCGAAGATCGACATCACCGTGCGCCGGCGAACCCAGTCATGGGCGGTGCCGACCAGCCAGCCGCGATTCTCCTGCGTCGAGCCGGGCTCCGGCACGAACACATGTTCCTCGGCCATGAACTGTGGGCCGAAATCGTGGTCTTGCACCTGGCCGGTCTGCTGGTCGAAGCAGCGCAGCACGTTGAAGCCAAACAGCGGCGCGTCGGCCGAAGCGCTGCTGGCCAGCATGTAGGTGTAGCGCGTCGGCTGGCCGGTGCGGCGCTGGTCATAACGCGGGAATTCCACTGTGCCGGCAAACGGCGTGGATGCAAGCACCTTGCCGCCAGCCAGGTCGATTTCCAGCTCGGTCCAGCGGGTCTCGCTCCACGGCAGCATCGAGTTGTCCATCACCGTACCGCTGCGGCGCAGCACGTCGGTGAAGTCGGCATAGCGCGCCACGCCCACCCGCACGGTGTTGCCTACCTCCCACGCATTGCCGAGATGGAACAGGCCGATCGGATCGCAGGCGATCTGCGCCACCGGCGCGAGGGTGGCCTTGTCCACCACCAGCACATAGCCGGGCTGGTTGGCCTGCCACGCGTAGTGGCCGATGAAGGACAGCGAGAGCTCGTCGCTGGGCGCGTAGCGGTAAGGCATGAGCACGAACACGAGATAGCGCTCGGTGATCGCGAAGTCATGCACCATGTCGGCATTGGGCGCCGGCACGAAGGCCTGCCGCTGCAGCGTGCCCTGCGGGCTCAGCTCATACAGCGCCAGCGCGCCCGCCCCGGGCAGGTAGCCGAAGCTCCAGACGGTGCCGTCCGGCGCCACGCGAGGGTGGGCAGAGAACGGCAGTTGCGCCGTCTCCGGCGACCAAGCCTTCTTGCCCACCGTGGCCAGCGTGCCCGGGTCGAGCACATAGGGCGGCCCGCCCTCCCACAAGGCCAACAGCTCGCCGTTGAGTTGCAGCGTGCTGATGTTGGCGGCGTTCATCGCATCGGGGTTGGTCACCGCGGTGCCGGGAATGCTGGTGCCGAAGCCTGGCGCCAACCGGCGGCCTGCCGCCTGCTCGGCCTGCAGCTTGCTGGTGGCGACCAGCTTTGCGCGGTGTCGCAACCGCCCTTCTTCGAAGCGGAAGGCGTGCACCATGCCGTCGCCGTCGAGCCAGTGGTGGTAGCTGGTATCACCCAGCTTCATCAGCGCCGGCCCGTTGCGGTACAGCACGCCGCGCAGCTGCGATGGCACGCGCATTGGCAGCTCGCACTCGTACTCGTTGCGCACCTCGCGGAACGCGTTCGGCCAGGCGGTAGCCGGTGAACTCAAGATCACCGGATCACCGCTGCGCGCGGGCTTCCAGTAAAGGCCACCCGCATGGGCAGCGTTGAGGCCGGTGGCCAGCGGCGCGGCGGCCAGGCCAGTCATGAAATGGCGACGTTTCATCGGATCCCCTGTGTTTCGCATCGCGGCGCAGTCTAGGAATCCGTTGCCCGCCAGACGCGGGGGAAACCAGCCAAGCGACACAGGAAGGGCGTGAAACGACATGGGACGGTGCCCAAGCGTATCGGTGCCTTGGGTGGCGCCACGGGCATCGCGGCGGCTGGCCTGGGGTCGCAGACTTCGAGATTCGATCCATTGCGGCACATTACGGGCCTTCAACCTATGAAAGCCCATTGCCATGTCGAGTCGCGCCGCCGCCAACGATGAAGGCCCTGTCTTGCGCCAGGCCACCGATGTCTCGCCGGCGTGGCTCAGCGCCGTCCTCGGGCGGCCGGTCGAGCGCGTGTCGGTGCAGCCGGGCACAGGCAACTGGTCACAGCAAGCGGCGTTGCAGGTGGCGCTGAAAGACGGCACGCTGCTGACGCTGAGACTGAAGCTCTGCCTCGGGCAGACCTTCGGCCGCTCCGAGGTCGACTACTACACACGCGATTACGTGGGCCTCGCCGGCGCGCCGCTGGTGCGTTGCTTCGCGGCGCGCTTCGAGCCGGGTGTCGGCTACCACCTGCTGTTGGAGGACTTCTCCAGCACCCACCATGACCGCCGGGACGTGTTGCCGACGCGCGACTACGGATTTTCGTTGGCGCAGGCGCTGGCCACGATGCACCGTCACCATTGGCAGACACAACCCGCGCCGAGCGAGGCCACCGTGAATCGCTACCTCGACGAGATCCTGCCGGGCATCGCCGCGCTGGAGGCGGCCACCGGCCACGCCGTTCAGTCTCGGTACGCCGCGCATGAGCGGGCGTTTCGCCAACGCTGGGCCGACCCGCGTGGCATGTCGCTGCTGCACGGCGATGTCAACCCGACCAACGTGCTGACGCCGAAGGCCGCCGATCACCCGGTCTACTTTCTCGATCGGCAGCCTTTCGACTGGTCCTTGACCTATGGGCTCGCGGTCTACGACCTGGCCTACGCGATGGCGCCCTGGTGGCCTGAGGACACATTCCGAGAGCATGCGCAGGCCGTTCTTCGCCATTGGTACGAGCATCTGCAGCGGCCCGACTACGGCTGGGACCAGGCGCAGGCCGATTGGCACCTGTCACTGGCGCAATGCCTGGACGTGCCGCTCGAGTGGTGCTCGAAGGAAGACACCCTGGCCCGGATGCGCTGGCTCTGGGAAGCTCAATGGGCGCGCATCGAAGCGGCGCTCGCGGCCACCTGACCGGCGGCGCGATGGCGCCTCGTCTTGAGCGCGCTGAAGCGGCATGGCACGATCGCACCGGTGACCAGCAAACCGACCGAAGCCCAACACCTGCGCGACCTCGCCCGGCTGCGCCGCGTGCGTGATCGGATCGACCGCGAATACGCCCAACCGCTGGATGTCGAGGCGCTGGCCTTCGGTGTGCACATGTCGGCCGGACACCTGAGCCGCCAGTTCCGGCTCGCCTACGGTGAATCGGTCTACGCCTACCTGATGACGCGGCGCATCGAGCGTGCGATGGCGCTGCTGCGCCGGGGCGACCTCAGCGTCACCGAGGTCTGCTTCGAGGTCGGCTGTTCGTCGCTGGGCACCTTCAGCACCCGCTTCGCCGAACTGGTGGGCGTGCCGCCCAGCGTCTACCGCGCCCAGCAGGCCCAGGCCACGGCGGGCATCCCGTCGTGCGTGGCGAAACAGGTGACGCGACCGATCAGGAATCGAGAAGCGCCGATCACCGAGCCCGACCTAGACTGAATCCCATGGACATCGCGAGGAAACGACGGGCCGCCGCCCCAGTTCCCTCGGCCCTCGGCGGGGGGCGAGCCGGGCCCAGCCCGATCTCCGGGGTCCTCCCCAACAGCTCACGAAAGACTGAACACCATGGACATCACCATTCACTCCAGCTTCCTGCCGCACACCGACGCCGAGACCTCGCTCGCCTTCTACCGCGACACCCTCGGCTTCGAGGTCCGCAACGACGTCGGCTACAACGGCATGCGCTGGATCACCGTCGGCCCCGTCGGCCAGCCCGGCACGTCGATCGTGCTGTACCCGCCGGTGGCCACGCCCGGCATCACCGATGACGAGCGCCGCACCATCAACGAGATGATGGCCAAGGGCACCTTCGCCACCCTCTTGCTGGCCACCAAGGACCTCGCCGGCACCTTCGAGCGGCTGCAGGCCACCGATACCGAGATCGTCCAGGAGCCGACCGACCAGCCCTACGGCGTTCGCGACTGCGCCGTGCGTGATCCGGCGGGCAACATGATCCGGATCCAGCAATCGCGCTGAGCCGCCCGGCGGCATCGAGCCGGTTGACGGCGCCGACGACAGGCCGCGAGCGCGGCCTGTCCCACACATGGAGACGCAAAAAGCATGGCCACGAGGTCGAAGAAAGAACAGGCGCCCGCGCTGAACGGCGCCGACAGCCATGACCAGATCCGCGTGCAGGGCGCGCGCGTGAACAACCTCAAGGACATCAGTGTCCAGATCCCGAAGCGCCGCTTGACGGTGTTCACCGGCGTCTCCGGCTCGGGCAAGAGCTCGCTGGTCTTCGGCACCATCGCCGCCGAATCGCAGCGGCTGATCAACGAGACCTACAGCGCCTTCGTGCAGGGCTTCATGCCGACGCTGGCGCGGCCCGATGTCGATGTGCTGGACGGCCTGACCACCGCGATCATCGTCGACCAGGAGCGCATGGGCGCCAACGCCCGCTCGACTGTCGGCACGGTGACCGATGCCAACGCGATGCTGCGCATCCTGTTCAGCCGGCTCGGCAAACCGCACATCGGCTCGCCCAGTGCGTTCGCCTTCAACGTGCCCTCGGTGCGGGCGGCCGGTGCCATCACCGTCGACCGCGGCGAGGGCAAGACCAAGACGGTGAAGCAGACCTTCAACCGCCTGGGCGGCATGTGCCCGCGCTGCGAAGGCATGGGCGCGGTCAGCGACTTCGACCTGGCCGCGCTGTACGACGACAGCAAGTCGCTCAACGACGGCGCGCTCACGATTCCCGGCTACAGCATGGACGGCTGGTACGGCCGCATCTTCCGCGGCTGCGGCTTCTTCGATCCCGACAAGCCGATCCGCAAGTTCACCAAGAACGAGCTGCACGACCTGCTCTACAAGGAGCCGACCAAGATCAAGGTCGACGGCATCAACCTGACCTACGCGGGCCTGATCCCGTCGATCCAGAAGTCCTTTCTCTCCAAGGATGTCGACGCGCTGCAGCCGCACATCCGCACCTTCGTCGATCGGGCGATCACCTTCACCACCTGCCCCGAATGCGGCGGCACCCGGCTCAGCCAGGAGGCCCGCTCGTCGAAGATCAAGGGCAAGAACATCGCCGATGTCTGCTTGATGCAGATCAGCGACCTGGCGGATTGGGTGCGCGGCCTGAAAGAGCCCACGGTGGCGCCGCTGCTTCAAGCGCTGGGCGCCGCGCTCGACGCGTTCGTCGAGATCGGGCTGGGTTACCTGTCGCTCGACCGGCCGTCGGGCACGCTCTCCGGCGGCGAAGCGCAGCGCGTCAAGATGATCCGCCACCTCGGCTCGTCGCTGACCGACGTCACCTATGTCTTCGACGAGCCGACGATCGGTCTGCACCCGCACGACATCCAGCGCATGAACGGCCTGCTGCTGCGGCTGCGCGACAAGGGCAACACGGTGCTGGTGGTCGAGCACAAGCCCGAGGCGATCGTGATCGCCGACCACGTCGTCGACCTCGGGCCCGGTGCGGGCACCGCGGGCGGCACCGTCTGCTTCGAAGGCTCCGTCGATGGGTTGCGCAAAAGCAAGACCCTCACCGGCCGCCACTTCGATGATCGGGCCAAGCTCAAGAAGACTGTCCGCAAGCCCGGCGGCGCGCTGAAGATCCGCGGCGCCAAGACGCACAACCTGAAGAACGTCGACGTCGACATCCCGCTCGGTGTGCTGGTCGTCGTCACCGGCGTCGCCGGCTCCGGCAAGAGCTCGTTGATCCATGGCTCGGTGCCGGCCGGCGCGGGCGTGGTGTCGATCGACCAGGGCGCCGTGCACGGCTCGCGGCGCAGCAACCCGGCCACCTACACCGGCCTGCTCGACCCGATCCGGACGGCGTTCGCGAAAGCCAACGACGTGAAGCCCGCCCTGTTCAGCGCCAACTCGGAAGGGGCGTGCCCGGCATGCAACGGCGCCGGCGTCATCTTCACGGACCTCGGCATGATGGCCGGCGTCGCCACCACCTGTGAAGAGTGCGAGGGCAAGCGCTACCAGGCCTCGGTGCTCGACTACAAGCTCGGCGGCCGCGACATCAGCGAGGTGCTCGCGATGTCGGTCGCCGAGGCCGAGAAATTCTTCGGCGCTGGCAAGGCGCACACGCCGGCCGCACACAAGGTCCTCGAACGCTTGGCCGACGTGGGCCTGAGCTACCTGAGCCTTGGCCAGCCGCTGACCACGCTGTCCGGCGGCGAGCGCCAGCGGCTGAAGCTGGCCACCCACATGGGCGAGAAAGGCGGCATCTATGTGCTCGACGAGCCGACCACCGGCCTGCACCTGGCCGACGTCGAACAGCTGCTCGGCCTGCTCGACAGGCTCGTCGACGCTGGCAAGTCGGTCATCGTCATCGAGCACCACCAGGCGGTGATGGCACACGCCGACTGGATCATCGACCTCGGTCCCGGCGCCGGGCACGACGGCGGCAAGGTGGTTTTCGAGGGCACGCCCGCCGAGCTCGTCGCCAAGCGCACCACCCTCACCGGCAAACACCTGGCGGCCTACGTCGGCGCCTGAGCGAGGCCGGCGGCGCACCGGTTCACAGCGCCCGACGGGTCCGGCGCGGCGGTCGCGGCTCGTCGCGTTCCGTCGTCGCCGGGCCCCGTCACTGCGTGGCCCGTCCGATAGCGCTTGGGCGGCGAGGGGCTGCTGCCCAGACTGCGTGGCACCGCTGCCCGGGATCCCCCGGCGCCCGGTGAACCAACCGCAGGAACCGCCATGGGTGTTCGTGAATTCCAGGCGCCGCAAACAGTTGCCTTGGCCGCGCCCTGCCCCACGCTCGCGGCCGCGCTGGTGGACGGGCTGCTGCAGCTCGGCGTGCAGCAGGCCTTCGGCGTGTCGGGCGGTGCGATGGCCACGCTGTGGCATGCGATGTCGGCCAGCCGCTTGCAGGTCTGCCACTTTCGCCACGAGAGCGGCGCGGCCTTCGCGGCGACTGAAGCGCACTTCGTCAGCGCGCGGCCGGTGCTGGTGTTCACCACCACCGGTCCCGGCCTGACCAACGCGCTGACCGGCCTGCTGGCAGCCCGCGGCGAGGGCGCAAAGGTGATCCTGCTGTCTGCCTGTTCATCGGTAGCGTCGCGTGGCCGTTTCGCGATCCAGGAGACCTCGGCGGCGACGATGCCGACAGGTTTCTATGACAGCGGCCCGCTGTTCCACCTTGTTCACACGCTCGAAGACCCGTGCCAGCTGCCGGCGCTGATGGACCAGCTGGCATCGGGCCTGGCGCGGCGTGGCGGATTCATTGCCCACATCGCTGTGCCGACGGCAGTGCAGGCGATGCCGATGGCCACGGCTTCGTCGCTCGGACGGTTGGATCCGAGTGAAGCGTCCGGCGAGCCCACACCGGCCGCGGTCGACGCTTGCCTGCGGGCCTTGGCCGACGGGCCGTTCGCGGTCTGGCTCGGCTTCGGCGCACGCGGCGCGGCCAACGAGGTGCGGGCGCTTGCCAAGCGCAGCGGCGCCGCGGTGTTCTGCACGCCGCGTGGCAAGGGCATCCTGCCCGAGACCCACCCGCAGTTCATCGGCGTCACCGGCATGGGTGGGCATGAGTCGGTGGCGGCCTGGGTGGCCGAGCACCGCCCGGCGCGCATCCTCGTGCTCGGTTCGCGGCTGGGCGAGGCGTCGTCGCTGTTCGACCCACGCTTCGCGCCGCGTTGTGGTTTCGTGCATGTCGACGTCGATGTCGAGGTGCCCGGTGTCGCCTACCCCGACGCACCGACCTTGCCGATCGTGGCCGATGTCAGGGCCGTGTTGCGCGGGCTGCTGGTGAAGCTGCCCGCGAAAGTGCATGCACCGATCTGGCCCTGCCCGCCGCCCGCTGTCGCCACCACCACACTGTCCCGCTCCGACCGCGTTCGCCCCGAAGTGTTGATGGACGCGATCCAGCGCCAGGTGATCGACGCCACCGAGGCGACCTTGCTCGCGGAGTCGGGCCATGCCTTCATCTGGGCCACGCACCGCCTGCGCTTCGCCACGCCAGGGCGCTACCGCGTCAGCACCGGCTTTGGCGCGATGGGCCATGCCACCACCGGGGTGGTCGGGGCGGCGCTGGCCGCCAGCACCGGCCAAGGCTGCCGCGCGGTGGCGCTGGTCGGCGACGGCTCGATGCTGATGCACAACGAGATCAACACCGCGGTGAAGTACGCCGCGCCGGCCGTGTGGATCGTGCTCAACGACGGCCGCTACGGCATGTGCTGCCAGGGCATGGAGACGCTGGGCCTGAGCGCCGACGCGCTGTTCCCTGCCGTCGACTTCGTCGCGATGACAAGAGCCCAGGGCGCCGATGGCGTGCGGGTGCAGTACGAGCACGAACTCGACGGCGCGCTGTGGCAGGCGACGCAGGCCAACGGCCCGTTCGTGGTCGACGTGCTGATCGACGAGCAGGCCCGTGCGCCCTCCGGCGGCCGCAACCGCGGCCTGGCACGCCAGTTGGCCAACGCCGAGGCCGAGGCCGACGCCGCCGACGCCGCCGACGTTTCGTTCCCCTCGCGCTAGGACTGTCATGGAAGCCAACACCTTCGCCACCACCCTCTACGCGGCCACCAGCGCCGAGCGGGCTTTTGCCTACCTGCGCCACCTGCCGCACCTGGACGAGTGGACGCTCGGCAGCCGCATGGTCACCCGCATCGACGACGACACCTGGATGGGCACGGCATCGGGCTACCAGACGATGCTCTGCTACCACGTGCGGCCGCTTGAACACCCGAGCTTCCTGGCGATCGAGTGGCAATGCGGCTACCGCTACCGCGAGTACTTCAAGCAGTACCCGGTGTTCGTGTTTCCGTCGCGTTATGTCGACCCCGACAGCGCCGACAACGGCTGCTACATCCACTGGATCAGCGTGATCGATCCGGCGCGCCGCACGCCGATGATCATGCAGGGCATCGCCGCGGTGCACCAGTATGAAAGCCGCGGGCTCAAGGCCGCGCTGGAGCGCCGCGAGCAACTCGGCGCACCTGCCGCAGGCCGCTGGCGCATCGAGACCGACACGATGTATGTCGACGCGCCGATCGAGCTCGCGGTGGCCGAGCTGAGCGACCCCACGCGCTTGGCGCTGTGGGCGCCGCTGTTTCGCCCCGATCCCCGCGGTGACGAGCGCGACTTCCTCGACGAGTACGAGCGCCGCGTGCGCGTCACCTTCACCCCCCACCGGCTCGACGACTACGTGCTGGTCGAGCAGGATTTTGCGTATCCCGACCAGGGCGTGGTGCATCGGCACCCGATCGTGTTGATTCCGTCGTCGCGCGCCTTCTCGCCCTCGGCTTCGGGCTTCCTGCTGCACCGCGTCGGCTTCTGGGACAACCAGGCCGCGCCGAGCTGCGGGCGCCTGGGGCCGCAGGAGCTGGCCGCCGAGAGCATGGCCATCAAGCGCCGCGTCGAGGCCGCCGCCGGCAACTTCGCCGCATTCGCACGCGGCATGAGCTACGTCGCACCGCCCGACGACACCGCCGCGCCGGCCAGCCATGCCGACGGCAGCCACGCGCCGCCCGACATCTTCTCGCCAGCCTTCGCCGCCGATCCCTACCCCGCCTACCGCCGCATGCGGGACGACCACCCGCTGTACTTCCACGGGCCGTCGCAGGCCTGGATCCTGAGCCGCTATGAAGACGTGCAGGCGGCCCTGCGGCAACCCGAGTTCACGACCCGCAGCTACGCCGCGCAGACCGAGCCGCTGCTGGGCCGCACGATCATCCAGCTCGACGGACGCGAGCACAACCTGCAGCGCCTGTTGCTGGCGCCGACGTTCCGCGGCACCGGCATCCAGCAGCGCTGGCGGGCGGCGATCGAACGGGTGGTCGACGAGCTGGTGGACGGCCTCGCCGGGCAACCGGAGCCCTGCCTGGTGCGCGACTTCGCGGCCCAGTTGCCGGTGCGCATGATGGCCACCATCCTCGGCCTGCCGGCGGCCGACCGTGAGCGCTTTCGCGGCTGGTACAGCGGGCTCATCCGCGCCGCGCTGAACCTGCAGCGCGACCCCGAGGTGGCCCGCGCCGGCGAACAAGCCCGCGACGAGCTCGGCGCCTACCTGCGGCCGCTGGTCGCGCGGCGCCGCTGCGACCCCGGCGAGGACCTGATTTCGCAGCTGACGCAGGCGGAGGTCGAGGGCAGCCAGCTGACCGAAGAAGAGATCGTGCGCTTTGGCATGCTGATGGTGTTCGCCGCCGGCGAGACCACCGAGAAGGCACTGTCGACCACCTTGCGCAACCTGATCGCGCACCCCGCGCAGCTGGCCCGCGTGCGTGCGGACAACCGCCTGGTGCCGCGCGCGGTGGCCGAATCGTTGCGCTACACCGCGCCCACCCACATGGTGCCGCGTCGCACCAACGCCGAGGTCAGGGTGTCGGGCGGCGTGTTGCCGGCCGAGGCCGAGGTGATGTGCTTCCTGGGTGCAGCGAACCGCGACGAGCGGCGCTTTGCCGAGCCGGACCGTTTCGACATCGACCGCCCCGAGGCCGATCCCGAGCATGCCTTCGGCCCAAAGGCAGCGCACCTGGCCTTCGGCCACGGGCGCCACTTCTGCCTCGGTGCGATGCTGTCGAAGCTCGAGGTCTGCATCGCCATCGAACGCCTGCTGGCCTCGACCCCTGACCTGCGCTTTGCGGGCGACGAGGTGCCGCCCGACGTGGGGCTGTTCCTGCGCGGGCCGGCCCGGTTGCCGGTGACATTCACCCGCCCGGGCCTCGCCCCCCGCTTCAGTTCACCTGCATCTTGAAGACCGTGCCCTGGGTGTACTTGCCGCCCGTGCCGGTCGTGCCATAGAACACGCCGGGAGAGGTCTCGATCATCCGGCCCTGCAGCGCGCTGCTTTCCTTCAGCTCGCGGTCGGCCTGGTGCAGCTTGGTGTACTGGCCATCCAGAGTGACCCGGTAGTAGTGGCCCGGCCCGCGGATGCTGCCTTTGTAGGTGGCGCCGTAGAGCTGGCCGTCGCTGCCCAGCATCAACTGGCCGGTCGGGTGCAAGCCCTTTCCGCTCTTGGCGAAATCATGGACGACGCTCAGCCGGCTGCCGTCCTTGGTGATCGCGAAAAGCAGGCCGCTGTCTTCCGCGCCGCCAGAAAAGGAGGTGCCGTAGAGCAGGCCATCGGGGCCCTCGACCAGGCCGGGCTGGGGCGTGACGGGCTGGTCCGGCGACTGGCTGGTGGACACGAAGCTATAGAGCGTCTCGTAGGCGCCGGTGGTGCTGATGCGGTACAGCGTGCCGCCGCCATGGCTGCCACCGTAAGCCGTCGTGCCGTAGAGGTAGCCGTCGCTTGCGACATCGAGCTTCGAGTTCGAGTCGACGCCGCCTTCTGCGGCCGACAGCGAATGCAGCAGGGTGAAGACGCCATCGGTGCTGACGCTGTAGATGCAGCCACGGCCGTTGGCGCCACCGGAGGAGGTGATGCCGTACAGCTTGCCGTCGCTGGCCAGGGCCAGATCGCTGGCCGGGTTCTCGCAACTGCTGGTGTCCAGGTCGAACAGCGTGGTCGTCGCGCCCTTCGGGGTCATCCGGTAGATGGCGCCGTGGTTGTCGACGCCGCTGCCCGAACCGCCGCCATAGAAGTTGCCATCGCCAGCCAGCGTCAGCGCCCCACGCGGGCTCAGCTGCGGTGTGCCCGGCGCGCCGAACGCTTGCAGCAGCTTGAACCGGTCGCTGGTCGTGATCTTGAAGCTGGCGCCGTGCGAATAGGCCGCGCCGAACCCGGTGGTGCCATACAGCGCACCGTCCGGCCCGATGGCTGGCGTTCCGTTGGGCACAAACCCATCGTCGCCGTCCACCTTGTGGATGATTTCATAGCTGACGGCTGGCGCGGCCAGCGCTTGTCCGTCTGCCGCCTGGCCTGCCATCGGCAACGCCGCGACGGCCGCCGCCAAGCCGGCAACCCGCCATCCCGCGGCAACGGCGCAAGCCGGGCGTGCGCGTTCGGCGCGAGACAGGTGAACAGATGGATTCATGCTTGCGTTCCTTTTGAGTTGGGGCTTGTCGCGCGATGGACGACAGGTCAGCGAGCCGCCCGGTCCCGCTGTTGATACAGACGAAAAAAGCGGGCCGAAGACGACATCCGCGGCTTCGCGCTGTCAGCGCCGTGCCGCTGGCACGTTGCCCACGATGAAAGGCGCGATACCGGCGCGGCGCAACGAAAATTCGCTGCCATGCCCGTTCGTCCCACCGAAGCCGCTGGGCAAGACGCGGCCCGGGGCCTGGCGCCGCACGCACGGCGTGCACCCTGCGGGCACCGGCACGGTGAGCGTGCTGGACCGCCCGAACGTGGTGATCACGCTGAACCCGCCGCCCCACGCGACCTGGTCGCGCTGGCAGGTGGAGCGGCCCCTGCCGCGTCATCTTTTCGTGTACCTCGACGACCCGGCGGCACTGGCGTCTGCCGTGGCGAACGCCCTTGCGCAAGCCGAGGCGTCGTCCTGACGCCCGCCAGCCCGCCGCGCCCAACTCAGCTCACTTCGGCACCCAGGCGTTGTCGAACGAGTCCTTCAACGCGGCGCATTGATGACCGCCTGCAGGGCCGTACTTGCCGCTGTTCGAATTGATCAGCACGGCGCTTTCCACCACGATCGGGAACATCAGGTAGCACGAGTCCAGGCCGCCGCTGCCGTGGCCCCAATCGCCGCCGTGGCCCAGGTAGACACCGAACTTGCCGTTGACGTACGACCCGAAGCGGGCCGGGTCCATCAGGCCGAGGTACTTGGCCTTCATTTCGGCGAAGGACGCCGCGGGAATCAGGTTCGACGAGTAGCGCAGGTTGGCCAGCACGTTGGCGATCTCGCGCGCGCTGATGTGCCAACCGTAGCCGCCGCAGGTCAGGCCGCGGGCCGGCTCCGGGTAGCCGGCCTTCCCAGTGTCGGGAAACCGGTACTGGACCGTCGGGTTCGGGTCGGTGGGCCCGCAGTCCACCGAGACGCCGATGCCGCTGTAGAGCGACTGGGCCTCGATGATGAAGGCCGCCGCGGTCAGCGAGCCGGCGTCGAACTCGGAGAACTTCACCGGGTCGATCCCGATCAAGCCAGCGGCCAGCACACGCAGCATGCCGTAGTTGGCGTTGTTGTAGTTGAACGAGGTCGAGCCCACGTCCTTGGCGATCACCTCGCGCAGCGAGGCGTAGTCGGAGCCCTTGACGCCGTTCTGGTCGATGCCGCTCTGGTGCGTCATGAAGCTCTTGAACGTCAGCAGTTCGACGCCGGCGCCCTTGGCCCAATCGCTCGGCAGGTAAGGCGCGATGGGCGTGTCGGCGCTCAAGCCCTTGTCGGCGAGCAGCTTCATCACCACGATGGCGGTCAGCGACTTGCTGACGCTGGCCACGTGCATTTCCTTGGTCGGCGATTGCGCGGTGGCGGGTGCATCGGCGGCCGTGCGCGCCAGGCCGCTCTTGCCCGAGCTGTGCAACTGGCCGCCGAGTGAGATCGCGTAGGAATTTCCGACCGACTGGCTGTCGAAGGCGCTGTGGATGTTGGCCTCGAAGCGGGCGATGTCGAACACGATGGTGTTGGCCGACAGCGAGAGCCCGAGCGCAAACGGGCCGGAGGCGCCGACGTGGTCGCCGCGTGTGAGCGCTGCATCGCCGGCAGCGAGCTGAGCGTCCGCCGGGTCGAGGCGGGCCTCGGACACGCCGGCCGCACGCGCCTGGTCGTTCACGTCATGCGCGATGCGTTGCGAGGTCAGGCTCAGCTGCAGCTGGACATCGCGCAGGCGTGCGTCGGTGGCGTCGTTGGCGACTGCGATCGTGTCGACCAGCGATCGCTGCGCGTCACCCAGTGCGGCCAAGGTGGCGTTGAGGTGGCCGAGCGACTGGTCGCCGCTGCCGTCGCGATAGGCCGCCCAGGCCGTCTCGACAGACGCCAGCGCCGCGCGCATCGGCACCGCCACGCGCGGCTTGGCCTTGGCCAGCAGGTTTTGCAGCACGTCGATCTGCGCGGGCAGCCGCACCGCCGTGGCGGCGGGGTCCCTGGGCGACTGGACCGGCTCTCCCTTGCCGTCGGCCACGGGGGTCTGCAATTCGAGCTGGTGGGTGAGCCGCTCAATCTCGGGCGTCACCTGGGCCTGCGCCGCTGACGACGCGGCCAGCACCAGGACGATGGCCGCGCCGATCGGCGTCAGCAGCTGGCGGGGCGCTCGGGCAGGGCGTGAAAAGGAAGCAATCATGAAGGTCTCCTGAGGGGTGAATTGAAGTGGCCGAAGCTTAGGCAGCCGTGCCGTGCAGGCACGTCCAGAAAGCGCGCGGCCCATCCGGCAAGCGCACGTTTTGCGCGCGTGTCCCTCAACCTAGGGGTGGGTTGGGCCATTGCTTCAAGGGGGGTCGGCGCGCTAGGCTGCGCGGTACGCTGAGGCCCCTCGCGCCACCGTGCTGTTTCGTGTGGCCGTGCCCAACGTTCCAGAAGTTCGACCTTGGATAACCCGCCCGCCGACCGCCTCCCATTGCCCTTGGAACGGCACCGCCTGTTCCACAGCCACGACGTGGACGAAGCCCGCGAGTTCGTCGCGCGCATCTTCTGCCCGCACGAGTTGTCGCCCCTGCATGACAACCGGCTCGACGCCTGCCACCACAGCGCGCCGGTGCATCGGCATGCCAGCCTCAACTACGTGCAATACGGCGCGGCCGTCCGGATCGAGCCGGGCTATCTGCGCGATTTCTTCCTGCTGCAGATACCCTTGCGCGGCGGCGCCAGCGTGCGCTGCGGCGGCCAGAGCGTCGAGTCGCATCCGCTGCTCGCATCGTTCCCTTCGCCGACCGAGCCGCTCAGCATGCGCTGGGCCGAGGACAGCCCGCAGCTGATCGTCAGGCTCGACCGCCAGGCGCTCTCTGCCCGGCTCGAATCATTGCTGCAGGCGCCGCTGCGCCAGCCTCTGGTGTTCGACCTGGGCGTCGACATGAGCCGCCCACAGGCGCGCGGCATGGCGGCACTGCTGGGCTATCTGCAGTGCACACTGGAGAACGGCCTGGGCTTTGCCGGCCAGCCCGCCCTGGCGGAACAGGCCGAGAACCACCTGCTGTCCACGCTGCTGCTCAGCCTGCCGCACAACCACTCGGCGGCCTTGTCGTGCGGAGGCGGCGCCGTTTCGAGCAGCACCGTGCTGCCGCGCGCCATCAAGCGGGCGCAAGAGATTCTGCAGGCCCATCTGGAACTGCCGATCACGCTGGAAGAGCTGTGCACACTGACCGGTGCCAGCTCGCGCGCACTGCAACAAGGGTTTGCCCGCCACACCGGCACCAGCCCGATGGCCTGGCTGCGCGAGCTTCGGCTCGAGAAGGTCCGGTCCGAGCTGCTGGCGTCGGCCCGCGGCGGCACCACCATCGGAACGGCGGTCAAGGTGGCCGACGTCGCCGCGCGCTACGGCTTCTTTCACCTCGGCCACTTCGCGGCGCACTACCGCCGCCGCTTCGGCGAGCTGCCCTCCGAAACGGCGAGCGGCTCGCGTGGCCACGGCACCATGGCGTCCGCTGCTCACCGCATGGCCGCAGCGGCCTCTTCCCGCTCTTCGCAGATCGCAGCGTAGTCACCCGCGCAGGCCCGTCGAGGCAAGGGTGCGTGCACTAGAAAGCCGGCCCCTGCATGACGACAGTCATGGAACCGGTCTTCAGGTCTTGGTCCATGGTCATCACCACATTGCTGCCTGATGGCATCTTTCTGAAATCAACATTGGCGGCGGCTTGCAGCACCGCTGAGTTCTTCTGCGCGCACTCCGACGGCTTCACCGCGGCCCCACCTTTGGTGAGCCTCGCGACGTAGGAAAAGCGGACCACATCCGCCTTGTGGCTCAGGACCGTGACGGGCCCCGGCTTCACCACTGAACACTCCTGCCAATACTGCTGAACACTGGCGTTCAGCGCCGCCTCGTCCGGACTCTTCGAGCACGCTTGCAGCAGTGCGGCTGACAACATGGCGGCAAACGCGCAGAGCAAGTGATGTGGGGTCATGGAAAGGTCTTGAACGCTGCGAATCATGCGGCAGCCGGCTCCTTCTCCAAGGGGTCAGGCGGCACCGGTATCCTGGCTGAAAACATTGAGCCACCCCTGTGGATAGAGTTGCCACAGGGACGAGACATACATGCGCTCCGGCGGTGCGTCGGCGGGTGACTGTTGCCTGCGGAACACCGCCAAGTAGGCGAGCAGAACGACGTCTGGCTTCAACACGACGAGACGGGCATCGTGAATCTCGAAGGCCGACACGACCGGCCCTGTCTCGAGTTGGCCGACATGCTGGTTACGGTCAGCGAACCCTGTCGAGTACACACCCAAGAAGCTCTCGTGAAGAAGGCTTGCATCGGCCGAGCGGTCGCCCCGAACCAATGCTTCCCAGACTTGCCGCTCAAGACAAAGGATCTCTGACAAGTCGGGCGAGGTCATTCGAAAAACAGGATGGCGATGGTGGGCAGAAAGCGGACCGAGAGAAGGCCTTTGGTCGCGTTGGTGGCAAGTTTGCATCCATCCGGGTTCGGACATCAACAGCCGGCCGTGCAGCAACAACTGCGAAGCACAGCTCAAATGTCGGGGACAAACCCTCGGCCACGAAACCGCCTCAATCCCAGTACGCCGGCACCTTGGGCATGCGATCGAAGTCTTCGGGCGAATGCTGGACGACAAGCGCTGCATGCAGGCGCCGCGCAATCTCCTCGATGCGCTGCATCGAAGCCAGGGTGTCCGCCCGGTCAGCGTTCACCGCCGGCACGTGGTGCTCCAGGCGCCCTTCCAGCGTGAGGTAGAGGTCACCCGACAGCATCACCGCACCGCGGTTCGGCAAACGCACCAGCAGCACGCTGCTGCCCGGCGTGTGGCCCGGCGCGCTGATGATGCGCACGGTGCCGTCGCCGAACACGTCGGCATCGCCCTCGATCCACCGCACCGGCGCACGCCGATAGGCGGCGAAGAGCTCGGGCACCATGCTCACCGGTGAGGGCGAGCGCTCGGCCCAGGTCACTTCGGCGCGCTGCAAGATCCAGGTGGCACGGTCGAACAGGGCCGCGTTGCCGACATGGTCGAAGTGCAGGTGCGAGAAGGCCAGATAGTTCACTTCCGCCAGCGTCAAGCCGATGGCCGCCAGCTGGTCGGTCAGCCCACGCTCGTGCCAGATCCGAAAGCCCGCGGCACCAGCCAGCGCGGGTGGCAACTTCGGCGGCAGCCCCGCGTCCCACAGCAGCCAACCCTTGGGATGGCGGATCAGGAAGCACGGGTCGGCCAGCACCGCGCCGCGGCCATCGTAGGCACCCGTGTCGGAGGCCGCGGCGAAGTCCTTGAACTCGGCGTGGCCGCAATCGAGCGCATAGAGCCGCCGGTCTGACGCGGCTTGTGCGGGCGCTGAGGGCAGCAGCGCGAGCCACAAGCCGCCCAGCGCGAAGAAGCGGCTCATTCGCCGGATGAAAGTGGGCATGACAAGCACTCCATGAAGGTCGTTCCGGCCGTACTCTGCCCACTACAGCGGGTTCAATAAACGCTGCTAAGGTGCCTTCTTTCCACACCACGGGTTGGGAATGCACGATGGATCGCCTGAGCAGCATGCAAGTGTTCGTCCATGTTGCCGAGCGCGGCAGCTTTGCCGCCGCCGCACGCGCGCTCGACCTGTCACCTGCGATGGTGGCCAAGCACATCCAGGCCATCGAGGCGCGGCTGAAGGCGCCGCTCATGCTTCGCACCACCCGCAAGCACCACCTCACCGACGTGGGGCGGCTCTACCTGGAGCGCTGCCGCGAGGTGATGAGCGCGTTCGCGCAGGCTGAATCCACGGGTGAGGAACTGCTGGCCAAGCCGCACGGCGTGCTGCGGGTCACGGCACCGGTGGTGTTCGGCACGCATGGCCTGACGCCGTTGCTGCCGGCGTTCATGCAGCAGTATCCCGACGTGCAGGTGGAGCTTTCGCTCAACGACCGCGTGGTGGACCTGGCAGACGAGGGCTTCGACGCCGGGCTGCGCTCAGGCCCCGTGGGCAGCCAGGAGCGCCTGGTGGCGCGCCCACTGCGGCCGCTGCGCATGCTGCTGTGCGCATCGCCCGGCTACCTGTCGCGCCACGGCACCCCGCGCCGGCCCGACGACCTTCGGCGACACCACTGTCTCGCCTTCGCGCACTGGGTGCACAAAGACCGCTGGCGCCTGATCGGCCCGCGCGGCGAGGTGCGCGTGCCGGTGCCCGGCACCTTGACCATCAACAACGGCGAAGCGCTGCGCCAGGCCGCACTGGCCGGCGCCGGCATCCTGATGCAGTCAGACCTGCTGCTGCACGATGACCTGCGCACCGGCCGCCTGGTGCGCGTCTTGCCGCGCTACGCCCCGCCCCCGCGGCCGGCCCACCTCGTCTACCTGCCGGACCGGCGCCATGCGGCCAAGGTGAGGTGCTTCGTGGACTATGTGGTGGCGCAATTGGGGTGAAAACAGCGCTTCGCCGCTGACCCCAATGCGCTGGGGCCCGCGATCTACTTGGCGCTGCCTGCGAGTCTGGTCGCGAGCCGCTCAAGCTCGGCGCTGTGCAGCAGATCGATGCACTTCATGGTGTTGTACTCGGCCCCGGTGGACCCTTCATAACGGCGGGCCGCGTAGGTCTCGACCAGCCTGTGCAGTTCGTTATAGGCCTCGATGCCTTGTCGGCCGAACTCCAGGTAGGCGCCCGCCGTGGCATTGGCATCTGCCTTGGCGCCGGCATCTTTCGAGACGGCGGCGAGGCACGCGCTGAAGGCCCAGTTCTTGAGCAGGTCGCGCTGCGAGTAGGTCGAGGTCATCGGCTGCCCGGCTGACGACTGGCTTGCGGGGACGAGGACATTCAACGTCGACAGAAGGACGAATGCAACGCGCTTCACGTTGGGTTCCTCCGGAACTCGCATCAGCCGGCAGACCAGCGTTTCAGCGAACGTTCGACCTGCTCCGTGTCGAGCAGCAGCGCTGGGTCCAGGCACCATTGCAAGAAATTTACGACAACTTGCCGCTGCTCAGGTGAGCAGGTGAACTTGAAGTTCAGAGGCGCGAGTTCCGGCTTCCTTGATCGCCCAAACACCGCGAGCGCGTCGACGGTGTAGTCATGGACGAGTTCGGCCGGTCGGTGACCGTTTCGCGCACACCATGCCATGTAGGCTGGAACTGCGGCATGCAGGTCGACGGATGCATCCAGACGAGAAAGGTCGGGGTGCGCCTCGATGAACTGATCGGACAGCACGCCAACGCTTGCCGGAAAGGCCGCTTCGATCTGCGCGGAGAGATGGGGACTCTTCATGAGGTTCAACGCTCGGAAAGCGACGCTCAACGTTTGACATTGACACCGTCATCCGCCTTGCCGGGCTGCATCCTCTCGATGACAGGGGCAACCGTCCGGTCGGTGATCACGCCAACGATCGGGCCGAGATCTGCGCGCCGGTCGTCTCGCTTGAGATCTGCCGAATACAGGCTTGACACCACGCCGTCCAAGTACAGCGCATCCTTGCAGTGCAGGACATCTCGGAAGAAGACTGCCATTTCGTAGAAGGTGACGGGCTGCTCGGAGATCACGAAGAAGGCAACGCCGCCTGATGTCCCAACGCCGTTCCGGATGAGCCGCGATGTTGACGCCGCGTTGAAGGCTGGATGAATGACGCCGCGCCCGAGGAGCAGTGGGCCCGATTGAGTCGCGAAGCGGATGCCGTTGGCGACCCGTGGGTACTCTCCGGCTTCCACAATCATCGGGCCGGATGGAGAGAGCGCGAAGACACCATTGGGCTTAAGAAAGAAGTTCCCGCTTCCGGTCGCGGTGTTGAGTGGGGAGACTTGCTTTCCTTCCACGACCAACACACCTACCGGCGAGAAATCGGGGTGGTACATCCCCGCGTTCATGGCGAACACCAGCTTCTTTCCCTTGCCATGCAGCCAGGTCGACAGATGGTCGAACT
>Ga0307516_10000346_pt1 | contig 60485 bp, 54 predicted proteins | sample 19_EM_MG_FD_203310 | JGI IMG/M metagenome (GOLD analysis project Ga0307516, IMG submission 203310) | Populus trichocarpa ectomycorrhiza microbial communities from riparian zone in the Pacific Northwest, United States - 19_EM | ecosystem: Host-associated > Plants > Roots > Unclassified | place...
GAAGACTATTGCGTACTCGTCCACTGAGGCTGAATACATGGCTTTGAGCGATTGCGCTCGCCAAGTTACCTGGATTCGAAGTTTGCTCGGTGAGCTCAGCTATAAGCTGAAAGCTATCCCGATTTGTGGTGATAATCAGGGGTCCATATTCATGGCATCCAACCCTGTAACGGAGCCTCGCTCCAAGCACATCGACATCCGCTACCATGGAATCCGCGAGTCAGTCGCGAAAGGTAATATGGAACTATTCTTCATTGATGGTGCTGAGAATCCCGCCGATCTGCTCACCAAGAACTTACCATGCGAGAAATTCGCGAAGTTCAGAGCTCAACTAGGCTTACAGTTTCCCTCTGGCAGCATCTAGCGCCTTATTCGCTGAAGTGCTCTACGTGCAGCACAGCGAGGGGGAGTGTTGAAGTCGCACGTGCACCCGGCGTAAACCGTCGACGAAGTGCGCACAAGACTGCGACCCATATTAGTGTAGACTTAGTAATAGTCCTCTTTAGAGTAGATGTTACATGTCACACATCACGCGTCACAGTCACGCGTCACAATGTTTGTAGTATATAAACAGCGTTCATCGCTTATATAATATAACAGCTCTTGACCAGCTACCGCTATCATCTCAGCTTGTACCCTCCACACAACAGGTGAGCAGGAGTGGCAGTTCCTCTACGTATATAGGTATTGCTTCAACAATCCACCATATTTGCCATTTATTCATGACATTCTTCACTGTACATTATTCATAATAGTAATATACCCTGCATAATAAGTAATGGTTGTTCATGTTTTCACAAGGCACATCCATAGGTCTTGGGGTGATTCAAGCTTCTGGTGATCAGGTCTGGTTTTGCATGAACATAAGATGGTATCATCCTAAGCAGAAACACCTCCTTTCAGTATAGATTAGACCCCAGTCTGTTCTAGACTGGTCTACATTGACATTATGCCAACGACATGTAATTTCAACCCTATGGTCTCCAATGCTACATACATGTGAAGTGTGTAACACTGACTACATACTAGTTTGTTGACCTCAATCTGACCTAAAAGCAATGGCATTCCAAGATTTTCTCACACGGGTCTGTCTCAACCTCTTTCCCGAAGTGGTGGTGAATAGTGGGTACTGGAATAAGGATACAGTAGGGAAGAGAAGGGAAGAGAATGAGACTCCAATTGAATCCCCACTAAGGTGCCGGACAAGACGCCGGACAAGTTTTGTCAGACATTCCAAAACCCGAATATTGTCATTGAAGTAATGATACGGACTTGGTCGTATTTGCTAGCGTGAGAGCTTCACCAACAGCTCCGGGCATGAGTGACGCAAAGGTGCTAACACCATTTACCAGGGTGCATTTTGCTTCGACAAGGAAAGGCAGCCTTCCGAGATCTTGAAGACGTCCCGCTCGCGCTTTACACCGCCTACACTGCGTAAGCGTTCTGGAAGAAATGTGAACTCCGAGATTGGGCTAGGACCACTGGATGCTGACCTCTCCTGTCCCATTCGTCCATGTACGACGGCGTAATCCACAGTTCCAGATAACCATAACCTCGTACCCAGAAGCCGGGTTTATCAGCTGGACACCGTGGCCAGGTGGGATCCTCATTTCTGGCAAGATCGTAACTTCCGATTTTGATTGTTCATCGCTGCAAATTCAAAGGCGCCGCGTAGAGGATCATGCGTGGCCCGGGTTCGTACTGTGTAGGAAGATCATCAGTACCTCGTGGATTCATGTGGACTCGGCGTGATGCTGACTGAGTAAAATACCGTGCTGTCAATCCTGGATGAATCCGACTCCAAAATGAGTGCGAGGATGGGAAAAAAATGTAGATACCTCGTCAGCCCGCAGAGAAACGAAGAAACAGTCAAGAAAGGGATACGATACAACTGAAAGAGGGCTGATTACATAAGCCTCGATGGACGTGTCATGTGATGGCGTCGCGTGTATTGTTCGAACTGGCACGGCGGACGCTGACTATTACTCGGAGTTGAAAAACGACTCGGAGATGGAAGAGGAGCCAAGGTGAAGTCTAAATTTTCCGTACTCAGTGATCAGTGGTCTCCCAATCGATACTCCAATCCTCACCATCCAATATCGCTGACAATGTCAACGCCTTCCCCACCTGGTCCCCGCAGGAATCCCAGCCAAAAAAGCAAGACGCTGACTCTTTCATCCATTCAGGAAGACTCCAGTCCTCCCGACGAGTCACCGAGTTACGATCCGAACGCGGAGCGCAATGAGCAGCGTCCCTCCAAGAACAATGTGACACCAGAAAAACGCAAGAAGTGGGGGTCTTCAGTCGACACAAAACAGAGGGCCAGGGCTTGCGAAGCTGACCCGCATAAAGGTCGATGTTTACTCACGAACTTGGCTGACGCGGTCAACGTATGCCACTTGATACCCAGTTCGACAAGACCTTCCGAGGTGAGCCACTTTCACGCTGTCACGTCCTGTCCTGATCCATTTTTAGCTCACGAAATTGGAGTATGCATGGGGTCTACCCGGGAACCTCAACCTTGATTCGACCCACAACTTGATTCATCGTGAGTAACACTAGAAAGTAACCGACTTGTGTTCTATCCCCACGCTCATCCAACACTAGTGAGATCAGATTGGCACTTCCTTTTCGATAAAGGGAATTTCGTGCTCATGCCGGAGCTTTCGGACTTGAAAAGGCTCCAAAAAGCTACGATAACGAAAGCCCTTGCGGGTCGTTCGCAAACTAATGTGAACAAGGTACGCCCTTTGCACCGGGTTACGTGGCGTTTACGTTCGCCTATTGACGCATTTCTTATAGTTATTCAGACATGGTACCATCTTCAAGTACCATCTTCTGCCTATGCCCGAGTTAAAGGCACCCATCTGTCGCTTCAATGATTCAAACAACCTTGCAGAGCACTCCACCCATCACTACCCTTTTGCCATGCTCGGCCCCCTCGAGAGCCATGTCCAGCCACAATACGTCATCTTTAATGCTGCACAAAAGTTTGCCAGATTAGCTTATCGAATCTTCGAGTTACCACCGGTTCTCAAACAAATTGCATCTCCCAAGAATTTCGACGAAGCGTATTTAAGGATCGCCGCAGTCGTGGAACTGTACAGCCATTGGACTAAGTTAGTAATACCGGATGGCTTCGTCGCTCGCTCCCGTCCTCGCTCTGGTCCCTCCGATGACGCAGACAACGATGACCAAGACCAAGACCATGCAGATGAGGGACAAGAGGAGCCGGAGGAGAAGAGTGAAGCGGAGGAGAGCGGTGCCGACAACGACAAACTCCAATCCGCCCCTTTAAAGAAGTCCAATGTAGGACGACAGCTCCACGACAACATCGCATCCACTTCCAGCTCAGGCTCTCTCGACACTGCCGTCTTTTCCGAGGATACAGCATGGGTAGAAAGGATCAACGACTGGACGATGAAGTGTTGCGATGCCGCAGCCTCGGAGGGAGGGTGGGAATCAAGTATACTGAATGAGAACGATGAAGTACTCGCCGCCTACGCCAAAGAGAAATCACGATCGGCCCCTCCACCGGACAGCTGGCACAGGTGGCAACCATACTGGGCCAGACGCAACGGGAAGTATCCACCTCACAATACAGCAAAATTTTCGAGTAATGATTGGGCCCTTTTTGAACGACATACGGCGTTGCCTATAGATTCGGAATAAGTGTCTACATTTCATCTTCTGTTGTTAGCTCTGATAATTAATACGAGAGCAATTTCACTCGAGTGACTCGGTGTGTTCAGCATTCAAGTGTGACATAGTGCTTACACATAGTTCGTCAGAAGAAATTGCGAATATCGCCACGTCGTGCCCAAGCTGTTCTCTGATTCTACGTTCATCGTGAAAGGGTTGTCTCCGAGGCGACGACCCACCCCAGGATCGTCCACATGTTTACGTGCCTCGGTGCAATTGAGGATACCTACGTTGTTTGTCGCCTATCAGCCATGGCTGTACATGTACACTTTCAGGACCTATGGAAATTGAAATCATGGGAGATCCCCTCGAGTGACATGATTGTGATCGTTTTTGATCCTTGCACGGCTATCAAGACAGGTGGGCATAACAACTTGGAGCTATCACAATGTTGGAGGCTCAAGTGCTCAGGTTGGACTGGTCATTAATCTACGTGATCTTCTTGACGTCCTTTGCGATCATTGAACACTGCTGCATGCAGGCTCATTACTTGTAGAACCGAATTCAATCTTCCCATGCCTACACAATAAGGACTACCTCATCTACTGCTGGGGTGCCAACTGTGGGAACTGCAAGTTGCCAAATTAGGCAAGGACAATAAGTTGGTTATAGCCAGGTACATTGCGATATCTTGTATATGGCAGAACGAAAGAATATGATGGTGCAAGTGCCCAGGGATAAAACCCTGCTGTTCTCCTCGGCATTCCACACTACCTGTCTACACCAGCAAAATAAACCAAACTTCTATCTCCCTTCGATCTTTGTGATGCTTTGCTTGCATTACGATGGCCATGACCCCCACCCGGCAGCTTAAAGTTATTTTGGGGACACACGGGATCACGAACTCGGCCAGTGCTTTCTCTGCTAAAACTCACTTGTTACTTGACAAACTCCGATGCTTCCGAAGTTTTACGGATAATTCAGTGACAAGAATCGCTCGACACTGCGGATTGCGCAGTCTCCGACGCCTCAGGTAGCGGTTTCTCGAGGGATTTAGGGTCGTGTGGCAAGGGGGGAAGAAATATTGCAGCTTAGACTGTTCTTGGTGCAATATTGAATTATTGGACACAGCTGGATGATCATGTTCATCGAATCGATAGCGAGGCTGGACATGTGTAAATGCATGCACCGTGTGATACCTTGCAACATTTGTTATGTGAGTCGTGGGTCAGTGGAAACGCCAGTATTACTGATATCATCATCACAGACTGGAGGTCAGCAATGGTGCATTCCAGTTCGGTACGAGAACGGACGAGATCAGTAAGTTCGGTCTGCGCGTCTTGACGAGCGATCGTGGAAGTGAACAACGCATGCTTCGTTTCTGAATGTAATGTCTTATCCGCACCGCCGCGGTGTTCCGTGGACAGGCTTGTGGTAACTAGGGTAAAAGTCAGGAGTGCGAGGCGTTTCCGATCTCACTCAGCTTTGACTCAGCGAACCCAACGCTCGCCTCCGACACGACTCTGATCAAAAATTCATCACTACGTCAATCCCATCAGCAGTATGTAGTCCTTGAAAAATCCACGATTAATATTACAGATAAAACGATGACATGAATGACCAGACAACACAGATCCCAGGCTAAATACATACAAATGGTCAAAGTCCAGTCCAGATATCGTCACCCGTAAATGCCATAGTATCGACGATCCATATGCGTCGTTGTGTTTTCGTGAGTGTTCAGTGAGTGGTGAATGAATGTGTATGTGGGATGTCCCAGTTAAAGTCGTGAACTGCGTGCGTGAGTCGTAATTTGTAAACAGTAACGAGAAAACCCTTCATGGCTTCCCAAAGACGAGCTTTCCCGTGTTTGTGCCATTCCCATGTTTTTCCACTTCGATTCCAACAAGCCTCGTTTTACCATGCAGCCAATCCAAGCGCCGCACACCACCTTCCCACCCGCCTCCCATTTTCGTGCACCTCTTTTCGTAAGCACGGGTGACCTTACGCTGTGCCCGGCTTCCGTGTCCCAGCGCCTCCCATTCCTGAGGAGTCACGCGAGCGAGAAGTGTCGCGTGAAGCGCATACAGCAGATCGAGATTACTGATGTTCGACGACGACCTCGATCTGGAATGTCCAAGCGAGCCACCGTAGCCAGAGCCACTGCTATATCCTGAACTTGACGACGACGACGACGGGCCCACTACGACAGGCCATGGAAACTTGTCGGAGCGCAGGATGAGTCGAGAAGACGCTGATGTGGGTGGGTCTGTAGCGGGCTGAGCGAGCGTGTGTGCCGGCACGGCCATGCGCGTCGTACAATCGAGGACTGTACGCGATGAGGGTGTATATGTTACGTCGTATGAAATGGGCGCGCGATGGAGACGGGTAGATGCGAATAGCGGATGCATGTGCAGAGAGGTCGGACGTACTATTCCGTGTGGATCCATGCCGCTGCCTGCATCTGTACCGCGGCGGAAATGAGTGAGCTATTTAGCGAAGGAAAAGAGAGACACGCACGTGAGTGGGTCGATCCTGTGGCGGACGAGAAGCTGCCTTGCCAAGCAGGATTTTGACGCAGGGATGGCCGCCTCTCGTACCGTACTTGGTGCTGGTGAGAGCTGCCGGCAGATGAACCAGGTCGAGCCATTCCCGGAAGAAGAGACGAGCTGGAGTTGGTTCGAGAAGATGGTCCGAATGACGCAGATTGCGCTATCGAGGGCGTACATATTCCATGCCCATGGTGGGCAACTGCAACATGACCACAGTCAGTAATACTAATCACATGCAATGCGGACGATTGTGGGCTTACGGTGTTCTGACGAGCGGTAACTGGCACGTCTGTAGAGGGTGGATCTGGGCGGTGTGCCATATCTTGATTCACCCGATGAACTAGGGACTTGGCCAGCAGCCTCGAACGTTGGGTAGCGCAGTGGGGATGGGGTTGTGGTGCGGGCACAGTAGCTGTTGCTCCGTTTCGTCTTGAGTCGAGGTGCAGCACTGGGAGGAGCAGCCGTCTGCGCAGGGCCACCAGCATTGGCATAGATATAGCTGGATGATGAAGACGATTGCGAACGTCCATGAGAGCTGGACGACTGTTGACTTGGTCCGCGAGAGGATTCGTTGCGGTATGAATTGCCACCGAAGATGTAGCGCAGGTAAGATGTCATGATGTCGTGAAAGCAAAGGTGCAAGTATTACACTGGTAAAGAAACGAAAACCGTCAAGGGTCGTTACAACTGAGGTACCACTGCGAGGGGGAGTGAACCAGTTTCAGAGAAAGACGACCTCTGCCGGTTTTATTATAAAGGGGAGCGAAAACAAGGGTGACTACGGGTGATCTCGATAAGTTTCAAGTAAGAGGTCCCCTCAAAAAAAATGAGAGGTAAATCTCCACGACAACATGAACTGCGCTTGGCAAACACGGGCGCTTATCGATCGGCGGAGGCGCGATGTGAGGTAAACCAGGCGACTATCGGCTTCAAGGTTTGCCTTGAGGCGCATCATGTTCGCATCGAGCATCCGACGCGTGTAAGGCGCATGTCGCCTCTCTGCCGCGAAAACTTGATATTCCCGTATGGATATCAAGGGTTTCTAGAATTTCTGATACCTACTTGGTGCTCAAGTCCCATGGGGTTCAAGACGGGAGGTACAAACGCACCGTGGTGCATCGTGGGCACAGTCTCTTATGCAAGTTCAACAAGATACCCGTTATGCGGCTCCTTACGGCCGCAGTTGTACAAGTAATAAGGTACTTGCATAACGTATCTCCTTCGCAGAAGACGAGTCGCGCCTGGACCTGGCAGATAACGGAGGAAACACACGATGAGTTTATGGAATTCGCTACTAATTGCGATCGCTTTTTCATTAGTCGATCGCCGATCGGACGCCGATCGATGTGAACCGTTGCAATCCAAGTCATATGTACATACCAGTTCAATGATTGTGGACTTGTGACTTCGGGCCAATGGATTTATTATAACCCTGACTCAGAGAAAAGGGGATGAGTCCGTGAGAAAGGAATCAATGAGTTCCTGGCAGCATCAACAGCCGGGGCACCTGGAAATCAATTGACTACTCACTCAGAAAGCGAAAAGAGCACATGCCGCAACAGATGTTTTTGAGCCGCTATCTGACAGGAAGCTGACATATAGCCTGTAACGTGAACGAATCAGTTTTCCTAAGGAAGCCATATTAGCCGCACAGATATGTACATCCAGGGTCCACACAACCGGATGATGGTTGTTTGGCAAAAGCTTTGGAGACAAATAAAGTGATGTGACAAATCAATGGGGATGCAAGTCGTTCTCAGCAAGTTACGGACGCACACCCGCAGGATGCCTCAATCCAAATTTTACGTGCACTCGGCATCAGGATCGGAAAAGCACGACGATGAGGGTTCACTATACTATCATCGAAAGCAGCGTGGAGTGAATCTAGGTGCGTTGAGCATGGTCGTACTTCCCACTGGAGCGCATCGAATCCGCGTTCAGGTTCTTGGTTTGTCCTCGAGCGATGGATCACCGATTCGCCCTTCCGATGTGCTTCTGCACCTGCACAAAGCGACTTGGATGTTGCCAAGGGCTCACACGCAAAAGAAATTCTTGAGCGTCATTGGGACTCGTGGATCACGGCGCAGGACTTTGAGTGGTTGGCTGCCAAGGGTATCAATACTGTGAGGGTTCCCGTGAGCACACTCATATACACCGTTTGTCCGCTATATTCACTGGAAGTTTGTAATGAAGATCGGCTATTATCATTTATGCCGTCTCGACAATTCTATTCTTCGCAATACAGATTTCCATGGCCTGGAACACGTCTTCGAGGGCGCATGGCCTCGTATCGTCAGTGCGATTGAGACTGCAAAGCGGTATGGGATCGGTGTCCTCTTTGGTACGCACCCACATTTGGGCTATGGTTTCATTTCATCACCCATTTGGTAGATCTGCACGCTGCCCCCGGGAAGCAGAACGAGGATTCACACTCGGGGACCTCCTCACCAGTCATATCCTTCTTCCAATCCAGATCCAATCTGCAGCTCACCATCCGAATCTTGTGTAGGTTGGTATCAGCTCTCCGCTCGCTACGCCAGAACCACGACCCTCCATTGTCCAACGTGGTCGGAATCGAGCTTTTGAATGAACCTAAGCCCCCTTCCCATTCAGCTCTGCAGGAGTGGTATGCGAATGCTATACGCGAGCTGCGGTCTCTGGATCCCAGTCTCCCTATATATATATCGGACGCTTGGTGGCCTGATGCATATGCGGACTTCGTCCAAAAGCTCCCGCGTGCTACGGCACCCATCTGTATTGACCATCATCTTTATCGTTGCTTCACCGGGGAAGATATATCAACACCCGCAGCTCAACATACCGCGTCCCTCTCAGATCCCAATTCATCGACACCGCAGACCTTTTCTCGCGTCGCTGCGAAGCTCGAGGATGCAGGCGGGGCCCTCATTGTAGGTGAGTGGTCCGGCGGACTCAACCCTGGTTCATTATGTGGCGCAATCAACGAACATCACGAGAGAACAAAGTTCATTCAGGCACAGCTTGACCTCTTCGAGCGGCATTGCGCAGGATGGTTCTTTTGGACGTACAAGAAAGAACGCTCTGGTGACCTAGGATGGTCATTCCGCGATATATGTGGTGCCGGTTTGTTTCCTGGCAGAGTCGGGCTGTTCCCGGTTAAACCTGTTCCACGACGTGATTCTAAGGAGTGGGCTGCAAGGAAAGCAATTGGGCATGAACACGCAGCAGGTATGTTATGCATTTCATTTTATGGATTATCGGTTCTGCTCACGATCAAGTGTGAAGGGCGGCACAGGTCGTACTGGACGCGATATCCGGGCCATTATGAACATTGGCGGTTTGATAAAGGATATAACCAAGGTTGGGAAGACGCATACTACTTCCTGACAGCTAGAGTGGAAGAACACCGAGGATCGGTGTGTGAACTCGGATTCAGGGGGTTTTGGAAGAAAAAAAGAGTTGGCGAACACGTGGCGAAAGAAGGTTCGAGTGGTAATCTGTGGGAATTCGGTGAGTCGTGTTTTATCTCAAACGACATGATATACCTTCTTGCACGCAAGTTGAAGCTTGGCATTCACCTGTCACTTCCTCCACAGAACATGGTTATCAACAAGGTGTGGACGAAGCTACTTCCGATTTCCAGAATACGTATTGTTAAATCCCGGATCGAAGAGTTTTCGGAATGTTAGCCTGATTCTACGATGCAGTGCTGGTGATCCATAGGATTTAATCGAAATCTACTGTGCGGGAAGTGTGACGTTCTGTAAGGCCATGCACTGACGTCACATCCATCCTCGAGCGTTATAGCTTTCATGCGATTGCCTCCAGTCATCACGTCCGTGACAATGTGATATATGACGCAGAATACCATGGACCGACCATACATTCACTGATCACTCTGCAGTTTTTTCCCTCATAATAACAGATTTTGGTTCGCCTTCAACAATTCAATTGATGCGTTTCTCCGACTCGGGGCTTTCAGCCTACGGTCTCTACACACTGCTACACTCCAGCAAAATGGATTCCTTCGTATTTCTTTGCCATCCTCGTGGTGCTTGCTCGCATTTCGGGGATGGCTATCGCTTTCCTGCTCTAGTAGTCCACTAGTGGCCTTGATATGTAACAAAAGTGCGGCGTCACAACTGCAATAGTTTTTTTTTCTCCATCCGCTCAAGCATGAAGGACAAAGTTTAGCCTTGTATCGATTCCAAAAATGTGCAACAGCAATGATTCCAATATACCAATGAAAATAAAAAATAAAAATAAAAATAAAACGGTACAGTGTGTGGATACGCAATTGGTATACATCAATCAGAACATGAATAGATCGTGAGCACAACGTACGTGATCATGTGGAGTAGGATTCCGCACCAGGAGGAAGCATCAGCCACGACTTAGTACGTTATCAACTTCCATCTAAACAAACCCCCTTCATCATGAACCCTAACCAGTCCCCTGAAAACGTTGTTTTCCCCAAGATAGTCAATATGTTTCACACCTGGAAAGGCTTCTACCTCGATCGTCGACAGCGTGTTCATATATCGTCGAGTATACGTGCAGGCGATCTCGGTCTGCTCAGAGATGGACAGGTTGTCCCAGTCACGATGCATAATCTTCCGGCCAAGGGAGGCATGAACCGTATACAGGACGTCTCCAACAGTGATAGGAGGAATATTGTTGCCCACAACTGGCTCGACGCCAGATAGAGGCCCAATGTCAATCGGCCACTGTGGTATGACATCATGTAAGATCTGCATCCTTGTGATCGGGGGATCAGTCGCAGGCTGACGAAGCTCGTGCGGCGATATCACCGCGAACTGTTGCCGGGCCGGACCTATGATTCGCAGCGGCGAAAACGTTGAAGAGGCAAGATTAAAGTAACATCCCGCGAAAGATGCTTCCCGAGTTAGGAGAGGATGGAGTCGGAAGTGCGGTGATGACGATGATGATGGCGATAATGATGTGCGCGGGTCCGTCCAAGAAAAGCCACGGCCCAATGAGTGGTTTGACGTATCGTTATATGGCCATCTAAACGAATGTCTCCTGTATTGGAATGGGGTGTCGGGAGGTTGTAAGGAGGGGGGCATGCCAGCATGCCATGATAGCGGGCGAGGGCGACGATGGGCGTTATAAGCGGCGTAAGGAGCGTCATAGGGTGTAGACGATCTAATGCGAGATGGAGTGGGAAGTGCAGGAGAAGACGGAAGAGATACAGGAGGAATGGATGGAGTACCTGGTGGGTTGGGGTTATAATTGAGGTACCATGTAGGCTGAGACGCTACAGGTGTATAAGCGTACGGGGACGACATCTTATCTGGACATTATAGTGGGGGGACATCGAGTTGGAGGATCGTTTTATCTCGAGCCGGGGTCGACATGGCGGTAGTTTCACAGGAAGCAAATGTCTGTGGTAACTGCTGCGTCGATGTCGGTTAGCACAGCCCAGGGCCGACGCCTTCCAGACTTCCACAGCCGCAGCGTGCAGTTCTGAATCGAAGTCCTTCACAAGACATTGCCTTGTGCTTGGCATGGGCCTCACTCCAGACGAGCATTGTCTAATGGCATCTGTGCGAGTTGGCCACCTGGCACTGCCTTCGTTTGGTGGACCTCTTCTGCGGTCCTGAGAGACGCGACAGTCGACGAAAAGGGCCTTTTGAAACACAGCACATGACGTAATGGATGAACGGACAGCCTACTTGAAGTCGTTCAAGGCTTTGGCAACAGTACTATGCTGAGCGCTGAAGCGCCGAACACCGACTTCGTGCTATGATCAGCTCCAACAGGTCGCCTATGTAGTACTCCGTGATCACGTAGGCATTATGTAAAGCCAGCCACTGCTTCTCAGGACGAGCAAGGTACATTGTTGACATGCAGGGTACGTTGTCTCAAGGCCCCCTTCGCTGATAGCCTCTGAGCTGCGGGGTTGGGTATTGACTGATACAGTTGGATGCAGTTCAAATAACGACAAGATCCTAGATGGCTCTCCATTATTTTTGTCAGGTTGATCCTTTCAGTCAAGAAAGTCTTGGAGAAGCCATGGAAGCATCCAGAACATAGCATGTCATTTGCTTCCGCTCCAGTGCGTTGGCCAGCCCTCGTCCCCCAGAGGGGTTTTACACGAGTCTCATGAGTTCTCGAGCCCGAATTAAATTTCCCGGGGTTATGGACATAGTCACTGCTCCGTGGTTTCTGCCTAGTCTTGATAACTATTAACCATTAATTTAAGTAGATGCTACAGTGTACAAATTCCTTGACGCTGTAATTTATTGATGCAAGGTGGAAGAGAAGCGTGGTTGCGGTATCCAGGAATGAAATCAATGCAAAATATATCAGGTTTTTCATCTTTACGGTTCTGAGCGCATTCTGCGGAAACAATGCGCAAGTTGGTGATGTTTTTGCACCACAAACTGATGTATAGTTCCAAACATCTTCCATCTGACGCAGTTGAGCACTGTCATCCTCATCACTATGTGAGAGCTTACCGTAGTCGCGGCGTATGGGGGACCCCGTTGATCCATAACCGCATGGAGAAAGCGTCTTCACCATCAGCATCTGTGTCATTCCCAGCGGTAGGTTGCAGTCAGAACATCAGCATATGCAAAAATGTATACGTCCTGTGTATGACAAAGTTAAGACATGAAGACTTACAGTATCTGTGGTCTACTCTGTACACGGTATACCCTAGCGCGTCACGGTATAAAGATAATGCGGCTCTATTCGACGTCCGGACCTGGAGTTGGATATATTGGAGGGGATATGTGTCCATCATTGACTCTTCTATACGATAAAGAACCCCCCAAGCAGTCAATACAAAAAAAGAATCATAATGCGTGAAGAGTACACACTGGATAGGGTCATAAGCCGCTTCGCAAGTCCAAGCCGTCGATAGGGTCGGAGTACGCCTAGGGAATTAATATTTCCAACCGAGACATGGTCGTTATCTTCAGCTTGTTCCCTATTCAGCGACATGGAAATATGTGAACGCGAGAAAGAGAGCACGCTATCAGTTGTAGAATGCGGAATAACATCCTGTGTTATAGCTAGAGGGCATAACATTGACCCGTACAGCCCTGAACACATTCCACATAAATAAAGGAAGACTGGAATTGGACTCACACAGATGCTAGCACGTATCCAACAATTTTGCCCCTTGAGTCTTCTGCAAGGAACGATGCTTCGGGCCATGTTACTACGGAGTAGGTCCCTGGAGTAGCAGAATGGTGCGGGAAGGATGGTCCAAACGAAGCAGGCGTAGCAGCATATCAGGACGTCACATGGTCAGTATTCTTGTATAACATGAGCAAGCAAGTAAAGATGGAGTCGAAAGAAAAACTGTAACGATCCACCGAAGGCATTCCAGATATGGGACAAAACGGGAACTCACAAAATGCCATGGGATAGTTCTCGGGTAGATTATACTGGTTGCATTTCTGTATATCGATCAGGTCTTTTGGCTGGCGCGCGCGTAGGGGCCATAGCATTCCACACGGGGTGAGGATAATCCAGTGACGATCAACATCATGTGGCGTAAGTCTCCAGCTGAAACGACATACCTCCATACGCCTTATGTTAAACATTGAATCCGAGGTCGTGTGCTTCGGTCGAGCCTGGTATGTAGTCCGCAGGAGTACTTGTTAGACTCTCAGCAGCTCTCGACTCAGAGGACTAGTCACTGGTGGGTATTTTGTACGTTTCCCTGTCACGCCGTACGTCCAGCCGCAAGCGCGGTTTCCCCTGGGCAGCGCCGAGTATCAAAGGAAGAGAGGTCGTTCCTTCTGGAATGTGTTGCTGTGATGTGAGGTGTCCGTGCCACCTTCGATTATGTAAGTATTTTACGTCTCGTTTCAGGCGTTTTACCACTTACGGTGAGCCATCCTTGTTTCATACTGGACTGAAGGACAGTGCAAAACGGTGCCAAATGCGGCGCAAACTATTCCAAAAGACGGAACAGGGACGACTTACCCTTTTGCCTGATACTCGACACATATGTATGAGTGCACTTGACGAGAAAGGAAAACACACCAATATTCCGCCGTTCGTATCAACCATACGAGGGGCTGGAAAACACCGATTTCGTCGGGCGAAAGTGGGACAGTGCACTCCTCCGAATGGGAGAAGAGTATAAAGTCGAACCTCACCACACCGAGCAATATTTGATGTTGGCTGCCAGAAATGCCAATGAAGAATGGAGCGAGGTATTTCCTCTTTCGAAGCTCTGCTCTCAGCATTCCGCCAGCTAAAATCAAGAACACAGCACGCTTCTGTCTATCCCTTAGCATCGACGGAGCTGCACGCCTTGTTGGGCTTTAAGCATATATGACAGGGGGAAGTACACATTCGCAATTAGGCCGGAACTCGGTCGAACGTCTAGTAATTTCGGCGATCTTTTATATTACGAACCTCAACCCATTTTGATCGCATTCTTCACGCCACCGACGGTCGCGTTTGCGATCTATTCCAAAAGACAAAGGAAATACAGAAACAGGTCATCGGGCCCCTACCCGACAGCGAGACGAGATTCTGGCGCAGCTTCTCCATGGTGAGAGGCACGAAGGACTCGATCCCGACTACGTGACGAACGCTGTGAAGAATGTTTCTCGGTGCCCATGGCCACACTCTTGTAAAGGTTCGAACTACGACCTCAGATCCACACTTCTGGGCTGGACATACTACACCACTGTTCCGGTTCCATCCGTTGCCGCCACACCGTCAACCGCCATGTCGAGAACATCCGCAATTATACGCGCTTATCCGTAATGCCACAGTTCAGCAAGTCAGCATCATCCATATGCTTCACAACACCATCCTCGAAATTTGAATTTGGGAGTTGAGATGGACATGCATGCACATCTCTGTTCGAATGAATTCGTGAATACTTACACCTGGTGGAAATATACAGACCCTATGGCGGCTGACCATCGCCCACAATGATGGCCACCGCCATCACTCCCTACACGATATCACAGGGGTTAGAGCGAACCCCCTGGAACACTGAATGCGGCTGAAACACCGAGCACTGCATGATAGTCTTCAAACATAAATGTACACAACGTTTCCTTAAATCGATTCAAAGGATCGGTCTGGTTACCTGTTATTCACACTCCTTCGGAAGATCAAGGTCTTGAGAGGCGCTTCTACGCCTTTCCCAACTCAAATACTCCTTCACTTGGTTTCCGTGCTTCCCGGATTCCCTGTATCTATGTTAAGCACAACAACCTTGAGCTGTGACTAGTGACTCATCATTGGGCCTCACCAAGTTGCCCATCCGTCTTTCCTTCAGATGACGTTTGAGTCTGCGCAATCCCGCCACCCGCTCCCTCCGCGCCAGTAACACCACTGCTCTCCTGTGAACCCATAAAGATCTGTGCCCTCTCCTTACGTTCAGGCTTCTCATCTGCGATTTCCCACTTCTCAAGGGACTCCCGTTCTGCATGCTTACCCTCCTGATCCATGAAAATACGTCCACGGGGACGTTCTGGAAGCGGTTTATCTTCCGTGTATAATTGGGCCTGCGTAGCGCTTGAGGTGTCTCCCTGCTCCGCCCTCGGTCCAGGGCTTTCAGCGGCAGGCTGAGGTTGAGGACCTTTTTCTGGGAAGGACTGGGTTCCACCCGGTGGCGAGGGCTGGTATGCGCCAGGAACAGAAGTTTCTTCCTCTCTGGTCCTCTCCTTGGGTCCTGCTTGGTGCCCTCCGGTCGTGGAGGCTGCTGCGGCACCGACATCAGCAGTAGTGGCAAGCCGTGCGAGCTGAGGTTCGCCAGAACGAACACTGGGATCAGGCACGATACCCTTGTCACCCGTACGTACCGTGCTTGTTCCTACTCCTTCGGTGCCCTGGGTCCGTGCATCTTCCGATGCAGAATGTGCTGTCCTAGTAGTACTTGGATCACCACCACTAGCGTGCCCACGTATATTCGCGACGCCCTTCTCGAACTCAGCTTTGCCCTTGGTCACTGTCGTTTCGTATTTTGCTTCGCTGGATGGGGTATGGGCGATGGTGTCCGCTGCGCCCAGAACAGTGCCGCGAATGGATTCGCCTATACCTAACAGAAGAAAGGATGAGGGGTTATATTTGGGCTGGGGAGAAAGTGGTGTACCGTGTACAACCTGTGCCGCGCCTCTGTTCAGAACAAATAAATTAGTTAGATATGAACACTATCATATAGCAGGAGAAACGAGAGATGGAACAAAGGGAGCAGAAAGAACACGTACTTCAACTTACTGGTCAACTTTCCTCCAGAACCACCACCACTCCGGGTACTAGTATTAGATGTCATCCTTCGCTTGTTATAATTTGTGATTATCCGTCAATTTTCCGACAGTATTCGAATGAAGATGTCCACAGCGAGGACGTGGTACTAAGAAGTGTGGGAAGATTGACAAGGTAATATAGTCCTGACACAACTTGGTATGCATGACGTATGTATGTTGTCATAGCTGGATCCTCGTGGAACTTTGGTCACATCAACCAACCGTTGGGTTTGTGTTATCAGTTACTAGGCAAGAATGGGGTGGTACAAGCTAACTGCACTTATGTACATGCAAAACCAAGGTTCCACTCCACCAATCCACGACTTGCCTCTCCTTTGTGCCATAATATCGTTTCTACTGTTTGCATAATATTCTATCACCCCGCTCTGGAATCACGAGTCGCTCGTTTAGCCTTCTTTACCTTACTGTAAGCTGCCTCGGCCTGTAAGTCCCAAGGTCTCGAAACAGTAGTTTGGTTGAGCCCCTGTGACGTCACCCTTTGCGTCATCACTAAAGGATTGCGTCATTAGCGGCCACCACTCACTCGAGACCCTCTTAGCCAGCGCGTCCATGACTGTGCGTCCCTCTAGACTCTATTCGTCGAAAGCGGCCGCTCGATGCGCAACGGCGGTGATAGAAATGGTGAGAAAAAGTGTGGTCGTGGTTCTGAATTTACTTTTCCAGGATTCCTCAATTCCATCGATATCATTGTTTATGGAGCAGGCCCGATGGACAGTGCATCATAGAAGTGAACAGGTGATGTATTGGTACCTCAGGATCATCGATGCTAATCTCTAGGTTGCACTACCGAAGTCAATCACACCAGATGCAAACCACAAATTACCAACAATGTGCTACAGAGTTATGTACGGTGATCAGTAAGCGCTGAAGTAGTGCTAGTGACCGATCAGTCCATGTCAACCTCCGGTGTGTTCAAGATTGGCACACCCTCTAGATCGCCTGTTCTTCATGCACATAGTCACCGCACTTGTTCCACTGCGTTTGGCCTCGAATCAGCATCAAATTATAGATCCTACGGATTCAACTCCTGGAAAGGTAAGCACAAGATGTTGTTGGTCTTGGACACAGCCCGTATCTTCGGCTTTTGCCGCTCGGGCAATTGACTCGATGTCTTTGGCAAGCTTATCCTTGGTAACCCAAATTTAGCAAATGTCTACCCAACTTTCGAACCATTCAACCTTCCAATTGCAGGATGTAAGAGGCAATGAGCTTCGCGTAGATATCATGTAGGCCTTGCAAATATTCCCTTTGGCCCGTTATTCGTTTGTTGGACACTATAATATGCTTTTCATAAGTAGTGGGTCCAAGTTATATTACTAGGTGGTGTTGAAACGGAAGGCAACCGCAATTGTCCCAAGGATATCCAATTACAAAACCTAGATAGAAACGTGAAGTACATGTTAGAGAGGCATTGCAGGTTCACCAAGCAGATGACAAGAATGGGAAGTCCGGATGTTTTGAAAGGGTGTTCGGAGATATAAGAGCCCTGAATTGGAGCTAAATGGCGAAGGTAAATCTAAGCGGGAGCAGATATTGAATGCCGGGGTATGACTCCAACCTTCCGTTACCATGGAGTTCGCTGATATGGTATCGCAGTCGGTTGCCTAACTTCGAACGACCCAAGGCATACAATTCGTTGGCGAAATGTACGTAGTGACATGGTATATGAAAGCGGAAGATATCAGTGATGGTAATATACACGCGTACTGCTCCACGCTCACAGATCATTCAGGTGGCCAAGGGATAACTCGTTCTGGAGTTACGTGGGCCTAGATAACAAAGGCCGCGAAGCATTTCGGATCCACCAGGTTTGCCAATTTGAAGGACTAGCAATATCGTGCATTGGTCCGGTGGCAGCGTGCTCAAGGCTTTCAAAACCTTATCCATTCAGATGGTCGTCGGGAGTTTCACGATCAGGAAGTCGATTTTATCCAAGAAAACCATTTGGGGAGCGAAGTGAAAAACGAGTGCGCCATGGCTGGATCACCGATCGGCCGAGTATATTCCGTAGCAGCGCATGGCTACCAGTAAAGAGGGTTGACAATGAAACTGATAATAGGGTGGATTTCAGGGCCCAAAGAGAAGGAAGAACCGGTCCAAAACGAAGGGTCAGCAGCAATTTCACTCACCAGGCTTCGAAATGATAGCGTTATTAATAGCAGCTGCCAGCATCAAATCACAGTGGAGTTCTGCAGATCTTGTGTTAACCTTCAATGCAAAGGTGGTAAAGAGATTTTCGCACCAAAGATGGGGCAAAGCGACGTCCAGCAGTTGGAAGCAATCGATCGGTCTGGATACATACCGACGCATCACCCAAAGCCTCGGCAGTTGCAGAGTTGCGTCATTTCCCAGATCCTGGCGTTCGTTTGATGCGCCATCAAGTTGTTTTACCAAGAAGAACCCGGGTAGAGTTCGATGAAGAGGAAGTTGAACGAGTTCGTTGCTCAAACACCGTCTCAGGCAAGTCTCGGCGTCAATGGCACTTGATTTTTTCCTTGGCGCGCATACCTATGAAGTTGAACACCGAACTTCTGGAACCGCATCGTGACACGATTGAGCCTCGGGGCCGTCCATTGGCGAGCTTAGGTGGCACGGCAGATACCACATCGAGAGCTCGGAGGCCATCCAGTTGGACCGTTCGTTTCCTTATCGCTCCATCGACAAAACCACCGGTCGGATGCATCTGACTCGCCCTCCTGCGAGGACTGTGATGGAATGCAACCTCCACCGTTTCAACACGTGGCTTGGCTGCCCCTCCGAATTCCCATACCGCTAGTCCGAGGTTGTAGGCTCAACTGCTTGCCACATAGCAACTGGCAGAATCAAGGCTATCTACTAGCCCGACTCAAACGCCACCTTGTCTCTCGCCTGCTCTACGTGGGGCCTGAACAGTCGCGGTCCTTTAACTTTTGCTTAGACCTAGAGGGTCACTATGTGGCGCAGCCCAAGGAGGGTTCATTTTTGCCCCTCCCGCTTGCGGGTTGCCATTCCGATGGCCTCTGGCAGCAGTTAACGTATTTACTATGACAGTATCAACGCTCCCAGCGTGGCCCGCACCTCCATGCCCTCCCGTAGTTGGCTTTCCTTTGCCAATGGAGCCCCTCCCCTCGATACATTCGGGCTGCTCACGACATTTCCGTTGGCAGTCTTTCACAGGTTAAATATCGAATGTTCGATAGAAAAAATTACCTCTCGACGTCGAATGTGAAGCTATGGACCACAACCAATATCCTGTTGACCCGTGGGCTATACTCTTTCCATACTCTGCTTCCTTCAATACTCACAATGTAACGCAGAACGTCTTCCTCGCTTTATGGCGCTGTGGGTAATACTTATACCGACCCCGAAGTATGTGTCCAGTGTTGGTTTTCGGGCTGTAGAGTCCTGAAATTTGTTATGCCCGTAGACCCACGCTTGCAACTTCTTTCGGCGATGTCAATTCCCCAACAACCATGGAGGAAATTGCGAGGTGCCTATTTCCTGCGATACCGCATCTTCCCACTTCCGTGACTTTCACGGAATTGTCAACTTGTCACGCTCGGTTCAGGTTGTCTGCCAGTGGGCGGGCTGCCAGAAGACTGGTTCAAGACACAACATTATGCGGCATATTTGTGAGAGGCACCTATCTCATCGCCGTTCGTGATCGCGAGGAAAAGGCACTAAAAGTCCCCTCTTCGAGGAAAAATCCCTATGATTCCATTCCACGATTTTGGCTGGTCTCGTCTGTCGTATTACGCGCTGGCGTACTATCTACTTACTGACCCGTTACTTGTCTTAGATTGATGTATGTTTGCTTTGGTGGATAGTGTCGTGTTCTGCACTTGCTTTCCCCTGATTCTTCCCGCTTCACATATACTACTAGATTGTATGTGTTTGGGGGAGTCTAACGCATATGTAATGTTCCCCCATCGTTCTTCGTTGTGTACTTTTTTCCCCCTGTCTCTTTCCACTCTGTATCTTCCACATATCATGCGGCAGGTCTGTATGTGTAGTACCACTCACTACTTTCTGTTGTCCATATAAGACCCACCTATCCCTACTCATTCGAGTGCCCTTCCCGAATACTGATGATACTTGTCCCAGGTCATGGCCCAAAGTACGATCCATGTGGCTCAAATCATTTGACTCCCAAGACAGTCTCCAGCTACTATGTTTTTCTTGCAAGTTATTCTCATGGATTTATTAGTTCTTAGTGGTTCGCGGCCTCTAGCTTGCGAAGAGTCCAATGTAGGTGTTATTACGTGCCTTGCCTGAATCACCTTCGTCTAGGGCCGTGTGCCTATTCAAGAAGCTTGGGTAGATGCATCGAGGTTGGATGGCTACCGCAAAGGGAAGGGCATACTATGGGTACTGCGAGCGACGTTTAGGAGCTGGATCGCAGTAGCTCGGGTGACGGTGGGCAAGCTACTAGGGCGAAGACTGCCAACACAATGAGAACTACAGATATCATGAGGGGAAGGCATCCGACTAATGTGTGCCTCCGACCTCTCTGGACTGCAGAGGTTGACGCACTGTTTGGGGGAAAACGTCCTACTTCTACAACGATGTGACATGTCCAACTGATCGTACGTATTTCCGTACACATTCCACGCTGACGATCCCGCGCAACGTATGCGCGCGTCCTTTCCGCTTCGCGTTAGTGCGGATCCAAAAATTTTGCAGATCACGCGTTTTCGGTCCTACGACGATCCCGCCAACAGACTTGTGTGGCCATGTACAATTCCAGACATGCCGCATGTGCTAGATGCTTCAAGGGTGTGTCCGTGGTGTCATTTCACCCAGCGCTCCTCGTGATCTAGTCGCAGGATGAAAATTGAGATAGACACTGAAGGGATGATAGGAAGACTCCTTTTCCACATCTATAGGGATAGGAGGCTTGGGCCTTGTCATCGACGTTGGTAGCTGCTTGAGCGATTTACCACGCACATCCTGAGTGCCTCCATGTCGTAGTCGGATGAAAAATGCGCGAGAGAGACTGAAGCTAGCAAAGCACGATGAAGAGAACTTGCGGGACGCTAGACGATTAAAATAAATAAATAGGGTTCAAACAAATGAAAAGAGCGGTCCAGAAGTGTGGGGGGAAAGCGGGGAGACAAAGGTCTGACGAAATAGGTGAGGCATGGCGAACTGCTCGATCGTGAGCATATGCTGAGTAGAAGCCAAAAAACCGAGGGTGTAGCGGGAAAAAACGCGTGACAGCAGCTTCCAGTACCCTTTCCGATGCCGTCGGATCCCGGCGATGTTGAGACGATCGCAGGCGTTCGAGATGACTGGTTTCTGTTAGGGTATCAAGATGATCTCTGGGGATCATGTTGCGTACCAGGTCCAACTGAGGGTCTATTGTGACTTGAGTGAGTGTAGTTTTCCGAGGTTTCAGCCAGGGGCGACGAATCTTGACTGGTTATTGGCCATTTGTGTGACAGAAGGATAACAAATTGAGATTTTTCGCTCCTGGAAACGAAAGCGAGCAAACGATATGTAGGCGCCCGTGTCGCCGCGTGAGGTATGTAAAAATGGATGCAGAGCAGGGACAGAAAGTGCGCACAAGGTGGTCATGATGATTCAACAAATATCTCCACTCTGCTTATCTCCCTAGAACCAGTACTGCTTCAGCGGTCGACCCTTATTAGCAGGCAATCTTCATTAAAAACCAGCACAAGGCAGATATCCCGTCCAACAACGCCCCACACTTGCTCAGTGTCGCTTCAACTCATGAAAGCTATGGATCACGACAACTACCCTTCATGATTTATACTTCTCGCGTGAGCTGTTTCATTCAAGGCTCACGCTACAATACAGCCTCTCCACCTCGCTTTATGACGCTATAGGGTCCACATATACCCACCCAGAAGTATGTGTCCAGTCTTTCTTTTTGCACTGTAGGGTATTGAAGTCTGTTATGCCCATAGACCCACACTTGTAACTTCTACCGACAGTGTCAGTTCCCCAACAACCATGAAGGAAATTGTGGGGAGCCCATTTCCTGCGATACTTTATCTGCCCACTTCGGTGACTTTCATGGAATTGTCGATTTGCCACACTTGGATCAGGCCGTCTGCCAGTGGACAGGCTGCGGGAGGACATTGGCGAGCCACAATATTGTTCGCCGTATTCGCATGAAGCACCTATTTCGCTCCCGCCAGTGATCACACTACGCAAGGAAAGATCCAATCACAGAAAGTTTTCATGGCTCCATTCCACGATCCTGCCTCTTGTCTGTTATGTTTCGTGTTCCCCCCTATCACCGATTTGTGCTAGTATGTCCATCTACTAACCTCAACCATCCGCTTCACGCCCTCTTGTAGCCCAACCTCAGGCTCATATCCCAGCACACGTCATGCCGTCTCAATATTATGGTACCGCTGCGAGCAGGTATACGATACCCTGTACCGTGTGAACAGAGCAGGATGTCCTTGCCAATAATCGCAGACCAGCATTCGCTCAAAAGGCCAAGAGCCATCCCCAGCGAGCGGGACATCACCCACGGCTCACGCACTGCCCGCTTCCTTGCCTCCTCCGTGGGCGGGTCGAGCGCTCGCCACACGAGACGCATGAAGTCCCAGAAATACACAGGCTCGCCATTGGTAATGAAGAATGCCTCGCCGGCGACGCGTAAGGGGCTCGTTGGAGCGAGGGAGAGTGCATCCTCGGAGAACTGGCAAGAATATATAGGCCTTATTAAGGTCTTCGGTATTGAACAGCTGCCATTGCCTAAATCTTAGAATAAGGTGATTGTTGATGTAGTTTGTTACTGTGGTATATGTGTTAGACAAGGCGTTTGCCGTCCACGACGGCCTTTTTATAGTAAAGCTGCCTCGGCTTGTAAGTCCGGCCAGGGCCTCGAAGCAAGTGGTGTGATTGAGCCCCTGTGACGTCACCCTTTGCGTCATCACTAAAGGATTGCGTCATTAGAGGCCAACACCGTCTCTCGAGACCCTCTTAGCCAGCGCGTCCATGACTGTGCGTCCCTCTAGACTCTATTCATCGAAAACGGTCGCTCGATGCCACAGTGGCGGCAGTGATAGAAACGGTGAGAAAAGTGTGAACATGATTCTGAATCTACTTTTCTAGGATTCCTCCATTCCATCTGATACCAGGTAGGTCAAATGGATGATGTCCCACTGACATTTTGGAAGTGAACAAGTGATGTATTAGTAGAACCTGGATTATCAGTGCTAATCTTTAGGTCGCACGAAGTCAATCACACCGTATGTATCTGCAAACCACAAATTATCAACAACGTTTTACAGAAGGTATGTACGCTAACCGGTAAGCGCCGCAGTGGTGCTAGTGACCGATCACTGGTCCATGTCAGCCTCCAACTATTCCAGCTTACCGGCATGTTGATTGGCACACTTTCTTCGCTTGATCTTCATGCACATAGTAACCGCACTTGTTCCTTCACGTTTGGCCTCAAATGCACAGCTGTAGAAAGGTAAGCACAGACGCATAGTGTAGACATTGCAAATATAGTCCAGAGCTCTTGGGCACAGCCAGTATCTTTGGCTTGAACTTGCTGAACTTGGTCTAATCCAAATCCAGCAAATGTGTCTACTCAAAATTTCGAAACATTCAACCTTTGAATTGCAGGATGTAAAAGGCAACGAACTTCCCGTACATATCATTACGGTAGGCCTTACGAATATTCCCTTTTGCCCTTTATTCGTTTGTTGGACGCACACTATAATCTGTTTATATGTAGTGGGTCCAAGTTGTACCAGGTGCTTGTGTTGAAACGGAAGGCAACCGCAATTGTCTCAATATACAAGTTACAGAACCTAGACAGAAACGTGAAGCACATGTTAGGGAAGCATTGCCTGATGACGCAGAGATTCACCAAGCATATGACGAGAATGGAAAGCCCGGATGTTTTAAAGGGTGTTCGGAGATATAAGAGTCCTAAATTGGAGCTAAATGGCGAAGGTAAATCTACCTGGGAGCGGATATTGAATGCCGGGGTATGACTCCACCTTCCGTTACCATGGAGTTCGCTGATATGGTGGCGCAGTCCGGTGGTTGCTTGACTTTGACTGCCAACTGGACGGTCCAAGGCATACAATTCGCTGGCGAAATGTGGCGACATGGTAGGTAAAAGCGAAAAATATTAGTGATGGAAATATACACGTGCAGCTCCACGCTCACAGATCATTCAGGTGGTCAGGGAGGGGATAACTCGATCTGAAGCTGCGTGGGCCAAGATAACAAATGTCGCGGAGCATTTTCATTAGGTTCGCCAATTTAAAGGACTAGCATACAAACCAATAACGTGTATTGATCCACGGCCATGGGCGGCAGCGCGCTCAGGGCCTTAAAAACACCATCCATTAGGTTATTCGTCGGAGGGTTCACGACCGGGACATCGATGTCGATTTTATTCAAGAGGAAAATTACGTGGGGAGCACTTTGAAAACGAGTCCGCCCTGACATCACTAGATCACTGATCGGCTGAGTATATTTCGCAGCAGCGCACGGCTACCAGTAAGGAGGGTCGACGATGAAACTGATAATAGGGTGGATTTCAAGGCCGGAAGAGTATGGTTAGGAAGGAAGAACCGGCCAAAAACGAAGCGTCAGCAGCGATTCCATTCATATGGCTTCGAAAAGATAGGCTGATAGCGTTACTGATAGCAGCTGCCAGCGTCAGATTGCAGTAGAATTCTGCAGATCTTGTGATAAACCTTCATTTCAGAGGTGGTAAAGAGATTTTCGCACCAAAGCGACGCCCAACAGTTGGAAGCAATCGATCGATCTGGATACCGACCGTATCACCCAAAGGCTCAGCAATTGCAGAGTTGCGTCGTTTCCCGGATCCTGCCATTCGTTTGATACACCATAAGTTGCTTTAGCAAGAAGAACCTGGGTAGTAGAGTGTCGATGAAGAGGAAGTTGAACGAATTAGAGGCTTCGACGAACGCCGTCTCAGGCAACTTGGCCTCTGAGCGGCGCCAAAGTTCACACCCTTGGCGCACAAACTCTTACTTATGAATTTGAACACCGAATTTTCGGAACCGCATGGCGACGCGATCGAGCCTCGAGGCCGTCCGTTGGCAAGCTTAGATGGCACGGTAGATACCAGTCATCAGGAGCTCGGAGGCCCTCCAGTTCAACACCGTTCGTTTCCTTATCGCTCCGTCGACAAAACCACCGGTCGGATCCGTCTGACTCGCCCTCCTGCGAGGACCGTGACAGAATGCAACGAGCTCCACCGTTTCATGTGGCTTGGCTTGCCCCCCCGAATTCCCACTACTGCTAGTCCGAGGTTGTAGGCTCAACTGGCAGACTCAAGGCTATCTACTAGTAGCCCGACTTTGACCTATTCAAACGCCACCTTGTCTCTCGCCTGCTCTACGTGGGGGCTGAACAGTCGCGGTCCTTCAACTTTTGCTCAGACCTAGAGGGTTACTTATGTGGCGCCGCCCAAGGAGGGTCCATCTTTGCCCTCCCGCTTGCGGGTTGCCATTCCGATGGCCTCTGGCAGCAGTTAACATATTTACTATGACGGTATAAACCCTCCCAGCGTGGCCCACACTTCCATGCCCTCCCGTAGTTGGCTTTCCTTTGCCAATGGAGTCCCTCCCCTCGATATATCTGGGCTGCTCGCGACATTCCCGTTGGCAGTCTGTCACAGGTTAAATACCGAATGTTCGATAGGAAAAAAATCACCTCTTGACGTCGAATGTGAAGCTATGGACCACAACCAATACCCTGTAAACCCGTGGGCTACCCTTTTCCTGCGCTGCTTCCTTCAATACTCACAACGTAACGCAGGGCCTCTTCCTCGCTTTATGGCGCTGTGGGTAATGCCAAACCCGAAGTAGGTGTCCAGTCTTGGTTTTCGAGTTGTAGAGTCCTGAAATTTGTTATGCCTGTAGACCCACACTTGCAACTTTTATTTCCCGTGTCAATTCTCCAATGGTCATGGAGGGGCCTGCAGGCTGCCAGTCTGCTGTGACAGTGTACCGGCGCACTTGCGTATGCACGGTATTGTCGATCTGTCACGCTCGGAGCAGATTGTCTGTGACTGGACAGGCTGTGGGAGTAATATTTTGAGACACAATATTGTCAGGCATATTCGCGAAAAGCACCTATTTCATCGCCGTTCGTGATCACTCTACGTGAGGAAAAAAAACCACCAAAAGTCCCCTCTCCGAGGAAAAATCCCTATGATTCCATTCCACGTTGTTGGCTGGCCTCATCTCTTATTTGTCTTAGATTGATGTGTGTTTGCTTTGCTGCATGTTGTCGTGTTCTCCACTTCCTTTCCCCTGTTTCTTCCCGTTTCACCTATGCTGCTAGATTGTATGTTATCGTACAGCGGGTTTGTATGTGTAACATATAATGTGTATCCTCTGTTGTCCATCGAAGACCCACCTATCCCTGCTCATTCCAGTGCTCTTCCTGAATCGCAATGCAGGCCATGATTTCGTATCTCGCAACTGTAATACATTCAAGCACCGCGTTTTTTCCTCGTGAATTGACTATCTTTCCCTAAGGATTCAACGGTACAGTGTGCTCGAACAAATAGCACACCGCACAAGCTCAGCCATTGCACAAAATCCATGGCCCAAAGTACGATCTATGTGACTCGAATCATTTGACTCACAAGACAGTCTCCAGCTACTATGTTTTTCTTGCAAGTGGGGCATATATTCTCATGGATATAGTAGTTCTTAAGCGGTTCGCGGTCTCTAGCTTGCGAAGAGTCTATTGTAGGTGTTATTACATGCCTTGCCTAAATCACCTCATTACCTCCGTCTAGGGCCGTGTGCCTATTCAAGAAGCTTGGGTAAATGTATCGAGGCTGGATGGAAGGACAAACTATGGTATCCATGATGCAGCGAGTGACGTTTGGGAGCTGGACCGCAGTAGCCCGGGTGACAGTCACCAAGCTACTTGGGCGAAGACTGCCAACACGATGAAATCTACGGACGTCATGAGGGGAAGGCATCGGACTGATTTATGCCTCCAACGACCTCTCTGGATTGGCGGTGATTGACGCACCGTTTTGGGGAACCTTCCTGCCTCTACAATGATACATACCCAACTGGTCGTACGTATTTCCGTACCCATTGCACACTGTCGATCCCGTGCAACGTATGCGCGCGTCCTTTCCGCTTCGCGTTAGTGCGGATCCTAAATTTTTGCAGATCATGCATATTTTCGGTCCTATGGTGATTTCAGATACACCGCATCCGCTAGATGCTTCGTGGGTGCCCGTACTGTCGTTCTGCCCAACCTCCATGTAGTAGTCGGGTGAGAAAGGCGCGAGGTGGACAAGAGGGCCTGAAGTTAGCAAAGCGCGATGAAGAGAAGTGGGGAGCTAGACGAGAAAAATAAATAGATGGGGTTCAAACAGATAAAAAAGAGCGGTCCGGAAGTGTGTGGGGGGGAGGGAAGCGGGGAGACGAAGGTCTGATGAAATAGGTGAGGCATGGCGAATACTCAATCGTGAGCATATGTATGCTAAGTAGAAGCCAACAAACCAAGGGTGTAGCGGGAAAAAACGCGTGACAGCAGCTTCCGGTAGGCCTTCTAAGCGACAAATGGGTGAACCTAGGAGGTTATCAACCAGACCAAACGCGCCATGTGAGTGAAAAAATAGTGGGTGGGGCAAAGAAATATTTGCAGGGGCTACTCAGCGAGACATGACATGGGAAATGTTGGCATCCCCGTCACCGTCGAAGCAGCCAGGTAGTAGTGATTCGTCGTCATATCCCCGCTGCGCGGAGGTTGCTTGTGTGAGGACGTGTGGGCATGAGGTAAATGGACAGAAGGTGCAAAGTGTCACAGTACCGCGTCTTGGCTCCCAAAACAGGAAACATATCTCCACTCTCCTTATCTCCCTAGAATCAGACCCTTATCAGCAGGAACTCTCATGTTGACAACCATCTCGAACATCGCATAAAAACAAACGAGAGGCGCAAGTATCACTGCATCCTCTGATCGCCTGTGACTATGACTCACGACCAAGATGATTCCCAAACTTACCAGTGGGTTATCCGTGCGCTGCTTTGTTCAATACTCAAAACATAGTGCAGTAATTCTTCCTCGCTTGCTGGCGCTGTAGGGACCCCTTACACCCACCCAGAAGTATATGACCAGTTTTCCTTTTTGTTCTATAGGGTTCTGATATCTGTTTTGCCCATAGATACACACTTGCGACTTCTACCGACCGTGTCAATTCCCCGGCAACCATGGAGGATATTGTGGGCTGCCAGTCTGCTGTGGCAGTGTACTGGCGCACTTGCGTATGCATGGTATTGTCGATCTGTCACGCTCGGAGCGGGTTGTCTGCGACTGGACAGGCTGCGAGAAGGAATTTTTGAGACACAATACTGTTCGCCATATTCGCGAGAAGCACCTATTTCACCCCCGTCAGTGAGATCACACTACGCAAGGAAAGATCCAGTCACAGAAAATTCTCATGGCTCCATTCCACGATCCTGCCTCTTGTCCGTCGTGTTTCGTGTTTTCCCCCTATCACCTATCTGTTGCTCGTGCTATGTGCATCTATGCGTTTTTACTTTGGCTATATTCGTCCTTGCTGTCATAGTATTTCGCACTTGCTTTTCTTTGCTACGCTGTCCGAGTCTTCCTGTTTGTACATATCCACACGTATACTTACCCTCCCAGACCCTCCAAACCTAGCACCAAACCGACTTGTATGTAAATCCAGAATGTAACTTGCAGAGTACATTGCCCATTGTTTTCTGTTCACCCGGCGGCTGATGAGTAACAGGTGGTGCAGGTGCACATAACTAACGAATTGGCTCATGCAGCGCTATGTATGTACTCTTCAAGATCTGAGGAGACATACGCAAGGGCAAATCTGTATGCGGATGCATGCATTCAGCATCAGATCGGACTACGCATATTTGCCCACTGGTAGTGAATAAATCACAACATGAGATGTACGGATGTGTCTAAGTCACAGAAAAGTATGATAGATAACAAGGCCATGCAACACCCACCATCTATGACAGCCCATTTTCCGCCTTGAACCACTACATGCACGTCAGTAGTCGGCACGAACAGTATGCAGCGCACTTACCTCAACCATCCGCTTCACACCCTCCTGGAGCCCAACCTCAGGCTCATATCCCAGTACGCGTCGTGCCTTCTCGATATTATGGTACCGCTGCGAGCAGGTATACGATACCCTGTACCGTGTGAACAGAGCATCCTTGCCAATAATCGCAGACCAGCATTCGCTCAAAAGGCCAAGAACCATCCCCAGCGAGCGGGACATCACCCACGGCTCACGCGCTACCCGCTTCCTTGCCTCCTCCGTGGGCGGATCGAGCGCTAGCCACACGAGACGCATGAAGTCCCAGAAATACACAGGCTCGCCGTTGGTAATGAAGAATGCCTCGCCGGCGACGCGTAAAGGGCTCGTTGGAGCGAGGGAGAGTGCATCCTCGGAGAACTGGTCGAACCGAGAGCGGACGATGGGGTGTTTGGGTGCATGTGGGTCGTGTGGGGCAGTGAATGCAGCTTCGATGGCGGAAGCGTTAGGGGGAGGGGATACATATGGACCAAGAGGGCGTGCGATGCACGTGGGGACACGGTGGTAGCCAGTGGTCACGCTCACAGGGGAAAGTGCGCAATGCAAGTCATCAAGTTCGCTTTTGTCCAGGGAAGTCGTATTAGACGGCGGGGATGGGACGAGTTTATCGGCTGCGAGGAGATGGGCATGTGCGAGGTTGCCAACGTAGGTGTAATCAAACAAATTGTTGTTGTCCCCGATTTGGATGTGCGTCTGGTCACGCTGGTAGGCCTGGTAGAGCCCTGGCATCATCTGGCGGTCGCCGGGGCTGCAGGGCGTGAGTAGTGCGTGAGGCATGTAATACAAGAAACTGACCCGAATATGGATGCAGGACGAAGTGCGACGGTGAGAAGATCACCTTTACCATTAGACTCGAGGACAAGTGCCTCGCCCTTGACTTTAGAATCATTGTAGGCGTCGAATGGCTTTTCGGGGTACGGCGCCCGCTCATCGAGGTTGACGACATCATGTCCATCGAATACAACCCCAGCAGAGCTGGTATAAACGAGCTTGCGGACGCCCGCAGCGATGGCCGCGTTTATGACTGTCCTGGTGCCGTCGACGTTGACTTTGTAATAAATAGAGGGGTCCTTGGCTCCGTGTGTCGGCGAGGCGGTGTGGAAGATGCAAGTGGTCCCAGACTGTCGGCGACGCGTCAGCATCAACATGTGAAGAGTCTTGGAGTACACCGACACTCACTTTGCGCAGCGCATCGAGAACCTGCTGTTCGTCTGTGATGTTCCCGAGGTAAAATGGGACGTCGTGGTGCCTCTGGACAACGTCAAAGACGGATACGACGTCACCACGCGCGAGGAGCCTCTCGACGATGTGACGGCCGACGAACCCGCTCCCTCCAATGACGAGGTAGACGTCTTTTTGAGCTGCCATTGCAGAACGAACAAAAAGGTGGGCTAATTCGGATCGAAGTTATAAAAAGAAAAGATTGTGGGAACGCCTTGCATAAAACGGTGTACTTACGTAAATAAACGGGTTGCGTGAAGCATCCTAGTATCATACTTCACCACACCGTTCACCGGTAAGAAAGTCGCAAGAGTACGAATCTAGCATCGCCCCGCAGAACTGGAAAATGAAGGTGGTGCAGCCTGGAGATGATCCGCATGGTCCTGGTATTGTAAATCTGGGAGATGTCCAAGGAGGACCCGCTGTGTTGGGGATATGATAACACATGATAGAGGAGTCGGCGTGCACATCCAACCCCGCAGAGCATGGAGTTCATTCAGGTGATCACTGATTAGAAGCGCATTCCTCGACGACCTAGGAGACTCCCTTGATGGTCCTGCACCGGTCTTGCACTCTTCAGCTAGATGGGCAAGCACAAGGCGAGTTCTCGCTTTACAACAGCCAGACGTTGGCTACGCCGCACGCGAACCATCTAAGGACCCGTGTTCATTGTACAAGGAATGAACCTGTCCTTTGAATCTTTTGAAATCTGTTCGCGAATATCGTTTCACCATCCGTCTTCATTTCAGACTCGACGTACCCTGTCATGGCACTCTGCAACATGCCAACTTCCTTTTCCGTCTGACTCTGAGCCTGCCGCATCTTCAGATCTTTGCAGTTTGGCTCAAACGACCTCAGTCACGCCCCCCTTACATTTTTGTCATATACTCAAGGCGCGACCCGCAAATGACTTCCTTTCCCCTCCGAATTGATGTCCTCTCTGATTAGTATGTCCCCACTCTCAAATGTAGAGTAACCGTTACTCCATTACTGTAATGTTGTCCCAGATGAAATGATCTTTATGGTATTTTTTTTCCGAATTGTCATGAACTTCATGCCTGCATTCACTGCAATCGGTCGGCGAGGGAACCGAAATGTTTCTGAATGCTGTCAAGTGACTACAAACCCCTTTGGCTGACTCTGGAATGGCGTATGGTTGATATATGCAAATGCAAACAAGGTATTTGCACACAAACCATACGTCATTCCGGCTGTCTAGTTCGTATTTTGAGGGACCTAGATCACCCATTAGACCTCTTCAGATTGTGCCAGATCGCTGGCCTGTTCGTGTTACGGCTATTAAGAGGTAAACAGCGCTCCCCAGCATGTATTCAAGTCAGGAAAGGTGTTGGACTGAGTAAACAGAGTCCCCATGTGACTATAAAACCCCGTAGGATGTGTCTATCAAAGAAAATGAACACGGTGATCAACCCACGGGGGTACTCTCCCAAATTTAATCCGCTGTCTTTTTCGTTCCCCCACAATTGTAGCAACAGCCACCAACAATGCATGCACTGCCTCCAATCATAGCTAGCGAGTGTCGACGATATATATTGGAACGCGAGAAGGATTTCCTGGCCGCCAATTGTCATGCGAATCTATCGAATGTTTGGTCGTAGTTGAGGGTGTGGGTGTCGTCTGGGGGACTTCTGAAGGCAGGTGACGCACCACCCGGCAGGAGTTAGCGCATTTAGAGTGACAGAGGACGGAGAGACGCGCGTCAGCATGTAACAAACTTGCAGACCATCCCCAGGTAATCCACCATGCTTCGCCGCTCCAATGCTGGTTCTCTGGTCCTGTTATGGTTGGCGCTAACAAGGGTGGTGGCGGAAAGGGAAAGAAAGAGTGGCACCACGAGACCGCTTCACAATGGTGAAGGTAAAACTGAAGTTGCACTTGGTAGATCAATGCGGGCAAGGGCGATGGCTGATGCGGTGCGAATACTGTGGATGGATGTTCATAATGGTGTTGATGAACCCAAAAAGCTCTTTAGGTGGACACTAGCTTGGGTTAGAATACGGAGGGGGGTTGAGTTTGGGGACATTGGATGCGGAGAGGTATGATACGCATGGTCAGAGTGTTGCTAGTCGGACCTGCGCGTAAGAGATTGAGTGAGCGAGTCGACCGCTATACGTCAAGATTCAAGAGCCAGACATACGTCGACACTCTAAGCATCCTGCTGGTCTGTTAAGAATTTGCGGATCCACAACGAAATTTATTCGAACACACCGAAAACATCTTAAAGGTGGCCTCTCACTTCCATGAACGTCTATGTTTGGAGTGCATGTCATGGGCGTTCACGACTCATTGTGGCATTGGCAAGGTATCAACGGTTTATCTGCATGCGGGAATAGATGGTTCGTGTGAAAAGGAATGACGGAGAAAACGCTCAAGGAATGCGTTGTTGAGATATCATCTCATAGGGTGATGTGTGTAGGTCTTTCAACTGGGTGTGGATGTGAGGCCGGGAAGGCGTGTAGAAGTGAAGGAAATGGAGAGTTGCTGGCAAGGGCGCTGTAAACCAGTGTAAAGTTGCTGAGGAAGTGCTTACCACTAACGAGATGCTTGGGTGGTCTAAACCAACTGAAATCACGACGAGTCGTCTAGCAGATATGGCAGCTCCGCGACAAAGTGTGCGCTGACGGTTCAAAGTCAGTAAGTTCATAGTTAGTACTATGTAGATACGGTTTCTTTCAATTTGGCACTGGGAAGAACTGGTCAAAGAGACCCACCATCCGCACCAGCTTGAACTACTAGTTCTAAGAATATAGCGTTGGCGCATGTTCCACGTCCTCCTGCCGGCCCGCACTTCAAGCTGTCATCAAGTCTGCGAATTCATTCAAAGGATCAACTTCATACAACCAAAGGTATGTCGGTCCCTATGCATCGACGACAGCATTCCCGAGGCCACATATCCAGGTACTGTGTAAATTTACATGGCTATAGGCTCAACTGACTCGGTGGTCGCCAACCAGTGCCCCTGCTGAAAGCAACATGAGGGTGGTCAACTAATAGGGAATTTCAAGAGCATGCAAAATGAAGCTTCATTATGAAATCTACTAGTAAGCATGTGTAGGCAAACACTACCAGTCCTAGTGTCGTCTTCCATTCCACAGGTTATGTATGAGACCTTCGCACTCTGGGGCAAAGCGAGATCCAGTCACTGAACATCAAGACATCCTTTGGATTATACGAAGACTCGGTAATAGTTACTTTTCCTGGAGAAGAGTGGAACGTTCAACTTTGAGGCTCCGGTAACCCAGGTGAACAAACAAAAATGGACGTTTATGGTAACGAACGTTTCGTTGGTGTCTAGGATCGTAGGTATACTTTCTGTCCTGATATCACTATATGATCTACGAGGCCCTTTGGGAGCACACACACACCAATGCAACCCTCCACGGAATATAGGCTACCCCGTTCAAGCACGCCTGTGTTGTTGGACGACAGCCCTCGTCGTTTTATTTGACTGGACAAGCACTCCAGGCTTAAGGCTGTGGATTTGCGGGTCACATAGTAAGTAGCAACGAGTCTACCTTAACATACATCACTAACTAACTCCACCTTGTTCTCCTTCAAGTGGAGACCAAAGCATTCGCGTTCCGTCGACTCTTCCTTGTCGTAGGGAATTGCGTGGCACCCAAACATAGTTTATTTGGGCCATGCCGCATATGAGTAGGCAGCCATCAAGTACATTGTTGGCCTTGATGAACCAGCGTCCTCATCACCTAAACTCACCGCAGTTGACTCTGTTTCTCCAAAGGAAATCCTCCGTGCATTCAGAAGACTCGCGATATGTTTGTTGGGAGTCCCTTGGTATTTAAAGTCCTCGCGGAACTGTACCACCCTCATCTCACCGTCGCTGCTTCTGAAACCCAATGAATCATCACCACAAATCATACCGCCGGCCCGCTAATATCACGTACGTTACCTTTCTTTCATGCGCCGCTTCATTCGATGCTCATATTGCAATGCAGACCCTCCTACACACTCCAAGGAGCCGTCGGGGACACTTATACTCATCCAGAGGTATATTTCAGCCCCATCTTCGATATCATGTAATGCTGAAATTTTACAATTCCCATTGTCTGCGTTCAACTAGTGTCACGACTGCAACTTTTATAGGCCCTGTACATGGGGAAAATGCAAGTTCTCAATCAGCTGCCACACCGTGCCTCAACATTACGCGGATGAGCATGGTATTACAGATATTAATAGCTCGCAACTTGTTACATGCCATTGGGCTCGTTGTGGAAAGGAGGTGTTGAGACATAATTTTGTGCGCCATATACGTGAAAAACACCTCTTCCACCAAAGGACATAAGATGCTCTTCCCCTTCACTCCACAACTTCTCATAATATCGTCTTTTATCTGCCTTACATTTGTTCTCCACCTGACACAAATTACGTCGGATTAGTTTTATTTAATCATCTTATACCCTGCACTTCCAAATGTAGCACTATGTAGAGGCTGGCCTGTATCTAGTCTTCAGAACTATTGAAGTTTGTCACCTGTTTTTCTAAGTCCATCAAGATCCCCACTATCAAACCTACTCAAGTACCTCTCCTGGGGCTACCACATCTCATGGGCTTCTCGTTTATAATTACAGGAAACAGAGCCTCGAGGACTGACAACTGCAATGTTAAGGTAAGAACACCTTTCGTACACGATATCTTTCGCTAAGAGACGATCGGCGTTACCCTCATGACACAAGATGCACCGCGGAGTTGCCGTGGAACGGAAACAAATCAGAGTGACTTACATAACATGGTGCAAAGTACTATGGACTGCCTTACGATGCGAGTGACCCAAAGTCTGTACAGCAAGAGAGTCTCCGAAATATTATATTACTTGCAGGCGTCTTCGAGCTGATATCATGGAGGCCACACATTCCCATGGGCTTCCACAGGTCTTACGATGAAATTTCTCCATTTCAACTCATGAACCTCCATAATCAACGTCAAGTATTTGCGTCTTCACGTAAGCATGTAGCGACTCACCTGATATGCACGGATGGCATTCGTTCCTCAAGCGAACCAGTGCATTCATGCTCGATAGAACACGGGTATAAAGTGTCAGTGCCAGGTACTAAATCAAACCCACGACAAAAAAGAACGTAAACAATTGTCCAAGATTCAAAATAATCCATGACTACAGTTCGGGGACACCACTATATGAATAAGGACGCCCACCTTGAGCGGCATAGATGTTGGAGTGAACAGAGTTGTTTTGATAGTTGGTAGCTAGAGCAGTGGGGAATGTGCTGGGATCGGACGAGTCCTGGAAGAACGTTAAAAGGACTCTCACGACCATGTGTGTAGACTTACATAGACCATCAGTTGAGGAGCGGGAGAGAGGAAGGGGCTCACTGTGCCGCCTAGTATGGACTCATCATACATTGCACTAGGTAACTCGGTCTGGCGGCGCCGGCGGACACAGAACCAGACAAGAAAGACTGCAATTCCCACAAACATACCTCCCACAAAAACCTTCCACGACCCCTCCCACGACCCCTCCCACAATTGCTCCAGTAGGAGATTTTGAAGATGAGGAAGGGGCGGAGGTTGGGGGCTGCGTGATAGTCCCTGGAGATCCACCATATATGACTGAAGCAGTGGGTGTGCTAGTAGATGAGGAAGGGGCAGAAATTAGAGACTGTGTGATAGCCCCGTTATATCCACCAGATGCGAGAGAAGCGGTATGTGTGCTAGACGAGGAAGGGGCAGAGGTTGGAGACTGTGCCATAGTCCCGTTAGATCCACCAGATGTGAGAGAAGCAGTATGTGTGCTAGATGAGGAAGGGGAAGAAATCGGAGACTGTGCCATAGTCCCGTTAGATCCACCAGATGTGAGAGAAGCGGTATGTGTGCTAGATGAGGAAGGGGCAAAGGTTGGAGACTGAGTTATAGTCCCGTTAGATCCACCAGAGGTCGGAGAAGCGGTATGTATGCTAGATGAGGAAGGGGCAGAGGTTTGAGAATGTGCTATAGTCCCATTAGATCCACCAGATGTGAGAGAAGAGGTAGGTGGTGGGACTACTATCGCAATCGCTTGCGTTTTGATAGCAGTTGACTCACTTGCATCTAAGAGATATACAGTTCGATCTTGGTTAATGCGTCGCAATAAACACACCTCCAGCAAGTTGAGCGAGGGTTACATTGAAACGGTCCGATGTCTATTGCGGATTGAACACAAGGAATTCGGAGCAAGAAATGAAACATACTGAGACGTCCTGATAAGCCCAGTGTGGTATGGCGGTTCCACTTGGGATGTCCTCTGGAAATCTGGTGAAATAGTCGGTCTGGGAATATAATTGCACGATAGATGTCAATCGCACGCGAGGTAGGTCATAGAACAGTTGGTGAACCACGAACTCCAACTGATGTAGGCAATGATGAGACAAGGAATACGTCAGAGTCAGCTGAGAATCTCACTTGATGTAGGAGTAATTCTGACATATGGAGCAAGCGGCGATAAGATTATATGTGATACTGTTGCATTTGCAAGGATTTGCTGCGTCGACAGAAGGACCAACATAGTAGTGGTAGGTAGATGGCAGTGGGTCAACACTGAATGCTGTGAAAGGTGCTCAGAATCAAAATTGTAGTGCAAGCGACGAGTGTGTACTCCCGCCGTTGCATACACCTTGTGCGTAGGCAGCAACAAGACACGGGTTTTGTGCCTTGCTGTTGTCCATCTGTCCCACTCGGGATGCATTGATTAGCACAGCTGAGAAGGATCACGTCGCCAAAGGGAGACAGACCCAGTTGTATTGCGGCAAGCAGACAACAGTGGATTGTTGTGCAGAGACCCACAACGGGCGCTTGGAAAGCAGTCCGGTGCCAAGGATGGCCAGCGATGTCCATCCGAACTTGGGGGGGGAACATGACAAAGATGATGGAAGGCGAAGGAAGAGAAAATAAGATAAGTATATACGGGAATGGACGTTGGTTTGTCTCAGTGGTTCACCATGTTATATTGATTCCCGTACGGACATACGTTGTGAAATGCGGCCGTCCAGACCCAAGGTAGTTTAATTTCCGTGCGGCAATCACCGCAGCGTACCCATAGGACACCCTATACCAAGGCTGTATGTCGAGGACGAGATGTTACATAATTACCTTGTTTTGACAAGGCCACTGGGAGGTGGAGACGGTGGCTAAAGGCAATTCAATTCGACTGGCACAAGCTTAAACAACGTCACCCTGTAACACGATTTTGATGTTTTGGATTGTTTGACCTTGCGATCGATAGTTGGTGAATGAGTATGCTAGAGTAAGAGGTAACTTCTCTCCATTGCAGGTGTTGATCGTAAACGTACGTTCCAATGGAAGAAGAGATAGGGCATTTTTCAAGACCTTCCAGCTGCGTAATTTTGGTTCAGTTCATCTTTACGAGCACATACGCACGAGGATATTTAAGTTTAGCAACCTGAGAATCTGATGGAGAAAATGGTGGCGCTTCAAGTATGGCGGCCTCAGGGAGGGTGTGACATTTGGTGACACAGCCAAATCTGACAGTGGCACCCAGTGAAAACTGGAGGAGTGATGAGATACTATAGAAAGAGGTCGGTGGCACGGCAAGCACCTTTTTTACGAGCACCGTGGGAGTGTTGCACTGTATGTTCTTAACGCAAACGCACGCATAGTCCTTCATGCTCAGCTGTATTGAATCAGGTCAAAAAAAATCACCAGATTCGCGGATAACAACTTCCTGGTATGTGTTACGAAACAAGGTGATGGCCTAATGAAGCAAGTGAGATGTAGTCACACTAGGGGTCATGCTGTATGCGGGGCCCGATTCTGGATGTCACCGTTTGGTAGTTGAACGGCGTTGACTGGCCACTCTGAGACCCGAGGCAAGTGCAAACTCCTTCATATTACTGTAACTGGTAAGCAAACGACTTTGAAATCCATGTACATATTGATGAGCATCGAACATTCGACGTTCATGAACATTGATGCTAACACGGAACGGATCATTCATCATCAGAAAAGAACAGCAGGATCAGGATCAGCATCTTCAATATGATCGGGCTCTTCATCATCAAGGTTATCCGGTGCATGTCAAGCCTGCATCTGTACGTATATGCAGATAGTATAAGTTTCCGTTTGTTATCTGACGCCAATAGTCTGCAGGTTTCCTCGATGATACTGTGCATACTTGCAAGGGATCTGGAATGTTCCCGCCGCCGTTCCATGGGCAATTGTACATCCCGTGTCAACATCTGCATTCCACACGACCCATCGACAGATTGGCGCCATCGTCGTTTACAGCATCCATCCGAGTACTACATACCCTCCCAATTTCCTATCTTTGCGCACCGCTCAACAGCCTCGCGGCTTGGCCATCAACGTTACCATTGTGCCCTTCATGGTCATGGATATCGGGCATTTGCTCATAAGTCCGATTTGACAACTGATGGCGTAGATCTTCAATGGCTTCGTCTCGTGCTAGTACGGGCCTTCGTCGTCATAGCATTTGTTCTGATTTTCCATACATATGTTGCTTATCACCTCCACCCTACTAGGTAACTGATGGGGCCCAGCCTGGTGAGATGATGCTAATTTGTGCCAGCCAGAGCAACACCATGCTAACTCGACCAAAACTTTTTGGCGTCGGAATACCTTTGGTTAGTCTACTCTTGTTCAGTTCGGTGCACTCATATTTTGCTTACATAGCAGTACACAGACTACGATACCTTTTGTCTTTTTTTTTTCTTTCTTTGCGCGTTTGCAACGGGTTCCCTGCTACCTGGACCATTGGCGTTCTGATCAACCCGAATCCAACATTTGGCAGGTTCTTGCTGCGTCTTGCACTTGGACGGTGCAATTCACTGCATCAACAGTTCCCCCCAGAGCGTCCATCGACACATTCTGGTTCTCAGTCGCTAGTATGGCACAGTGCCCCTCGCCTCTCTCGTTTGCGGATGCCCGGCTGACGAACGGCGTGTTTGCGTCATGGAGCTCTATATTGCATATGCGATACCTATCGTGGCGAGCTCCGTGTTCAAGAACAACTCCCCGCCTGGACCGTTCAACTTGGGCGTCCTTGTGGGTACCTCTTCTCGCTTGCTTCCTTGACATCGGCGTTGACACCACATCCGTGCCAGAGTTCATCTGTTGACTTCGATGCGGTGGTGCTCATGACTATCTTCTTCTTTTTATCCACCTGGCTTGGAACAGAAATCGCTTCCATTTAATTGACAGTGTGCTCCTGCTCTCACTCGCATGGAACTTCCCTGTGCGATCATGGCGGCATGTACTTGGTTCACTGAACTTGTGCAGAATGTAGGTAGAAATTCCATGGAAATTGGATTAGGCGCATATATGGTGTGAAGCCGCGAGGCTGATCACATTGTTCGTGGCACGGCCGCAGTCGGCAGGGTTGTGGCCATACCCGTCTAGGCAGGTGAACGAGCGCAAAGCAAGGACGGGCCCACGGCAAGAACCTAGACTCTGGGTGCAATCAAAGGGCAAGGGGGTTGCTGTGCGCTGGATTGGCTGAGTCACCCTCGTGAGCTGTCTCGAAAAATCCCAACCCACCGTGCAGTGACACTCAAAGCAATTGAGCAGTAGCCCACCAGCATACGATGCGATGCCAACGATTTCGTTCGTCCGGGTTGAGCGCTAGAACGGGGCCATCGATTTACACGTGCCCTTGGTCACAGATGCATCTGCACAAGGGATAAGCGAGAACAACTGTTTGACAGTCTCTTGTACTTGGTGGTACCCTCTCAATAGTCACGAACGTCTAAGCGAGCCCAAAAGGTGTCTTACAGCATGTCCTTCCAAACGGAAAGTGGAATCCCTTGGGTAGCTTCGCAGATGGGCCTGTGACTGATGAGCAGTTTCCTGACTCGCCTCAGTCCCAGACACGACACGCACGCCTGTCCCTCGTGTTTACTCCTGTCTGGCTCTATATGTATATTATGAACCCCGAATCGCGTGGCTGAAAATCAAGGACATCCAAATCAGAAAAGGATCTGCCCTTACCGACTCATCTTTGACCAACATCCTTATCACTTTGAGTCATGGTCTGGGCAAATGGCTACGAACTGGAAGAAATTTAAAGCCTGTAGAATGTGAACGCACTCCGCGTCCGCCCCGCGTCGATCTGCAACGCTTTTGTCACGATCTCGATCACGATCACGAATATGATATTAGCCATTTCCTGATCCACTCTAGTTTCCAAGCCACACAGCAGCGTCAGGCTTCTCGCCGATGCATTCTCGAACCCTTTGTCACATTAGATTGTGATCATGATCGTGAATCCTCCGCCCTGATGATATCACAGCAGCCATTTCATTTCGTGACTCACGAGGCTCTGGTTCGTCCCTTGGTCCTCAGAGGCCTCGTGTACGGCCCTGGATCCTCATGCAGACGATGGTTCTCGAACACGTTTTCTTTCCTCCTGTCACGCGATAATGAAAGAAACGCGAAAAAGTCAAAGTCAAAGCCTCGAGGCAAAAATGTCCCAACGGACCGAAATGCCGCCAAATGTGGCTGTGCTTCCGACCCTGCTATTATTTGTGGAACGGGAAGTATGTAACATGTATACGTACAAGTACTTGCCCCTCTTTCCCCCTGGTTCCTAACTCAGCTGTAGCATGTGATTAACGGGCTTACGCGTCGTCGTGATAAGCATACTGGTTAGAAGCTGATCAGTATTATGTCTATGCTCGCATTCGTGATGGCGGCCCTAACAGCGCCGCGTTTGTACCGCATCACAGAACAAAAAGGACGGGTATGCTAGTTGTGGCGCGGAAGGCTTCGAGAAGGAGCGGGCAGTTCACCTCCAGACTCGTCACTGCCAAAGTTATTGGAATATGCGCGGTATACGCAGCTATTGCTCGCAGCTACTACTACAGCGACCTCGGTCGCAGTGTGATGTATGTACATGCACTGGTTAGTAGTCTGTTGCTGCCAAGTAAAAAACTAAACTCGGACGTGCTACTAGTATCTAACCACTTGCACCGTCTGCATCTATGGTCTCAAGAGACCCCCAGCTATGCTGTGCCCCCCACAGCCGATTGGGGATAATACAGCAATACGTACGATATTTTGACATGCGCCCGCATTGGGGGATGTGCGCCCTTCCGCCCATCCCCCTGATACGCAGTCCATGATGGAGTGACGTCTCGGTGATGCACTCCCTGTGATGCGCCAGTCTACATAGTACTGCGGCACAGTCCCGGAGCCATCATTGGCCCGATCTGGAGTCATGCAAGAGTCCACACAACGGAACACGCATATCGACAATGATATACATCAACACGATTCCATTCCACGCTCTGCGAGTAGTATAATTGTAGGTGTTATATCTAGTAGAAACAAGTTACTGGCGAGGCGCGTGCGTAGGTATACTGTACAACAAATTCTATCCACACAAATAATCCGTTCCGGTCGAATAGGGATGTAAGAATAGGCGAGAGGGTGGGGGGGAGCGACTAAATACCAAGAACCGAAGCACCAAAAAAAGAATTCCGAACGTTGAAAAGCGCGGGTCTGGGTTTTTAACGATAAGGAATAATAAAACATGTGGGTCATGAATCGAACGAGGAAACGAAAGAGGAAGAGGAAAAACGTCCATATCTTTTTTTATCGTATAATGTTCCGTGCAGTATCATAAAATGGGAGGATGTATGTGTGACAAGCTGCGATGATCGATGATGGTTTTGGGAGGATGATGCTACAGGAGGGTAAATGCTTGTCCGTGGATGACGAGAGGGTTGTAGAGTATAAGGATATGCGGGAGTTCCAATGACAGGCGACCACGGCGCCGAGAGAGGGATAGACAGAGAGGGAAGCCGGAGTGTGGGAGAAAGCCAGAAAGAGAAATAAAAAAAAGTCAGGGCCTAGCAAGCCAAAGAGGGAACAGGCTCAAGGCTGGCCCGTGCGTGGGGGGACCCGTGCGTCGCTCAAGCGACGTTGAGCATCCACATATCGGGGCCATACTTGGTGCACGACAGCCCCATGAATACATTCTGTCCGCGCAAAAAGTCCAACCTGTTCACTCCCCTGCTCTTCGTCCACTCCGGGTTCTGTGAACGGTCGCCTCTGGCATGGAACGCAATCGCTACCGCCTCTTTGTCAGCCTTCGACGGCAGTCTCTCATACTCTGCCGTCTTCACTGGGATCTGTAGGAACCCGTGCAGAGCCTCGAGGACATCGCGTACGGTGACATATAGGCACGAAGCGGGGTTGGGTGGGTAGATATATGTAGACCATGGGAGGAGAGGATGGATGAGAGTGAGTCTGGGCAGAGGAGGCGTGGTTGCAGGTTCATTGAGTGTGCGCTCAAAGCGGCTTGTGGTGCTGCACGACGGAGACGCAAGCACGTTGGGCCTGAGTGAATGTGTGACCGGGTAGGCCAGATTGTAGATGACCGGGGCGACGGAGGGGTAGTATGCGAGTAGCGCATGGATGGTGACCGGTCCTCCTGCATAAGGGAGGTAGAGGTATGGACCCTGGGGAGGTGTGTTTGGACCGCGCGAGGATGGGAGAGAAGAGTCGGTGAAGGAGGGTGAAGGGGTTGAGGGAGGGGAGAAAAAGGCGTTCTCCTCTGCGAATCGGACGTGTTTGCCCGGCATTCTGGTGTATGGTGATGGTTGTGAGTAGCAGATCCCTATGGCTGGAAGTGTGGGGAACGTAGACAAGTGTTCGAACCCTTTTATACATATGGCGTCGGTCAAGGGAAACGCATCGCCCCCCGATGCAAAAATAAAAATAAATAAATTGCATATCGCGACGCGTGACAGTTGTCTCCTTTTGTCACGCTTGCCTGACTTGTCGTCTTTTGTACAGCCCCGTCATCGTCGATCCAGCACCGCTGCCAAAGAGGTACTAGTCAGTGTGACTCGTGCATCGCTTCCGCCTGTGCCATGGTCCCACCTCGAATGTTCAAATCGAATGTTCTCTTCTCCTATGTGACTGGGTATACAAGGGCAACATATAGATTACCGGACCCCTTCTCAATCCAATCTCGGCTCTCTTTGTTAGATGGGCCCCATAAGGCCATCAGACACAGCATGCCCCTCAAAGTCTTGTGTCTGTTATTATTATTCGGCGACCAACGACATCGTACCATGCTGCGGGTATCCAAACTTCCAACTGCGCACACCTAGATCTGAGTTCGACGTCAACGCATACTTGCATATAACACCAATTCGAGACGCCACGTCCAATATGGAGCTCCTTTGCGATACTGGGCGCCACATCCTCCGATCACCCCCAAGCTTCTCGCGGTCCCCAGGGTCGCGGTATCGTAACACGTACGTTCGCGCAGTAATGTTCCATGTTCCCCCTGCATACGCCATTCTCCGCTGCGCTTCGCAGTCCGACTCCGGTCCCGTTTCGACTCAATCCATCTTGTCATTGGGAAGAGCATATTCCAAATTTAGCACCTCGCCTACTATCGCCAAAATAAGAACGTCTTGGCAATTTCAGTTGGCCAAACTGGATCACATCACATCGACTGTAATCACGCCGTTCACAATCGTGCTTCACACGTGCCGCCCATCGGGTGGTCCATTTTGGGCGTGTTTTTGGGGGGGTCTGCGGACTCCGACTTGGGTGGAGCTCATCTCAGCATCGCGGAATGTTCCAGAGATGGGATAGGGGCGAACTCTAGTTTAGCTCAGTTTGGTTCGGATCGGTAAGGTTTACTCTCAGTCTACACCCTTTCTCACTAGTACTCGTCCACTGCCGGAAGAACCATGACAAGAACTTCGGGAAGAAACGGGGCGCCGGGACGTCGTCCCCTGGCTTCAACTAATGCGGAAACAGTGGCATGCATAGTGTGGAACCTGCAGACATGCCAGAGTTTTAAGGTATTTATACCCATATAGGACTTCTTAACTGTATCACTCATGTCCATCACCGAAATGTTGACTGGCAAGATGAGTGATCTGAGTGATAGGTGTCGTGATTGATCGATCTGATGACATATGATCTGGCCAACTGCGCAGCACATTTGGTCCCGTCTCGACGAGTCAACTTGTTGTGAAGGCTATGCTCCGCTTTAAAACAGTAACAATGGATCGGATGTCATGACCGGTCCCTTTGAATCCCTGAGTTCATCCGATACCCTTGGCGTTGGCATTGTCGCGCGCAGAGCGAACTATGTCATGATTGATGTACTACATGTACATATAGAGCATTCTGTCTCCGTTGTATCCCTGGACTCTATCAGTTACTGTCAACTTGTCACTTGCCATGTTCTCCACGTCATGACAGCCGTGGAAGGGGATGTCGTCGCATTGTTCATTTGTGCGTCAATACTAAACTCTAACCAACACGGAGTCCCGACGGAGTTTCCCTTCACAGCTGCAAGAGCGCTGGGCATATCATATGCCCTTGATTTTCCCCTTTTTGGACCGGCGAAACGAGAAGGGGAAAAGAAGTCCCAACATACATGTGAATGTATGAGTATTTACCTTTATGGTTTTATTTTAATATAAGCATAACAAGACCAGTAAGGGGGAGTACTCTCGCGGTGTGGGTGTTGGAAAGCCGACGATGATTGGACAGTGTTTGTAGGACGATGATTGGATGGGATTTGTCGGGCAAATCCATAAAATTGTCAGTAAATCAGGTATTACTACGACAGACCTCATTTGGCTGTGCATAGCAGAATACGTAACTTGCCAAGTACGTAATTATGTACATACATAGTATTGTGTGGGCGGAGTGGGGCAGTGGGGCAGTGGGGCAGGGCGGGAGCGGTGCATGGCCATGCGCGGGGCATATGGTGCACAGTTACGCGAGATAATCGATCGTAGACAGGTACATAGTGTTGCCGCCGAACCAGACTAAATTCGGAGTTCGAATCTGGTTCGAAAGTGATGGAGTTCGGTGGAGTTCGGTAAAACTAACCACAACGAGTTGACATACAAACTAAAACAAATTGGGTTACTAGCACTACAATATTGTTGATCAGGTCAGCATTTGCATAGAATCCCTACGCGAAACCGTCTAAGCTGTGATTGGTTGAGCTCAACAGCCGACTTCGTTTGTCCTCAACTCGTTCGAGTTCGGAAAAACGAAGTCAAACGAACTTTTGAGTCCGGTCAGGTTTGGTCCGGTTCGCGGCAACACTACAGGTACATGTTGCGACGTCATGCTAACAATAGACCCTCGAGCGGCAATAGAATTCGAACGTTACATCTCGTAGCACTGCCGCCCCCCTGGCTAGTACATATCCAATGCATCGAATGGGTGATCCCGCGGTCCCTTTCATTCTCAGAATTTCCCATTCCTAGAGGCAGACAGAAATAGAACCGTGGAGAATGTGGCGAATTAGTAGAGAGACCAGTGCAAATAGGACCGCAGCTATGGGAGCGGACGCCAACGGCTGGGAACCAGATTTCCGTGGATGTATAGACCTACTTACGTAGAATCTGTTTTAGGTGGCGACGATCCCCATCCTCGGAAGAATCTCTCCGAGGTGGGTATTGTATAAACCATAGCCATACACAACTTTGTCCCGTCCGTGGCGAAGTGCAATGTATGATATGCGATGTGGGGCGATGACGATCTATACATGGACAACTTGAGAACGTTGAGCGGTCACTGGCACCGGGAGGTAGTTGCCTAGCATGGATGGTACGCTGTCAAGCGGGTCGTTGGCCGTCGGTTGCAGCCGGGGTGGTGGACAGGGCATGTATGTTGCGTGTGGATTTGGTTTGTCGAGGATGACAAGGTTCAGATACGTCCGCATCCACCGGAAAGCCCCATTCCCAACCCAACCCAACCCAACCCAGCCTAGCCCATACGCCTGTCAACATACTTGGCATACTAAAACCGGCAACCTTGGCGACAGCAAATGAATAGGAAACAGTGACATGGGCCCAAGGGGCTGGAGGGAAATTGAATTGGTAACGCGTTAGGCGGGCAATATCTTGCAACAACATCGGTCATCCAGAAAGGGGAAAGGTGAGTGCTATAGAAGTCTGGCAGGTGACGCGATAATGACACCCCCACTCGTCCATATCGACGTCTGTGACTTGCTTCTTCAGGATAATTGAATAGGTGATGGGCGCAGATTTGAGTGCAGTGCAACCCACACCACAACTTGTGGTTAATATTGATACTCGGCATAAGGGAACGTCGTGCCGTGGACAGCGGAAATTACATGGTACCGGGACGTGGTTCAGTGGGGGCAGATTCGATTGGAGTGGTGCAGTGTTAGGAGGGTGTCGTGGCGCTTCGGTGCATGCCGGTGCTCACAGTGATGACTATGAACAATGACAGCGGGGGCAGTCAACCAAGCGCCACGCTTACTGAACACGCCACAAGATGGTTTTGCCATCTAGGTCCCAGGTCATGCCGTGCCGACTCCCACATGCCGTGTCCATCGCGTTCCCATATCCAGCTCCAGTCTTCTTTCTACAGGGGCAGTGTCACAAGCCGTCACTGCGATCCACTTGCTGTAGGTTCGCAAGATACCGAGTCGAAGGTCTCAGCGCCAAACTTGGCGCCCCGGACGGTACATCCTCGCAGTGCGGTATCCTCCCACGGAACGACTTCACCGGAAATTGAAACTCGTGTCACAGCAGACACCAGACTGAAGCACGGTGGATCAGAAGCAGAGCTTTGGTGCTCGCCACAGAGATCAAAGATGCATAAAACGATTGTGTGTATGGGTGGACAGGGGCTCGGCTGCTCGGCAAAGGCGTCTATGTATGGTTTCATCACGGGTATCGAAGGCCGCCCCATGGATAACTCATACGCGATCTCTTCTTGGTAGACCGTTGACCCCCATCGGACATTTCGGAAAAAAAAGTAGGGTTGGATTTCGATCCGCAAATCTGATCTGAGGATGGATTCAAACGGCGTGGACAGTTTAGACGCCGCAACCATAGTGTGCCACATTGCATCGGCTTTGTCCGAGTATGTCCACTAATCCACACCAGGACTAGCAGACTCTATGAATGGTGATGAAAAGGACCATGACGCACCAACCCCTGGACGCTGATTTTCCATATCGGAAGAATCATCCTCAAAATCAAGGTGCCCCGCACATTGTAAGACGTACGGTATCGCACTTTGCGCGGGCCTAAGAGGGATGCATCAATGAGATCCGGTCTCTGATGCAGAGCTCCGAATCTGGTGCCAAATGAGCGTATACGAATGAGACTAGATTGGGGTATATTTACCTTTGGTTTCGGCTCTTGAGTCTCGCCCAGAATTGGGCATGAATATCTTGCGGAACACAAATACATGCACAGATCACTGCGAATATGGGCAGAATAATTGCGAGATAGATGTGTGGCACGCTATACCAAGTCTGTTCCATTGTGGGAATGTCAGATCGAAACCCACCCGGATATTACGAAGTCGTCAGACCATCCCAACACTGCGAGCGGGCGATTTTAGTCATGAACATCGCAATCAGTGCGTGCTCTTGCCAGGTGGTGTCCTTGGTTGCGATAAGCAACCCCTTAGTTTAGTTCCTTCAGCACATCCGCAAGATTACCCAGTAATGGATAAAGGTAAGTCAATGTGGACGCCGGAAACTAACCGAAAAGCACAAGCGGTTGTCATGCCCTGGAGTCCTCCGGAGTCCGGCTGTTCCCTGTAGTAGCAACGTTCGTATCGACAACGAATACTTGATGGACCAATAAGGCTCGACTTGAACTTTAAAATCTCGATATGGATCTTGTAAACCCTGTGGTATGGCATCGACAGATGCGGCCGATGCAGCTGTGTGTGTTCTGCATGATCGTACAAAGACTCAGAGAAGTTGGAGTGGTATTACATAAGCAAGCATGAGCTGGTTCTATTTCCTTTTCTGTGCAAGCTCATGGCAGCCCCCGAAACTTTCAACATCAACATCGGTCCAATTCATGTCATCTCGCCGTCGTGCACAGCCCCCCCGCGCGGAATCAGTCGATGCGTGCAGATATGTTCTTCTCTCAGAGCGCGACCAAAGTACTGAGCGGCCAGCAGCCAGAGCCGCAGCGCGAACAATGACTCACCAACTCCTCTATGGTCAAGGCCAGGTTACACGGGAATCCTAAGGTGTTCATTGACCGGGCAGGTATTTCATTTTTGATTATATCGAGAAAAACACGCAGCACAACGAATGAAGACAATAAAATCATTGCAACTGATGACAAGTACAACCATGTAGTTTTCGGAAGCGAGGTATGATCTTTTGTTTCCAGAGTCAGTCAAGTGCGCAAATTATTAGGCATGAGTAAACAACTGCATACGACCAAGTCGTCTTTCGAGTATCAAGTTCATCACACGCACAGCCTGCCGATACAAATCCTGTGTTTGGACGGACCAGCTAAAAGCTTTTTCTTCTGCGGGAGTTGCCACACTCGGTGCGCACGTTCATTCTTGCAATAGAAATTTATCAGCACCACAAGTCTTTTGAATGCATTGACAATGGTGCCACGTTCATTTTCTCACCGTTCTCGTCGTTTCTCCAGGCACTATATGTCCGAACCTCTGGGACACTTACACTGCATATACAGTCGCCATATCAGCGATTATACCCTGACAGCAACCCTATACATGTGTTCGTTTGATACTACCTGTTCGTGGTCTGTGATTTCCTTTTTTTTGTCCCTGGTTAATGGCTTGACATCCAATAACAATATTCACATAGGACACTGCACGTCACGTGCCTAGTCGAACATCACAAATCCGACATCAGCCTCCTATACAGCCAAGTAGATTTAGATGGCCTACTCGAATAGGTAAGCCAGACCGGGCGTACGGAAACCGCAACCTGTACTATGTATATTGGCTATGTGAAGCCTCGTCGACTCATCCCGTGTAACCAGCCTTCAGGAGATGATCTGTGTGTTACTCTTGGTGGATGGTTCGACCCGTGTCCTCGCCGGATCTATACTCGGGTGACACCTGACAGGACGCCAAAATAGACATTCTACTGGGCCGACATGCCATTGATAACATTTTTTCTGGATGGCCTCGAGATGTCAACGTCACGCGCTCAGGGTAAAGGCCTCGTCGAATCAGGCCTGCCGACGTGTCAATGGAATAAAAGCAAAGTTTTCTCCATCATTTTGGGCGATACCTGTGCTGCCATAGTTGGTGCTTATTGGCGAGCGTTGTCTCGGTCAGCAACCCACTTCTGCAATTTCGGCCTTGGCTGCCCGCGCCAGTTTATGCCTTAGTAGGTTGTTCAATTCAATTCCCGTCATAGGTAACGACCGCGTCTACCCAGAAAAGGTGGAGTGTTTCCTGTATTTATCCTTGGTCGTGAATAGCCGTGGTCCCTTGTCACACTGTGGGGACGTTCAGCAACTATGCCAAGTCAAAGTCCGATACAATCCATCCAAGTTAGGTTGCGACAATGATACACAGGCTGTCACCCCACCCAATAGGCGCTCACCATAGGCCATGTGCCCATTTGATGACGCACCTAGCGTGCGATGCAATACAAGGTTCTCGCGGCGCAATTGTCACTGATCTACAGACTTAGGATCCCGGCTGCGGCTGGCAGCAATGCCTTTTTGGATGAGTCTGGCAGCCGATCATATTAGAGACTAGATTACTTACGTGTCTAGTGTGATTGGATTTCTGGCGGAATGGCCAATTAACGACTATGGGCATCGTTGTCTGCAAAGTCCTCTCAGATAGAATTGAAGCCATGAGCATGTGGGAGGAATGCTGAGACGACTAAGCAAGTTCGATGATCTTACGAAAAGGAATCTTACCCATGACAATAGGGTATATCGAGCGAGTCAGCGAGTGATCGAACCATTCAATACTAGCCTTGGAAGTGACATGATAGAAATACCCATGAGCACATGTCCAGTTGGACGCTTATATTGCTTGCCTCTTTCAGAATATAAGTGATAGACAGGAAGGGGTGAAGGCTACAAAGCGGCACCCCCAAGATTGCTCGCAGGTTGTCGGACCGCGCACAGGGTCTACATGGTACCGGATGGATCGCAGACCTGATCAAGTACTGTCATGAGGTTTCAGTAGTAGTAGTCGTCTGAAGCCTGAAACAAAATTATGTAATCGCGAACTTCTCAAGCGGCAAAGTTGACAATTCTAGAGAATTCCCATCGACATCGTCCGCTGCACATGCACATGCTCATGTACAGGCTGCGTGGGAAGTGACAAATGCTTGGCCCGGCAGTAAAAGTGGTAGCAAAAAAGCTTCGAGTCGAGTTGCACGGGAAAATGCGCTCATTGTGCGAGTCAGTATGTTCATTCTAATTGACCCAGCAAAACATACAGCGGCAGGACAAGCGGTGAATGTATATTACATAGAGGTATGGCTTTTTTGCCTATATGACGGAGTGAACTAAGGTCGCGAATGTTATACATAGGCATACGACCAAGTCAAGCCCAGGCTCTCGGGAAACTTCTTGGGTGTTTGGGCCAACGGTCGGCCCATAACAACCTCCCAAATTCGAGTTCGTTTAATACTGCCCGCTCGTGGAAATAGAGCCTGTGACTCCCCTGTTTTTTTGTCCTTGCCAGTGAATAGCTCACGCTTGACAACAATCGGTGTGGTTGGCACAGATGCCCCGTGCTCGATCCTGAATCAAGAATCTGATGTAAGTCCCACAAATAATATCCATGCACAGATTATCGGCCAGCCCCGGTGTGCGGAAATAGTAACAACCTGTATGCATGCATCAGCTTCGTCGGTACATGCCGCGCGAACTGCGAGGTGTCTTCTTCGTGATGCTCCGTTGACCGGATGGTGGAGGGCAGTGGACACCGCTTCCCTCGGACCAGTGCACCGACAGGTTTGGGGTGATCAGTGTCCTCGCGGAATCTATACACAGGTGCTAACAATATCAAATGAAGAATACCAAAATAGACTCGGAACATGGCTGCGCCGATGTGTTCATAACACATGATACCTTTTCAGTGGTGGACTCTAGATGGCAACTTCAAGCGCTCGGGGAAAAGGGTTTATCGAATAAGGTCTGCCGAAATGTACATGAATCTGTTCGGCGATTTGGATCAAGGAATACATATAGTTATCACCACTGTTTTGGGCAATGATTTAGCGCTTTTATGTGCATCCGCCATCTTATCAGCGACATTCGGCCTTGGCAGTGGCAGTCCACGCATACCTCGATAAGTCATTCAGTTCAGTGCCACCACTGGTACGTTTCCCCTGACTGTTGATTTGTCCCACTTTCTTGTTCCGTCCATTCTGTTGTTGGCCTTCCTTTTATGTCTTCGGCGGCCAAAGCCTTCTATTCAACTTCGAAGAGTGTCACGATCGCCTTGTCACAGTTATTGGATACCTCGGCACTAGAACATTTCTGACCAATATTCCCATGAACTGTGATACATTGTGATCTCAGCAAGATGATATCGGGACTCGAAACAGATCCCCTTACTCGCCACGATTATCATTCTTCAAATCATAGAATACTTCCAATGTCGTCGCGAAGTTATTATGGGCGGATCAGATAGTCGGATTTAATAAACCTGGACTTGGTAAGGTCTCTGACAGAACTTGGCACGAAAATGGCAAAGTAAGAGGCATTTTTGGCTGGGACTCCGGGTCTAATTACATTAACAGAAAAACTGTTGGTAAAGCTTCCTTTGATGATCACGATCAAGATCGAACTGCGGCGATCGCCTACTACTCCGAACGGTGATGGACCAAAGAACTTTTGGATGAACTGCTTGGAAATCGGCTTGTCACAGTGCGCTCGCACCGCGGGTTCAGCGGAGACCTATTCTAATCTGCCAAGAAATCCGCGATATAGCCACTCGCCTTACTTCCACGACATCATGGTCAAAGATATCACATGGCTATGGGCGTTTCAAGTTGCAGATTCTGTGTGTATATATGCCATATAGATATCCGAATCAGTGAAAGAAGTCCCCATTCTGTGTTACATGGATCTTCGAAGAATCTGAAGGAGTGTATCAGTGTGCACCTGACAGGTCAGATCAAAGATGGTATTTTGTCAAGTAGCCGCGAGACACAGGGGCTGTCGCCCCTGCCAACGGGCGCTCGTAGTGGATCATGTGCCGGTTTGATGGCGTATCGGGTGAGATACAAGTGTCTCTCACCGACTAGCCTGTGACAGCTGCGACGCAGTTCCTAACTGCACCTCCAAAAACGGGATGAAATATTGCAATTCCCTGAACGACACGAGACAACACAGTCACTGGTCGTGATTGCCACTAAATTGATTTAATGATTTACGCCCAGGACTATGGCCAGGGCCGGGGACCAACATTAATTGTGGTTGATGTTGTTATCGAAGAGAGCGCGACAAAGATTAGACGGGGGCATTCCATCATCTTCTTCGAACTTCCTTCAGAAGTGTACGTGAAGTTGGTTCCAGTATGTTCTACTACCACAGACAGATACCATGGTGAACTCCGTGACGAGCAACTGTATGCTTCTCCCCACAGTTGAGTCAGTTGGATCGTTTCAATCGTGGAATACAAGTCTCCCTGGACGGACCGAAGAGCCGAAGGAAGGTGCTCGTGTATTAATATGCAATGCAGTCATCCGAGACTATTTCTGAGATGGAAGTTCGTTTCCCATGTTGTGTGCATGTCATGGCCCAGGAGACCAGGCACCTATTCTGTTGTTAGTCATGGTATTCGTCGAGTGACAGGCCTACCACTTCCTCATTCTCATCGCACGGCCTTTGCCGGGTTTGCCCAAATCCGGAGCGCGACTGTCCGGCTTTCCTTATTATGTCAGGAAGGAACCGTCACCGGCACCGGCCGGACGTGCATCATGATCGAATCATCGACCATCATCTGAGTCAAACGCGAGCCTTCGCTGACTGATACCACTGCGTAAGACGGGCTGCGGCTGCTCATAACCTGCAACCTCAACAATTCAACGGGTGATTCGTGGTTGATTTCTGGCTCAAGGTCGTACGCCGTCTCCCACTGTCAGGGCGCATGGCTAACAACTCACATTTTCCAGTTTTTGCGACGACATCACGATTCTTTTTGCCTGCCTGAGTTCCTCGCAGTTGGCAGCAGTAACTTGTCAGAATGTCGGAACCCTACGTATATGAGCCTCCAGCGTTTCAGCCGACATCTTATCTCAGTTACAGCCCTTATGCCCCACGCTCGCCATTCATTCCCACTGGTTCGCTCCCGGCATCACATCCCCCATCGCCTTATATTGGACCCATACCTTTCCCATCGTCCTATGGGGGGTCGTATGACGATGGGTATTGGCCTCCGCGTCCTAGAAGACCATCGTGGCACGCCGAGATGCAACCAAGTCCATTCCTGCACACTCCCGAAATTCCTTATCGCACCAGAGCGCGCTCCTTTGGTAGCATGTGGCCAGGAGCCACAGCTCAATTCTCGCCCTGGGCATACCCCTTCCAAGGTAGCGCACCCGTTTTCGAGATACACCCGCTTTTGAATGGGGAAATCCCTGCTACAAATTTCTTCTTCGACTTGTCTTCACCGACGTTCACTCCCATGCGTTTCATTGGCCCTGGACAAACTATCATGGTCTCGCACGAGGAACTGAACCAACCCGCGACCCACCCACCCATCACAAAGATGCGGATCACCCACGGTGCGATTCCCCAGTGGCCAATAGATATTAAGCTTCAGTATGACGAGCTCCAAATGGCTGGCATGCCCCCTCCCATTACTCTAGGCGACGTGCTGTACATGATTCACTCTTCTATGCGTCGACAGATCTCGCATCAAGACTGGGCTAGACTGACTGACTCCCGACATGATGCGGTGGCCCTGGCGTATACTCGGAGATATAGAAGAGTACCTTCTTTTGCCGAGGTGGAGGCTAGCCAAGGGGTAAAGCGTGTAGACTATCTGGAGGAAAGGTTCTTGTTCAAGGGATTAATCAGAATGAACGACGAGGACGGCTTCTTCCACTGGAAGATGATCACTTGAGCCGTCTAACACCTTGTTCCTTTTTTTGTTCTGATAGGGTATGTTACCTGTGTTGTATGCTTTTCGCGTTCTTCTGCCTGCCTTCCTCAATGACCGTCACCATATACCCACTACTGTACTTCGTGATAAGTCGCTTGATTTGTGTGGATTGTGTATATGCCAATTTTCTTGCTTCAACGCTGGTCATTCATATTTATTACTGTGTTTACCATACATTGCTATTCGGCTAGGGGAGACTAGGAAATACATAAGATTAAGTTCTAATCCAGTGCAGCTGAATTCCATACCACGAGCTTCGTAAAGTCATCAATAGACGCACCAAGCGGAAAAAAAAAGCCTAGCCATGTAAAAGAAAAGACTGATTAGTGGGGAACATTAAGTAAACCAAGGATCCAAGTACGACATAGAAGGGCCGTGTTTTTCAATGGTCGCGTTTGCATTGAAGCTATATTTTTTTCCTGATATATGCATGATTAGATGAGAATGATGATCTAAGTTTGCAAACGAAAATAAATAAAATAAAAAACACATTCTTTCTTCTGCTTCTTCCCAAGTTCCTTGAGAGTTCCGCGCGGGTCTCTTGTTGCGAACATGATCATGACTATTGGACAATGGATACCACGTGTATTTTCGTTCGGATCCGCGCCAATCATCAGCCAACAGTTGTACCAGAATAGGACAGACATACCAACGAGAAAAAGTAAAAATGCTGTAAAAAAGAAGTTTGCTATTTCTGTTACAAAAGGCAATCAACCGCGTTCCATCCCGCAGACTGCCCTCCCGGATCTGAAGATATAATTAGAGTGATCAGTCAGCCTTCCGTGCTGTAGGGTGTGTGCATGTCAGTGTGTATACCTAATCCGGAATACGGGAATTCGATGACTGGAGGGGCTTGATCGAGATCTCGATTGATCCTGCAGCTGACACAGACCTCCCGTCCAGACACGCCGTGGCTGCATTCGCGAATGTCTTGTTCTTATTTTCTTTTCCATATCCAGTACAAAAAAAGATCAAAATTTACGGCAGGAACGGAACAAACCAATTAGTCCTAGTAAAAGCCAGTGGCCCGGACTCCAACGCGTGTGCATGTCTGTAGAATACCGCGTTGGAACGCAGCATACATAGTCTCCCTATTAGTGGTTCCTACGCACATTTAAAATCATTCCGTATCGTGAGTTCGGGGGTCCCAGTTGATCCATTCTTGTTCAATAGATAGAAGCCTCGGCCTGAAGGGTTGATGGGAATTATATCTGAAGCGAACTTCTGCAGGCTCGAAGAGATATTGCAAATGCACATACAGGGACTCTGTGGAACCTAAGATGTTTGGAGCCATGGCATCCAGGGACCAGAGTTGCGATTCTTCGATGTTTGAGCTCGAAGAAGTACGGCCCGATTATTGTAGTATATAGTTGTCTGTGGCGCTAGTCTCCCGGACCAAATACTTCAAAGAAGTTATCTTCTGATTGGGTCTGTCACGTTCTGTGTGGCCATCGAGCCTTAATGAGGCTCTAAAGGCTTGATCTCGGGGGCTGGAAATTTTCAAATAATGGCAGGCGACTACAAGTTTCTTCGTGACCTGCATTGGCAGGGCGTGTCATCATTGCTCAGTCGAAGTGGGCGCCGGATAGCAAACACCCAACCGAGCGGCGGCAAGCGTGACGGAGTTTGGCGCCACGCAGACTGCTCGCCCACATCCACAACCCATTTGCCAACCTGTACCTCGCTCAGCCTGGAGGTTTGAGCTCAACTAGTATGTGTCTTGGTCTGCATGATTCTGTTTTCGCCGTCCAGGAACTGGCAGCACCGGGACTACCATGCTCTTTTCATTTACTATTAGGTTACAGCAACCGGGATTTTAGCAATCCGAGATACTCTTGGGAGGCCTGCCGATAGGACACTCTGCTCTTCATATGTTTTATCCTGTCTTCCAGCCAGGATTGCAAACGGTGGGCGATACATCAGAAGAAGAAATCGTTAGCTGATATCCTACTCAACTTCTTGTTCTAGTACTGATTCCATTGGACCACTCTTCTTGGCTCTGGTTCGAAAGGCACATTAAACAAGGATTCCAATCAGCAGTGTCTATATAAAGGAGGTTCAGAATTGCCACATCAGTAAGTTGGCAAAATGGAAATTCTCCTTAGAGGAACGTGCTCAGACATCCACGAAGTCACATTACACCGAGATGGAGGGTTCGGCTTTCCATGGACGAACTGCCACTACTAACGACCTTGGCCATGTCATTGTGCGGATTGGCAGGTGCAAGATGAGCGTCCGGATCAGAACCGTCAGCTGTGTAGTAAGTCAGCGCTCATAGGCTTCCATTTGTCGTCTTGATGTTACATTACACCGTATACCATTAGTATGTCAGACAGCATTCGTTGTGCACGGAACGACTGTGATAGGAGTGATGTTGAGCCGATACCGTGATTCGGCTCATATGGGCCCCGATGTAACGTTCCATGCATAGGTTTACTGTATGTGTGTGAGGTGAGTACTGTTTGCTTATCGGTACTTTGAATTTCCCAAGTAGCGTTCGGTGAAAGAGACTGACCGGTGCATGCTTGGGATAGCGGGTTTGACTTGCCTCGCTGAGGGCGACTCCGGCGAACATTAAGTTGTACACCTTGGCTTTAGGCACGGTCTCTCATCTTAAAGGCAATACCAATTCTGCGGATAATAGATGTCAGTTTAGAATTTCTTTGTCATAATACCAAAGTGAACAGGCGCCCAAAGGCAGCCTGCGGGTGGCTGGCCGACGCAGTCGACTCCTCCTTGGTATTGGTCAGCTTGGCCATGCAAATTTTGTTCCGGTCTGGCCTGCCGGGCATCAAGACGTGACGCGCCACAAATTATCAAGGCCTGAGCGGTATGGGATGACGTGGCTATCACATAATTATTATGCCTACTTACAAAGCGGTCGAACTGATACGATTCCAAGTTGGTTCAAGCCGAGGATCTTCGCGACAACGGCGGACGCGAACCGTCAAAGCTTCATACCTCAGCACTTCCTTTTCGTATTAAAAATGAACGACGCACTCTCTTCCCCTTCGCCTGGCATTGATTTTCTCTATTAGGACGGAAATTAGTATGTGCGTCATGCAGTGCTCTCATAAATGGCCGCGTAGTTTGACTGAAGGGCGGTGAAAACTCATGTCCTTCGATGAAACTTCGTTGATTGGGTAAATCCACCTACTGACGCATACGATTCCAAACCAGAACGAACTCCTTGAAGATAACGGCCACTGGCATCTTATCAGAACGCCGAGACGTTGACTTGTGATGATCATGAGTTGGGCTGGTTCTCATTACCCGCGAGCTACATACTGGGCGGAGACACACTCAGGTCATATCTGAACAGGATGAGCAACACGGAATTCGTCACCGTTGCTATTAATCGGCCAAGATAAGGGAGTTTTGATCGTGGCTTTGGTCTGGCTGCGTACTAGGTGATGCTGAGTGGTGGGACAGGTTTTCCTGATCAGTGCCGCAGTTGGTGACAGTTGTGTCTGTCCCTGGGCGGCCGTGGCCCATTTCTTGACATCGATGACGCCCTCGAAAACTATTGTCGCGGTAAACTCTCGGTCACATAGGTGCCCGCGCCGCAACCGTGCTCTGCTTCGGTCTGTCGCAAGCTGGCAAAGTCATCCATACCGAAGAATGCACGTGAGACAGTGAGAGGAGGTCAAGACTCCGCAACAGATCATATCTGGAGTCATGATATCATATGTCAGCATGCCAAGGGACCGCCTAGGGTGATGCCATATCAATCAACCACGCCCATCACTTGATTGAGTTTACTGTTTCACCTCGATCGGGCAAACCGACCCAAGGCTTAAGCTTGGTGGGAAGTCAGTCCGAGGTATTTATAAAAGGTGTCACAACTGAAGACCCGTGCGCTAATCCTCGACATTCCCCACTAGCAACAGAATAACGGTGGAAAATATTCTCGTTCGTTCAATTCCAACCCCACGACGGAATGTCGGGTCCCTACGTCTACACTCCTGCGGCCTTCCAGCCTACGCCTCATCTCAGTCACACCCCACACACGCCAGCCCGTTCGCCATTCATACCTCCTAGCACATTCCCTCCTTCCCCTCTACCTCCCACGTCGCCTTATCTGGGACCCACAACAACTTATCCACAGACATATGGAGAATCTTATGGCGACACTCACCGTCGACCTCTTTCTCGTAGACCCTCGTGGCACGCAGGGACGACATCCAGTCCCTACATACAACAAATAGAGCTGCCGTATCGCTCCAGGAGGCGCTCCTTCAGTAACTTTTGGGGAAACATCACTAACTTCTTACCTTGGGCGTATCCCCACCATGGTTCCTCACCTCATATTGACCTTCACCCACTCTTGAAGGGCGATCCTTCTTATCCTGGTTTCTACTTCAACCTTTCCTCCCCAACGTTCTCGCCCATGCGTCGCATCGGCCCTGTGGAGGCTGTCCTGCTTTCTCCAGTGGAACTTCGTCAGCCCGCGACCAATCCTCCCATTACTAGAATGCGGATCACTCACCATTCAATACCGCAGTGGCCAATCGACCTCAAACTGCAGTATGACGGATATCAGACGGCTAGTGAAGCACAGAACCCCATTACCGTGGGCGATGTGCTGTACCTAATATACACGTCGCTGCTTCGACAGATCACTCATCATGACTGGTACCAGCTAAGCAGTGTTAAGCATGACGCTGTGACCCGGGCGTACTATCGGAGATGTAGGCGTCACGTGCCTTCCACGGAGACTTCCGAGGCTCAACAGGGAGTCAAGCGTGTTGACTACCTAAAGGAAAAGTATATATTTGCGGGGTTGATCAGGGCACCTGACGAGGATGGATTCTTCCACTGGAAGTTGATAACTGAAAGATCCCATTAAATACCCATCCTTCTATGCTTATATCTGCACGACGCTTATTTTTCGCGACGACTTGTAATGTATATACCCAATTGTTTCTCTATGCGCTTCGAGCTTCAGAACTCGAGAGTGGTACTTGGACGAGAGTGAACCGAGCGATACTAGTACTAGCGATAACTCGGTGTATAAGAATCAATGCTGTGTACAGTTGTGTGAACTACTTTGGGACTTGGGCGAAAAAACCAAAGGTTTTTCCCGGCTCGAAACTGGACCCGAACCTGTTGGGAAGAGCGAGCTGTGATCCCATGTAAAGTAGGAGTGAGCAACGCTTCACAGTGAGCTTGAAAACCCTGATAGAACTGTTCATGTGACTTTGTTGCAACGGAGAGTAAACAGCTCACTCAGACCATGGTCTTGATATTCCTGCAGAAACTATCAGTATTAGGTGCTTGACACCAGCGCCCCACTTACTTCGCCTTTTTTCCGGGGCGAGACTCATCCGCATCAGGCACAGGGCGCTTCCCCTTCCCCTTCCCCTTCCCCTTCTTGCCCCGCACAAGCACAGGCTTGCTATTTTCCTTACTTACTAGACCACCTATCTTGTTATCCCTTTGAGCACGCAAAGACGGCACTGGTTTGCGTTTGCCTAGCAGAGGACCTTCGGGGACCTCGGAGTATTGCGCGATCGGCTGCTGAGGACGATTAGGCGTACTGCCTGGCCCGGTGTATGCGAATGATTGAAGACGCCAAGTAAAGTTGTCACCCGAAGAGTCATAGTCAATCGAAGGCGGGGGAGGTAATAAAGGGAGACTGCTTTTTGACGGAGATACAGCGGGAGAAAATGTGGGCAGCCCAAGTCCTGTGTGAGCCGACATTGCCGAGTAGTCCGATGGTGGAACTAGACTAGAGAAATCAGTGGCAGTATTAGCAGTCGTCATGTCGCCAGAAAAAAATGTGTCTGATCCGAGACCACCGAAGTTCCACTGGGGAGTTGTTGAGACTGCGCACTGTTGGGGAAACGT